>Ga0163152_10000472_pt1 | contig 70216 bp, 69 predicted proteins | sample OliLakLV19MP8IB2_FD_148635 | JGI IMG/M metagenome (GOLD analysis project Ga0163152, IMG submission 148635) | Freshwater microbial mat bacterial communities from Lake Vanda, McMurdo Dry Valleys, Antarctica - Oligotrophic Lake LV.19.MP8.IB-2 | ecosystem: Environmental > Aquatic > Freshwater >... | reverse complement strand
TACATGAGTTCGCAAGTGCCCTCTGTCGCCGAGATCTCGGGCATGTCGGCGACCGATCTTGAGGTGCTGGCGCGCGGGCTTGAGGGCGAGCGGCGGCGGGTTGAGGCTGCGTTGGCGACGTTGGTGCACAGGGTCGATATGGCGGGCGCGTTCACCGGTGACGGGCATCGATCGGTGAAGGCGTGGGGGCGGGCAACCTGCAACTGGTCGGGTGGCGAGGCGTCGCGGTTTGTGAAGACCGGTCGCATGCTCGCTCGTTTCGAATCGGCAGCAACGGCCGCCGCGAGTGGTGGGCTGGGTGTCGCACAAATGCATGCGCTCGGGCAGCTGGTGGGCAACCCGCGCGTCGCCGAGCATCTCGATGCGTCCGAAGAATTGCTGGTGTCGCAGGCTTCAGTGCTCGACTTCGACGACTACGTCACGCTGCTCGCACACTGGGAAGCGCTCGCCGATGCCGACGGCGCGCACCACGACCACGAGCGCGCCCACCGCGACCGCTCGGCACACGCATCCATAGTTGGCGAACGGTTCTACCTCGCCGCCAACGGCGGCAGCGCGGCCGGGGTTGAACTGATCGAAGTGTTCGAACAATTCTGTCGCAGCGAATGGCTCGCCGATTGGGAAGCCGGCGTCGGCCAGCACGGCGAGGCAATGGTCGTCAGCCTGATGGAACGCACCGACGCGCAACGCCGCTTCGATGCGCTGAAAGCGATCTTCGGCGCAGCCGCCGTCTCGGGCCAATCACCCTGTGGTGAACCGGTCGTCAATCTGGTCGTCGGCTACGAGTTGTTCGAACATCATGTCCGTCGCGCGCTCGGCGAACGGCCCGCACCACTCGACCCCGCCAACCCGGCGCATCGCTGCGAAACAGCCGACGGTGTCATCATCGACCCATACGACATGCTCGTCGCCGCCGCCCTCGGGCAGGTGCGGCGGATAGTGCTCGACTCCGCGGGTGTGGTCGTCGATGTCGGGCGCAAACAACGACTCTTCACCGGCGCACTACGCGACGCAGTAATGCTGATCAGCCACCGCTGCATCTGGCCCGGCTGCTGTCGGCCCGCATCACAATGCGAAGCCGACCACGTACTGCCATTCGCGAACGCCGGCCCCACCGCAGCCAGCAACGGCAGCCCAACCTGCGGCCACCACAACCGATGGAAAACCCGCGGCTACCGAACCTGGCGCGACCCCAACGGCCAATGGCACCACTACCGACCCGACCACACCGAAATCGGCTGGCGCGCCGCGGCCTAGGCCTCTGTCAGCGGGTTGCGGGTCAGACCTCGACGCGCAGGCGGTTGGTGTCGACCTTGACGCCTGGGCCCATGGTGGCGCTGACCGTGATCTTGCGCAGGAAGCGACCCTTGGCCGAGGCCGGCTTGGCGCGCTGTAGTTCGTCGAGCACGGCGCGGAAGTTGGCTTCCAGTGCTGGCAGGTCGAAGCTTGCCTTGCCGAGTTGCACGTGCACGTTGCCATAGCGATCGGTGCGGTACTCGACCTTGCCGCCCTTGAACTCGCTGACGGCGCGGGCGACGTCGTTGGTAACGGTGCCGGTCTTGGGGTTCGGCATCAGACCACGTGGGCCGAGTGCACGACCGAGGCGGCCGACGAGCGGCATCATGTCGGGCGTTGCGATCGCGAGATCGAAGTCGAAGTTGCCCTTCTCGATCTCGGCGGCGAGATCGTCGGCACCGACGATGTCGGCACCTGCATCGCGGGCTGCCTGCGCGGCCTCGCCGGAGGCGAAGACTGCGATGCGCAGGTTCTTGCCGGTGCCGCTGGGCAGGGCAACGGTGCCGCGCACCATCTGCTCGGCCTTGCGCGGATCGACACCTAAGCGCACCGCGAGGTCGACGGTCTCGTCGAACTTCGCGCTGGCGGTCTTCTTGACCAGGTCGAGCGCCTCGGTGGGCGTGAACAACTGATCAGCGTCGAACTTCTTTGCTGCATCGGAGAATTTCTTACCGGACATGATGTCTCCCTCGGGTTGAGCGCCGCCGGGCGAGGTCGTCCCGGTCGAGCGATTGTTGGTTAGTAGAACTGAATTAAGCGTTGACCTTCAGGCCCATCGAGCGGGCCGTGCCACGAATCTGCTGCTTGGCAGCTTCCAGATCGTTGGCGTTGAGGTCGGGCATCTTGATCTTGGCGACTTCTTCGATGTCGGCTTCGGTGACGCTGCCGACGATGGTCTTGCCCGGGGTTGTCGAACCCTTGGCAAGACCGGCCTTCTGACGCAGCAGCACGGGTGCCGGCGGCGTCTTCAGGATGAACGTGAAACTGCGATCTTCGAAGACGGTGATCTCGACCGGGATGATCGTGCCGACCTGCGACTCGGTGGCAGCGTTGTACTGCTTGACGAAGTCCATGATGCCGATGCCGTGCGGCCCGAGCGCGGTACCAACCGGCGGTGCCGGCGTGGCCTTGCCCGCCGGGATCTGGATCTTGATGATCGCTGCGACTTTTTTCTTTGCCATGACTGAACTGCTTCCTGTCGTGTGACCGCGCAACTAGCGCGTGCTAGAGCTTGCTGACTTGGCTGAAGTCCATTTCGACCAGCGTTTCGCGGCCGAAGATGTTGACCAGCACCTTGAGTTTCATGTGATCGGCGTTGATCTCGGCGACGGTGCCTGCGAAATCTGCGAATGGCCCCTCGCGCACCCGAACGGCTTCGCCAACGTCGTAATCGAGTTTGGGCTTCTTGCGCGCTGGCAGACCGCCGGTGCCATCGCCCTTGGCGGCGAGAAACGTTTGCACTTCGCGGCGCGAGAGCGGCGTCGGCTTCTGGCCGTGCTTGCTCTGACCGACGAAGCCGGTGACGCCAGGTGTGTTGCGAATGCAGTACCAGCTGTCGTCGTCCATCTCGCAACGGACGAGCAGGTAGCCGGGGAAGACCTTCTTCTGCACGGTCTGCTTGCGACCGTTCTTGAACTCGTCGACTTCTTCCATGGGGATGACGATCTCGTGGATCTTCTCTTCCATGTTCATGCTCTGGATACGAGCCGTCAGGTTGGCCGTGACCTTCTTCTCGTAACCCGACTGCGTGTGCACGACGTACCACTGGCCAGGACGCGTCCACGGATCGTCGACAGGGGCAGCGTCATCGTCGGCAGCTTCGTCGCCGTCAGCAGCAGGTTCCGCGTCGGTGAGGTCGAACGTGGCATCGACCGTGTAGTCGGTATCAACGGCGTCGACCTCAGCGGCCTCGTCGACTACTTCTTCGACGACCGTTTCTTCGACTACGTCGTCGACAGCGACGGTGCCTTTGGCACCGAAAACGTCGGCGAACTCGCCGGCAAGATCAACTCTTGCGTTGGGTGTGAAATCGTCGCTCATGTCAGTCATACATCCAACCGGACAAAACACCGAATAATGAGTCGAGCCCGAACACGTAGCCGGTGAAGATAACGACGGTGATCAGCACGATGATCGAGAAGCGACGGATTTCTGGCCACTTCGGCCAGGCCACCTTGCGCATCTCGTCGCGGACCTCACGCAGGTACTGCAGCGGAGTGGTCCGCTTTTCTTTCGCCCGCCGCGGAGCTGGCGCGGCGCGCGTCGGATTGCCCTCCTCATTGAGGGCTCCCATGCGCTTCAGCGATCGCTTCTGCTCTCGGTTGAGGTCATCCAGTGACATTCGTACTCGTTTTCAATTATTAAGGGCAGGGCAGGAGGGATTCGAACCCCCGACCGACGGTTTTGGAGACCGTTGCTCTAGCCAGCTGAGCTACTGCCCTCGGTGGGCGGTGGATCACGCTATCAGCGGGTTTCCTTGTGCATTGTGTGGCGACGGTCGTGATTGCAGTACTTCTTCATCTCGAGACGTTCCCGATCGTTGATCTTGGACTTCATCGTGATGTAGTTGCGGTGCTTGCACTCGGTGCATTCCAGGGTGATTTTCACCCTTTTGTCGTTCCTTGCCATGATTTCTCCGGTTCTCGAAACTCGAACGTTACTGTCTGGTTCGCTATTTGGTGATCTTGGTGACGCGGCCGGCGCCGACGGTGCGGCCACCTTCACGGATAGCGAAACGTAGGCCTTCGTCCATCGCGATCGCCTTACCCAACTCGACGGAGATTGCCACGTTGTCACCCGGCATCACCATCTCGGTCCCAGCGGGGAGCTGGATGGTGCCAGTCACGTCGGTGGTACGGAAGAAGAACTGCGGGCGATAGTTGTTGAAGAACGGCTTATGGCGTCCACCCTCACCACTGGTGAGGACGTAGACCTGGCCTTCGAAGTTGGTATGCGGCGTAATCGAGCCCGGCTTGCACAGGACCTGACCACGCTCGACATCTTCCTTCTTGGTACCGCGCAGCAGGGCGCCGATGTTGTCGCCAGCCATACCCTCATCGAGCAACTTGCGGAACATCTCAACACCAGTGCACACCGTCTTCTGTGTGTCGCGCAGACCGACGATTTCGATTTCGTCGCCGGTGTGGACCTTGCCCTGCTCGATCTTGCCGGTCACAACCGTGCCACGACCAGTGATCGTGAACACATCTTCGATCGGCATCAAGAACGGCTTATCCAACTCACGCACCGGCTCGGGCACGCTGTTATCGCAAGCGTCCATCAACTCCATGATCTTGGCCTGCCACGCCTCATCACCCTCAAGAGCCTTGAGTGCGCTAACGCGAACCACCGGCGCGGTATCGCCCGGGAACTCATACTCGCTGAGCAACTCGCGGACTTCCAGCTCGACTAGTTCGAGGAGTTCTTCGTCTTCGACCATGTCAGCCTTATTCAACGCGACCACGATGTACGGCACACCCACCTGGCGAGCCAACAACACATGCTCACGAGTCTGGGGCATCGGACCATCAGTCGCCGCCACGACCAAGATTGCACCGTCGACCTGCGCCGCACCAGTGATCATGTTCTTGATGTAGTCAGCATGACCCGGCATATCCACATGCGCATAATGACGCTTCACCGTCTCGTACTCGATATGCGCAATCGAGATCGTGATACCACGAGCCTTCTCTTCCGGCGCCTTATCAATCTGATCGAACGGCGTATACGTCGCCAACCCCTTACCCGCCAACGTCTTAGAAATCGCAGCCGTCAACGTCGTCTTCCCATGGTCAATATGACCCATCGTCCCAATATTCACATGGGGCTTCGTACGCTCAAACTTCGCCTTGCTCATCTGTCTTTCCTCCTCGATAGAACTTTCACTTGTAGCGGCGATCGGGATCGAACCGATGACCTTCCGATTATGAGCCGGATGCTCTGACCAACTGAGCTACGCCGCCAGGGCTTTGCGCAACGGCCGGAAAACCGGTCGCTTGGTCGAGCCCTCTGTCGGAGTCGAACCGACGACCTACGCCTTACCATGGCGTTGCTCTACCGACTGAGCTAAGAGGGCCATGTAGAAAAAAGGCCCGGCGCGCGGAAATACCACGAAACCGACTTGCAAGCATAGCGGTGGGGCTGTTCAGACAGCCAGTCGTTCACCAACAGGAATCGACGGCTTGCGGCCAGCTACCCTCCCCCAAATGGGCCAAGTCACTCTACGACTGGCCACCGTTGCCGATGCCGAGCAGATCGGCGAGATCTACAACTACGAGGTACAGCACACGGCTGCCACGTTCGACCTTGTGCCGCGCACCCTGGTTGATCAGCAGCAGTGGCTGGCGGCCCGTTCCGGTGCGTTCGCCACGATCGTCGCCGTCGACGAGCAGTTGATCGTCGGGTTCGGGGCGCTCTCGGCGTACAGGGAGCGTGCGGCCTACCGCACGAGCGTCGAGAACTCCGTGTACGTGCGTCGCGGCCGCCATGCCGAAGGCATCGGCCGGTTATTGCTCACCGAGCTACTCGCCACCGCCGCACGGTCCGGCTTCCACACGGTTTTCGCGCGCATCAACGCCGCCAGCGAGGCCAGTGTCGCCCTTCATCGAGCCTGCGGATACGAACCGGTGGGCGTCGAACGGGAAGTCGGCCGCAAATTTGGTCGCTGGCACGACGTCGCGCTCATGCAGAAGTTGCTCTAGCCGTCTAGAGCTCGAGCCCCAGCTCCTCGGCTTGGGCCGCAAGCGACAACCACGATTCCTCAGCACCGTCGACCGCTGCTTGCGCTACCGAGACGCGTTCGCCGAGTGCGGCCATCTCGCGATGGTCGAGCGCGTCGCCCAGTTCGCCGACCAACACATCGCGCTTCTTGCTGGCGGCAGCAAGTGCTCGCTCGGCTTCGACCATTCGCCGGCGAAGCGTCGACGGGCTTGCCGTTGACGAACCGGTCCCCGCCTTCACGACACCCTTCACGACCGTCGGGGTGGCCCCACGCTTGGCAGCTGCATGCTGCGCTGACCCCGCTTGATGGGCGGCGAGCCATGCAGCGACTCCGCCGCGCACCCACCTAGCACCCCCGTCGCCGTCGAGTGCAAGCAGCTCTTCGGTGACACGATCGAGGAAAGAACGGTCGTGGCTGACCGCAACCACGATGCCGGGCCAGTCGTCGAGGAAGTCTTCCAACGCGCGCAAGGTGTCGAGGTCGAGATCGTTGGTCGGTTCGTCGAGCAGCAGCACGTTGGGTTGCTCGACCAGCGTCAGCAGCAGTTGCAGCCGCCGACGTTCGCCACCGCTGAGCGTGCCGATCGGCGCAAACTGCGCATCGCCGTCGAACCAGAACCGACGCATCAGCAACACGTCGGCCAGCGACGGTTCACCCTTGTCGCCGGCGACTGCTTCTCGCACGCGTTTGGTCAGATCGATTCCGCGCCCGAGTTGGTCGTAGTAGCCGATCTTGACCGTCGCGCCGCGTTCGACTTCGCCAGCCGTCGGAGTCAGCCGACCAGCAACGAGGTCGAGCAGCGTCGACTTTCCAGCGCCATTCGGACCAACGATTCCGATGCGATCGCCCGGCTCGAATACGACCGACACACCGGACAGCACGCCGGATCCGTCTGGCCAATCGAACGCGACCGAACGTAGTTCGACACCCTTGGAGCCGAGGCGCTGGGTACCCATCGACAGACTGAGGTCGCCATCGCGCGCCGCGGCCTGTGCCTTGGTGTTGACCAAGGCCGTCGCCGTTGCGATACGAGCCTTCGGCTTGGCGGTGCGGGCTGGTGCTCCCCTGCGCAGCCACGCGAGTTCGCGCGCCGCCAGGTTGCGGCGAACTTGTTCGTCGGCCTCGGCGCGTTCCTCGCGCTCGGCGCGCCCGGCAAGATACGCGGCGTACCCCGAGCCAGCAGAACGACCGGCGGGCACATGCACAAATCCGGTGCCACGGTCGATCTCGAGCACCCGAGTCGTGACGCGATCGAGCACGTGCCGATCGTGGGTGACGAGTAACAGCCCGCCACGGAAAGCAGCGAGCCACTCCTCGAGAAACTTGATTGCATCGAGATCTAGGTGGTTGGTCGGTTCGTCGAGAATCAACACCTCGTGCTCACCGACCAGCAAGCGGGCGAGGGCGACACGTTTTGCTTGCCCACCGGACAACTCGTTAGTCGCGGCGTCGGAAAGCTCTGCCATGCCGAGCCGGTCGAGCATTGCCTCGCCTTCCCAACCGCCACCGACTGCATCGCGCACGGTCCCGGCTGGCAACACCGGCTGCTGCGCGAGGAAACCAACGCGCACCCCCCGACCCCAACGGACCTCGCCCGCTTCAGGCGTGAACTCACGCGCCAGCATGCGCAGCAACGTGCTCTTGCCGCAGCCGTTGATTCCGACGACGCCCACGCGATCGCCGTCGCTGAGCGTCAGCGATAGGTCGGCAAACAGCGGACGATTAGGGCGAGAAGCGGCGAGGCCGGCGGCGTCGATGAGGATCATGGTGTGGGTGCAAAACAATGGATCGCCAGGCCCAATGGACCTGGCGATCGCACCGCGTCTTTTGAACGACTGTGTGGGCCGGGCAGGATTCGAACCTACGTAGGACGACGCCGGTTGATTTACAGTCAACTCCCTTTGGCCACTCGGGCACCGACCCATCAGCGGTGTGTGAGGTTATCGCGATAACTAGCATGTCGTCATGTCCAGTTTCGATGTGGTCTCAGAAGTTGATCGCCAGGAGTTAAAGAACGCCGTCGACCAAGCGCAGCGCGAAATCGGCACTCGCTTCGACTTCAAGAACACCGATTCCTCCATCGACCACAAGGACCTCGTGCTGACGCTGCGAACCGTCAGCGAGGATCGCTTGACCGCCCTGAGGTTGGTCCTGGAAGAGAAGTTGGTGAAGCGCAACGTCTCGTTGAAGGGCGTCGATTACGGCAAGATTGAGGAAGCCACACAGAACACCGTTCGCCAGGTGGTCACCATCAAGGTCGGCATCGGCGCCGATAAGGCCCGCGAGATCAACCGCATGATCAAAGAAAAGGGTCCCAAGGGAATCTCCAGCCAGACTCAGGGCGAATCCGTCCGGGTCACCGGCAAGAAGCGCGACGACCTGCAGGCCGTGATCGCGTTGCTAAAGGGCGCCGACCTCGGCATTCCCCTGCAGTTCGAGAACTTCCGCGATTAGGCAGCGACGCAATCCGCCCGGGTCGCGTCGGGTGCTGGGTGCGCCGCTGGTCGCAACCATGGTTCGATGGTGTCGCCCACCAATCGATCATCTTCGAGCGAGACGTTGTCGCCGCCGTACACCGCGCATGCGGCCTGCGCCTTGGTCAGCGTCGGCTGAGTGATAAGGAGTAACCGATATTGCTCGGAACGCAACGGTGCTCCGCCGAGCGACAGCACCGCCGGCTGCGAATTCGTCAGCACCGCTACTCCAGGGTCGCAGGCGCTGATGCCGACGCGAGCGATGCCATCCAAGAGCGTAGGAACTACCGTCGTGGCCGATTCCACTGGTGCGGCCGCTGCCCACGCCGTGAACACCGCGTTGACGGCGTCGAGGGAGGCGGGATTCACCGTCAACAGAGCGGCGACGCAGCTCCCAGTCGCCCCCGCAGTGACGACAACGTCGTCGAGTTGGATGGCAAGCGCTGTGTTCCAAGCGGTCGCAGCGTCGAGCCGACTGGCAAGCGCGTGATACCAAAAGAGCATGCCCTGTGAGCGCGACCCATCGGGCACCACCTCCGTGCGCAGCACTTGCTGCTGCTCAATCACTCCATCAGTAACGCCACTTACAAGGCGGCGCAGATCGAGGGCTTGATAGTCGTTAATAGTCGCGTCGTCAAAAATTGGACCGCGCTCGGCAATCGGTATCGATTCAACGAATGCTCGCAACGAAACCCCGAGCCGACCGGCCTCGGTCGTACCGAACACAGTTGGCGTTGGGAGCCCACCGAACGTCGCGACGATGACGCCCAACTGTTCTCGCACCAAGGCGCGCTCGGTCGGAGTGACAATGCTCGACGCGGTCGCAAGCGCGTCAGCTTCAAACAAGGCGCGCGTGCCGCGAATCACCGTTGGGGAGGCGTCATCTATGCGGCCACCCCAGCCAAACTCCTGATCAAGCAGCGCGGCCGTCAGCGCGCGATACATCGCGAAGCGGTACGTCTCGGGTGGAAGCCCGCTGACGACATAGATCTTCTCGGAACCAGCGTCGTAAAAGGCGGGTGTTTCGGGCAGCGCTTGCAGACCGACCAAACGCATGTCGAGCACTCCGCTGACCAGGCCGAGCGCGCGCCATTCGCCAGCAACGACTTCCTCGTTCGAACTATTTGTTCCTAGCGAATACTTGGCAATACGCATTGCGTAGTCATCGCCCAACAACTCGGTTACTTCGACGGCATGATCGAACTCAAGATTTCGCGCCGCTTCTACTTGTTCGACAAGCACCTTCACGTCAGTGTCCCACATGGGATCCAGCAGGTAGTACTTCGCCGCGTACAGACCGCCACCAAGCAAACCCATGAGAACGACCAGCGAGAAGAAGCGACGAACAATGCCCTTCTTGGCGCGACGCGGCATATTCGTTGCTTCGAGTGCGGATTCGAACGCATTGCGCTTCGCGATAATTGCGGGTGTAGCCCGCGGGCTGTACATCTCGTGCTGGCTCAACACGGGAACAGCCATCACCTGGTGTTGTTCGGTAGGCGCGATAATCGGAACTACGACCGGTCCAACATGTTCGTCCTGATCCGGCAGGAAGGCCAAACGATTGAGTTCGGCCTCGACCGACGACCGCTGTTCCTGCGCGGGTGCAATATGGAAGTCTGCAAGCGACGCCGAAACGAGCGGGGTCTCTTGCGAGATGGCGGGCACCTGTGGAATCGCGATGAAATCAACTTCGCCCGAGGGATTGTTCAACTCGTGCAGCCTGTTAGCACTCGTCTCGAATGCGGCGAGCACTGCCAGCAGGGCTTGCGTCTCGATCGGGCCAAGTTCTGGACTCTCCGACACCACTGGTTCGGGTTGCCGCAGGAGTTCTGGATGACGTTGAGCCAAGGGTTGAGCCAAGGGTTGCGGTACGGGTTGCGGTACGGGTTGCGGTACGGGTTGCGGCGAGGGTTCCAGCTCAGCTTCCGCAGGCTGCGAGCGCGCAATCGACATCATGTCGCTAAACGAAACCAGTTGCGGCCGCGCCGAGGGCTGAGTCGACGGCGCAGCTGTGACGGGTGCTTCGACGGGTACTTCAACGTCCGGTACTGGCGCAGGATCCTCGGCCGCGTGATCAAAGCTGATCTCGCGAAGGCGCGGTAGCGCGGAAACGGCCAATCCTTGATCGCGATGAAACAGCGGGGCGTCAAGACGTGCGCGCAGGTCATCCATCGAGAAGAGCGAGGCGCCTGCCGGTTCGGGCGGTGCTGTCGCAGCAGGCTCTTTGGTTGACACACAGTGATATCGGCCGTCTCAAGCACTTCTTGAGCTAACGCTGAACGTCAGTCCTCGGTGGGTGCCTCTACTGCGCGGCGCTGCAGCTCGTTGACCACGCTGGCATCGGCCAGAGTTGTCGTGTCACCGAGGTTGCGACCCTCTGCCACATCGCGGAGCAAGCGTCGCATGATCTTTCCGCTCCGCGTCTTGGGCAGGTCGGGCGTGAAATAGATGGTCTTCGGTTTGGCAATCGCGCCAATCTCGTGTGTCACGTGATCGCGCAATACCTCAATCGGCACCTCCAGCCCACCACGCAGCGTGACATAAGCGATGATCGCCTGACCGGTCGTGGCATCGTTGGCGCCGACGACCGCTGCCTCCGCGACGGACGGGTGGCTGACAAGTGCGCTTTCGACCTCAGTAGTACTGATGCGATGGCCTGACACGTTCATCACATCGTCGACCCGGCCAAGCAACCACAGGTAGCCGTCGCTATCCAGCTTGCACCCATCGCCCGCGAAGTAGCGCCCCGGGAACCGACTCCAGTATGTATCGAAATACCGCTGCGCGTCGCCCCAAATTCCGCGCAACATGCCCGGCCACGGCTGCGTCAGCGTCAGATACCCGCCGCCGGATGTCACCAACTTGCCCTCGTCGTCGACGACCTCGGCGCCAATTCCTGGGAGTGGAAACGTCGCCGACCCCGGTTTGGTGGTGGTGCAACCGGGCAAAGGGCTGATCATGATGCCGCCGGTTTCGGTCTGCCACCACGTATCGACAATCGGACAACGGCTTCCGCCGATGTGCTCGTGATACCACATCCACGCTTCCGGATTGATCGGTTCGCCGACCGAACCAATCAGTTTCAAGGACGACAAGTCGTGTTTGGCCGGTTCTTGCGCGCCCCACTTCATGAAGGTTCGGATCGCGGTCGGTGCCGTGTAGAACTTGGTCACGCGGTACTTCTCGATGATCTCCCAGAAGCGATCGTTGCCTGGATAGTTTGGAACACCCTCGTACATCACTTGCGTCGCGCCGTTCGCGAGTGGCCCGTACACGATGTAGCTGTGACCCGTCACCCAGCCGACGTCGGCAGTGCACCAGAAAACATCCGATTCGGGGTGCAAGTCGAAGACGTATTTGTGTGTGAACGCAACGTGGGTGAGGTAGCCACCGCTGGTGTGCATGATGCCTTTGGGCTTACCGGTGGTACCACTGGTGTACAGCAGGAACAGAAGTTGCTCGCTGTCCATCGGTTCCGCCGGGCAAACCGCATCGGCCGCCGCGAGCAGTTCGTGGTACCAGTGATCGCGGCCCTCGACCATGGATACTTCGTTGCCGCCGCGGCGAACAACGACGACATGTTCGATCGAAGGCGCGGCCGCTAGCGCTTCGTCGGCGGCTGGCTTCAGCGGCATGACTTCACCGCGCCGATACCCGCCATCGGCGGTAATCAACACCTTTGCCGACGCGTCGTTGATGCGGTCGCTCAGACTCTGCGCACTGAAGCCACCGAACACGACGCTGTGCGCGGCACCGATGCGCGCGCACGCCAACATCGCCACCGCAGCTTCGGGGATCATCGGCAGGTAGATGTTGACTCGATCGCCTTTGACAACGCCAAGAGTCTTGAGCGCGTTCGCGAACTTCTGAACCTCGGCCAGAAGGTCGGAGTACGTCACCGTGCGCGTATCGCCGGGCTCGCCCTCCCAGTGGAACGCGACGCGATCACCGTTGCCCGCCTCAACATGTCGATCGAGACAGTTGTAGCTGACGTTCAACTCACCGCCGACGAACCACTTCGCGTAGGGCAGATCCCACTCGCAGATCGTGGCCCAGTCCTTGCTCCAATGAAGCAGGTCCGCGGCATGGGTAGCCCAGAAACCTTGATAGTCGGCAGTGGCCTGGTCGTACAACGACGTGTCGGCAACGAGTGCGTCGCGCTTGAACGCGCGCGAGGGAACAAACGTGCGCTGTTCATCGGCCAGTGCATCGATCGTGTCAGCCTTACGCTCTTGTGGCATTAGATCTCCACTCGTGAACCGACCTCGAAGACTTGGTCATCGGGCAGATTGAAGAACCGTACCGCGCTGTCAGCACCGCGATTGAGCCAGACGAAGAGGTGCTCAAAGAGGGGATGCATTCCCGGTGCCTTACCAGCAACCACGGATTCGCGACCGATGAAGTAGGTAACGTCCGCCGGGTCAAAGCTCAGCCCCCGAACATTGAGCGCTGCTAACGCCGCTGGAACGTCGGGCTCCTCCATGAACCCGCAGATGATCAACACCTGAAAGACACCTGGCGCGAGCTTGGTCACCTGTGTGCGCGAGGCGTCCGGCACACGTGGTTTGTCGGCAGTCTCGACACTCACGAGCAGCGTCGTCTTGTGAAGCACCTTGTTGTGTCGCAAGTTGTTGAGCAAGGCCGGCGGCGCCTTGCCCAGGTCTTTGAAGAGGAACACTCCCGTGCCCGCGACCTTCTTCAGGCCGGTCGCCTCGTTCAGCACCTCGTTGATGGGCCGTTCTCCGCGTCGAATTCTTGCCGCAACGAGCTGTCGTCCGCGACGCCATGTAGCCATCTGCAGCATCAGAATCGCTCCGACGGCGAGAGCAAACCAGCCCCCGTGGGGAATCTTCGGAATGTTGGCGCCAAGGAAGCCAAGCTCGACAACCAACATCGGCACGCACACCAGCAGCGCCCTCCACTGCGGCCATTTCCAACGATCGGTCAGCACTCTGAAGAAAATGAGGGTGGTAATCGCCATCGTCATCGTGACCGCGAGGCCATAGGCTGCCGCCAGCGCCGTCGATGTTTGGAAACCGATGACGAGGCCGACACAGGCGACCATTAGCAACCAGTTCACGAGTGGTACGTAGATCTGGCCCTCGTGTTGCTGCGAGGTGTGTGCGATGCGGATGCGCGGCAGGTAATCAAGTTGAACCGCCTGCCGGGTCAACGAGAAGACTCCTGTGATCAGGGCTTGCGACGCGATGATGGTTGCCATTGTTGCCAGCACCACTAACGGCAACTTCAGTCCATCCGGAGCCATGAGGAAGAAGAATTTCTTCTCAACGGCCTCAGGATTGCGTAACAGAAGGGCGCCTTGGCCCCAGTAGTTCAAGAGCAGCGCAGGCAACACCATCGAATACCACCCGATAGTGATTGGCTTGCGACCGAAGTGGCCCATGTCGGCGTACAGCGCTTCCCCACCGGTGACCACCAGGAAGATCGATCCGAGCGAGAGGAACGCATGGGCGCTGTCGTCGCTAAAGAAGCGGATCGCCCATACGGGGTTGATCGACTGAATGATCTCGGTTCCGTGGAGCAACTGCCGAAGGCCCAGCAATGCCAGCACGCTGAACCACACGATCATGATTGGGCCGAACACCCTTCCGACTGCGCCGGTACCGCGCTTTTGCACGAGGAACAACGCAACAAGAATGACGATGGCAATCGGCACTACCCAGTCGTGAAACGAACTATTCACTTCTTCAAGCCCCTCGACCGCGCTGAGCACCGAGATAGCGGGAGTGATAATGCCGTCGCCGTAGAGCAGAGCCGTGCCGAACACACCGAGGGCGACCAACACCCCAGCTTTGGCGACTGAGGCACGACGTGGCATGACCAAACTCGTGAGAGCGAGGATGCCACCCTCCCCGTGGTTGTCGGCGCGCATCACGAAGAAGAGATACTTCACTGAGATGATCAGGATCAGCGCCCAGAAGGCAAGCGAACATACGCCGAAGACGTTGACTCGGTCGACCTCGAGTATGTGCGTCTCCTCGGTGAACGCTTCCTTGAAGGCGTAGAGCGGACTAGTACCAATGTCGCCGTACACCACTCCAAGCGCACCCACAACCAGCGCTCCCCGACGCGCCGACATCTGTTGTTCGCTCATTGGCCCGAGACGGTAGCCGACTCTGCCGTCCACTCAACGGCCACAAATGCGCCAAGCCCGGATGGATCGAGCAGACTCTCCGCCTCGCTGACGCGGCTGCGCATGCGGAACGAGGCCAACGATGGCGACGCGGCGTCGGCAGTCCACTGCGCGCGGCCCTCCTCGACGAGCTCGTCAATCCCCCAGCGGGTCAAGAACCGCGCCTGCGAGCACACCCCCGTTGGGGGCGGTAGTTGGTCGAGGCATACCTGGGCGGTGATGTCCTGTAACCCTGTGTTGCGCAGGTAGTGCTCGCCGCGTTCGTGGCCGCTATAGGTGCGCAGCCACTCGCGCCATGGAACCGTCGCAAGTTCGGCTGTAAATGCGGTGCAGTAGTCAAAGGCGAGCACCGTGCCAGCCGAGAGTCGCGCCTGCATCGCGGTCACCCACTCGTGCGCTCGCCACTCAATCGGCACGCGAGCACCGTGTGGCGCGCTGGCTGGCAGCCACGCCCACTCGCGTGGTGCTTCCACCAGCTGCTCGCGCAGCGAACCGTCAGCGACAGACTCGACAACTGCTTCACGCCAGCCACCGTCGAACACGGCCAGCCGAAACGGCAAGTTGTCGAGCAGCTCGTTAGCGATTACGACGCCAGTTATCGGGCCACTCCCAATGGTGGCGACAGACTCGACACCGTCGGGATGCGTCGCGCGTTGCGCATCAGATCGCTCGACGGCAACGTAACGATCGGTCCACTGCGGAGCGGCGTACAGGATTGAGCGGGCGAGCGTTCCGGGGCCAGCGCCAACTTCTACGATACGAAAGTCGCCGGGCTGCCCGAGGCGATCGAACTCTGCTGCGATCCAACGCGCCAGCACAGCACCGAACAACGGCCCAACTTCTGGTGACGTGATGAAGTCGCCGCGACGACCTGCACGCCCAGCCGTCGAATAGAAACCTTGCTCGCCGTAGAGCGCTACCTCGAGGTATTCATCGAAGCGCAGCTGACTGCTGTCAACCAAACGGCTTATGGAAGAACACCAGCGAGATCGGTGATCGCGCCAACCTTGGCAATCAACCCGGGCAGTACGCCGAGCACGAGTGTTGCGACACCACAAATAACGAGTGCTGCCTGCACCGAGCCGTGAATCTTGATCGGCGTGACGTCGCCGTCGGGCGCTGGCTTCATCCACATTTCGCGCATCACCGCGATGTAGTACGCGGTAGCGATGACGGCGTTGACCGCGCCGATGATCGCAATCGTGTAGCCCCATCCGCCCGCTGCATCGAGAACGGCCTTGAATGCGCCGAACTTCGCGTACCAGCCGCCCAACGGAGGAATTCCAGCAAGCGACGCGAGGAACAGCGTCATTAACACCGTCAGCCCAGGTGCGTATTGGAAAAGCCCGCCGAAGCTGGAGATCTCGCCGCTACGCGTCTTGCGCGATACCGCGATGACCACAGCGAACGCACCGAGGTTGGTAGCGGCATAAATGATGAGGTAGACGACGACTGCACGCAACGACGCCTCTTGCGAGCCCCTGGTAAAGGCCATCGCCAACGGCATCAGAATGAAGCCGCCTTGGCTGACGCTGGAATAGGCGAGCATGCGCACGATGTTCGTCTGCTTGAGGGCGATGAGATTGCCGACGGTCATCGTCAATGCCGCCATCACCCACAGGAATGGGCGATACACGTCGCGGGCCAACGGAAAGGCGAGGTACACCAGCACGACCAAACCGACGAAGCCAGCCGCCTTGGAACCAACGCTCAGAAAAGCGGTGACCGGAGTCGGAGCACCTTCGTAGGTGTCGGGCGCCCATGTGTGAAACGGTACTGCGCTGACCTTGAACGCAAATCCGACGATGACAAACACAACCCCTAGAACCTGCACACCAACTCTGTCGCCATCGAGAGTGACCGACTTGCCGATGTCGGTCAGCAGCGTGCTACCAGCCACTCCGTAGAGCAAGCTCATTCCGTACAGCATCACCGCGCTCGCGAACACGCCGAGTAGGTAGTACTTCACACCAGCTTCATTGCTCTTGCGATCGCGCTTCTTCCACGCGGCCAGCATGTATGCCGGAATCGACAGGAACTCGAGCGCAATGAACAGGCTGACTAGATCGCGAGCGCTGGACATCATCACCATGCCGAGCACGCTGCTGAGCAGCAGGACGTAGAACTCGCCCTGGTAGTAGCCGCCCTCCTCGATCTCGTGCGCACTCAATAAGACGACGATGTAGCCCGTGAAAAGGAAGAGCGCCTTCAACACCAGGGCAAAGTTGTCGACGACGTAGCGGCCCGTCATTCCCTCGCCGCTCAACGTGCTGCGCACATCGTCGCCGATCACGGCCAGGGTTACGATCGGTAGCAACGCACCCAGCATGAACAAGCCGCTAAGGGTGCCGGTAATCCAGCGGCGATGATCGGGCACGAACAGGTCGACGAGCAGCACCACGCAGATACCGACGGCCAGCACCAACTCGGGTGCGAACGCGTGGTAATCAATGACGGGCGATGAGAACGCAAGCACGAGTTACTTCCCGCTGACCTTGAAGACTTCGGTGATCAACTGCACGCCCGGATCCGAGAGGTCGAGCAGCAGCTTCGGGACGATGCCCAGCACCAAGATGGCAACCAACAGCGGAGCCCACGCCGCCCACTCGAATGCCGTGACATCATGAATGTCGGAGCCGGGCGAGCCGTGAGAGTCGTCGTTGTGGCCGGTACCTGCGGCCCCCGCCATCTCGGCCGTCGGCTCGCCCATTGCCGTGCGCTGGAAGAGCCACAGCAGATAACCAGCGGCGAGCACGGTGCCGAGCGCGGCGACAATGGTGAGCACGCGGAAGAGGCCTTCGTGCCCGTTACCCAGCAACACTTCCGCGGGACTCCACGCGGCGAGCAGAGCGGGGAACTCGCCCCAGAAGCCAGCAAGACCTGGGAGACCGAGCGACGCCATTGCGCAGAATCCAAAGATCCAGCCCAGCTTTGGCATTTGCTTCAGAATGCCCGACAGCCGACTGATCTGCAGTGTGTGGTAGCGCTCTTTCACCGAGCCTGCGACGAAGAAAAGCATGCCGGTAATCAGACCGTGCGCGACCATGCCGAACAGTGCGGCGTTGATGCCGAGATCGGTGAGCGTGCTGATGCCGAGCATGACGAAGCCCATGTGCGCCACCGACGAGAACGCGATCAAACGCTTTGTGTCGGTCTGTGCGAGACAACCAAGCGCGCCGTAAATGATGCCGATGACCGCCAGGACCGCGATCGCTGGCGCCCATTTCACTGCTGCTTGGGGCAAGAAAGGAATTGCAATGCGGACGAAGCCGTAGGTACCCAGCTTCAGCAAGATCGCTGCCAGAATCACTGAGCCCTGCGTTGGTGCCTCGGTGTGGGCGTCGGGCAGCCAGGTGTGGAACGGGAACATCGGCACCTTCACGGCAAAGCCAATGAAGAGGCCCGCGAAGATCCACACCGCGGTGTTGCGCGCGACATTGGGACCGTTCTCGTTGAACCACTGGAACGTGAAGTTGGCGGCCGCAGGATCCGATGCATTGTTCTTCGTGACCACAAACAGCGCTATGAAACCCACCAGCATCAGCGCGGAGCCGAACATCGTGTACAGGAAGAACTTCAGCGACGCGTACTGCCGATTCTCGCCGCCCCACACGCCGATCATGAAGTACATCGGCAACAGCACCAGTTCAAAGAAGACGAAGAACAGAATCAGGTCCTGCGCAATGAACGTGCCAGCCATACCGGTCTGCAGCACGAGCATGAGCATGAAGAACGCCTTGGCGTTGCCCGGACTGGGAACGTGGTTCCAGCTGTAGATCATCACCAACACGGTGATAATCATCGACAGTAGATAGAGCGGCAGGCTGATGCCGTCGACGCCAATCGTGTACGTGGCGCGAATCGGCTTGATCCAGTCGTTCGTCGTGAAGAACTGCAGCTTCTCGCTCTGGCCGTAGTCGAACTTCAGCGCGGTCACGACGCCAACTGCCAACGTGGCAAGCGCGGTACCCACCGCGATCGTCTTCGCCATGTCGACGTCCTTCTTCGGGACAAACAGCATCAGCAGTACGCCCACCAACGGCAGGAAGGTCCCGAGGCTCAGTAGCCATTGGAGATCTTGTAGCTGTTCCATATACGAGTCCTTCTGACCGTGCTAAGTGTTCACGAGAACGAGTACGAGCCCACCGACTGCTGCGGCACCGAACAGCAATGCTCCGTACATACTGACCTTGCCTGATTGCACCGGTTGCAGGGCACCGCCGGCGCTGGTCGCCGTAGTACCGCTTGCATTGACCGCGCCGTCGACCAAACCCTGATCGATGTATTTGTATACCAAGTCACCAGTACGACGACCGGTCTTACCGACGGTGTTGACGATTCCGTCGAGAATGTGCTGGTTTGTCCAATAAGCAGCCTTGCTGATCGGGTATGCGATGCCGCGCACAATGACCTTCTCGTACAGCGCATCGAGGTAGTACTTGTTGACCAGGAACTTGTGGCCTGCACCGAGCAGTGGATTGCGCTGGGTGAGCCCGCGCAACCGCGACGTTTCGCTGCCGAAGAGTGCCCGGCACAACCACAGGCTGATACCAAATCCGGCGGCCACCAATAGCAAGCCCGGCGCGGCAGCAGACCACGAGAACTCAGGCGGATGCGGAAGCGCAAAAGTGCCCTCTCCGAAGGGCAGGCCGATCGACGATTCGGTCCAGTGTTCGAACCAGTGCCATTTGAACGGCGCCGCATTGAGGTAGCCAGACACCAGCGCGAGCACGCCGAGAATCACCAGCGGAACCGTGATGTGCCACGACGAATCACGCGAAGTCTTGTGCTCGTGTTCCAGCTCGTGAGCGAAGTGTTCCGCGCCGCCACGGGGCTTACCGAAGAAGGTGAGATAGGTCGCCCGCGTCATGTACGCCGTGGTCATAAACGCACCGATAATGCCGACGACGTAGAAGATCTTGTAGTCGTTGTACTTCGCCGAGTCGATGATTTCGTCCTTGGAGAAGAAGCCACTGACGAAGGGAATGCCGCACAACGCTGCGGTGCTCACGATCCAAGCGGCGAAGGTGATTGGCATCCGCTTACGCAGACCACCCATGTCCTTCTTCATGTCGAAGCTGTGGTGGCTGCCGGTGTGGGCAACCGAACCCGCACACAAGAACAGACAACACTTGAAGAAGGCGTGCGTGAAGATATGGAACACGGCAGCTGTCCACGCGCCGACGCCGAGTCCCATCATCATGTAGCCCAATTGGCTGACGGTGCTGTACGCCAACACCTTCTTGATGTCGTTCTGAACAAACGCGAGGGCCGCTGCGATCAGGACCGTGATGCCACCGATCACGGCAACCAGATTGAAGCGCTGCCCGGCGATGTTCATGTCGAGCCCAATGTGGAAAACGGGATAGATGCGCGCAACCAGGAACACGCCACCGACCACCATCGTGCTTGAGTGCAGCAGCGAACTCACCGGCGTCGGCCCAGCCATTGCGTCTGGCAGCCACGTGTGCAGCGGAAACTGACCGCTCTTGCCGATACAGGCGATGAATAACGCAACCGCGGCCCACATCAACAGGTTCTTGCTCTCGAAGTCTCCGGCAGCCGCCAGTTCGTTGATCTTGCCAATCTCCAGCGTGTTGAAGATGGCCAGCAACATGGCGATCCCGACCAGCAAGCCCATATCGCCAACGCGTACGGTCCAGAACGCCTTGAGGGCTGCCTCGCTGTTTGCCTTCTCTTCCCACCAATGCCCGATGAGCATGAACGAGCACAGACCCATGATTTCCCAGCCGAGCAGCAACTGCACCATGTTTGGTGCCAGCACCATGGTCAGCATTCCGGCCGAGAACAGCGTGATGCTGGCGAAGTAGTGCGTGTAGCGACGATCGCCGCGTACGTATTCCGTCGAGTAGATCTGCACGAGCGTTGAGATGAACGCGACGAGCACCAGCATGACCACTGCCAAGCCGTCGATATGGGAGCCGATCGAGACGCGTAGGTCGCCGATGCGGAACCACTCCCATCGGCTCAGCACAGGCGTCACTTCTTCGTGGCTGGAATCGACACGATTGATCCACTGATAGGCAGCGCCGCCGGCAAGCACGAGCGCGGCGATCATGCTGGCAATACCGATCTCGCTGCCACCGCGCGGCATGCGCTTGCCAAACAGAATGATCAGCGCGAACGCCACACCCGGAATCACCGGAATCAGCCATGCGTGTTCGAGGAACCAGCCCATCAGCCCTTCATCTCCGAGAGGTCGTCGAGCGAGATCGTCTTGCGGTTACGGAAGATCAACAACACCATGGCGAGACCGACGCCAACCTCGGCGGCGGCGACCGCAATGATGTACAGCGCGAACACCGCACCATCGTTGCCACCGTTCAGCCGATCGAACGCGAGCAGGTTGATATTCACCGAGTTGAGGATCAGTTCGATGCTCATCAGCACTAGGACCGCGTTCTTGCGAACGATCACTCCGTACACCCCGATGCAAAAGAGGACAGCGCCGAGCACGAGGAACTGATTGATCAACACGGCTAATCCTTTCTTGCCAACACGATGGCGCCGATAACGGCGGCGAGCAGCACAAACGACAAGGCCCAGAACGGCAGCGCGTAGGTGGAGAAGATACGGTCGCTGAGCAACACGTTGGCACTACTACCGATCGTGCCAGCGCCGCTACCGCTGATGCGTGTGTCGTCGAAACCGTCGATCAGCGCGTAGACCATCACGCCGAGCAGCAGCAACGAGATCGGAAGGCCGAGCGCCCAGCCATTGTGGTTGTTGAGGTCGGTGTCTTTGCCCAGCTTCGCTCGCGTCAACATCACGCCAAACAGGAACAGCACCATGACACTGCCGACGTAGATGAGGACCTGCGTGACGGCAACAAATTCGGCTGCGAGCAACAGGTATTGCGCCGCCGCGCCAGACATCACCATCACCAGCGAGAGAGCAGCATGTACGACGTTCTTGCTGAGCACGACGTTGAGCGCCCCGGCAACCATCAGCGCGGCAATAATGCCAAACCCGACGGTCTGCGCGACTTCTATGTCAACGGCGATGTCGGAGGCAATGGTCACGGAAGCGAACAACATCACTTCCCCTTCTTCTTCTCGGCGCCGGCCTCGAGTTCGGGGGCTTCGGGCACCGTTTCCATCCACTCGCCGAGCTTGGTCTTGTCGTGCAACATGTCAGCGATGTTCGGTTCGCTGTATTCGTACTCGGGGCTCCAAAACAATGCGTCGAACGGGCACACGTCGACGCAGATGCCGCAGTACATGCACAGCGCGTAATCGATATCGAAACGATCGAGTTTGTTGACCTTGCGCGGTGCACCGCCGGCACGACGGGGTGGCGCCAACTCCTTGTGGCCTTCGATGTAGATGCACCAGTCGGGACAGCTACGCGCACACAGCATGCACGAAGTGCAGTTGTCCTCGCGTAGCGCGATGACGCCGCGGGCGCGAATCGTCGGCGTTTCCTTTTCACGCGGGTACTGCACTGTTGCCGCGCCGCCGCCCAGCTTCTTGGGCTTGATGGTCTGCACCATCGTGCCGAGCGTGACGCCGAGACCCTTCAGTAGTCCGGGAACGCGGAGTTTGGCCATCAGAACGCCACCTTCAAGATTGCGGTCACCATGATGTTGAGGAGCGACACCGGGATGAGAACCTTCCACGCGAATCGCTGGAGCTGGTCTTCACGGAACCTGGGGTAGCTGAAGCGCACCCACATGATGATGCCGGTGAGCACGAGCATCTTCGTGAGCATGATCAGCGGCCCACCGATATTCATCCAATTGCTCACCTGGTGGCCGCCCGCTGGCGCCCAGTCGAACCAAGCGAACGGAACTCCCCAACCGCCCAGGAACAGCACGCTCGCAATCAGTGCGAAGACACCCGCAGTCGCGAACTCGGCGATGAAGAAGATCAGGAACCGGAGCCCCGAGTATTCCGTCATGTATCCGGAGACCAGTTCTGACTCCGCTATCGGCATGTCGAATGGTGTCTGCGTCAGTTCCGCCTGCACTGCGATCATGAAAATGAGGAAGGCAACCGATTGGGTGAGGATGTATGGAAAGCCGATGCCGTTCCAGCCGAAGATCTCGTCGCTGTTCTGCTTGACCACGATCTGCTGCAGGTTCATCGTGCCTGCCTGGATGACCACACCAATCACAGAAAGCACCATCGGCAACTCGTACGCGATCAACTGGCCGGCGGCGCGCAATCCGCCGAGAAGCGAATACTTATTGGCGCTGCTCCAGCCAGCCATCAAGATGCCGAGCGTGCTGATGCTGCTGACCGCCAACATGTAGAACACGCCAGCGTCGAAGTCGGTGAAGTACGCGTCGGGGCCGAACGGCACTACTGCGACCAGCAGGAACGTGCTCATCAGCACGACCAGCGGCGCGGCACGGAACACACGCTTGTCCGCGCGCGTCGGCAAGATGTCTTCCTTCTGTAGCCACTTGCCCACTTCGGCGAACAGCTGCATGCTGCCGTACGGGCCAGCTTCCATCGGGCCGAGACGGCTCTGCATGAAGCTCATCATCTTGAACAAGAACAGGTACACGATGGTGCCAGCTGGCAGCAGCACTGCGACTGTGCCACCGAGTACGCGCAATAGCGACTGCGCCCAGTACGGCAGATCGGCAGCGAAGATCGCGGATGTCATCGATCGATATCTCCGAGGATGAAATACAGCGAGGCAAGAATGGAAATGATGTCGGGGACATACACGCCGCGCAGCACCCAGGGCACGATCGAGATGTTGTTGAAGCTGGCCGAGCGGATCTTCACGCGGAACGGGCCAAGGTCGCCTTTGCTCACCACGTAGTAACCCATTTCGCCGAGCGGGTTCTCGGTGCTGACCCAGGCTTCGCCCTCAGGCACCTTGATGATTCGCGGCACCTTGGCCATTACCGAACCGCTGGGAATGCCGTCGAGGAGTTGGTCGACGATCTTGGTGGCCTCGCGCGTCTCCTGTAGGCGGATCCAGCAACGAGCAAAGCTGTCGCCGTCGGGGTGAGTCCACACCTTGAAGTCGACCTTGTCGTACGCGAGCGGCAGCTTTTGATCGCGACGTAGATCCCAGTCGACGCCGCTGGCACGCAAGTTGGCGCCGCTGAGCCCGTATTGCTTGGCAACTTCCGGAGGGATGACGCCGATGCCGCGCAGCCGGCTCTGGAAGATCTCGTTGCCGAAGAGCAGGTCATCGATCTCGTCGCAGAAGTTACGCAGTTTCTTCATCACTTGCTTCGTCTCGGTGATCCAGCCAGCAGGCAGATCTTCTTTCAAGCCGCCGATGCGATCGAAGTTCGGGTGAAAGCGGCCGCCGGTTGCGCTCTCGATCAGGTTCAACACGTATTCGCGATCGCGGAACGCCATGAACACCGGAGTGATCGCACCGAGTTGCACGCCAAGGTCGCCGAGGAACAGCGAGACGTTGGCGATGCGACTGAGTTCGAAGAGAATCGTGCGGATCCATTGCGCCCTCGGTGGCGCCTCGACATCCATCAACTTCTCGGCGGCGAGGATGAACGGAACTTCGTTAGCGAAACTGCCGAGCCAGTCGATGCGGTTGACGAGCGCCGTCACCTGCGGGAACGTGCGCACCTCGGTGAGCTTCTCGTAGCCGCGATGCATGTAGCCGGCACCCGGTTCGGCCCAGATGACTTGCTCGCCATCAAGGCGGACGATGATGCGCAGCGTTCCGTGGGTCGCCGGGTGCTGCGGACCGATGTTGAGGGTCATGCCCTCCGTCTCGAGTTCGACATTGAGTCGCGCGTCGGCAGCCTGCGCGGCGATGTAGCTCAGCTTCTGGCGGTCGGCCATGTCGTTGACTTTTACGTCGGTCACGTGGGTTCCGCTTCTGCGGCAGGATCGTCGGTGTCGTCGCCGGGAAGTAGCTCGACATCAACAATGCCCGGCCACGGCTTCACCATGCGCGCGAGCAGCGGAAAGTCTTTGCGCAGCGGATGGCCCTCAAAGTCGGTGGGAAGGTACATGTTGCGCAGGTCTGGGTGACCCCGAAAATCGATTCCGAACATCTCGTGACACTCGCGCTCGTGCCAGTTAGCACCGGCGTAGACAGTTACCCAACTGTCGACGCACGGCTCGACGTCGGCGACATCGGCTTTGATCGTGACACCGAAGTGCTGACTCAGGTTGGTGACACGGGCGAAGACTTGCATGCGAGTTTCGCCGCCGGCGTAGCCCTGCTTGATCGTGTTGTCGCGCTCGGGCGGCGGTTCCGTCGGGTCGTCTTCGCCGCGACCGTACGGGCTGGGCAGCCAGTCGATGGCAGAGAGAAAGCAGAAGTAGTCGCAGCCGACCGTGTCGCGCAGCACACGACCGGTTTGTTGCCATACGTCGGCCGACACGCGTACCCACATGTCGTCGTTCGGCTTGATCACGCTGTCGATCAGTCCGTCGCCGAGCGCCGCGCGTAACGCGCTCACGACACCTTCGCGAACCGTGTCGTGAACTAGTTCTGGTGTTGGTTCTGGCTGCGGCGGTGTGTCACTCAATCGGACCACCTCCGACAACGATCGGCTCGGCGTTGCGCGCCCGTGTGCCTTCGCCGCGCCAGCGCGCACCCATGTCTTCGTTCTTGATGCGCTGCTGCAGCAACACGATGCCTTCCAGCAAAGCCTCAGGCCGCGGCGGGCAACCTGGCACATAGATGTCGACGGGAATGATTTGATCGACACCCTTTGTGACGGAGTAGCTGTCCCAGTACGGCCCGCCGCAGTTGGCGCACGAACCCATGCTGATGACGTACTTCGGTTCCGGCATCTGCTCGTAGAGGCGCTTCACGCTCGGAGCCATCTTGTCGGTGACGGTGCCCGAGATCACGACGAGGTCGGCCTGGCGCGGGCTGGCTGGCAACGGAATGACGCCGAGGCGCATCACGTCGTAGCGCGGCGAACCGAACGCAGCGCCCATCTCGATAGCGCAACACGCGAGGCCCCATTGGTACACCCACAGGCTGTATGAGCGTCCGAGGTTGAACAGCGTTGTGAGTGGAGCAGGCAAACGCCCTCTGTCGACTAATCCCATGTAGCTACACCCAGCGCAAGACACCCTTGCGCCACGCGTAGACGAGGCCAAGGAGTAAGACGAAGACGAAGATACCCATTTCGGCGAGACCGAACATGCCGTAGACCTCGAGGCGCGTCGCCCACGGAAAGATGAACACGGCTTCGACATCGAACACCACGAATAACAGGGCAAAAATGTAGTAACGAACCTGGCTCTGTGACCATCCGTCGCCGACCGGGTTGACGCCACTCTCGTAGGCCATGTTCTTTTCCGTCGAAGGCTTGTACGGACGCAACATCGCGGAAACGCCCAGCAGCAGACTGGCGAGAATGATCGCGATGGCCGCGAACCACACCACATTTAGGTAGTCGCGCAAGAAGTCGGACATCGCAGACGACGTTACTACGCTGCGTGAATGGCATCACAAATGGTCTGCCGGCGCACAACATGATGGTGGGGATCACCAGTTGGCAGCAGCAGCCGGCGGTCCCGCAGCCGTACTCGGGAGCAAGCGCCTGGCGCTTCCCGACGACCCCAGTGATGGCAGACACACCCGTGTCCGCGCGATTAACTTCACGTTCACCGACACAGTCCCCAACTCCACCGCAGCTACCCCCGGCGTCGTCAGCGGGGAGACATCAACCTTCACCGCCGAGGTGTGGGCGGATAATTGGTTCTCGCTCTACAGACACATTCGTGGTCGACGGCGACCACCTATTCCGCAGCCGAAATCGGAGCCAAAGATGGCTACGACGAGATCAGCTGGGATGCCAGCGCTGCACTGATCTGGGCCACCGATTTGAAGGTGGACAACACAATCCTCTGGCGTTTCACCGCGTTGGGCTGACGGCCGGTAGCAACCTCACGCAGGTGGCAGAGCCTGGGTGGCGTCGAGCCACCACGCCATTCCCGATTCGATCTGTTCGCGGGTGACGTCGCCGGCGTAAAACGCTCCGGACTTTGCTTGCGTTCCTACATGTTCACGGGCATCAGCAACCGCCTGCGTCAGATCTTCCGCGAATCGATCGATGACGCCCGGTTGCGTGTTCGGGCGTGTGATGCAGAAGTGCACGGCTGCTGGCCGTTGTAGCCCGTTCAGTCGCCAGCGACGCGACGCGAGAAAGTCGTTGACGTGGAAAATGTCGAGACCACTCTGCTCGGTCGTTGTGAAGGCGACGTTGAAAAACGGATCGCCCAACACCTGCAGATCGCCTTGCGACTCGATCACGTGACACAACTCGGCCGCGGTGCGGAAGATCTCCGATGCGATTGCGGTATAGCCATCGCGGCCGAGTGTCACCATCGCCGCCCATGCCGCGGCAATGATGCCTCCGGAGCGCGATCCGCTCATGCCTGGCGATGTGTACAACCCACCGGGCCAATCCGGCACGATGAAGTACTGCAGTCGGCGAAGGTCCGAGTTGCGATAGAGCAAGACGCTGGAACCCTTCAGACCAAAGCCGTACTTGTGAGTGTCGGCGCTGATCGATGTAACCCCTGGGAGCCGGAAGTCGAAGAGAGGCACCGGGTACCCGAGATCTTCGCCCCATGCGAGGATGAACGCGCCGAGACAGCCGTCGACGTGCAAGTTGATTGCTCGTTCGATCGCCAGCGCCGAGAGTTCGTTGATCGGGTCAATGAGTCCGTGTGGGTAGGTCCCGGCGGAACCCACCAGCGCGACCGTGTTGTCGTCGATCAGCGAACGAACCGAATCCATGTCGGCGATGTACTGATCGGTCACCGCAGCTTTGCGAAGTTCGATGCCAAAATAGTGTGCGCCCTTGTCGAGCGCTGGGTGTGCCGTTGTTGGTAGCACGACGTTCGGGTGTGTGATGCCGCGCAGACGGCCCCACTCGCGGTAAACGAGCAGAGGGTTCATCAGGCTCTCGGTACCACCGCTGGTGATCACGCCGCAGGGTTCCGGTGCATGCAACAGGTCGGCGGTCATGGCGATGATCTCGCCCTCAAACCGCGTCGCACTCGGATACATATCGCGCTGCAACACGTTGGCGTGGCTGTAGTGGCCGAACACCTCGTTGAGGAACGCATAGTGCGCTTCGTCGCCGCTATAGATGCTGCCGCTAATCCGGCCTTCGTGATACGGAGAGTCCTCGACCTCCGACATCACGTCGATTTCGGACAACACTTCCGCGCGCGAGCGACCGCTTTGGGGAAACGATCGAACGACGGTGAAGCGCTCGGCGTACGGGTAGAGGCCCACGGTCAGTCCGTCCAGGGACCGACGCCGCCAGTGCGATCCACAGCGCTGCGCACGATTCGTCCGGGCGGTGGACTGTCCATCGGTGGGACCTTGACGCCCTCACCAAGGAACCTCGGCGCCAACTGCTGTAGCAACTCCGGCGCACCACCATCGGTGAGCCGAGCGTGACCGTGCAGCACTGCGTAGTGATGCAGGCCCATCGCATTGGTGCCATCAACGGCAAACGAGACCACGACGCGTGGGTCGCGCTCGATGTTCTGCTTGTGAAGTTTCATGCTCTCAGCACCTCTGTAAACGCGCTCGGCGCGACCGATTCGCAGAACCAATCAACAAGTCGCTCCGCGTTCGGTCGACTCTCGATCACCGAGGCGCGAGTTGTAGCAAGCAGTTCCTCTGCGCTGGAGCCAATTCGCAACAGTTCTTCAGCACCGAATCCGGTCGCCCATCGGCGCAACATCGTTTCGGTCGCTTCCGGATGGAATTGCGTACTGAACATGCGGCCCAGGCGCCACGCCTGCGGGCCAACGGCGCTGCGTGCCAACTCCGTTGCGTGCCCCGGGATAGTGACGACGTCGTAGTGCCACTGCATCCACGGACCTTCTGCGACCACCATTGGCTCGTCGCTGACGACATCCATCCAACCAATCTCGGCCTCGCGTGCCTTCTCGACCGTGCCCCCGAGCGCGTGTGCCATCACCTGATTGCCAAAACAGATCCCGTACACCGGCACACCGCGGCGCGCTGCTTCATGAATGACGGCGGTCTCGGCCTGGACACTGTCGGCGACTGCCGGCCAATACACGCTCCACTCGCTGCCGAGCAACAGCACTAAGTCGTGTCCATCCAAGTTTGGCCACTCGCCTGGCGACTCGCGATGACACTCCGTGAACGCGTAACCCTTCGAGCGAAATCGTTCACCGACAAAGCCCGGGTCGGCATCGTTGGCATTGGCGATCAGCAGCGCGCGCACGGCAAGAACGGTAGCGCCGACCGGCCCGCGATACGAACGGCCTTCAACCTGAACGGACATAGGCTTGCTGTCGTGAGACATGAGGTGAAGCCAATCGTGTTGATCGTCGGCCGGATGGCAACCGAAACCAAAGGCGTGCGCGGCGAAGCGTTCGCCGCTGGTCGTCGCTACTTCGATGCGATCGCGAGAGCAGGCGGAATGCCGCTGATGCTGCCTCCCGTCACATCGATCGTCGACGACATTCCGGCGCTGCTCAACAGGGTCGACGGCGTGGTGTTGCACGGTGGCGGCGATGTCGATCCGCGGCGATACGGCCAAGAGCCCACGGCCGAGCAGCTCTACGGAATCGTGCCGGAACACGACGATGTCGAACTCGCCGTGGTGCACGCCGCACTCACGTCCGACACGGCGATGCTTGCCATCTGCCGCGGCCTACAGGTACTCAATGTCGCGCTCGGTGGAACGCTGCAACAAGACATTGGCACCGAGTCGCACTGGAAGGCTCACCATCCGGTGGTACTTGACGCCGGGTCGCGACTCACCAAGGCGATCGGCCACGATCTCGCAGCGAAGTGTCATTGCGTGCACCATCAAGCGCTCGACCGTGTCGCGCAGGGGCTGACCGTCGTCGGCCGCACCGCCGACGGGATCGTGCACGCATGCGAAGTCGACAATGCCAGCTGGATCGTCGCCACCCAATGGCATCCGGAAGACACAGCGGCGACCGACCAAGACCAGCAAGCGATCTTCCAAGGCCTCATCGACAACTGCTAACGCGTTGAACGCCGGCGGGTTAGGGGGTGATGCTGATCAGCCAGCCTGGGAACAGGCCGACGGCGAGCGTGAAGCCCACCGACGTTGTGATCGCGACCCACAGCAGCGCTGGCACGCGGACTGGTTCGCGCGCATCGTCGCCAGCTTCTTCGCTGGTAATCCACATGCTGACCATGATCCGCAGGTACACGAATGCGGCAATCACAGCCGAGACCATCGCGATGATTGCAATCGCGTAGCTGCGCACGTCGACGGCTGCGCTGATCACGCCGAACTTGGCAATGAAGCCACTTGTCAACGGCACGCCCGCCTGTGCAAGTAGCAGCACCGTCATCGCTAGCGCGAGCGCAGGCTTGGATTTCGCTAGGCCTCGGAACCCGGCGAGGTCGGTCGCCGCGTCGCCGGTGCGACCAACGGCCGTGACGACACCAAACGTTCCGATTACCAGCACCGCGTAGATCAGCAAGTACATGAGGACCGACGACACGCCGTCGCCACCCATCGGTGCGCCCGGCCGATGTGCGGCCGCTTCGACACCAACGAGGATGAAGCCGGCGTGACTCACGCTCGAGAACGCCAGCATGCGCTTGACGTTCGTCTGCACGACGGCCATCACTGAGCCGCCGACAAGCGTGAGCAGCGCGATCATCCAGACCGCCGGTCGATAGTCGTCGCTCCAGTTCGGCAACGCCTCGAGCAGCACGCGCAGCATTGCCCCAAACGCGGCAGCTTTCCCCGCGGAAGCCATGAATGCAGTTACTGGCGTCGGCGCACCTTCATACACATCCGGTGCCCAGAAGTGGAACGGCACCGCTGCCACTTTGAAGGCGAGGCCGACGAGCAACAGCGCGACACCCGCGAGCACCAAGGCATCGTTCGTGCGATCGGAACCGACCGTCGGTTCCAGGACAGCCACGATCTTGTTGAAGTTCGTGCTGCCCGCGCCCCCGTAGATCAACGCAACTCCATAGAGGAAGAAGGCTGACGAGAAGCCACCGAGAATGAAGTACTTGAGGCCGCTCTCGTGGCTCTTCGCCCGCTTGCGGTGACTGGCGGCCATGACGTAGAGCGCGAGCGACAAGATTTCCAGGCCGAGGAACAGCACGATCAGATCGTTGGCCGCGGCCATCACGACACCGCCGAGGGCCGACAGCAAGTACAGCGCGTACAACTCGGGACCATCGAGGCCCTCGCGGCGAAGGTAGTCGTCGGTGACGAGTGCGCACAGGAACACTGCGACGCAGATCGTGATCGCGATCCACACGGCTGGCTTGTCGAGTACAAGCGCGTCGCCGACCAGGTTCGTGCGGCCTTCGCGAGTGATCTGACGCCAGAGCAGCAGCGACAGCAAGCCCGCGCCAATTGCGCACAAAGCGGTGAAGATTGCGTACCAACGCTTTGGCCACGGTGGTGTGAGCGACGAAACGACCAGCAGCACCAGCGCGCCACCCAACAGCACGAGCAGTGGGCTGATTGCGAACCAATCGACAGCGGGGCCTTGCAACGTCGCAAAGAGTGTGGTGGTGGACAGCAGACCCATCAGTCTTCTCCGTGTTCGAGAATGGGCTCGCTAGGCACTGGTTGGTTGTAGTCGGTGTGCTGTTCGACGTGCTCGATGAATGCTTTGACCGATGGTTCGATGCGGTCGAGCATCGGCTTGGGATACACACCGGTGAACACAATCAACCCGACAATCGGCAACAGCAGCGACGCTTCCTTCCACTTCAGTTCGGCGAAGTCTTTGTTTGCATCGTCGGGCTCGCCATGAAACACCCGCTGATAGGCCCACAGCAGATAGAGGGCGGCGAGGATGACGCCAGCGGCGGCGACCGTCACCCACCAGCGGGCAGTCGCGAACGAACCGACGAGCACCATGAACTCGCCGACAAACCCGTTCAGCCCAGGCACGCCGATGCTCGACAGCATGACGATCATGAAGACGCCGGCGAATATTGGCGCCGCCTTCTGCAAGCCGTTCAACTCGGCGATCTGTCGTGTGTGCCGTCGCTCGTAGATCATGCCGACGAGGATGAACAACGCGCCGGTCGATAGTCCGTGGTTGACGCTCTGCATGACACCGCCGGTCACCGCCGTCGTCGTCAGCGCGAACGTGCCGAGCACAATGAAGCCGAGGTGAGCGACCGACGAATAGGCGACAACACGCTTCAAGTCCTTCTGCATCGTTGCGGCGATCGCGCCCCAGACAATGCCGATCGTCGCCAACGTGAAGAAGAGTGGTCGCGACCAGACCGCCGCCTCGGGAAAAAGGTAGATACCGAAACGCAACAAGCCATACGTGCCCATCTTGAGCAGCACTGCCGCAAGAATGACCGAGCCGCCGGTGGGTGCCTGCGTGTGCGCATCGGGCAGCCACGTGTGCAGCGGGAACAGCGGCACCTTCACCGCGAACGCGATCGCGAAGGCGAAGAAGAGCCATCGGCCGGTGCTGGCAGCAAACTCGGCGTTCTCGGCGATTTTGATCAGGTCGAAAGTGACGCGACCGTCGTCGGCCTTTGCCAGCACTGCCGTGGCAATAATGCCGACCAACATGAACGCTGAGCCAACCATGGTGAATAGGAAGAATTTCGTTGCCGCGTAAACGCGACCTTCGTAACCCCAGCCGCCGATCAAGAAATACATCGGGACAAGGACGATCTCGAAGAACACGAAGAACAGGAAGAGGTCGAGGCTGATGAAGCTGCCCATCACGCCAGCTTCCAGGAGCAACATCCACGACAGGTAGCGCTTCTGGTCGCCCATCGACTTCGAGTGCGAGTCGATGCCGGCGATCACGAGCGGAAACAACACACCGGTGAGCACAACGAGGAACAGCGAAATGCCGTCGATCCCGACATGCCACGAGATTCCCCATGGCTTGATCCATGCGTGTTGCGAAGTGAATTGAAAACCTGCAGTGCCCTTCTCGAACGCGATCAGTACCCACAGCGAGAAAGCGCCGGTGATCACGCTCGAACCAAGCGCCGTGATCTTGACGAGGTCGGGGTGCCGGTGCGATGCCAACGCAACGAGCGCGGCACCGATCGCTGGCATCAGCACCAACAGAGTGAGGATTGGGAAGTCGATCACAGGAGTCCCCGAGCGACCACGAACCACAGCAGCAACAACACGACGCCACCGCCGATGGCAGCGGCGTAATTACGGACGTTGCCGCTTTGCACCTTGCGGAATTGCCCCGCCGCCTCACGCACGAGCGCGCCGGATCCGTTGACGGCGCCGTCGATTATCTTCGCGTCTGCCCAGGCGACACCATCGAATGCTCTACGTCCTGGCTTGCCCATCGCCCAGCTGACCGCTTGGTCGTAGCGCCAACCATCGGCAAGCAGTTGCGGCTCGATCCGCTTCACCTTGTGCTTCGCGTACACAAGGATCGCCGCGGTGATGCCCGCGACCGCGCAGGCAATCGCCACGAGCGCCAACATGCCGCTGAGGTCGTGCGCGTCGGAGGACAACTCGCGTTCGTTGCCATGAACGATCGGGCCCAACCAATCTTCTAGCCGATGTGCGAGACCACCCGGTATCCACGACCACGATGGCAGCTGAATAACTCCGCCAACAATCGACAACCCGGCCAGCACTACCAACGGCAACACCATCGTGGTGGGACTTTCGTGTGGCGTCAGGTCGCCGTGCGCGTTGTTTTCCTCGTGTGCGTCGTGCCAACGCGCCTTGCCAAAGAACACCAAAATCACTTGCCGCGTCATGTAGTACGCCGTCAGCACCGCCGTAACAAGTCCGACCACGTACAGAATCGGACTCTTGTCGTACGCGAACAGCAAGATCTCGTCCTTGCTCCAGAAGCCGGCGAACGGCGGCACGCCTGCAATCGCTAGCCAGCCGACGATGAACGTCATCGCCGTAATCGGCATCAGCTTGCGTAGCGCGCCCATGAAGCGCATGTCCTGTTGGTGATGCATTCCGTGGATGACGGAACCGGCACCCATAAACAGCAACGCCTTGAAGAAAGCGTGAGTCACCATGTGGAAGATGGCGGCGACATATGCCCCAGAACCCACTGCCAGGAACATGTAGCCGAGTTGGCTAATGGTCGAATACGCCAGCACCTTCTTAATGTCGTTCTGCGCGACAGCAATCGTCGCTGCAAACAACGCGGTCGCAGCACCGACAATCGCGATGACCGTCGGCGCGTACGAGTCGGCTGCTCCGAGCAACGGGTTGATGCGCACCATCAGATAGACGCCAGCAGTCACCATGGTCGCCGCGTGGATCAACGCCGAAACTGGGGTCGGGCCCTCCATGGCATCGGGGAGCCATAGGTACAACGGAAGTTGCGCACTCTTGCCACACGCGCCGACGAAACAGAAGAGCGCGATCGCCGTAGATGTTGAGGAAGCCATCCCGGCCGCACCGCCGTTGACGACCGAGTAATCCAACGACCCGACGGCCCAGAAGGCGATGAACATCGCCATCATGAATCCCCAGTCGCCAACGCGGTTGGTGATGAATGCCTTCTTGCCTGCGGTTGCGGCAGTTTCCTTCTCGTGCCAGAACGCGATCAGGAAGTAGCTACAGGTGCCGACGCCTTCCCAGCCGAGGAACGTAACCAACATGTTCGAGCCGAGCACCAGCATGAGCATGCTGAAGGCAAACAGGTTGAGGTAGAGGAAGAACTTGCTGAATCGCGGGTCGCCGTGCATGTAGCCGACGGCGTACAGATGAATCAGCGATCCGATGCCGGTCACGAACAGGCACATGGTGAGACTCAGCGGGTCGGCGAGCAGAGCGAGGTCGACCTGAAACGCTCCAGCAGGAATCCAGGAAAACAGACGCTGCACATGCCCGGCGCGCTCTTCGTCGGCGAGCGACATGAGATCGAAATAGACACCGACGGTGACAGCGAACGAGGCGGCGACCATCGCTGTCGCGAAGTATCCGGAGGTGGGGTCGCCCATCTTGCGACCGAAGAGCAAGACCACCAAGAAGCCAGCGAGCGGTAACGCCGGAATCAGCCAAACAACATCGAGCATCGGGTCAGCCCTTCAACGCTGCAAGGTCGTCGGTGGTGGCGCCAGGCCGACGGCGCAAGATCGCGACGATGATGCCGAGACCGACCACGATTTCAGCGGCCGCTACGACCATCACGAAGAACACCGTGCTTTGGCCACCGATGTCACCAAACCTGCGCGCCAGCGCGATAAATGTCAGATTCACCGCATTGAGCATCAACTCGATGCACATGAACAGGATCAACGGGTTTCGCCGGACCATTACGCCAATGACACCCATCACGAACAGCATCGCTGACAGCAGCAGATACCAGGTCGTCGTCACCGTTACGGCCGCCGTGAATGCGGTCATGTCGTCTCGCCTCTACGCGGCTTGCGCGCAAGCAGGACGGTGGCGATCACGGCAATCACGAGCAGTACTGACGTCAACTCGAAAGCCACCACATGATCGCTAAACACGTCGCGCGCAATTGCACGGATGTTGCTGTCGTGGGAACCATCGAGGGCGGCTTGCACCGCCTCGCTACGCGCGACGGTGGGTGGCTTGGCATCGCGCGAAACGATGATTGCCAACGCCAGCATCGACAACAACCCTGCGCCCACCGCAACAGCCGCTGGCCGCTGAATTTTGAACGGCTCGATCTGCAGGTCCTCGACCTTGTCGACCCCTAGCAGCATGATCACGAACAGGAACAGCACGACAATCGCGCCGGCATACACAATGACCTGCACCGCAGCGAGGAAGTTGGCCTCCTGGGCGACGAAGAGTACCGCGACACCGAACAGAGTGAGCACGAGGCTGAGCGCGGCGTGAACCGGATGACTACGCAGGATGACACCCGCGGCGCCGCCCAACACCATGGCCGCGGCGACGACGAAAACGAATAGCTCCATCATTCGGCGGGTCTTTCCGCGGCACGCACGCCATATCCGAGCTCACCACTCCAGCCGATTTCACCAACAAATGCCGCGTCACCGCTCGAAGACGTCGCGCGCATCCAGCCGCTGGTGAGCAGGTCTTCGCCTTCGCGCCAGTCCTCCCACGGCAGTTGCTGCGGCTTGCCCGCATCGTCGACGACCAACTCGGCCCTCGTGTACACAGCGTCGCGTCGGTTAGTGAAGCTGAACTCGAACAGCTTGCTCTCCGTGATCGCCTCCGTCGGGCACGCCTCCACGCACAAGTCGCAGTGGATGCAACGCAGGTAGTTGATCTCGTAGACGAAACCGAAGCGCTCACCAGGCGATGTCGGGTGCTGTGGATCGTTATCGGCACCGCGCACGTGAATGCACTTCGCGGGGCAGACGCCAGCGCAGAGCTCGCAGCCGATGCACTTCTCCATGCCGTCCTCATAACGGTTCAGCACATGGCGGCCATGCAGCCGTTCCGGCTTGTCGATCTTTTCGTCGCGGCCAACAACATTCTTGCCCTTCCTAAAGGCGCGTCCGCCTGAGTAGGAAGTCGTGACCTTCTTGCCACCGAGGAAGCGATGCTGGCGAAGCGTGACCAGGAATCCGTCGAGGTAACCCATCAGAACACCGCTCCTTCGCGCTCACGATTGCGTGCGCTGACCTTGCTGGCACGCTGCAATAACGCTGAACCTATGGCCAGCACGATGACACCGCCAGTGAGAACGAACCAGCGATTCCATCCCTCGTCCCTACCGATACGGAACGCGGCAAGCAGGATGAACCAACCCAGCGCTAGTGGGATCATCAGGCGCCAACCAAGAGTCATCAACTGGTCGTAGCGCAGTCGAGGCAAAGTCGCCCGGAACCAGACATAGATGTACAAGAAGACGAGCACCTTCAGCAGCATCCATACGGTGCCGCTGAGCGGACCAAGGAACGACAGCACGTTCTCGTAGTCCCCGATTGGTAGCGGCTGCGGACCTCCGAAGAAGAGGGTGACGATGACGCCGCTCATGGTGATTGTGTTCATGAACTCGGCAAGGAAGAAGAGCGCGAATCGAATGCTGGAGTATTCCGTGTTGAACCCGCCGACCAGTTCCTGTTCTGCTTCGACTAGGTCGAAGGGCGGCCGATTCAATTCCGCGGTCGCGGCGACAAGAAAGATCAAGAACGGCAGCACACCGGTCGCCACCACATGCCAACGCGTGAAGCTCGACTGCGATGCGACGATGCCGCTCGTGCTGAGTGTGCCGGCGATCAAGATCACCGTCGCCAAACTGAGCCCCAACGCCGCCTCGTAACTGATCATCTGCGCCGACGCGCGCACCGAGCCGAGCAACGGATACTTCGAGCCCGAGCTCCAACCAGCGAGCATGATGCCGTAGACCGCGACGCTGCTGAGTGCCAGCAACAACAGCACGCCCACCGGAGGATCTGCAAGCTGCAGCTTCGTCGCGCGACCGAGAATCTGCACGGTGCCGTCTTTGCCGTTAGAGAAGTCGCCGCCGAGCGGGATGACCGACCACACCAAGAACGCCGGCACAAAGGCGAGGTACGGCGCCAGTTTGAAGACGAATCGATCGCCTTTGTCGGGGACAAGGTCTTCCTTGAAGAACAGCTTGGTGCCATCGGCGAGTGTCTGCAGCAATCCCTTGGGGCCTGCTTTGTCGGGGCCGACGCGATTCTGCATGAACGCGATGACCTTGCGCTCGAACCAAACCATCAACATTGTGCCGACAAGGCCAACGACGAAAATCACCAACACTTTGATGACGATGATCAACACCGCGCGAAACGAAATGTCGAAGAGCAGTGGATCGAGCGCGAGCACTACAGGTTCTCGATTCGCACGTCGTTGACCGCGGCGAAGCAGTCGATCAGCTCACCAACGTTGGGGCCAGGGTTATTCCATGGCATCCAGGCCGTGCCGCGCACAACAGTCGGGTCGGCCACCACCGGTAGCACAATCGTCGCACGCGCACTGCGCACTTTTACTTCGACACCATCGCTGGTACCCACGCGTGCGAGATCCAGGGGGTGCAGGTGAACCGCAGTACCGCGTGGCAAGTGTGCAAGCGACGGCGAGTGAGCAGTGCCGACTGCTTGATCGTAGAGCGTCCGACTGATCACCAGCCGAAGGTCGTATGAGTTGCGCTCCGGCGCGCCGCCTTCCAGCAACGTAACGGGTGCAATCGCCGTCGGCGCTGCGGCTACGACGCCGTCGGCGTTCGCCGCGATCGCTGCCGACGTCACGGCTTCGAACCCCGCCACGTTGGCCGCGATATCGGCGCTGACCGCCCCGACGTTGGCGTAGCCGAGGTCGGTACCGAGCGCCGCTGCCAATCCGACCGCGATCATCCAGTCGGGCCGCGTATTGCCCGCGGGCGACACCTGGCGGGCGACGCTGCTGACCCTGCCTTCGAGGTTGGTGGTGGTGCCGGCCTTCTCGCCGAAAGCGCACGCAGGCAACACAAGCTCCGCCTTCGCTGCCGAAGCTGATAGGAATGTGTCGACGGCAATGATGCGCCGTGCGCCAGCAAGCCCTCGGCGGGCGAGGTCCGTATCGGGGAAATCCGCGAGCGGATCGGCTCCGAGCAGCACGAGACAATCGATCTTGCCATCGGCGGCCGCTTGCAATACGCCGCGAGTGTCGAGCCCATCCGCTCCTGTACGCATACCGACCTGCAGTGCACCAACAGAGTTGCCGCGCCGAAAGGCTGGCAACACCTTGGCACCTGGCGCAGCGGCAAGTAGGCGGTGCAGGGCATGCACATTGGCGGTAATCGTCTCGGCGAGGTTCATGCGACCAAAGACGACAACGACGTTGCCCTTCGCCAGTTGCGCTGCCACATCTGCATCGACGAGTGCGTCGTTGACGGCCGCGACCTGCGAGCCGGGCTCGTAACTGATCGAACGCCATGCGTAGCGGGTGAGTCCGGTCTGCTTCGGCGTGAATTCCAGAATGCGGCTGCGCTGCTGCTCTGCGGCCTCGCGGAGACGGAGATAGAGGACCGGTAGCTCCTCTTTGAGATCGGGTGCCAACAGCACGATCGTTGATGCGTGCGCCGCCTCGTCGATCGTGGCTCGGTCGAGCAACAACAGGTCGGCGTGAATCCCGTCGCCCATCTGCGAGTCCACATTGGGAGTGCCGATCACCTCATGCGCGAGGCGACTCCAGGCGTATGCGTCCTCGTTGGTGCCGCGGGCGCCTCCAAGAACCGCCACGCCGCTGGCACCGCCGATTCCGATTGCCTCGTCGATCATCGACGCCGCTGCCGCCAATGCTTCGTTCCACGAAACCTCGTGGAACTCGTCGTGTTCGCGCAACAGTGGTTGCAGCACGCGGTCGTCGCTTTTCACAGACTCGAAGTTGAAGCGACCACGGTCGCACAACCAGCCGTGGTTCACCGGTTCGCTGTCGACGCCCATGTATCGCAACAGTTCGTCGTTACTGCTCTCCACGACGATGCGGCATCCAACTGCACAGGAAGTGCACGTACTCTCCTGTTGGGCCAGATCCCACGGTCGCGCCTTGAAGCGGTATGGCTTGGCAGTGAGCGCACCGACCGGACAGATCTGCACCGTGTTGCCGCTGAAGTAACTGCTGAACGGTTCGTCGGGGAATGTGGTGATGTGTGTTTCGTTTGCACGATGCGTGAACGAGATGAGCGCGTCGCCTGCCACCTCGTCGGCAAAACGAGTGCAGCGATCGCACAGAATGCAACGCTCGCGATCGAGATAGACGAGGTCGCTGATCGGAATCGGCTTCTCGAAGTGACGCTTCTCTTCGATATAGCGACTTTCAGCCGGACCATGACTGAACGCCTGGTCCTGTAGTGGACATTCGCCACCCTTATCGCACACCGGGCAATCAAGCGGGTGATTGATGAGCAGCAGTTCGAGAATCCCCTCCTGCACGTTCTTGGTCATCTCGCTCTCGGTGTCGATGACCATGTTGGGGGCGACGGCGACCATGCACGTCGGCGTCAATTGCGGTCCGCGACCGGTGTCGATTTCGCAGATGCACATCCGGCACATACCCACCGAACTCATGCGTTCGTGGTAACAGAAACGCGGGATGTACACACCATGACGCTCGGCGGCAGCGATGACCAGTTCGCCCTTGCGCGCTTCGATGGCGCGACCGTTCAGCGTGACCTGCACAACGTTCGGATCCACCGGAACTGGAACGGCTGCCGGTTCAGTGGTTGTCATCGGTTGCCCCGACTGACACGGGAATCAGCTTGCGCTTGATCAACCGTGCTTCAAACTCACTGCGGAAGAGGGTTACGGCCGAGTGCACCGAGGTATACGCCGAAGGGCCGACGAAGCAGATCGTCGTCATCTTGAACGGAAACGGCGCGGCCTCTAGTCCGAGCCGTGCGCTCGCCGCGTGCGGGAACGGCCCAGGGCAAATCGTCTGCCCGATCTCGAAGAGTTGGTCGAGATCGCTCTCGGTGCCGACACCATCGGCGAGACGCTTCATAATGCGCTCTAGCCAGGTGCCACCCTCGCGACACGGCACGCACTTGCCGCACGACTCGTGTGCGTAGAAGCGCGTGAGCGTGAATGCTGCCGCGGGAATGTCGGTGGTTTCGTCCATCACCATCACTGCGCCGGAGCCGAGCATGCTTCCCGCGGCACCGACCAACTTCGCCTCGAACGGGAGATCGAGCTGGTCCGGGAGGAACCACGGCGCAGAGCCGCCACCGGGGACGAACGCCTTCAACTCGTTGTCGTTGCGAATGCCCTGGCAAAACTCGTCGCCGTACAGAAGCTCGCGGAACGTTGTCGTGCCATTGATGATCTCGAACACACCCGGTCGGTTCACGTGACCGGAGACGGCAACCATGCGTGTGCCCGGCGATGTCGCGGTACCGATCGCGGTGTACTCGGCTGCGCTGTGCGTGAGCAGCCACGGCAGGTTGGCGAGGGTCTCGACGTTGTTGACGATCGTCGGCTTGCCGTACAGACCAATCGCTGCCGGAAAGAACGGAGGCTTCAAGCGCGGCATGCCGCGATTGCCTTCGAGCGATTCGATCAACGCTGTCTCTTCGCCAACCACATACGCGCCAGCACCCCAGTGCAGGACAATGTCGACGCTGAACTTGCTACTCAGAATGTTGCGACCGATATAGCCCGCGGCGTATGCCTCGTTCAGTGCAGTAGCGACACGCTCTTGTGCCAGCGCCATCTCGCCGCGTATATAGAGGAAGCACTGCGAGAGACCAGCCGCGTAACACGCGATCAAGCAACCTTCGATCAGCTGATGCGGATCGCGTTCCATCAGCAGACGGTCTTTGTACGTCCCCGGTTCGCTCTCGTCGCCGTTGACGACGAGGTAACGCGGCCACACCTCGGTCGGGCAAAGGCCCCACTTGGTCCCGGCAGGGAAGCCAGCGCCACCGCGGCCGAGAATCGTCGCAGTCTTGACCTCTTCGTGAACCTGCACCGGCGTACGCGCCAGCGCCGCCTTCAGCCCGGCGTAACCGCCAGTTGCGAGAAATCGCTCGAGCGTGTGGCCGTCCTCGTAGCGAAAGCGCGACGACACGATCTGCGGACGATCGCCGTCGTCGATGAAACCGGGTGCCCAGTCGTAGCTACTCACGCGGACATCCAAACGGGAGGTTCGTTGACCGAGTCAGGCGGAACTGCGCCGACTGCTCGATCGACGGGGATGCTTTGGCGGACGCGAGCAACGACACCGTGTGGCGGAATCTCGGCATCGAGGGCACCGTCGGCGAGATCGTCGAGGAACTGATCGAGCTGCTCCGGACTGACGCGGTATCGGTAGCGATAGTTCGCTTGCAGGCACGGGGCCTCGGTGCATGCGGCTTGGCACTCGGCACGTTCGAGCGTGAACAGGCCGTCGGGAGTTGTGCCGCCGGCTTTGATACCGAGCCGCTGCTCGGCATGTTCCACAAGCTGCTCGGCGCCCAGCAATGCGCAACTCATTGTCGTGCAGATGTTGATGAGGTACTTGCCGACCGGCTGCATCTTGAACATCTCGTAGAACGTGCAGGTGCCGAGCACCTCTGCGGAAGTGGCACCGACTAGCTCGGCGATGTGAGCGATCGCGTCCATCGTGACGTATCCGTCTTGTTGTTGCGCGACGTGGAGCAGCGGGATGGTGGCCGAGCGCGCCTTCGGGTAGCGCCCGATGATCTCCTTGGCCAACACCTGGTTCGCATCGTTGAGGCGACTCATCGGTCGACCTCTCCGAGAACCGGATCGATCGACGAGATGATCGCTACCGCGTCGGCGATGAGGCCGCCGTGCATCATGTGCGGCAGGCACTGAATGTTGACGAACGACGGAGCCCGTACGTGCATGCGATAGGGAGTCGCCGACCCGTCGCTGGCGATGTAGCAGCCAATCTCGCCACGTGGGCTCTCGATTGCGACGTAGACCTCGCCTTCTGGCACCTTGAAACCTTCGGTGAAGATCTTGAAGTGATGGATCAGCGCTTCCATGCTCTGGTTGATGCGAACACGCGGCGGCGGCGTCACCTTCTTGTTCTGAATTCGGTAATCGCCACCAGGCATCCGGTCGAGTACCTGCTGCACGATGCGCATGCTTTCGCGCACCTCATTCAGTCGAATGCTGTAACGGTCGAAACAATCGCCGTATTGGCCAACGACGACATCAAACTCGACCTCGTCGTAGTGCAAGTACGGCTGCTCGCGGCGTAGATCCCACGCGACGCCGGTGCTGCGCAGGATAGGACCCGTCGCCCCGAGCGCCATGGCCTCTTGCGCGGTGATGACACCAACACCCTGCAACCGCTCGCGCCAGATCGGCTGGCCGGTCATCAGGGTGTCGTATTCCTCGAGTCGCGGCGGGATGAGTTCCAGCAACCGCAACACGTCGTCGCGCCAGCCTTCAGGAAGGTCCGCCGCGACACCGCCAGGGCGGATGAAGTTGTGATTCATACGCAACCCGGTGACCTTCTGGAAGAAACGCAATACCTCTTCGCGCTCGCGCCAGCCGTAGATCATCATGCTGACGGCGCCGAGGTCCATTCCGTTTGTCGCCAGGAACAACAGGTGCGACGACATGCGATTCAGCTCGCTGAGCAGCATCCGCATCCAGACAGCACGTTCGGGAATCTCGTTCTCGATGCCGAGCAGCTTCTCGGTGGCCATCGAGAACACCAGCTCGTTGTTCAACGGACTGACGTAGTCCATGCGGGTGACGTTGGTGCCACCCTGCATGTAGGTGAGCGCTTCGCCGGTCTTCTCCATACCCGTATGCAGGTAACCGATGATCGGCTTGCAACGCAGAACTGTTTCGCCCTGCAGTTCCAGCATCAGCCGCAACACCCCGTGCGTGCTGGGGTGCTGCGGCCCCATGTTGATGATCATCGTCTGATCGTCTGCGGGGTCGACGGGTATGTCGCCGAGCTTTGCGACCTCGGCTTCGCTGAGGCGTAGCACCGCGCCGACCTCGCGCATGAGTTCGCGCGCGGTTAACTCGCTGCGCGGCTTGAGACCCTGCTCGGGCTCGTTACCGCCCTCAATCGTGGCGAGGATGTCGGTCGTCGGCGCGCTCATCGCGACGAGCCGGTCGCGAAGTCGGTGCTGAACTGAACAGGAATGCTGCCCTGGTCGTAGTCCTTACGCAGCGGGAAGCCATCCCAGTCTTCGGGCATCAGGATGCGCGTGGGGTCGGGATGATCGGTGAAGGAAATGCCGAACATGTCGTACACCTCGCGCTCCATCGCCTCTGATCCGGGATACATATCGAACAGCGAGGGAATTGTTGCGTCGTCAACGGGAACCTGCACGCGCACACGAACACGTTCGCGCTTTTCGATCGACAAGAGATTGACGACCACCTCGAAACGTTCGGCCGCGACTTCGGGGGGAAGCGAGCGGTCGGCAGCGTACGTCAGGTAGTCGACTGCGGTGAGATCGGCGCACATCGAGAATGATTCGGCGAGCAAGCTACGTACGGTGGCGAGGTACTCCGTGCGCGTGCAATGCACGACGCGTTGTTCCCGTCCGTAATCGGCCGCCACAACTATCGCCGCCCAAGGATGACAGGCATCGGTCGCGCACCCTGTGGAATCTCAGTGACGTGCATGTTGGCGCCGGCACCCGTCGCACCGCGCCGGCGCAGCAGCTCGCCGTCTTCGATCTTCTGATGCAGTGTCTCGATCGCATGGATCAACGTCTCGGGAGTCGGCGGACACCCTGGGGCGTAAACATCCACCGGTACGACTTGGTCGACGCCTTGCACGATCGCGTAGTTGTTGAACATGCCGCCACTGCTGGCGCACACGCCCATGCTGATGACCCACTTCGGTTCCATCATCTGGTCGTAGACTTGACGCAGCACCGGAGCCATCTTCTGGCTGACGCGACCAGCGACGATCATGATGTCGGCCTGTCGCGGCGAGGCACGGAATACCTCCATGCCAAAACGACTAATGTCGTAATGCGCTGCGCCTGTCGCCATCATCTCGATGGCACAGCAGGCGAGGCCGAACGAGGCTGGCCACGAACTGCGGCTACGTGCCCACCCGACTAGATCTTCCAGTTTGGCGGTGATCGCGTTGTGCGGGATGCCACCGAAGCCGTCGGCTTGAATGTCTTTGATCAGGCTCATGCTGCTGTGTCGACCAACGGCACATCCGCGGCTGCGCGGCCTTCAAGGCCGACGACACGGACCGATCCGGCGGGCGTGTGCTGATCCGATGCTGCCTGCGTCAGTTGGCGGTATTGCGCCACCGGACCCCAATCCAGCGCGCCGCGAGCGACGATGTACACGAATGCCGCGAAGAACACGGCACTGAACGCGACCATCTCCCACAGCGCATAAGCGCCGAGAAAGCTACGGTCGACCGCGAATGGATAGATGAATATCAGTTCGATGTCGAACATAATGAACAACATCGCGACCACGTAGAAAGCCACCGGGAAACGATCGGGTGGCTCGCGGCTGGGCACTATGCCGCATTCGTACGGCGCCGACTTGGCCGACGACGGCCGACGCGGTGCCAGCAAACCGGATGCGAAGAAGCTCAAAGCACCAAAGATTGCGGCCAGCGCGAGCAGGCAGACGATGGGCAGATACTGACCCATCGAGTTACACCCCCGCCGGCAACGCCTTGGCCGACCGGTTCTCGCGCACGCGCTCGTCGCGGGTGTGCAACAGCCAGCACAGCAGCAAGAAAATAACCAGTGATGAGATCGTGATCGTCGCCGCCGGCACGCGCTTCGAGCCGAGATCGCGAATCATGTACACGTACTCGTGTGGACGACTGGTGTCGATGATGGCGCGTGCAGGGGCGCGGCCGGGCTCGGTGCGCTGGGGCACCAACGGCGCAATCTCGACGAGTACGTAGTGCGGTTTGTGGAAGAACGCGAGGAAGTCGACCTTGCCATCGAAAAGGATCGGACTGCGCTCGCCGCCGATGTCGAACACGTTGACGACCTGGAACTCGCCAGGACCAAAGACCTCTGATTCGTCGACCACGACCGTGCCCGCTGACGCCGCTTGCTGATAACTCGGCAACGCCGAGTCGAGCTTGGCCCAGTCCTGGCCGACGAGCAGCACTTCAATGCTGTCGGCGTCGGCGGTGAAATCGTCGGTGGATGTGAACGGTGCTTCTAGAAGTCCGAGTTCGGAAAGCGACTCGTACTCACGAATGATCGTCTTGCCCGCTACCGGTTTCCAGCTCGGCTCGTCGCCGAGCAAGCCCTTGCTATAGGTCCACCACGTCGCGCCGAGAAGGAACATCCAGCCCGCAAGCCCGGCGAACGCGACGAGAAAACCAAGACGGGCCCCGAGGTTCGTGCCGAGAATCAGGTACACGCTGCCGCACAACGTGCCGACAGCAATGATCACAATGATGATGCCGCGTAGTTCGGGCTCCCAGTTGATTGCCAGCAACGCGCTCATCACAACCCCCGCACGTATTCGACGACTGCTTTGATTTGCTCGTCAGTGAGCACATGTCCGAAACCGGGCATACGGCCGGTGCCTTGGCTCTGCAAGCCGTAACGAGCACCGTTCCTGGAACCTGCTTTGATGAATGCGATCATGTCCTGCTCGCTGGCGAAGTGCGAGTTGGTGGCACCACCGGTGAGATTCCATCCGAACGCGCCCTGTGCATCGACACCCGGCTCGCCGTAGCTCCACCCTGGCGTGTGACAGCGCGCGCAACTGTAAGCGCCGCTTGAGATCGGCAGATTGAAGAGTGCTTCACCCTCGGAGGCTCCGGGATTGTCAGCCTGATAACGCTCGACCGCTGCCGCGATTTCGTCGCGCGTCGCTTCGGGCAGTACGCCACCATCGCAAATCGCGGGATCGGCCGCATCCGGGAACGATTCGCTGCCGATGCAACCTTCCGGCGGCAGCTGGATGCTTTCCAGGTACACGATGATCGTCTCGAGGTTCTGTTCCGTCATCGGTCCACCGCCCGGAGCGCCCCATGCAGGCATCGGCGAGAACGGGCGGCCGTAATCGAGGATAAAAGTGACTTCTTCCTTGCTGTAGCGAGAGAAGATCGTGTTGAGCGCCGGCGCGGTCCACGAGACGACGGTGGTCTTGCCCGTGCTGTCGGTGATCGGGTAAGGCGCCGCCCCACCGGTCGCATTCATGCCGCCGTGGCAGCCCGCACAGTTGAAGCCTCCGTCGGCGGTGGTCGCGAAGAGCCCTTCGCCCCAACCGCGGAATGTCGCAGTCTTCTGCGCGTCGGCACCCGCCTGCCGACCCGGCTCGAGAACCCAGTACAGCGGCAACCCGATCACCATCGTGATCAAGAGCAGCACACCAAGGAATTGCATCCGCTCGAGCCGCGGGCCCTCCAACGTCTCGTCGTCGTAGTAGGCCTTGCGGTTGGGAGCGACTTCTGCTTCGGAGCCCAGTTCGCGACGGGCCGCGGACCTACTGAGAAAGAAGTAGATGACCCAGCCGAGGGTGATAAAGAAAAAAATCAACCAGCCAACGGTGACGGTCGCTAGGGCGAGTGTTGCAGCCATCAGCCGTGACCACCGCTACCGCTGAGGCAGTGCGGACCCTCGGCCTCTTGACCGGTGGTATTCGTTCCGATCGGAGCGCCGGCGTAGACCGTGGAGGTGTCGACAACGACGTCGCCTGACGCCGAGACGGTTATTGCGAAGTGATCCATACCGCGCGGGGCAGGGCCACCCTTCTTTTCGCCGGAGCGGTTGTACTGCGAGCCGTGACATGGGCATTCGAACCACTGACTACTAGCGCATGACGGAACGCGACAGCCCAGGTGCGGACACTTCTGATACATCGCAATAACGCCGCTTTCCATGCCGCTCAGCAACGGTGCGTATTCCTTCACGCCACGCGCCTTAGGTAGCGCCTCTGAGGGATAGACGGTGACGTACGAGCGTGCGTTGGATGCGTACAAGAAGCCACTGTTGCTGCGAACGCTGGACAGGACGTCGTCGAGCTTGCCAAGGTTCACCTTGCCGCCGAACACCGGCACAGCGAACGGCCATAGGAAGGCGATGCACGCCAACCCGAAGACTCCGAGGCTGGTCGTCATCAGCGTGACGCTGGCGCGGTTCAAGAACTGACGCCGGTTAACGCCGACTTCTTCAGCATCTGGTGCCACCCAAACCGAGGGCGGACCAACGGCGCTGGCGACGAGCGCCGAGGAACGTGCGGCATCTGCCGCGCGCTCGACTGCACGACCCGTCGGCGCGGCCGGAAGATCGATGTCCGCGTCTTTGTCGCGTCGCAAGGTCTCGCGGCTCAGCGCACCGGCGCCGCGCACGTCGCTGCGTCGCGCGGCGGTGAGCATCACGACCGCGGCGAGCACGGTGATCGTGCCAACTGTGATGGCGATAATGACGGCAGAACTCATGGCAGCTGATGCCTCACAATTCGAAGAAGAGTCCGTCACGCCAGGGGAGCGTGAAGTTGAAGCCGGGGCCGCGGAAGAACGAGCCGATGATGACGAGCACTGCCCAGAACATCAGGTGCACTGTCATCAGCGAGATCGCGAACTTTCGATCCTCGGGTTTGTTGGAAGGGTTCTTGTCGATGTAAGGCGCGAGGATCAGCGCAACCAAGCCAACGCCGGGAATGGTGACGCCAGCAATCATCGGGTGGAACATCGTCAACAGCTCTTGCAGGCCCAGGAAGTACCACGGCGCCTTTGAAGGGTTCGGTGTCTTGTTGATGTCGGCTTGCTGCAGCAACGGCGCATTGACGAACACCGAGAAGAAGAACGTGAACGACATGCAGGCGAGTGCGGCGACGAACTCGGCGGCTAGAAGGTGCGGCCAGGTGTGCACCTTGTCGACCGGCGATGCCTTGACGTCTTGGATACTGCCGCTCTTGACGACGGTCAGCAGACGCTGGGTGTTGCCACCAGGCCCAGTGCCGACCGGACCGCTGCGCGCCGGGGCTGCGGCAACGACGCTGCCCACTTTCTCCTGGACGGCGACGCCGCCGCCGGATGGCGCGTCGGTGTCGGCGGGCGCGGAACCGGAAGTCTGGGCACGGGCGGCTTGCGCCCGCTTCAGGAGGTGTTCGGGTATTTCGGTCATAGCGGCCCTGAAATTCCGCCGTCTTTGCGGACTCGCCAGAAGTGCACGGCCATGAAGATGACGATGACAAACGGCAGCATCAGCACGTGAAGCACATACCAACGCAACAAGGTGTCGCCGCTGATTTCTTTTCCGCCGAGCAGCACAAAACGAACCTGCTCACCGACGACCGGGCTGTAGCCCATCATGTTGGTGCCCACGGTGACGGCCCACAGCGCCAACTGGTCCCACGGCAGCAGATAGCCAGTGAACGACAACAGCAGCGTCAGCATCAGCAGTACCACGCCAATGACCCAGTTGAACTCGCGCGGCGGCTTGTAGGCGCCGTGGTAGAAAACGCGCGCCATGTGCAAAAACACAGTCAGCACCATCAAGTGCGCGCCCCATCGATGCATGTTGCGGACAAGTAGCCCGAATGCAACCGAGGTCTGCAGGTTGGAGATGTCGTTCCACGCACTGACGTCGGTAGGTCGGTAGAAGAACATCAGAAAGATGCCGGTGACCGTCAGCAAGATGAAGAGGAAGAAGCTGAGGCCGCCGAGGCACAGCGTGTAACTGACTTTCACCGCGTGGCGCTTCACCTTCACTGGGTGCAGGTGATACAGCACCGAGTTCATGACGACGTAGCTGCGGTTACGCGGGCTGTCGGTGTAGCCCTTACGGAAGATGCTGCCCGGGCGAAAGATGCTGGCCCACGCTTGGCTGCCCTGCAGACCGTCGACCATCTTGGTCATACGGTCCTTCATCGTTGGGCGTGGTGTCTCGTCAATAATTTTGGCCATGTTGTTTCCTCAGACTGTCTTTCTCAGAACCGCAGCCCGTAGGCATAGCCGTGGCTGTTCGTACGCACATGTGAGTCGCCGGAAATGGTCGGCGCGCCCACCTTGCCCATAATGATCACGCCAGTCGGGCAACGATCGACGCACAGTTGGCAACGCGTGCAGATGTCGTCGTCGATGATGAACAGGACGCTATCGCTGGGGTCGAGCCCGGGTCGTTCGGTGCCGGTCGCTTCTGCAATTGCATCGGGCGACACCATATGAATGCACTTCCACGGACAGATATCGACGCAGCCCTCGCACAGGATGCACTCGGTTTGATCGATGTGGATGAACTGCTTCGGCTTGACTGCCTTCGACAAGTACTCGGCATCGACTTCGACGAGCGAGTACTCGTCGGTGTACGGCATCATCGGAGGATTGGCGTCGGTTCTGGCCATCGTCAGCTCTTTTTCACCAGTGGCCGACCGAACGTGCTCGTTGCCACTTCAGTGCCGGGCTTCGCGTCGCCGCGCCGTTGCCAGCGACCCCACAGCGAGATCATGAGTGCGAAGTACCACACATGAATCGTTACGACGACAATGTCGCGCACTGCTTCGTACGACATCGTGAAGGGGAACGGACCACCCAATGCCTTCGGCTTCAGCAGATCGAATGGGCCGTAGATAACGAGACTCTTGTTCCAGCCCAACTCTTTGTCGGCGTGGTCGATGAACTGGTGCGGCACGACGCCGAACGCAAGAAACAAAACACCAAACGCGAAAACCGCCGCGAGCATCGCCTCGCCCCAAGAAGTTGGCGTGCCCTTCGGGCGACGCTTCGCGTATGGGATCGCGAGCAGCGCAAGGCCGGTGGACAAGAAGAACGAGAACAGGAATGCGACGTTGACTCCGGGCCAATGCAACACGTTGGTATCGAATGCAATCAACAACGCGGCTGTCCCTCCTCTTGACGACTCTCTCTGGCGAATCTCTTAACGGCACGGTCTCTCGTGAACTGCTGCACAAACTGTAGCCACAGCAGCCCCACTCCATACCAGTCCCGTCATTTGTGAACTCGTGCATTGCAGCGCGCTCGGAACGGGGATTTACCTCTCCGGTCGTCTCGCCGTCTATCGTTCAACGCGTGACTGAGATACCAGAGCACCTGCTCAAGCGCAGCCAAGAGCGTAAGACTGCCGCCGGCGGCGAATCCGGCGCGCCTGGCGCTGCCGTCACGCCGGTCGCGTCAACGGCACCCGCCGCCGCGGCAAGCGAGCCAGCAGGCAAAGTCGTACGCCAAGAAGCAGCAGCGCCTGTTGGTCCCCCACCCGTCAAGCCCGACTCACCAGTCATTGCTGCCTACAAGGCGCGCAAGAAGATTCCGGTGTGGGCGATGTTGACGCTCAGCATCTTGCCGGTGTGGGCATTCATGTATGTGCGCGCACTCGAGCCACCGACCGTCCAAGCATCAGGCCCTCTCGGGGCAGGCGCGACCGCGTACAACCAATGCTCGAGCTGCCACGGTGGCAGCGGTGAAGGCGGCGTCGGTTACTCGTTCCAGGACGGTGCCGTGCTGCTCACGTTCCCGCATATCGAAGATCAACTGCGCTGGGTGAAATTCGGCTCCGAGGCCTACATCGCTGCCGGCGTTGAGATCCCTGGCGATCCCAACCGCGTTGGTGGTCCGCACATCGCAGGCGCGACCGGAGTCATGCCAGCAGGGGCATCCGGGCTGGGTCTCAGCGACGTCGAAATTCTAGCGGTTGTGTGTCACGAACGGTACGACCTCGGGGGCGCCGCGCACGAGGGCCTCGAGTTCGAGCAGTGGTGCAGCGAAGCGAGCGAGATCTTCATCGCGCTGGAAGCCGGCACCGCGACCTTCGCAAATATTCACGAGCAGTTCGAAGGCGTGTTGCAGATCGGCGAGGCTCCCCGGGCCGGCACGTCTGCCAATGGCTGACACCGACGTACTGGTTATCGGTGGTGGCCCTGCGGGCGCCGCGGCCGCTTACTGGCTGGCACGCCACGGACACGCCGTCACCATCGTCGAACGCAAGACATTCCCGCGCGAGAAAACCTGCGGCGACGGACTGACGCCACGCGCCGTACATCAACTCGACGAAATGGGACTCGGCGCGCAGCTCGCTCGCTACCACCGCTACAACGGCTTGCGCGCGACCGGGATGGGCCGCGAACTGGAACTGGCGTGGCCGAGCCACCCGATCTACCCGCAGCACGGATATGTAGTCCGTCGCCGTGAGCTCGACCAGATGGTCGCCGAGAACGCGCAGAATGCCGGAGCGACTTTGTTGCTCGGACACGAAGCAATGCAGCCGATCGTCGAGCGCGGCTTCGTACGCGGTGCCACCGTGCAGACATACGGCGGCGAGACGAAGGACATCTACGCGAAGTACGTGGTCGTGGCCGACGGTGCCAATAGTCGCTTCGGGCGCGCGCTCGGAACGTTTCGGACTCGCGAATGGCCGTATGGCACCGCCATCCGTACCTACTGGACGTCGCCGCGCCACGCCGAGCCATGGATCGAATCGGCGCTCGACGTCAAAGATCGCAACGGCAACCCCATGCCCGGGTACGGCTGGATCTTCCCCGTCGGCGACGGAACGGTCAACATCGGTGTCGGGCTGCTGAGCACGTTCCGCGACTTCAAGAGCGTCAACACCACTCACCTCCTCGATGCCTATGCACATCAGGTCGCCGAGCGTTGGGAGATCGATCCCGGCAACCCGGAGTGCAAAGCAACGAGTGGTCGGATTCCGATGGGCGGTTCGGTCGGACCAAAGGCAGGACCGAGCTACCTAGTAGTTGGCGATGCGTCGGGCAGCGTCAACCCGTTCAACGGCGAAGGCATCGACTACGCCTACGAAACGGCACGCATGGCTGCACAGGTTCTGCACGAAGCGCTGGTGACCGGCGACCCAACACTGTTGCAGACCTATGCGAAAATGCTTGACGACGAATACGGCGACTACTTCAAGGTGGCGCGCCTCTTCGCACGCGTGATCGGCAAGCCTGTCCTGATGCGCGAACTGACCCGCGCCGGCATGCACAGTCGCACGCTGATGGAGTGGGTGCTGCGCATCATGGCGAACCTCTTGCGGCCCGACGAGCTTGGTCCTGCGGAGTTGGCCTACAAGGCCGCAGCGAAGATCGTCAAGCTCGCGCCAAACGCTTAACAGCGTCGACTGAACTCGCTGGCCAGCTTCGGGTACCGTATGACATGAACCGTCGACTGATTCCACTTTATGCCGTGGCGCTGCTCGCTCTAGCCGCGTGTGGCGACGACGGAGATGGTGCCACGAACTCCCAGCCGGGCGAAACAGCCGCGACCCCCGACACCGCGACCCCCGACACCGCGACCCCCTTGCCGAGCGGTGCCGGGCTGCCGGCCGAGTGCGTGCTGCCGCCGGTCACGGTCATGGCGCAGCGCGTCGGTCCGTCGCCGATCGGGTCCGATACCTTCGCGGTCACCGATGCGGTCATCATTCCCGTCCCGATAGTTCCGAACCCGGATGGTGCCCTCAGCGCGGAGGAGACGAAAGCGCTCGCAGCCACCACCGACCTGCTCGGCTACTCGCTGGTGTTTGCCGACGAGGAAATCACAGGCGGCGGCAGCATGTTCTTCCAATTTGAGCCTTCAACTGCTGGCAAGCTGCGCGGGCTGGTGTCGATCTTCCCCGCGACGGGCGTGCCGTTCGTGGCGGGCGACGTGGTCGTGTACGGCGAGGTGTCGGGTCTCAGCATCCCCTTGCCCACCATGGGCATGGACTTCGCCGAGTTCGAGCAGGACCTCAACACCTACCGCGGCGACCCGACCGGTCAGGTCGCCGTCCTCGGCATCACCGACGAAGCCCTGTGCCTCGATGTCGATCTCACTTGGAAGGTGAACGACCCAGCCGACAACACGCTCACCATCCGGGGCGTGTTCACAGGTCGTCTACTCGATCGATCCACCCTGGTCATCCTGGGCTGACCGACGAGCTTCGCCGACTACTCTAGAGAGTTGCGAGCAACGCTGACGGAGCGGCCCGCAGTGCGTCGGTAGCGGCCGACTCTGGCAACAACTTGCACGCTGCCGCTGCACGATCGGCCCACTCGCGACCGACACGGATCGCGGCTGCGACGCCGCCGTTGGAGCGCACGATGCCCAGCGCCTTGTCCTGCTCGACCGAGTTGAGTGGCTTACCGAGCAACGACAACAGTTCATTCGCGGCGACGCCGCCAGCTTGCAGCGTGCGCAGCACGGGCAAGGTGTACACACCCTCGACCATGTCGTGGCCAGCGGGTTTGCCCAGTTGTTCGTCGGTGGCGGTGACGTCGAGCACATCGTCGATGATCTGAAAAACCATCCCGAACGCTTCGCCGAAGTCGGTCAGCGCATCGATCTGGGGGCGGCTGAGATCAGCAACCAAACCACCGATACGCGCGGCGGTCGCAAACAAGGATGCTGTCTTGCCGCTGATGCTGGAGAGGTAGCTCGCTTCTGGGCGGGCGGCGTTGTAGGTGTGTCGCAGCTCCTCGATCTGGCCTTCGCACAATCGACCGATCGTTCGCGCCAGTAGCCCAGCAACCTCGGTGCCCAGCGAGGCGGCAATTCCCGAAGCACGCGAGAGCAGGAAGTCGCCGGCGAGAATTGCTTGCAGGTTGCCCCACTTGGCGTTGACCGTGTCGACGCCGCGGCGTGTGTGCGCTTCGTCCATTACATCGTCGTGGTAGAGCGATCCGGTTTGGACGAGTTCGCAGGAGATCCCGCCTTGCACCGCTTTCTCGCGCAACGCGTTGTCAGCGGCCGGAGCGGCGATCTGGGACGCCACCTGTGACGCCACGACCGTTAACAGCGGTCGCAGCCGTTTGCCACCAGCGATGATCAGGTGCGATGCGATTTCTTGCAGATAAGCGTCGGGTGTGTGCACGGATTCCTGCAACGCGGCCTCGATACGCGCGACGGAGGCGGCGTGATCGGGAAGTGCAAAAAGTGGCGCGGGCGGCACGTCGTCAGGCTACGTCACATCCTGAACGCTGCATAGTTAAGGGCACGGGTCGCGAACGGCACGGGTAGCGCAGGATGGGTAGCGCACGACACGGGTTGCGACGCCGCGACCACCGATACACTTTGGTCATGTTTGAACGTTTCACCGATCGGGCTCGACGGGTCGTGGTGTTGGCGCAGGAGGAAGCACGCCTGCTGAACCACAGCTACATCGGCACCGAACACATTCTGCTTGGCCTCATCCACGAGGGCGAAGGCGTCGCCGCCAAGGCGATGGAATCACTCGGTATCTCGCTTGAGGCTGTGCGCAGCCAAGTCGAAGAGATCATCGGTCAGGGCGGTTCGTCGCCGTCAGGTCACATCCCCTTTACTCCGCGCGCCAAGAAGGTGCTCGAGTTGTCGTTGCGCGAAGCGCTGCAACTGGGCCACAACTACATCGGTACCGAGCACATCCTTCTCGGCCTGATCCGCGAGGGCGAAGGCGTCGCCGCCCAGGTGCTCGTGAAATTGGGCGCTGATCTCAGTCGCGTTCGGCAACAGGTCATCCAATTGCTGTCGGGTTACCAAGGCGGCCAGGGCAAGGGCGAGCCGCAGGCCGCTCCTTCTTCAGGCGCCGCTGCCAAGGACGAGCCGTCCGACAAGGGCAACAGCCAGATTCTCGATCAGTTCGGCCGCAACCTCACGCAGATGGCTCGCGAGAACAAGCTCGACCCGGTCATCGGTCGTAACCGCGAGATGGAACGCGTCATGCAGATCCTCAGCCGCCGCACAAAAAACAACCCTGTTCTGATCGGCGAGCCTGGCGTTGGCAAGACCGCCATCGTTGAGGGCCTTGCGCAGAAAATTATGAACAACGACGTGCCCGACACGTTGCGCGGCAAGCAGTTGTACACGCTCGACCTCGGTGCATTGGTCGCCGGTAGTCGTTACCGCGGCGATTTCGAGGAGCGCTTGAAGAAGGTGCTGAAAGAGATCCGCTCGCGTGGCGACATCATCTTGTTCATCGACGAGATTCACACGCTCGTCGGCGCCGGTGCCGCGGAAGGCGCGATCGACGCGGCCAGCATCTTGAAGCCAATGCTCGCCCGCGGCGAGTTGCAGACGATCGGCGCGACCACGCTCGACGAATATCGCAAGCACCTCGAGAAGGATGCCGCGCTCGAGCGTCGCTTCCAGCCGGTGCGCGTCGAAGAGCCGACACTCGCCCACACGATCGAGATCCTCCGCGGCGTGCGCGACAAGTACGAAGCGCACCACCGCGTCACAATCACCGATCAGGCGATCGTCGCCGCGGCAAATCTCGCCGACCGTTACATCAGCGATCGTCATCTTCCCGACAAGGCGATCGACCTCATCGACGAAGCAGGCAGTCGCTTGCGCATCAAGCGCATGGCAACACACCCCGATCTGCGCGAGATCGAAGAGAAGCTCACCAACGTGCAAGAGGCCAAGAAGCGCGCCGTCGAAGAGCAGCGCTTCGAGGAAGCGGGCCGTCTGCGCGATCAGGAGAAGGCGTTGCTGGAAGAGAAGGCAACCAAAGAAACCGAGGTCAAGGCCAGCGGCGTCGATCTGTTCGATGAGGTCGACGAAGAAGCGATCGCCGAGGTGCTCAGCATTTGGACCGGTATCCCCGTGTTCAAACTCACCGAAGAAGAGACGGCGAAGCTGCTCAACATGGAGGCAGAACTCCACAAGCGGATGATCGGTCAAGAGAACGCGCTCAAGGCCGTCAGCCAAAGTGTTCGCCGTACGCGTGCGGGCTTGAAAGATCCGAAGCGCCCGAGCGGCTCGTTCATCTTCCTCGGCCCTACCGGCGTCGGTAAAACCGAACTCGCCAAGACCCTCGCCGAGTTCTTGTTCGGCGACGAGAAGAGCCTGATCGCGCTCGACATGAGCGAGTACATGGAGAAGCACACGGTCAGTCGGCTTGTCGGGTCTCCCCCCGGGTACGTCGGTTACGAAGAGGGTGGCCAGCTCACCGAGGCCGTGCGCCGCAAGCCGTTCAGCGTTGTGCTCTTCGACGAAATCGAAAAGGCACACCCCGATGTGTTCAACACACTGCTGCAGATCTTGGAAGAAGGTCGCCTGACCGACAGCCAGGGTCGCACGGTCGACTTCCGTAACACGGTGCTGATCATGACGAGCAACTTGGGCACGCAAGATCTGCGCAAGGCAAACGTTGGCTTCACCAAGGCCGATTCGGCGCTGAGCTACGAGCGCATGCGCGACAAGGTCACCGAGGCGCTGAAGGGCCACTTCCGTCCCGAGTTCCTGAACCGAATCGACGAGATCATCGTGTTCCACGAGTTGGCCCGCGACGAAGTGATGCAAATGGTCGATCTCATGACCAAGCGCCTCATCGGTCAACTCGAGGGCCAAGGTCTCGGCATCGAACTCACGCAGCCGGCGAAGGAGTTGCTGGCCGAAAAGGGCTACGACCCGCAGTTGGGTGCTCGTCCGCTCCGTCGTGCCATCCAGCGCATGATCGAAGACGTGCTCAGCGAGAAGATCCTGTACAAGGAATTCCACGCTGGCGAGATCATCGTCGTCGAAACCGAAGACGACCCAGAACGGCCGGGCGAGAAGAAGCTGTCGTTCCGAGCCGTCGAAGGCTTCCAGCCACCAGCCGCCGTCGAACTCGCGGCAACTGGTGTGCCCGAGATCGCAGAGCCGCCGGTCGCCAGCGAGTGAGCAGGTTGCTGCGTGCCGCGCTTGCGGTGTGCGGCTTGCTCGCGCTCGGCGCGTGCAAGGTCGACGTCACGGTGCATGTCGACGTTGCCGAAGACGGCTCCGGCACGATCACTCTGTCCGCGATTGCCGATGCTGAGGTCGTCGCTCGCGCGCCCGGCCTTGCCGAAGACCTGCAGTTCGACGACGCTGTTGCGGCTGGCTGGACCGTGGAAGGGCCGACCGCTACGGCGAACGGCGGTTTACAGGTTGAGATAACGCACGAATTCGCGACGGTTGCCGAAGCAACCGCGCTGCTGCAATCGATCAACGGCACCGGCGGCCCGTTGCACGACCTTGCCATCACACGCGTGGTCACGGATGCGCAGGTCACTACCTTCCTCGCTGGCTCGCTGCGGGTCGAAGGTGGCCTTGAAGCGTTCGCTGACTCGGACCTGCTGACCGCAATCGGCGGCGGACCGTACGTCGAGCAGGTCCGCGACGAGGGTCTCACGCCTTCTGATGCAGTGACGTTCACGTTCACCGCTGACTTGCCCGGCGAGCTGCTCACCGCCGAAGGCGCAACTCCTGCACCGATGAGTTGGACCGTTCCGATGGATGGCACTGCCACGGATCTCGCGGCCACCACCGCGATCGCTCGCGGCGGCAACGGGATTTGGGGCACGGTCTCGACGATCGCGCTCGTCGCGCTTGGCGCGTGGATTCTCGTCGCGATCGCGTTCATCGCGTTTGTTGCCAAGGCACGTCGTCGTAAGGCCCGCGCGGCAGCGGCAGCGGCAGGCGGCTTCCGCGTGCGCCCCCTCACGCGTCGCTGACCCTGATCCCTGTAACACCCCTTTCTTAGGGTTCCGACATGGCCAAGGTTCGTCTCGTTTATCGCTGCACCGATTGTGGTACCGCAACTCCCAAGTGGGCAGGTCGCTGCACGGCGTGCGAGGCATGGAACTCGCTCGTCGAGGAAGCCGAGACGCGCGAAGCCCCGTCACTGCAGTTGTCGCCCGCCGCGGTAGCGACGCGAGTCGGCGATGTCGATGCCTCGTTCGCACAACCACACCTCACGGGCATCGACGAACTCGATCGTGTGCTCGGTGGTGGGCTGGTGCCCGGGTCGGTCACGCTGCTCGGCGGCGAGCCCGGCATCGGTAAGAGCACGCTGCTGCTGCAGTTGCTCGCCATGTGGCCCCAACGCACGCTCTATGTGAGCGCGGAAGAAAGCGCACAGCAAGTTCGACTGCGCGCCGAGCGGCTCTCGGCCGTGCAGCCCGATCTGTGGTTGCTACCCGAAACATCGCTGCCGCACATTCTCGCGGCGATCGAAACGGTGCAGCCGGAACTGGTCGTGGTCGACAGCATTCAAGCAATCGCCGACCCTGCCTTGCCATCTGCTCCGGGCAGTGTCGTGCAGGTTCGTGGTTGCGCACACCGTCTGGTGGTCGAGGCCAAGCGTCGTGGCTTGCCTGTTGTCATGGTCGGGCATGTCACCAAGGACGGCGGGCTTGCCGGACCTCGTGTGCTCGAACACGTCGTCGACACCGTGCTCAGCTTCGAAGGCGATCGCCACCACGCCCTGCGACTTTTGCGAGCAGCGAAACATCGGTTCGGGCCGACGAACGAACTCGGCGTGTTCGAGATGACCGGCGACGGCCTGATCGGTGTGCCCGATGCAAGCACGCTTTTTCTCACCGATCGTCGCGCGGGTGTAGCCGGCTCAGCAATCACTCCGACACTCGAAGGCCAGCGACCCCTGCTTGTGGAAGTGCAAGCACTCACCAACAAGAGCACCGGCGGTGTGCCGCCGCGCCGCAGCGCACAGGGCCTCGACGCCGGTCGCTTGGCGTTGCTGCTCGCAGTGCTCGAACGGCGCTGCGACCTCGCCCTCGGGTCGCACGAGGTGTTCGCGTCAGCAGTTGGTGGTGTACGGCTGATCGAACCGGGCGCCGATCTTGCGGTGTGCCTCGCACTGGTCAGCGCGCTTGTCGACCGGCCACTGCCTGCCGACGTTGTGGTGTTCGGCGAAGTCGGGCTCGGCGGCGAACTGCGCCAGGTCGCACACGCACCCCGCCGTTTGGCGGAGGCGGCACGAATGGGTTTCACACGGGCGATCGTGCCCGCCAATTCGGCGAACGGTGTCGAGGGAATCTCGCTGACTCGTGTTGCAACCGTCACCGAAGCGTTGCTGGCTGTCGGCTTCACTGTGGCTGGGCGGCACCGGTCTACGTCGGTCGATAGGGCGTCGTGACACCCGGCTGAGCGCCGTCGCACACAACCAAACCATCGTCAACAAGTTTGATGAGGTGTGCGAGCACGCTGCGTCCCGCGGCTTTGTACAGCTTTTCGCTCACCCCGACATAGAGCAGTTCCACCATGTCGGGGATCATTGTGATGCCTTCGCGCACGGCGCGGAGCACGCCGGCTTCGCGATCCAGGCGGTGCTGCACGAAGGCTTCAATGAACGGCCGGGCATCGGTGACCGGCGCGCCATGCGTCGGCCATAACACCGCAGGGTCGAGATCCTTCACACGCTGCAGCGAGGCGAAGTAATCGCGCATGTCACCATCGGGCGGCGTGATGACAGTGGTGCTCCACCCCATGATGTGATCGCCGGTGAAGAGCGCGCGTTGCTCTTCGAGCCAATAACACATGTGGTTGCTCGTGTGCCCTGGTGTGTGAATCGCACGAAGTGTCCAGCCATCTCCGCTCGCCGCGATCGCGCCGTCACCAACGCGAATGTCCGGATCGAAATCGAGGTCGAGCGACTCCTCGACCTTGGCTTCGCCCGCAGCTTCGGCGGTCGCCGCAGCCTGTTTCTCTTCGTCATCGAGTTCTTCGGGCGTGTCGTCTTCAACCCAACCATGGCTCAGCGCGTGCGGGCCAAAGGCGACTGTTGGCGCACCGGTAGTTTCCTTGAGCCAGGCCGCTAGCGGCGAATGATCACTGTGGCAGTGCGTTACCAGGATCGCCGCTACTCGCGAGCCGGCAAGCGCAGCTGTCAGCGCATCGCGATGCGAATCGCTGATCGGGCCGGGGTCGATGACCGCCACGTCGCCACCTGGTTCGCTGCTGCCGACGATGTACGTGCCGGTGCCGTGATAGGTGAACTTGGATGGATTGCGCGCGATGACGCGCCGAATGATCGGAGCGACCTGCACCGCTTCGCCATGGCGCGGGTCGTCGAGCGTGACGTACGGGATGCTCACGTTGCGTCCCCCACGACCGCCCGAACCACGCCGACCTGACGACCGTGACCCATGATTGATTCTTGCACGAGGCCCTCAACGGCAGAGACGTCGACACCGAGCGCGCGCAGCGCCGCGATCATCACCGGCGGGCGAGCACGGTCGCCGCCGTCGGCAATCTTCAGCGCAATGGCGCGGCCATCTGGGAGTGCAGCCGCGAACACTCCGTCCGCCCCATCCTTGGCCATCAGCATCGGCACGTGCTGCATTAACACTGTGACATCGCGCAGGCGGCCACCGACCATCTGCGGATACCCCGTCATCGCTGCATACACCTGCGCGCCCGGTGTTCCTGCGGATCCATTGGCAATCGAGCGAAAAGCGCGTGCAAGTCCGACGAGCGACATCGCATGCGCCGGCGCACCGCAACCATCGACGCCGATGTGGGCGTGCGGTTCCTCACACAACTCGTCGATAGTCGCTGTGATCGCGGATTGCAACGGGTGATCGACGTGCAGATAGCTGGGATCGTGAGCCCACCCATTGTGCACGCATGTGGCGAGCATCCCCGAGTGTTTGCCGCTGCAATTCATCATCAGGGCTGAGGGTTCGGCGCCTGCGCACAACACTTCCAATTCGGCGTCGGCATCGATTGGCAGCGCCGGCGTATTCGCCAACGCGTCGGTATTCAGCCCGCAACCATCAAGAATGCGCAACACGGCGTCGAGATGCATCTTGGTGCCGTCGTGGCTGGCGCACGCGACCGCCAACAGTTCCGGCGGCAACCCCAAGCCCGCCCGCAGCATTGCGACGGCTTGCATCGGCTTGTTTGAACTGCGCGGATAAATATGGGTAGTTGGATCGCCGATCGAGTACTCGATCGCTCCCGAAGGCCCAAGCCCAACGACTGCACCAAAGTGAATTGATTCGTCGAAGCCGTTGCGGTCGGTAATCGCCACCGGCGCGAAAGCGTTAGCCGAGACCATCGCGCTCTGCAGTTCGATTTCTACGTAACAATCGACGTTGGCGTCGGCGAAGTCGCTGACGTAGTTCGGTCAGATCACTCTTCACCACTTCGTGACGTTCGCCGGTTTGGCTGATCAAGGCTTGGATCATCGCCGCGGCAGGAATCGCCAATATCGCGCCGACCGCGCCTAGGACTGCCGCACCTCCAATGGCCGAGCCGAATGCCACCGCCGGATGAAGGTTCATCGTGCGCGAGGTGATGCGCGGTAAGAACAAATAGTTCTCTAGCTGCTGATACACGACAACGAACAGAAGCACCGCGAGTGCTCGCGGCGGGGAATCGACGAACGTGATCAGGACGGGCAAAGCGCCAGCGAGGTAGGTACCGATAACGGGCAGGAACTGGCTGATGACGCCGACCCACAACGCCATCGCGACTGGTGCCTTGGTGCCGAGGGCCTGCAGTACTACCCAGTGAAAGAGCCCGCTAATACCTGCAAGCAACGCACGCGAGTACAGGTACCCACCTGTCTTTTCGATTGCCAGTTCCCAGGTACTCAGCACCGAACGTTGGCGTTCCTCGCTCAACCTGCTGCAAATCACGCGTCGCAGCTTCGGGCCGTCGGCCACGAGGTAGAAGGTGAACAACATCACCGACAGGCCTTGCAGCAATAGCCCGAGCGCCGTCACCGACAGGTCGACGACCTTGCCGGACTGGCTGCGAATGAAGCGCTGCACAGCGCCGTCTTCGCGGTTGATCTCCTCGATCACCTGCTGAGCATTGATGTGTGCACCAAACGTTTCGTTGATGAAGTTGACGGTGCGATTGACGTACTTCTCGGAGTTGATGAGCAGTTCGGCGATCTGTTGACCCACGAGTGCACTGATCGCAACGACGAAAACCAAGAAGGCAACGACAACACCGACCAGAATCACGGCGGTTGCCGAGCCACGCCTCCATCCGCGACGCTCCAGCCGATTGACCCCCGGCTCGATGGCCAGCGAGAGAAACAACGCCACGAGCAACAACACGAACAACCCGTACAAACGGTCGACCAGCGAATCGACGCGCACGGCCACGAGGTAGCCCAACCAAAAAACCGCGATCGCCTTCCACACCCAACGTGGCATGCGGCGCCCACCCGGCGTTGAGCCGTCGTTAGCCGCCCCGCTTGTAAAGACAGGTTGCTCGGGCATCACACCGCAGCGTAATGACCTGCCGCGCTCCGCAGCGTGGAGGCCAGATCGCCGCGCTCGCCAAAACTCACGCCGTCAAGATTGAGCCACCCTGCCATCGCGCGCAACTCGCGCACTATGTCGGGGGCCATCTCTTGTGTCGGCACACCAGGTTCCGCGAATGCACCCTGTACCAGCAGGGTGCGATTGGCGCGGTCCGCCTTCAAGTCGAGACGGCCGACCAACGAATCGCCCCACAGAATCGGCAGCACGTAGTACCCGTAGATGCGCTTCGGCGCCGGGGTGTAGATCTCGATGCGATAGTGAAACCCGAAGAGACGCTCGGCGCGCTCGCGGTTCCAGCACACAGGATCGAACGGGCTCAAGAACGCGCACGCACTAATGCGACGAGGGAGCTTCGCCTCTGGATGCAGATAGGCGGGCTTCGTCCAGCCTTCAACCTGAACCACTTGTAATGCACCGTCCTCGACAAGTTCGTCGATCAGTGGCTTGCACGGCGCGTTCTTCTGACGGTGATAGTCGGTGAGGTCGGTGAACGTCGCGACACCATGGTGCTGCGCCGCGAGCATCAGCAGTTGCTTGCGAGCATCGTTCTCGGTCGGTGTTGGCCGGGCGAGAACGTGGGCGGGCACAATTCGTTCAGTGAGGTCGTAGATACGAGCGAAATCGGCGGCGCGCCGAGTTGCCGTCACTTCGCCGCTCCAAAAGAGATACTCCAGCGCAACCTTTCCGTCGTCCCAATCCCACCACTGACCCTTCTTGCCAACGCGTTCGCCAAGATCGCCGCTCGCGATGGGACCGTCGGTCTCGATGCGACGCTTCACATCGTCGATGAAGCCCGGGCGACGCTTCTCGACGTCCCAATAGCGCTCCCCCTTGTGGTGTCGCGCCATCTTCCAGCGGAAGAGATGGTGCGTTTCAGCCGGCACATGACTGGCCTCGTGCACCCAATACTCGAACAGCTCACCGGCAGCGGTGGCTTGTGCAATCAGCGTGCGCGGATGCGGACCAAGACGCGCGAAAAGGGGTAACTCCTGGCTGCGCACCAGCACGTTCACCGAGTCGATCTGAATCAGACCCATGCGGTCGAGAGCTCGGCGAAAGTGCCGACGGTCAACGCGACCGGTGGGACGTGCTTCACCGAAACCCTGCGCACCGAGCGCTATACGACGCGCCTGCGACAGCGACAGTCGCTGCATCGAAGTCAGTCGCTCACGGCGATGGTGATCGACTTGATCACCACAGGCGTGCGCGGGCGGTCGCTGCCGTCGGTGGCGACCTTCTGCATCGCGTCGACAAGTTCAAGTCCCTTCACAACCTGACCGAAGTGGTTGTACTGCGGCGGCAAGCCGACGCCGTTCGGTCCGCTGATCAAGAAGAACTGACTGCCGTTGGTATTGGGGCCAGCATTGGCCATCGCCATCGATCCGATTTGGTAGCGCTGCTTCACCGGTTCGTCTTTGAACTTGTAGCCGGGGCCACCACGACCGGTGCCGGTGGGGTCGCCACCCTGGCACATGAAGCCGTTGATGATGCGATGAAAGATGATGCCGTCGTAGTAGTGGTAGCCCGCGAGGAAAACGAAGTTGTTGACCGTGTTGGGCGCGTTGACGGCATCGAGCGCGATGACCAAGGTGCCCATCGGCTCGTCGCCCTCGACCACCTCGACAGTCGCGGTGTATCGCTTCGATGCGTCGATACCGAATTCGGGCGCCTGGTCGAACTGTTGAACCGTGGGCGCGGAGCCATCAAGTGCGGGGAACTGGTGAGCCATTCCGCCACGTTACCGCCGCGCTGATCGGCGATGTCAGTCGACGGGTAGCTTGTTGGCCATGGACACCCAGCAAGATGCAGCCGAGTCGGAATCGCTCGATCTTGATGCCATCGAACGCGACCTCGCCGATGTAGAGATGGCGTTGACTCGGCTCGATGCCGGCACCTACTGGACCGACGAGGTCACGGGTGCCGAGTTGCCGGTCGATCTGTTGGACGAACAACCAACGGCCCGGCGCCTGCAAACGCGCACGACCGGGTGAGTGACCGCCTGCTACGCGTGCGCCGCACGGCTCGCGTGTGGCGATTGATGGCCCGCAACGGTGCACGCTTTGTGCTGCATCGAGCGCGGCGGCTGTTCGCGCGCGACCACCGCCGCGCAACTCTCGACGACAGGTTCACCATCCGTACCGCAGAAGATGTCGCGCGTGAGCTCGGCAACATGAAGGGTGCGATGATGAAGTTCGGGCAGCTGCTCGGCTTCATCATGGAAGCGCTGCCGCCGGAGGCGCAGCAGGCACTCGCCATGTTGCAGTCCGATGCACCCCCGATGGCGCCCGAAGCAGCAGAGGCCGTCGTCACTGCCGAGCTTGGCTCGCCGCCACAGAAGGCGTTCCTCGACTGGAACAGAACACCGGTGGCGGCCGCGAGCGTTGGGCAGGTCCATCGAGCGGTCACGCGCGATGGACGCGATGTCGCGGTCAAGGTGCAATACCCGGGTGTCGGCAAAGCGATCGAAACCGACCTCAACAACACCGAGGGCCTGTATCGACTGATGGGGGCGTTCGCGTTGAAGGGGCTGGACACAAAGGGACTCGTGAACGAGTTGCGGACGCGAATGCTCGAAGAGCTGGATTATCGACTTGAAGCGACCAACCAGCGCGAGTTCGCAGAGCATTTCGCGGGGCATCCCTTCGTTCGCATCCCAGCAGTCGACGCCACTACGAGCACCGAGCGTGTGCTCACCACCGAGTGGATCGACGGCTTGTCGTTCGGCGACTTTCTCGCGACCGCGACGCCCGCAGCGAAACAGCGCGCCGGTGAGTCGATCTGGCGATTCGCGCAATACGCGGTTAACGACCTGCGCGCCTTCAACGGCGACCCGCATCCGGGGAACTACAGGTTCAGCAGCGATGGCGACGTCACGTTCCTCGACTTTGGCTTGGTCAAACGCTGGACCCTCGACGAGTGGGAACACCTGCAGCCAAGCCTGGAAGCAATCGTGTTGCATCGCGATCCCGAACGGTTGCTGGCTGCGATGGAGTCGTTGGGCTTCCTGCGTCCGAACCACGGATTGGCGGCCGAGACCGTCTACGAGTATGTCAGCACGCCGTACAGGCCATATCTCACCGAACGCTTTCAGTTCACACGCGACTTTGTGAAGGACGCGATGGCCACCATCATCGATGTCAAGGGTCCGCACGCGCACGTGATCGAACGGCTGAACATGCCAGCGAGCTTCGTCATCCTCGATCGTGTCGTGTGGGGCATCAGCGCAATCCTCGGCAAGCTAGAAGTCGAGGCGCCGTGGCGAGCGATGATGCACGAATACCTCATCGGGGCGCCGCCTGCGACACCGATGGGCGAGCAGGCCGTGGCCTGGCGGCAGAGGGTGCACTAGCGCTCCCAATCGTCGGTGGGCGGTGGCCCCTTGGTACTGTCGACCCGTGGCCGATCCTTACAAACCGAGAGAACCCTTCGCACCGTGGGATCGGCGACAGCTGCCCGGCCTGTTCGACGTCGAGGAAAGCGCCCGACGCGTCGGCAATTACAAGTGGGCAGAGATGAAACTGTTCGAGACGCTGGGCGGCTGGGTGGCCACGGTTCCGGAACTCGACGTCAAGATGCGCCTCGGCACACACTGCTACCACCATGCGTGGCACGCCGAGCTGTGGCACAAACGCCTCCCCGAGCTGCGCGAGATGAACCCGGATCGCTTGACGCAACCTGCCAACGACGCGATGGTTCGGTTCGTAGCGGCACTCGCCGAGCCAGAAGCCGCCGAGCACACCATCGAGAAGTTAGTCGGGGTCTATCGGGTGTTCATTCCGCACTTCATCGCGGCATACACATTCCATCGCAATAACACCAGCGAGATCACCGACGCCCCGACCATTCGTTCGCTCGACTTCGCCTTACGCGACGAGTTCGACGACTGGCGAGATGGTGAAATGCTGCTGCAGTCACTCATCGAAACACCCGAAGAAGTCGATAGAGCGGCCGCACACCAGGCGCGGCTTGAGAAGATCATGTTGGAAGCGGGCGGGATCACCGGCCCCGGAACGATTGGAGGCGCGTAAATGCGTAAGTTTTTCCCCGTCGAGGATCTGGCCCGCGACTCGCGGTTCACGCAGATCAACATGCGCCAGGCCGAGGCGGATCCACGCACGGCACTCGTCGGCCCAAATGCCGGCAAGCGTGCGAAGGTCAACCGACTCACACCCAGCCGACCCGACGCGTCGGAAGCCGCCCGCAACCTGATGCATGGCATCTTCGTCGGCGAAATCCAGGCGCTCGAGGGTGCGGGGCGCACGTGCCACGACTTCGAACTGCCTGACAGCAAAGACCCTCTATCAACCGACACGGTTCCGTTCGCGTTGAAACTCGACATGGCTCGCCAGGCGTGGGACGAATCGCGACACGTCGAGATCAGCGTCAAGCTCGGCGAATGGATGGGCGCCGAAATCGGCCAATTCGCCGAGAACACCATCTTGTTCGAGGCCGCTTGCAGTAACGACCCGGTGATGCGGTTGGCTGGCGTGAACCGCGCACTCGAGGGTCTGGCCATCGATGTGTTCACGACGATGAAAGAGTTTGGCGAAGTCGCCGGCGATCCGTTCCTCGAGTTCTGCGAAGACTGGATGCTGGCCGACGAAGTGACCCACGTGAAGATGGGCAGCGATTGGCTGCGCAAGGTCACCGAGAACGACCCCGAGCGGCGCAAGAAGGCGCTGGAGTTTCAGAGCATCGTCGACCGCCTGTTCTCGTTTGGCGGCGCGAGGTCGGAATCCGACGACTCGCCGATCGGTCTCGCCCGTCGCTTTCGTGAACTTGCCGGCTTCACCACCGACGAAGTCGACGAGATCGCCGACGTGTCGTTGGCTGCGCTCGAAGCCCGCAAGGCTTTCTCCGCCGCTGCCATGGCCTCCGCCGAATGACGGTTCCGTTCGTGACGGTAACGGTCGAGCCGGAGGAGTTCCGGTTCGTTGCCTTCGACAGCGCGCTGATTCGAAAGATCGGCGAGTCGTACGTGGCATCACTCCGCATCGATCGCCCCGTGCGCATCCGTGTCGACGAAACGACACCACTCGGCCGCATTCGCGCCGAGATCGGCGACACGATCGAGGTCACGGTAGAGAGTGGTGCGTTCGAGAACGCGAAGCAGCCGCGTCAGCAGAGCGAGGTCGCAACCAACATCAACCTCGGACGCATTCTGTTGCGGGTCAGCGATCGGCTGCACGGCGGGTTTGCGGAGACGCCGCTCGACGACGACATGAGCCTGCCGCAGATGGCTGCTTGGGAAACGTATTGCGCGGGTCGCCTGACCCGGATGGGACTGCGCATCAACAAGCAGCGCTGGCTGTACAACTTCCGCAACCGCCACGGTTTTACCGATGTGGCCGACGCGGCGTTCGAGACATTGTGGTCCGCCGACAACCTGACGTGGAGCGAGCTCGACACAATCAGCAGCAATGCGACGCTGAACGCCGTTCCGTCATGACTGGCGTTCCCGCCCGGCCCCCGGCCGACGCCAGCTGGCGGCTACTCGAACCGTCCGACATGGTGTTTGTGTATCACCTCGTCACCAAGGTGGATCCGCGCTGGTGGCGGTTCAGCCGCCATGGTTTGGAGCCATCGCAAATGCTTGAAACGGCTCGCGGCACGGCTGCGGGCGTGGTGGTGGTCGACGGATACGGCGCTCCAGTCGCGTGCGCGCTCTTGGTCGAGGCGGGTACGTCCGGCACCGGCATGCTCGAGTACTTCGCACTTCCTAACCCCGACGCGCAAGCGCTCGCTCGCCGCTTCGCATCGGATCTGGTTGGGGCGGCGTTCGCCGGCGCACCAATACGGCGTCTCTATTACGAACGTTTCGAGAATGACCCAGACGTACTCGGTGAAGTGGGTGCGCTTTTCGAAGGCGAGGTGACGTTTCCGAACTTCGCAATGATCGATGGCCACTACGAATCGCGGACGACGTGCGTGGTGAGCGCCGAGCGTTTCACTGAGTGGAAGCAGGCTGAATGGAAGCAGGGCGTCACAGAATGATCACGACGTCACGCATTGTGTTCCGCCCCGCGCTGCCCTCCGACTACGTGCGTCTGTACCAGATCGAATCCGATCCGACGACGGCGATGACGTGGCGCTACCGCGGCATGCTGCCGCCGATCACCGAGTACGAGCCCGCCCTGTGGAAGCAGTCGCAGCAGATCATGGTCGTGGAGGGTCGCACCTCAGGGGTGGTCGTCGGCTATTTGCAACTACACGACCTCGACCTGCGAGCAGGCAACGGATGGTTCTCGTTGTACTCAGGCCCGGAACATCGCGGCTCAGGGTTGGTTATGGAGGGGCTGATGGCGTACTGCGAGTGGGCCTTCGGGAACTGGCCAATTCGCTGGCTATACGCCCATTCGTTTACCCACAACGTCAAGAACTTCGAACACGGCATGCGTCGGGGGGAGGCTGTTCGGTTGGGGGTACTGCGCGACCGAATGGTGGTCGACGGCGAAAAGACCGACGTGCATGTGATTGGAATCGAGCGTGAAAGCTGGCTGGCAAGCCCATTGCGTAGGCGCTTCAACACTTTGCGGGCGAGATCGTTTACCTGACCCATCTCCAGGTGGAGTACCTTTTTGTCTCCAGGTGGAGTACCTTTTTGGTTCACGATCAAATTGACCAAGGAGATGTGAATGGACCGCTCAGAGATCGACTCATTGAAAGCCGATCTTCGTCGCATGCAATCGCGCGTCGAAGAATTGGAAACCGCCGGCGAAGAGCCAGTCAACCGGCGCAACATGCTCCGCGGCCTTGGCGCCGCGGCGGCCGGTGCCGCAGTGGGTGGCTTGGCATTCGCCCGCCCGGCAGGCGCAATCGACGGCGGGAGCATCCAGATCGGCAACGCCACGCAGACCGCAGAATCGCCGACGATGCTCGTCCTGGGAACCGCCAGCTGGTCGTTGAGTCCGTTCGTGGGCGGATTCACCGTCAGTGACGACCCGGGTTTCACCAACGCCAACGCCGGGTTGTCATGCATTGCGGCCTACGCCGATAGCGGGGGCCCGGGCGCCGATCACACCATTGGGTTGTGGGCTTCCAGCACCACCGGAGTTGGCGCCAAGCTCGACGGCCCGGTGCCATTGAAGCTGACCAGCAGCGAGACCACGCTCAACCAGGCAAGCGGTACTCCGGGCATGTTCCGGGCCATCAACGGCGCCACCGACGCCGGTGACACGGATCTATGGTTCTGCGTCGACGACGACGGCTCCCGCAGGTGGCGCAAGCTCGCCGGTCCTGGCAGCGCTGGCACGTTCCACGCGATCACCCCGTTCCGCGCCTACGACTCGCGTGCAGCTGCTCCGACCCCGGGCATCCTTGCCACGAACACAACTCGCACCATTTCGGTCGCGGATGCCCGTAACTCGGCTGGTGCGGTCACCGTCGCCAACGCCGTCCCCGCGGGCGCCAGTGCTGTAGCAGCCAACATCACTGTCACCGGCACCACGGGTCTCGGCGGCTTCCTGTCGGTGAACCCCGGAGGCGACGTGTCGCAGACCACCTCGGCAATCAACTGGTTCGGTGCCGGCCAGAACATCGCCAACGGTCTGTCGCTCACGTTGGACACCAACCGTCAGCTCACCGTGGTATGCGGAGCGGCTGGCGGCGATACTCACTTCATCGTCGACATCTCTGGCTATTACATCTAAGAAGAGTTAACCATTAAGAAGAGTCGACCTTGCCCGTCACCACCAGCTCGTCGCCGCAGGCGTTGAGCTGGTGGTGACGGGGGCCGGAACCCGGCAGAATCTTGCACGGATCTTGAGCTGGTAGCTCTTTTCTCCTCACGTCACCAGACGTAGTGTGCCGCCTACTAAAAGTAGTCGAGCCCCAAGGAGGAGCCCGTGGATCACAGCGAAATTGCGGTACTCAAAGCGGATCTGCACCGCATACAAGCGCGTGTCGACCAGCTTGAGACTGAAGAGCAGGTGAGCCGGCGCCACATGCTCCGCGGCCTTGGCACCGCGGCCATCGGAGCTGCCGTCGGCGGCCTCGCCGTCGCCCGCCCAGCAGCCGCCACCGACGGCGACACACTGCAGGCCGGTGAAACGCGTTTTTCAAACTCAAACACGCGACTCATCGCCACCAGCTATGCCAATACTGACAACGTCGGGATGTTCCACCTCAGCGACGACGTCACGCTCACCGACAGTTCGACGACCGGCTCCATTCTCACCATCGTCGCGGCCAACAATGAGGGCTTTGACTCCGCCATCTCCGCTAAGGGCACCAGCGTCGGGGCCAGGCTGGACGCACCGATTCCTTTGCAACTCGCGGATGTCGGTGCCTCGGGCGCTCCTGACCAGACGACTGGCACTGCGGGTCAGTTTC
>Ga0163152_10000463_pt1 | contig 70741 bp, 102 predicted proteins | sample OliLakLV19MP8IB2_FD_148635 | JGI IMG/M metagenome (GOLD analysis project Ga0163152, IMG submission 148635) | Freshwater microbial mat bacterial communities from Lake Vanda, McMurdo Dry Valleys, Antarctica - Oligotrophic Lake LV.19.MP8.IB-2 | ecosystem: Environmental > Aquatic > Freshwater >... | reverse complement strand
CAGACGACCGGCGTCGCTACGTGGGCGCGCGTTGACGTTGGCAACGGCGGGATGTTTGGCGCCTACTTTCGGCGTCCGGTAGTGATCCCAGGCGGACTGTGGGCGGCGTGGGGCAGCAACGCACAGAGTGCCCAACACGGATCGTTTACGTGGTCAGCCGCGACCGGGCTATGGACCAAAACGTCAGCGTCGTCGGGTATCGGATATGACATCGGCGCGCGCGAGAATTATGGCGCGTGCTACGACACTGATCGCGCGTGTGTGTGGATCGGCGCTGGCGCCCCGGTTGCCTACAGCCAAACTGGCGATCTAAAATTTGCTCTTGCGAGCGCGGAGTATACGCAGCCATATTCGCCGGGGCAGGGCGCTGGCGATGCGTGCTACGCGTACTGGCAAGGCGCCCTTTACTCTTTCGGCGGATGGTCTGGATCGCAGGCGTTGCGCAAACGCGATCTAATGAGCGGCGTGATCGCCAATATCACAGGTGCGTCTCCGCTGTGGACGCGGCAACCATCCTATGGCGGCGCTGAAGAAGAATCGCCGCGATTGACTTACGCTCGCAGCGGCATCGATGCGCGCGACGGTACGCTGTGGACGCTGGCCAACGATAATCAGCTTTGGACGCATCCGCCGGGCGATGGCGCGTGGACGATGCAGACAACGACAGGCGACAAGCCGGACACGCTTGGTATTGTCGCCACGCTGGTCGAGGGGCAGGATGTCGTCGTTGCGTGGTGCGGGCGTACCGGCATGGTCGCCGCAGGGTCGGGCGTGGTGCGGCAAGCAACATGGTTTCTGAATCTGACGACAAAGGTATGGAGCAAAGGCCCATCGCTCGCTGCTGGAAATGTAGTGCCGCGCGCGGTGGTAATGTCTGCATCTAATCTGTTGTCCGACGGGACTAGTGCGCTGCTGACAGTTGATGGTGGCGGCCCGGGGACGGAAGTGTGGCGATTATCTTGGGGGTCGCCTTAACTCGATTACGCCACCGCCGCCCGTTGTCGTGCCGCCGCCAAAGCCTCCGGGCAGCGCGATCGGAACGATCACGTCGTCTTTACTTCCGGCGCTTGGAAAACTTGCGCCGTATTCGGCGAATGGCAGCAGCAAGCACACCAACATGGCGACTGATGGCAATCGCCTGTACGTCATCGGCGGTGATTGGGCGCACTCGGCAACTGATGGCATGTGGAGTGCGCCGCTCGACAATTTGTCGGATTGGCGGCAGGAGTTCGGCGAAGATTATCGGCCCGCGCCGCACGCTTTGCAGGATGGCGCCGGCTTCGACTGGGTCGTCAAGCGGAAGCAATTCATTGCTTGGCCTGGATCGTATTATTGGTATGAAGCGGCTGGCGATCCCGTCATTGCCTACGCGCGCGGCATTTGGTGGATTGATCCCATGACCAACAAATGTGCGCAGGACAATCGACTTTTTGGCGGAGACCATACGCACACAGGATGTCTGTACGGCGGTGCTTTTGACGAGGTCAACGGGCACATCGTTGCATTTGCGGATTCGTCGGGCGGATTTGCATGTCGGCGGTGGGACGTAAATCTCGGCACTCGCTTGCCCGACTTGACGCTCACAATTAAGAGGGATGCCAATTTTATCGCGGCTTACTTTGCGCAAGGCAAGTACGTCAAGATCGGCCGCTACGTTTACGTCGTCGGCTATCGCACGGATGGCGCAAGCAAAGTGCCGATGATGTTTCGCTGGCATCTCGACGCACATACGACCGAAGAATTGGCGACACCGCCGATTGATGGCGCGCTGGTCAGGCTGATCGAAATACGCATCGCGCAATCGCACGGCAAAGTTGTATGGCCGGTAACGACCGGGCCGGATGGAAAAGTACACGCGTTGCTAGTCTACGACCCCGCGCTGAACAAGTGGATGATCGACGCGCAGCCTTTGCCCGATTCGTTCCTCGGCAACGCTATCTGCTCGCTTGATGATGGGCGCGTAGTCCTAGCTGGTGGCGTGTTCGGCAAGCAGCAAACGCACATCAATTGCTACGAGGCCGCGTAAATGGCCCGATTACTGACGACTGGGTTTGAGCTTAACGATCTGACAGGGAACAAGGAATTTTTCTTCGTCGGGTCAACGCCTACTGGCAGCATCAACAGCACGACAAAAAATACCGGGGCGTATTCATATCGCAACAATCCATCGTCGTCGGTGCAGAATGTAACGATTTCTCTGGGGACCAATACCGATAAGACTATCTACGGACGATTCTGGTACTACGCAACGACGCTTCCGGCGAATAATACGTTAGTGTCATACGTCGCCGATAGCGCCGGCACTACGATCCTGATGCGGTTCCGAGGGACCGGGGCCGGGCTCAAGGTCATGAACGGTCCGAATACACAAGTCGGATCGGATATCGCGCTAACGACTGGCACCTGGTATTGCTTCGAGTTTAAGGTACTAAGCCATGCGAGCACGGGCACGATTGACGTAAAGCTGGATGGATCATCGGTCGTTTCGGTGACGGGTCAGAATACCAACGGCGCCGATCCACGAACTCTAGCGTTCGGCACGGGCGCAGCGGTCACCCACGACTATTACATTGATGACGTTGCCGTCAACACGACGAGCGGGAGTAACAACAATTCCTGGACCGGGATGGGCAAGGTCATTTGCCTGCGCCCTAATGCGACGGGTGACAACGCGGACTGGACGCGCGGCGGTTCCGACAGCGGTGCGAACTGGTCACAGCAGGACGAGGTGACGCCGAACGATGCCACAGATTATGTCGAGTCGCTGACTCTGAATCAGATTGACGATTACAACTGCGGTGCGTCTGGCATCGGCGCGAGCGACACTGTCAGTGTAGTGCATGTCGGCTGCCGGATTGCTAACGATACTGGCGACGGACTTACCGCGTATCAATTGCGCCTGAAGAAAGAGGCGAGCGGGACGGTGACGGCATCCACCGCGACGATCCATAACAAAACAACGTGGGTGACTAACGGCCCGAGTACAACGGCATTGAATCCGTACCCAATCACAGCAGACCTTGACCCCGATGGTGCGGCGTGGTCAACGAGCAAGCTGGACGCGATGCAGATCGGCATCAAATTAACTGCGGCGGGCACGTATAAGATTAGGTCGTCCGCACTTTGGGCGATGGTTGATTACACGCCAGTCGCCGAGACGGTAACTTATATGACGTTGTCGGCGGCCGTCGTCACGGCCGTCCTTCTGTCCCGCGCCACTCTCGCCATCAGGGCTGTGGGTTCTGCGGTGTCCGCGGCCTTCGTCCGCGCGGTCGGCGCGGTGAAGAGCGCACAGCACACTGCCGGCGCATCGGCAACCAAGGCCGCGTCCGCTACCAAGTCCGCGGCGGCCGCTGCGCTCGCAACCGTGTCTTCCTCGCGCGCTTACCTGCTGGCCCTGTCGGCCACCACGGCGGTCGCGGCTATCGCTACCCGCGCCGTCTTCAAGTCCGTGTCCGCGTCTTTGTCCGGCTCAGCGACCGTTGCGAGAGCTCTCTCCGTCGTGATCGCCGCGTCTGTAGCGGCCGCCGCGACCCTGCTGCGGTCGACTGTCTCTGCCAAGTCTGTGTCCGCTTCTTTGGCCGGTTCAATGGCGCGCTCGATCGCGACAACGAAGGCGGGGGCGAAGGCGGTGACGCCGGCCGTGGTTCGTGCTGTGGGCGCCGCACGGGCCGCCACGACGGCGGCGTCCTCTGTCGTCATTCGCTTCATGAGCACCACCAAGGCCGCCGCTTCCGCTGTTGTGGCTACGGTCGTCCGTCTCTCCGGGGCCAGCTACACCGCCCTGGCAACATCATCTCCAGCGGCCTCCATAGCGAAGGCGGTCTTGTTGTTGAAGTCGGCGCCAGCCGGCGCCGTTCCGTCCATGGTCCGCGCCTTCGACTCAGTCCTCAGCGCATCAAGCTCGGCGGCGGCCTCCGGGGCGCGCCTCACCAGCGCTACCAAGTCCGCGGCCACCGCGATCGTGGCTACGGTCGTCCGTCTCTCCGGGGCCAGCTACACCGCCACGGCAACGTCGACCCCGGTCGCGTTCTTATCGCGGGTGGTGCAGGCCTCGCGCGCCACCAGCGCAACCGTGGTCGCCAGCCTCCTGCGTGGCGTCGTCAACCTTCTGACCCTGGCCGCCACCACCGCCACCGTTGCAACCGTATCGAGCCTGAAGGTGCTGCTGCTCGTCCTATCGGCAGCGCTGGCCTCGGCCGCCGCTGTCGCGCGCTCCAGCGCTCTATCGAGGGCGGCGTCAAAAACGACCAGCGCGGTGGTGGGCAAGGCGGTCTACGCGACGAGGGTCGCGACGAAAACTGCATCGGCCCTTGTAGCGCGCGTGGTGCAGGTCGTGAAGTCCCCATCTGCCGCCGCGGTGGCTTCCGTCCAGAGTGGACGCGCTCTCCTCCGCACGCTGTCGGCATCGGTGGCGACCAGCGCCGCCGTAACCACAGCTCGGGCCTACGCGCTGGCGCTGCTCGCGACGGCCGCTACGTCAGCTTCCGCGGCGAGGCGTGTTTCGAAGGTTCTCGCTTCATCAGCCCTCAACGCACCGTTGGTAGCTAGGGCGATCGACCTTTCGAGGTCGGCGGGGTCCACCCTCGGCGCCTCAGTGTCGAAGCTCATCGGCGTGGCGCGGCGCGCTGCCTTGGCGGTGCAGGCGTTCTTCACCCAAGGCCTTGTAGGCACGCTGGTTCTGCCCACTCGGTACGACGTACGAAGTGCCTCGTACCAGGAACGCCGTACTGACATTTCGACCGCCCCGGTTCGTAGCACCGTAGTAACGGCGCAGGCTCGCGCCGACGTTGTCCAGCCCTCGACGCGATCGGACATTGTATGAAACAGACAGCTGCGTTTTTGATTTTTGTTTTGGTGGTTTTGTTTTTTGTTGTGGGGGAGGGTTACACTCTCGTCACTCTGGCAGAGCGCCAGAGTATAATCATGTATGTCAATGAATTGCTTCAAGAAAACGAGGCTCTAAAGTTAGAGCTAAACCGAGTACGACTTAAGAGCGGGTGCATCTAATGGGTTTTCTCACGGCCGCGTTTAACCCGGCGACCTACCTGATCGCCCTCATCGTCGCTGCCGTCATGGGCGGGGTGGGCTGGTTCAAGGGCCACTCCGGCAAAGCCGAAGCCGTGGCGGCCGCCGCGCACGCAGCGCAGATCGAGGGCTTCAACGAGGCCACCGATCTGGCGTACGCGCAGTTCGCAAAAGACCAGGCCCTGGTGAAGCGCCAGCTCGCCAAGGCTAGGGCCTCCCGCCAGGCCGCGGAAACCGCTCTCCAACAACTCGAGGCCCACCGTGCGACCAACCCACCTAGTTTTGCTGACGCTTGCGATCTTGATGCTGAGCGCCTGCGCATCCTCACCGACGCGATCCCCCGTGGCCCGCGCGACGCCGGCGGAGCTGCTGCAGCCGTGCGAGCGCCCACAGCCGCCGACGTCCCCGAAACAGGCGGAGTACGACCGCATGACGATCGAGAACGCGCGCAAGCACCACGACTGCGCTGACCGCCTTGACTCGGCCATCGAATACATCAGCACCCAACCCTAAGAGGTCTGCCATGTTCGTGCTCATCCTGGTACTGCTGTCCAACCCCACCGTCGGCTATGGTTACGGCCCTAGCGGCACTCCCACGGTGTATGAGAGCCGGGCCGCGTGCGAGGCGCAGCTCAAGGTGTCGGCCAAGGCGGTAGCGAAAGAGTTCAGCGAGCCGTTCAAGCTCAACTGCGTAAAGCTCAAGTGAACCTCGATCTTCACTACCGCCTGCGCGAGATCTGGCGCGACACCATAGAGCTTCTGTGGGGCAGCAGCACCGCGCCAGTCCGGTTCGGCCTGGCCGCAGGCGCCTTCGTCTGGGTCTACAAGCTGCGCGCCGTCCCCGACGCGCTGGGCACCCCGGTCTATAAGCTCATGAACGACATCGCCCCCGCCGCCGCGTGGGCCGCGGCGTTCACAGTCTACGGCGTGCTAGGCCTGTGGCGCGTGTATGAGCGGTGGCGCCGGCCCCGCGTCGGCGTCGCGGTCAACGCGCTGGGTTTCGTACTCTACGCGGCGCCCGCCTACGCTATGACCTTCGGCACTTCGCTGCCCGCCCCCGCCGGGGTGGTGATCGTCGCCGGCTTCGCCTTCTGGGTTTTGCTCCGCACCGCAATCAACGACGGCTGGACGGGCCCGTGAGCGAAGTCACCGAGATCTCCGGGGTTGTTGCCAACAACCCCGTCGTGGTGTCGACCGGGCTCACGCTCGGCGCGACGTTCCTCGCCCGCTACGTGTGGCGCATGCTCTCGCGCGACAAAGTCGAGACGACCAAGGACCGCGCGGAGACCGACGTCGTCGGTACGCTGCAGGCCGAGGCCCGGAAGTACGCCGACCGCGCCGACGCCGAGCGCGCGCGGGCTGACCGGATCCAGGACGACTGCGTTGTGGCGATCACCAAGATGACTGACGAACGTGACGCCGCGGTGGCGAAACTGAGCGAGTCCGATCGCCAGATCGCGAGCCTCACCGCAGAGGTGCACGCGCTGAAAGAACAAGTCGCAGGCCTCCGCATCGACGTGCAGTGGCTGCGTGACCACATCAAAGGAAGCTGATGTTCTCCCTCCTCCAACTGCAGGCGATCTGCAACAGCAAGCGACCGGCGATCGCGGCGATCTACGAGCCGTTGGTACAGGCCATGGCCGCGGGCGAGATCGACACGCGCCAGCGCATGGAGATGTTCCTCCCCCAGGCGGCGCACGAGACTGGAGGCTTCCAATGGCTCTCGGAGCTCGCCAGCGGCGAGGCCTACGAAGGGCGCAAGGACCTCGGCAACACCGAGCCGGGCGACGGCAGGAAGTACAAGGGCCACGGCATCTTCCAGATCACCGGCCGCGCCAACCACGCCAAGATGTCGAAGGTGATCTTCGGCACTGAACGCACGCTGCTCGACAACCCCGAGCGGCTGTGCGAGCCGGAGTACGCAGCGCGGTCTGCTGTCGAGTTTTGGAACTGGAAGGGCTTGAGCGCGCTCGCTGACAAGGGCGACTTCGAGGGCGTGACCCGCAGGATCAACGGCGGATTGAATGGCATCGTCGACCGCCGCGCGCTGCTGGCGCGGGCGAAACTCGCACTATCTCTCTGATCTTAGACTGAGGAACCACCATGGCAAACGCACTCTACGACGCTGCTCGACAGCTCGCCGCAACGACTGGCCTCGACTGGACCGGCGGCACCGTCGTCGCATATCTCATCGACACTGGCGCATATACCTACAGCGCCGCGCACGATTTTCTGGACGACGTCGCGGTGGCCTCACGCATCGCTGGCCCGATCACGCTGACCACTCGCGTGGCCACCGCCGGCGCGTGCGACGCGGACAACGTGACGTTCCCCGCGGTCACCGGCGTGTCGATCGAAGCGGTCCTTTTGGTGAAGAGCACCGGGGTCGAAGCGACGTCGGGCTTGATCGCCTACATCGACACGGCCACAGGTCTCGCGATCACGCCGAACTCCGGCGACATCATCGTGACTTGGGACAACGGCACTAATAAAATATTCCGCGTGTAATCAATGGGTTACGTCGCCGGATCGGTGAAGGTGGCTGGGGTGCCGACGTTCGGGGTTCTCGCGCGGGCCTATCGACTCGACGACGGCACTCTCGGAGAGGAGGCGTCGACGGATAGCACCGGCTTGTTCGTTATGTCAACGCTCACCACCGGGGATTTGTATACCGTGGTGGCGCATGACCTCGCTGGCGGCACCAACTACAACGCGATCGTCTACGACTCGGTGGCAGCGGTCGCTACGCTCAATCGCTCGCTGCTCGCAGTCCCTGCGGAGTCACAGCGACTCGGCGCCCACGAGATCAGCTTCGTGGATCACGAGTCCTACGAAGTACTGCGCCTCAATTACGAGACTGACTTCACGAACTCGGCCGGCGGCGGGACGCCGGTGGGGGCGACGACCGTTTTCGGCAATCGCTGGGGCTTTCCGAACGACGACTTGGTGCCCGTCGCCGAGCTCCCTGCCGACGCCGTTATCTCGCTGACGGGAGCTACGGAGCTCATCGTCGGTACTGGGGACTTCACGTTTGAAACTATGTTCACTGTCTCGAGCGGCACCTACTCTGCGGGGAGCCCGGTGCTGCTGTTCACGCTCGCAGACTCAGTAACCACAGACGGGTTTCAAGTGTACGTAGATTTCGACAATTCCACCATTTCTATCTTCCGGTCGATAGGGCCGTACGTCGACACCTTTTTGTGCCAGCCCTACCTTGACACAGTACTCCGGGTCGCGATGACTCGTAACAACACGACGACCCTCGAAGGGGTGCAGCTCTTTCTTGAAGGAGAGCTTCTCGGTAGCGTCGCAGACACGACCGACTTTCAGTGCGACGAGCTCTACTTCGGGCCGGACGCTTACTCCTTCTACACGCTTGCCGGGCTTCAGTCCCCAGACACATCCATAGCGCAGACGCGCTTGTTGGTCGGGCTCGACAAATATCAGGGGGCTGCCTACACGCCAAGGGCCTGGCTGTGACCTATATTGCCGGCTACCTCTCGTACGCAGGTGCTGCGGTGGGCGGCGCGACTGTCCGCGCGCACCGCGTGGATGATGGCTCGCTCGAAGAGGAGGTCGTTACGTCCGCGGGGCTGTTTGTGTTCTCGGCACTCATTACCGACGACGCCTACACCATCATCGCGCATAACCCATCCGGTCTCGGCAACGCGGTGATCTGGGACCCGGTCACGGCCGTCGCCTCGCTCGCCCGAGATGTCGCCCCGTCGGGCAGCGATGCCGTGGCGTTCGGGGACCCTGAGGTGGGATACCTGTGAGCTACACGCCGCCGAACGGCGCGTTAGCCGCCTTCAATTTTGTCACGGCCATCCCCACGCACGACGGCCGGATGCTCGTCGGGGTGTTCCCTGAGGCGGTAGCGGCCGCCGCTCAGAATGTCTTGCCGACAGCGATCGACTCTCTGCAATTCGGCTCCGTCGCGATCGCGCACTTGCTTGACATCGCCGGCATTGACTCACTGCAGTTCGGCGCCACGACCGTCGCCAATGCTGCGCAAGGGATCGCCCCGAACGGCATCCAGGCGCTGTTCTTCGGCGCGACAGCCGTAACGAAGAAGAACCGAGAGGTCTACCCGGTAGGTCTCTCGGCGAGCATATTCGGCACGACTTCCGTCGAGCTGTTCAACCGTCCGATTTACCCGGTCGCGCTCGACGGCGTAGCGTTCGGGGCACACAAAGTCCGGCACTACGGCGCTGTCGATGTTGCCCCTGGGACAGACTGGCTGAGCTTCGGCGGAGTGTTCATCAGCCATCTTCACCGGCCGATCACGCCGACTGGCTGGGATTCTTCGCGCGTATTTGTAGGCGGCCTGCCGGCCTCCCCGTTTGGCGGGCGCCCCGGCGTTGCCCACGCGCCCCTCACTCTCCGCATGGGTGACTACGACCACCTGGAGTTTGGCTCGCACACGGTGTGGTTCCTCGACCGCCCCCTCAGCGCGACGGGCTTTGACACCGCCGAGTTCGGCGTACCTCGTACCGAGTACCTCGTACGAAGCATCGACGCCCCCGGGTTTGACAGCTACGAACCTGGTACTGCGTTCGTCGCGTTCAAGATCCGCAGCGTGGAACCCAGCGGCTGGGATTCAGCCGCGCTCGGCGCCGCGTCGGCGAGCCCGTCGATCAACCCGGCCGGCATCGCGCCGCTGGAGTTCGGCGAGCCGATCGTCTCCCTCGAGTACGCGTGTAACCGCTGGCAGATCGCCTACCCAACGATCGGCGACACCAGCCAATTCGGCACAGCCGAGGTGACAAATTGAGTGATACCTACTTCCCCACTGATGTATCTGTCCGAGTCGAAGGGGACCTGGCTGAGGCCCGCCTGCTCGCCGGGCTCGGGCGCAATCTTCTCTTCAAGGCGCTGCAGCAGAAAGCCACCGGGGGCGTGTCGCACGTTACGCTGGTGCGCAAGGTCCCCAACAGCAACGCGACGGTCACTGTGATCCTGGCGGGCACCGCGAAGATCGTCATCCTCTCCACCGGCAAGGGTCCGGTCGACACCGTCACGACAGAACCAGCGCCGTCGCCACCCAAAGGCGAAGGCGCACGCCCCATCATGTACAGCGGCGTGGTGCATGAAGGCGTGCTGAAAGAGCGCGAGGTAGACGGCGAGACGGTGTGTTCGTCGTTCCACCCGACGCCGTACTGCGCGCAGGCGCACGAGATCCCGTTCCAGTACCACGACCCCTTCAAACTCGGCCTGGAACCCGGCTCAGTGCACAGCGACTTGAGCGGCCCTGCGATCGACGGCTGGCCGGTGTCGCAGCTGACCTATCTCAAGGCCAGTATGTACTCAGGCGCGATGAAGCGCGTGATCCAGGCGATCCAGGGGCTCGGCCGCATTCGGTATCTCGCGCCCGGCGGCGAGCTGATCGACCGCGGCGTGAAAGTTGAGTACGACTACAAGTGGGTGCGCACGCATGGAATCGTCAAGGCCGGCCAGCGCAACCACTGGCTGGTGGAGATCAGCATCAACCAGGGCGTGATCGCCATGCCTCTGCCGCTGCTCGCCGGCACGACCGGCGCGTCGTACCGCGATGTTACGCAGGCCGCCGGGGATTTCGACGCCCTAGCCGTGTTGGAAGAATTCGGGGGCCTGCCGTCGGGCGAGACCTTCCCCACTGGCGTCGATCTGCTCGACGCGATCACGGCGGGCACCGTGCTGCGGCTCATTTCGGAGGACGACCTCGATCCCTACTACGCGGTGTGGGGTCCGTACGGCGCCACCCTTGGCTGGGCGTTCTCAGACACCGGCACCGAGGCGCACAACACGTGCCAGCGGTATGTCTCAGGCGATGGTCCTATGGCGGGGCATTACGCGATCCGTATCAGCTTGACCGCGCACGATCGCACGCCGCCGGTCGGGCAGCCTGTTGGGAGCGGCTCTGCGGTGCTGATCGAGCTATTCAACGACATGCGGCTCTCGAATAACACGACCGACGAGCCCTTCAGGCCAATAAGTGCGGCGCCGTACTTTCTTCCCACCGGTGTGGGCTCGCAGCTGTATCTAATAGACATGAACGGCGGTCTAGCGGTGGACAGCCGCAGCGCCGCCAGAAGGAGCGAGGCGCCGTACAGCGTACCGCTCAACGTGTTTTTTGACGGTGATCGGTTAGAGATTCTGTACTGGGAGAATCTCAGTGACGTGGTCACGGAGCATGTTCCTGAAGGGTCCCTGGCCATAACCACCGACGTATATGGGCGGCTCGTATATGACTATGTGATCGGCCCGACCCCCGCCATCTACACTCAGGGCGCCGGCGCGTTTTACGGCACTTCTAACGACCGCCGCGCCAACTGGACTACCTATTCCTGGGCAAAATACGGACCTTATGTTTTGAACGCGATTACGGGGCAAGAGGTTCACTACTTCTGGGCATACACTCAGTCCGACGGGAATAACGCTGCGTGCACCCACGCAATAGCCGTCCCCGGCACCCGAGAGGCCTACGCTCTGTACTGGGAGGGGCGCGAGCAGCACAACTGGCTCCCGCGCGACGCCGGGCCGATCATCTACCCGGTTAACTGGGAGGACGCTCTTACGGGCTACTCCGTCGTCGACGACCGGCTCATCCTGTTTTTCAACGGCAGGCGGGTCGAGCTGACCGACCCCAAGACTCTGTTCTCGCCGACGGGCGCCGCGCCGGTCGGCTCCATCATCTACGTGCCGCTGAAAGAGGACGATTTTCAGCACTACATGGAGCTGGTGGTCAACGCCAACGGCGCTGAGGCGTATGTCCATACGAACTCCCTCTACACCAGCCTGGCGACGGCCCCGCAGACGGTCACTCAGGTCGGACCCCTGCCCTATAAAGTGGCTGACTCAATCTACTACACCTACATCGGACACCTATGAAAACCCAACCCCTACCGAAGTTCATGCGCGGCCTCGATGTGCTGTCGGAAGAGACCGAGCTCCCCGCCGGCGCCGCGCGCCGCGCGGACGACGTGCTGTTCGACCGCAACGGCGGCGTGCGCCGGCGCGGAGGCTACGAGCTGGCGGCCGCCGCGCTCGGCGCGCACAGTCTGTGGGGCGGGAGCATCACGCTGCTCGCCGCGGGCGCGACGCTCTACTCGGTGGCCGAGGAGGAGGGCGCCTTCGCCCTCACGGCGCTGTTCGCCGGCCTGACACCCGACGTGCCGGTGGGCTACTCCGAGGAGAACGGCGAGGTCTGGTTCACGCAGCCCGGGCTGGTGGGCAAGGTGCTCTCGACGCTGGCGGTGCGCAAGCCGGGCATCGTCGACCTCTCCGAGGTCCGGCCGGCGGTCTCCCCCTTCGCCAACGGCTCGCTGGCGCCTGGACGCTACGGAGCGTCTTATTCTTTGGTCAACGACCTGGGTGAGGAGTCCGGACTATCGGACACAACCTGGCTCGACTCCACCGGAGGCGGCCTGATCGTCGCCGACGTGAAGTGGGACTTCGGCTACGTCGAGTACGTGAACCTGTACCTGACGCCGCCGAACGAATCCGAGCTGCGGCTGGTCGCCAAGGTGCTGGCCGGGGACATCTTCTTCTTGACCCAAGCCGACTTCAGCATCGTGGCCCGCAATCAGTTCCTGGGGCCGCTGTCCGGCGGGCGCTTCATCACCCACTACAACGGCCGCACCTACGTCGCTGTGGGCAACCGGCTCGAGTACAGCGACCCGTTCAACCCCGGGCTGCGGCAGCTGCGCACCGGGTCGATCGGCTTCGCCGGGGAGATCACCGGCGTCGTGCCGGTGGACAACGGAATCTTTGTGGGGCAGGAGGAGCAAGTCTACTTCCTGGCCGGGAAGGGCCCGGGCGCCTTCGAGCTTCTTCAGGCGTCAGACGAAGGGATGGTCGGCGGCTCGGGCACCAAGGCGCCGGGAGCGATGTTCAACGCCAAGTTCGTCCCGACCGTCGGCGCCGTAGCGGTGTGGCTCTCTAAAGTTGGATTCTGCCTCGGCCTGCCCAACGGTCAGACGCTGGCCCCCCAGGCCGAACGGGTAGAGGCGACTTTCACCGGTGAGGCAAATTCGCTGGTAACGACTCGCGGCGGTATCAAGCAAGTCATTTCTGTTGTAAAATCAATGGGTCTGAGCGGGTCCGCGCACGCGGCCGACACGACCTTAAGCTAAAGGAACCTCATGCTGAACCTGACTCAGGACCTGCGCGACCACGCCCCCGAGTTCCTTCGGGACCTTTCCAATCTAAAGTTCGAGCAGACTGACGACGGCGGCCTGTACTTCCCGGCCTCCAAGATGGTCGCTCGCGGCGTGTACGAGCACGACGTCAACGGCCTCGACCCGCAGTCCGACACGAACCTGCTGACGACCGAGGGGCTCACCAGCCTGCTCGCCGTGTACCTGGGCGCGACGGCGAAATACGCGAACTTCTATCTCGCCCTGTACGCCGGCGCGATCTCCCCGGTGAACACCTGGACCGCTGCGAACTTCACGGCGAACGCCTCCGAGATCACGTCCCTCACCGAGGGCCACAGCGAGGCGACCCGCCAGGAATTCGTAGACAGCACGGCTGCCGCGGCGTCGATCAACAACACCGCCTCCAAGGCCGTGTTCACGATCGTCACGGCGACGACGCTCACCGTCAACGGCGTGGGCCTGCTGTCCTCGTCGGTGCGCGGCGGCACGACCGGCGTCCTGTTCTCCGCCACGCGCTTCGCCACTGCGCGCTCGCTGAGCGACGCCGATCTGTTCAATATCGGCTACACGGTCTCGCTGACTTCGACCTAATGATCACGGCACAACCGCGGGGTAACTCCCGCGGCGCCGGCTGAGCAGGAGCGGACTAATGCCGGATCCGTGTGAGCTACTCGAGTCAAGTGGAGCTTCGACCGACGCCCTGGCGTTCCAACTTGACTCGCCCCTGAGTGACACCGCCAACGCGCTGAGCGCTATTGTCGTTGCGGTCGCTCTCGCCCTGTCGTCAGAGGGCGCGGCTACGGACGAGCTCGTCGGGGAGCACCTACATAATCTCTCGGCGGCGGCGGTCGTCTCCGAAGTAGTAACGGCACACGTTATTACTTCCGAGAACCTGGTAGAGCGCGCTCAGGCCTCGGATGCTGTAACGCAGCAGGTTACAGCCGTTGTGGCCGAGACGGCGGCCGCCACCGACACCTTGGTGGGGACAGCGGAGACGCCCCTCGCTGAGACGGCGAACGCCACCGACGCCCTCAGCATCGAGCTCACCTCGGCTTTTACCAGCACCGCCGCTGCGACCGACGCGGTCGAGATCTCATTCACCAACGACCTAAGTTCCACCGCCGCGGCGACCGACGCCGTCGTCGCGGGCCTCGCCGCGTACGAAGTACTGAGTTCTTCGGGCGACGCCACCGACACCGTCGCGATCGTGTTCTCGCCGACGCTCAACGTGACTGAGCGCGCCGCCGCCACAGACGCAGCCGCGCAGCACCTCGTGGCTACGCAGAACCTCATTTCGCGCGGTGTGGCTTTCGACTTCTTCGTCGAGGACCTCACCGGCGCGGCGCTGTGGATGAATACCGAGACGACCGCCGGCGCGCGCTTTCCGGCGTACCCGTTCAATTCGCTGGCGCAGCACGGCGAGTACCTGCTCGGCGTGGGCGACGCCGGCCTCTACATTATCGACACCGGTGACACCGACGCCGGCGGAGACATCGACGCGCGCGTGATGACCGGCCTCATGGATTTCGGCGACCCACACAACAAGGTGCTGGATGGAATGATCCTCTCCGGCACCAGCGACGGCAAGATCAACGTGACTGTGAAGAGCGCGCAGGGCGAGTTCATCTACCCGACGCATCTGTCCACCGCCGAGCAGGCGAAGAACAACCGCGCGCAGCTCGGGCGCGGGTTCAACTCTGTGTATTACGGCTTCGAGTTCAGCAATGTGAACGGGAACGATTTCAAGATCAGTTCCGCGCACCTAGAACTCGGTACGACGAACCGGAAGCGGTGACCTCATGGCAATCGACATCAATGACTTCTTCCGTCCTGGCGAGGGCGAGGATCTATTCTCGCTGCATGGTTTCATGGACGAGACGCAAGCAACCGTTCAGAGCATGCTCGAGGTCGCGCACGCCAAGGCGGACTCAGCCCTAGAGGCCGCGCGCGACGCGGTCACCGCGCTGCAGGAGGGCGTGTTCCCCAGTGCCCTGCCGGAGCCGCCGGTGCTGCCGTCGATTACCACGACCTTCGGCGGCGCGCTCACGCCCCCGGGATACGTGACGCCGCCCAACTTCGGCACAATCGCGCAGGGCGCCGGCGCCGATCTGACCCTCGACGACATCGTAATCCCTGACGTCACCGGCACCATCCCAACCTACGTCCCTCTGATCACTGGCCTCTCCTTCGTCGACCCGCCGCCGCTGGTGCTGCCGACGGTGCCGCAGGCGCCTGTGGTCAGCTTCGACTTCGACACGCCGGACGCGCCGGTCGCCACGTACGGCGACATCCCCGACCTGACTGGCGTGACCATCCCGGCGTTCACCCCGCCGACGCTCGCGCTGTTCAACGAGCCGGCGCCGCAGTTCACCGGCCAGGTGCCTGATCCGTTCGTGGGCTGGGCTGAGCCTGTCTACACGTCGGTGTTCGGCACGCGCGTCACGGACACGCTCACCACCATGATGGACGGCGGTACCGGCCTCACCGCCGATGTCGAGCGCGCCATCTGGGAACGCGCCCGCGGCCGGGAGGACGTGCTCGCTGTGAAGGCGCTGCGCGAGGCCGACAGTGAGTGGGCCAGCCGCGGGTACACCCTGCCGCCGGGCGAGCTGCGCGCAGCGGTGATCGCCACGCTCGACGCCAGCAACGCCAAGGTCAGCACGCTCGGCCGCGACATCGCGATCGCGCAGGCGGACCTCGAGCAGAAGAACCGCCAGTTCGCGGTGGAGAAGGGCATCGCCTACGAGGGCCTGCTCATCAACATCTTCATCGCCGTGACCGACCGCTCATTCCAGCTCGCGAAGTTCGCGGTGGAATCGCAGATCCAGATCTTCCAGGCACAAGTCGCCGCGTTCAACGTCGAGCAGACGATCTTCGCCCAGCGCATCGAGGTGTACAAGGTCGGCCTGCAGTACGCGCTTGCGCAGATCGAATCCTTCAAGGCGCAGATCGACGCGCAGCGCCTGATCGCCGAGGTCGACAACCAGCTGATCGCCGCCTACGTGGCGAAGATCAACGCCTTCAAGGCCCAGGTCGACGCCTACACCGGTCTGGTGCAGGCGGCCGTCGCGCGCGCCAATGTCGAGCGCGGCAAGATCGACCTGTTCAAGGGCCAGATCGACGGCTATGTTGCAACGGTCGGCGGCAAGAAAACGGAGTTCGACGCCTACATCGCCCGCATCGGTGGTGAAGCCAAAAAGGCCGACCTCGAAGTCGCCAACGCGCAGGTCTTCAAGTCCCGCGTCGAGGCGATCGGCAAGATCAACGAGGTCTACTTCAAGCGCTCGGAAGTGCAGATCGAGAACAACAAGCTGCGTACCCAGTACGCGGTGCAGGAGCTTGACCGCCTGCGCACGATCTCGGGCCAGCAGCTCAACGCGGTGCAGGCCGGCGCCTCGATGTTTGAAGCCACCACGCGCCGCGCCGCGGCCGAGGGCACGTACCAGACCGAAGTCAAGCGCTTGGAGATCACCACGCAGATCGAGGCCGCCCGCAACGTCGTCGCACGCTACACCGCGTCGGTGGCGAATTACCAGGCGCGAGTGCAGCACATCATCGAGATCGCGCGGATCAACGCGTCGAGCCTGCAGGCGGTCGGACAGATCACATCCAACCTCGCCGCCGGCGCGATGGCGGGCACCAGCGTGGGCGCGCAGATCGCCAGCTCCGGCAGTGCGTCGGAAAACAAGCAGGCGAGCGCGACGAAGTCCGCGGCCGTGTCGGATTCGAATACTGCCAGCAACAACTATTCAGTGCAGCACAACTACAACCACGAGGAATAACCATGGCGATGAGCGAACAAGACATTCAAGCCCGCGCCATGCGGCAGAAGAAAACCGCCGCATCTGACAAGCTCGACGCGGCCTGTTTCGGGCATGCGCAGAGCTTTGCCAGCGGCGGCTCGGTGAGCCCGTGGGCCGACATGTACAAGAAGCCCGTGGCTCCACTCGCTGCCGCCCCAATCGCCGCACCTACTGCGCCGATTGCGGCCCCAATCGCCGCACCGGCGGCTCCCGTCGCCCCGGCGGCTCCGCCGCTCGCCAAGCCCGTGACCCCGGCGGCGCCGTATGTGCCCGACCTGCCCAAGGCGGCGACCTTCGGCCAGCCCGCCGCCCCTGGCGGCTACAAGTCCGGGATCCTCGCCACCGACCAGCAGAGCCCGGCGGCTTGGAACCAGATGGTCGACAGCCAGAAGCTTTCGCCCTCCGGGTACCCGATGGCCGACGGCGGCATGATCGGCCAGGCAGTTGAGGCGATCAAGGCTCGCCCCCGTCGCCTGGAGGAGGCCGAAGCTGCTGCGGTCAACGGTACGCCCGCGCCGGTTGCCGCGCCGGTTGCCGCGCCGGTTGCCGCGCCGGTTGCCGCGCCGGCACCGGTGCGTACCGATGCGACTGGCGGCAACCGGCCGATGACGCAGCTCAAGCGGCTGATCTTCGGCCGCGCCGGCGGCGGCGCCGTCGACGGCCCGGGCGGCCCGCGCGAGGACAAGATCCCCGCCATGCTGTCCGACGGCGAGTACGTGCTGCCGGCCAAGACCGCGGCGAAGCTCGGCGGCCCCGCCGTACTCGACCCAATGGTTCAGGCCACCAACGACGGTCGCCCGCCCGCGGCGACGTTCGGCCGCGCTGCTGGCGGCTACATCGTCAACGAAGTGCCAGAGATCGACTACAGCAAGACCCCGGTGCCGGGCGAAACAATCGAGCAGCGCCGCGCGCGCCTCAACCCGCAGCTGGCAGGTCAGGCAGGGCAGGGGCGCCTCGCGCAGGCCGCAGCGACCCGGGCCGGCACGCTGCCGCCGACGCAGGCAGCCGCTGCGGGCAATGCTGCGAACGACGCCGTCGCTGCCGCCCGGGCCGCTGCAGCCCCGGCCGCGCCTGCCGCTGCCGCCCCGGCCGCTGCCGCCCCGGCCGCTGCCGCCCCGGCAGCTGCTTCAGCAGCTGCGCCCAAGCGCGGCCTCCTTGCGCGCGTCTTTAATCCCAAGATCTCCTTGAAGGGTGTCGCAGGCCTGGGCAAAGCCTCGGCAGCGCTTGCTCCGGCCATCGGTGCCTATGAGACTGCGACCGCCAGTCCGGAGGAACACCAGGCGTTCGCGCAAAGCGTGGGGGCAGACAAAGCGAACGCCGCGACGGTCGCCACGAATTTCCTCAAGAACACCGGCGACGCCGTGACATTCGGTCTCGCCAGTCGTGCCGGCCGGGGCATCGCCGAGGCTGTTGGCGGCGGCAGCTTCGTCGACGGCTTCGCCCGCGCGGCCCCGGTCGCACCCGGTTCGAAGCCCGTCGCACCCGGTGCTGGGAACTCCGCACCAGGTGCTCCGAGCGCAGTTGCGCCGCCTGTAGAGACAGCACCGATCGACCCGGTCTCCGCGGCCAAGCGGGCCGAGTTCGAGAAGATGGGTGTCACCCCGGCGCAGCAGGCCGGCGCTGGACCGGCGACCGACGACGCGCGCCGCGCGCGCATGGCCATGGGCAGCAAGGACTACCAGAACCTGGGCGACTTCGGTACGCCGGGCGTATCAGTCTTCGGCCGCAGCAGGGGCGTGGGCGGCAAGATGAACGACTTCGCCGGCGTGGGCACCAACGCACCCGGTGCTGTTACTGGGTACGGCGGCGCCACGGCGCAGGACGTGCAGGACTACAAGGACTCGCTGGCCGAGTCCGGCCGGCGCGCCATGCTGCCGTCCGCCCCTACCATGCGGGCGTCCGACGCCACGGCGCAGACCGCGGCGTCGATCGCTGGGATCCAGCAGCGCCTGCGCGGCGGCGTGTTCACCAAGGCCGAGGGCAAGGAGATGCGCGCTCAGCTGAAGGACCTGGGCCAGCAGCAGGCGCAGTTCGGCCAGGCGGACACCCAGCGCTACGGCGCCGAGCTCGCAGCGCACACCTCGATGGTGAACAACGCCGACGCGCGGGCGTCGCAGAAGTCGGCGCAGAAGTCGGCGCAGCGCGGCGCAGCGGACGTGGCCGCGGCGAACGCCAGGGTGGAGCTGGAGAAGCTCTACGCCGCCACGGCTGAGAAGGGTCAGGCCCGCCTCGACAAGCAGTCCGAGGCCGCGCGCGGGATCGAGAAAGACAACGAGGCCCGCATCGACAAGACGGTGGGCGACTACGCCGCGGGGCAGGGGCTCAACCCGCAGCAGACCGCGGTGCTGGTGGGCAAGATGAAGACGATCGGTAATACGAAACAGTTCAAAGACTCGAAGACGGGCGAGCTGCGCCGCTACGCGGACCTCAACCCCGACGACCAGCGGAGCCATCTCGCGGACATTTCGTCGGCGGCCAAGATGGGGTTCGCCAATGTGAAGGGGAACGCCCCCGGGTCGGACTCGGGGGTTACTGATCCGCAGGCCACTAAAGGCCTGATGGATCGCGTCGAGTACATCTATCAGGAGAACGGCCGTCCGACGGCGGTCGCTGACGCGGTGCTAGGGCGGCCGCTCGTGCGCGACGGCAAGCAGGGTGGTATTACCGCCGCTCGAATCTACAGCAAAGAGGAACTGGCCCATATCAAGAAGAAGAACCCGGTCGCCTTTGGGAAGCTGCCAGAGTGAAGTGAAACGCAGGACCCCTTAGCTTTTACCTGAAGGAAACACCGTGGCCGGCCTACTCGATACCATCATGTTCAAACGCCAGCAGGCGGACGCCCAGGCGCAGCGCGCTATGGCCGCGCCGACACAGTCGACCGAGCCGGCCCCTCTGCCGATGATGGACCAGGTGACGCAGGCGCCCCTGGGCATCACCGACGAGCAAGCCACGATGGCGAACCGCGGCTTCGTGGGCCGTCAGGTCGAGGCCGGCGTCTACGACGTCAAGTCTGGGCTCGAATCCGCCATGGCCGCAACGGCACAGGCGCTCGGCAAGGACCCCGTAGCCATGCGCCAGCAGGCGCAGGAGTCGCAGCGTCACGCAGAGAAGGTCGCCTCCCCCGACCACGTCAGCGACCTGCGCAACATCGGCGGCCTCGGCGACACGCTCAATTTCGCCGCCGGCCACGCTCTACGCGGCGCACCTATGATCGGCACGATGGCCGCCGGCGCCGGTGCGGCGCGGGTCTTCGGCGCCCCAGCTCTGGCCGGCGCGGCAGCCGGCAGCATGGCGCTCAACACGGGCGAAATCTACGGCCAAGGCAATGAATCCATTGATGAAATGGTCCGCACCGGCCAGGTCACGCCGGAGAAGGAAAAAGAGCTGCGCGGCAGCGTGCTGCGCGACTCTGCGATCGGCGGCGCGCTCAACGCGGTGCTCGACACCGGTGCGTTCGGCTTCATCTTCAAGGCCAACCCGATCGCCAAGGGCGCGATGGCGAAAATGCTATCGCCCTCGCTCATGGGCCACGTCGGCCGCTCCGTCCTGGCCGAAGGCGGTACCGAAGCGCTGCAGGAATACATCAGCATCGCGGCGCAGAAACACGCGCTCGAGAACCCGGAGATGTTCGGCCTGACCCAAGACGAAGCCTGGCAGCTCGCCAACGCCGGCGCCGCGGGCGCGTCGATGGCCGCACCCCTGGCCCCGATCGGCCACGTGCGCCGCCGGGTCGGCGACGGGCTCCAGGCCGGCGAGGATGCAGTCTTCGGCGGCATCAAGAAAGTCTTCGGCCCCAGGGACGAAGGCGTCCCGGCGGTCGGTCCGGACGGCGCACCGCTCCCGCCCGCGCCGGTGAGCAGTACGTTCGATGACGTGAAGTCCTTCGTCGCCGACGGACTGCGCACCCTGGGCGAGATCCCGGCCGTCGCCGCGGCGCTGGAGAAGGGCGGCGACTTCATCGACGCCATCAAGGCCGACAAACGCTACGGCAAAGTCGAGCACTTCCTCGAGACCAATGCGCCGATCGTCAAGCAGGGCTATGACTCGTTCGTGGAGACGATGGGCGCCGCCGCTGCCGCCACCCCGGCGGCCTACGAGCGCTACAAGACGCTGCTCTCGGCCACGCTGGCCAAGAACGGGATCACCACCGAGAACCTGCGCTCGCTCTCTGCCGCCGGAGGCCAGAAGCTGACTGAGGCCGTACAAACCTTCAACGAGAACCTGCCGGCTATGAAGGAACAGGCTGCGTCGGTGTTCAACACCGCGAAGGGGGTGATCCGGGAGAACGCGCCGCTCGCGCGTAGCGCCGCTGGTGCTGCCATCAACACCGTCAAGGATGTGGTGCAGGAGAACGCGCCGCTCGCGCGTAGCGCCGCTGGTGCTGCCATCAACACCGTCAAGGATGTGGTGCAGGAGAACGCGCCGCTCGCGCGTAGCGCCGCTGGCGCTGCTATCAACACGGCGACCGGTGTGGCGCAGGAAGGCGTGCGCGCGGCGCGCACGTTTAAGGCGTCGATACAAGAAGCTAAAGACGCGATGGGTGGGATCGTCAGCGAAATGCCGACGACGGAAACGCCCGGCGTGAAGCAGAGCAAGGCGGGCGCGCTGTCGAAAGCGGCGCTCGCGCTGCGCAACGAACTCCTCGACGCGACCGAGCTTGACCCGAAGGACATCTCGAACGGCGCGACGCACATGGTCAAGCGCCTCGACACGATGCTGAAAAACAACCCAGCGGAGTTCGATGCGTTCATCAACCGCCCGAGCATCGCGCAGTACGTCGCCACTGCGTTCGACATGAGCCCCAGTGAGTTCAAAGACCTGGTGGTGCGGCAGATTGGCGCGATCAAGGAAGAGAGGGGCGCACGCCGCTCCAAGGTCGAGGACAACGCCAACTTCGTCACCGACGCGAACCAGAGCAACCTCGATGGCAACGCCGACTCGTTCGACGCGATCGACGAGATCGAGAAGAACCTCGAAGAGGACGGCGGCGCCAGCGCGCTCACGGAGATCGACTCCGCGAACGAGACCGGGGTCGACAACCCGGCGCTGGATCCGACGACCTTCGCGAAGATGGTCACCACCGGGCGCCAGGCGGGCACCGAGATCAACCCCAAGACGGGCAAAAAGTGGAAGCCGCACAAGGGCAACGCCTGGGTGCAGCTCACCTACACGACCAAGGACTCCGCCACCGGCGAGGTGGTCGACACCAAGACCACGAACAAGCAGATCAACTTCGTCAACGTCGCCACCTCGTGGAAAGACCACACCCTGTCCAACAGCCGCAAGGGCGTGCAGCAGTCGATGTACGACAACTTCAAGCAGGGCGTGACTGGCCTGCTCACCGGCTGGCAGGAGACCGACGACGCCGGCAACGACGTCGTGGTGACGGTCGACCCCGCCAAGCAGGACACCCAGGACGGCGTGGTGTCGGCGATCCGGCGCGAGGATGGCATCGGCGGCAAGGGGCGCTTCAACGAAGTCGATATGAAGAGCTGGCTCCGGCCGAACTCCGTGGTCTCCGCCAACGCGGGCAAGCTGCAGACGTACGACAGGCTGACTTATTCAAGCAAAGAGAACCGCGCCCCGAACGTGCACACCGCTGTCGAAGACTTCCACGCCAAGGTGGCCAAGCAGTCCGAGCCTGAGGACATCGCCGCTGAGAAGGCCCGGCAGGGCGACAAGGTCGCGCGTGAGGTGGTCAACACTCTCCGCGACTCGCTCAAAGACTCACGCCGCGGCACGCCTTTCACGCCCGAGGAGCAGCAGACTCTGGTCGACCGGGCCCACACGTTCATCATGAACCCGCAGGCCTACGGCGACGCAGACGGGGCGATTAAGGCCAAGGTGCACCCGGCGCTGGCGAATCTGTCGCCTGCCGTGTTCTCCGCGGCGCGCACGAGCCTGATGACGCGCCTGTCGGACCTCGAGCTCGACCTGCAGAAAGGCCAGATGGGCGAGCAGGAGACGAGTGTCGACAACGTCGATAAGGCCAGCAACGAGGAATTCACTGGCGAGAACGAAGGGGTCCTGACCGAGGACCTGTCGGGGCAGCACATCAACTACGAGGGCACTGAGAACGCCGGTCGAGGCTACGACGCCGGAGCAGCGAAAGCCTCGAACGCGCGCTTCGCCAACGACAAGGTGCCGGTCGGCGGCAAGGCCCGAAAGATCGCGCCGAGCAGCACCGCCGTCGCCCCGACTACTGATCTGCCGGGAGTTGCGCGCGCAACGATCGCCCAGAACGCAGAAAAGGAAGACCGCGCCGCTGAGCGAGAGCTCGGCCCGGTACTGCCGCTTGAGCCGTTCGCAGCGGATCCCGGCGTTGTGTCGAATGACGCCGGGGCCGGCGAGAGCGCCTCCAACGTCCGTGACGTCGCCTTGAAGAACGTCAAGGCCGCCTACGCGCGCGTCACGACCGACACCGGCCGCGCGCTGCTGCAGAACGCCATGAACACGCTGGTCTCAGACCGGCGCCTGACCGACGCGCAGATGGAGATCCTAACTTCCCCGAATCTCACACCCGGGATGGTTAAGGATTTCGCGCGCGTGGGCGACGTCAAGCCCGCCGGCAAGCTGGAGAAGGGCGTAGACGGCCCGTTCCAGCGCCGCGAGGAGAAGCGCAAGGAGTTGACGAAGGATGCGAACGAAGTTCCCTTCGTTGCCAAGAACGAAGTACCGAGTACTGAGGCCCGCAAAGTCATCAACTTGGCTGAGAAGGCGGTGGAGGGCGTCGCACCAAAAAAAGCTGAGCCGAATAACGCGGAGCTGCTAAAGCCATTTCGAATCAGTACCGAACACGCAGAAGTGCGCGACGGCGGCGTGTACACCAAGGACGGCACGAAGTTGGGCCTGAGCGCGGATAAGAAGACGTTTGTGAGTCTTGACCTCACTGGAGCCGCTTCCAGCCAGGCCGTGGGCGTCGGCGGGCGGGTCTTCACCATCGGCGATGACACATACGTGGTGACCCGTCCTCTGGACGGAGAAGGCAACCCACGGAAGGACGCTTGGATCGTGTCGGAAGCTCTCACCGGCATGGTGGCGAACAGCCTCAGGCAGAGCACGATCCCAGCTGCGAAGGAAAGCGCGACCGACCGCATCCAGAGCGCCATGGCGGGCACCTCAGCAATCTTCCCCGCGCTCAAAGCAATTCGCGGTACCGCGGAGGGCCAAGCCGCAAAAAAAGCTGAGCCGGCCCCAGCGCCGGCGGAAGGCGTGAAGAAGAGCCTGCACACGGGTGGGCGGTATAACCAGAGCGATGCGTTCAAAGCCTTGGTCAACGAAGCCGCGCAAGCGGTGGCCGAAACCCAGGCTCGCCTCAACGCGGAGTCGTCCCCCGCGGCCACTACTGCGCTTGAAGCAGCGAAAACGGTGGCGGCTGACCTTACGTCCGCGCAGCCCGATAAGCTAAACGCGCTCCAACTAGACACCGCGATCCTCGCACTCCGAGTCGCCATCAAGAAGGGCGCCAAAGGGAACGGGGAAGCGCAGGCCCTGAGCGCGGCGCAGAAAGTCTTAGCCGCGATGGTCCCGATCACGCCCGAGATGGCCGTCGCCGCGAAGAAGATAATCAGTGACTCTCTCGGCGAGTACGTGAAGGTCGATCTCGCCCCGATAATGGAGACCGAAGGCCCTGGGGTTCTCGGAGTGTATGGCGCTTCTCGCGACGGCGGCGAGTCCATCGGGCTGCTCACAGCGCTCTACGACCAAGCCCAACCGGAAGGGGCGCTCTACGAGACCGCACACCATGAAGTGATGCACGCGGTACTCAATCGCATCTCTTCTGAATACGGCGGTGAAGCCGCTAAGCACCTGTTCGAAGCCGCGCAAGCCCCGCACATTGCCTCGCAGGTGCTGAAGAATTTGCCGCTGGACAGCCGCGACTATTTCCGCAACGACCCCGAAGAGATGTTGGTGCAGGCGTATGCTCTCTGGCGCGCGGGCAAGCTCAAGCTAAACTCGGCCAGCAAGTTGGGCGGATTCTTCAACGGCGTCAAGCAGTTCGTGCTGGATACGCTGGCGAGGCTCCGCGGAGACGATCTTCTAGCGGAAGTGTTCGGCGCGGTGGAGCGGGGCGAGTTCCGCACGACAGAGGCCCCGTCCTTCGACTCGCTTCTACGCGGCGCGGCCGCGAACAAAGAGGCCGCGAAGGGGTTCGCCCCGAACTCGCAGCCCGACATCGCCGACCGGGTCGATTCAACCGACCCTGCCGTCCAGGCAGAGCTGGTCGCGGCCATCCACAAGATCGCCGGCGCCACCACCGGGGTCAAGTTCGACGCCAACCAAGCGCACGCCGGCCAGTACGACGCGGCCAAGAAGCTCATCACGCTGGCCGCCACGTCGGCACTGAGCGGCTCCACAGCCTTCCACGAGGCGTTCCACGTCGTCTACCGGAACTACCTGACCTCCGACCAGCGCAAATCGCTCTACGCGGCGTTTAAGGGCGGCCCGGTCAAGGCCCAGCTCAAGGAACTGCTCAAGGACAGTCCGGACGCCTGGGAAGCGGCGACGATGGACGAAGAGGAGCTGATGGCCTACAGCTTCCAGTTCTGGCACAACGGCGCGCTCAAGGTCGGCCCGGACACCAGCAAGATCATGGGCAAGATCGCCGCCCTGCTGCAGAAGGCCATCGCTTGGGTTAAGGACCAGCCCACGGCGCAGGAGCTGCTCGAGCAGATCCGCGACGGTGTGTTCGCCGACGGCCCCCCGTCGCCGGTCGACATCGCCCTGGCCAAGCAGGGCCGCACCGGTAACGCCGCGCGGCAGGTCCTGGCGTCCGCGGCCAAGGGCATGGGCAAGCTCTACGACAAGGCGCTCTCAACCTACGACGACCGCGCCCGCGAGCTGGGCAACCCGCATACCAGCAAGCTCGCCCGGCTGATGTACACGCAGGTCGGCGAGAAGACCACGCAGCGCGGCTTCGCCCAGGCTGAGCCGGAGGCCGCCAAGCGCTTCTTGAACAAGCTGGCCAAGCTGGCCGCGAGCCCCGGTTATCAGCAGGGGCTTGAGGACCGCGCCGCCGGCGTCGAGTCCCCAGCCGCCGCCGCGATCGGCGCGTATCTCGATTCCCTACAGACCTACCTGTGGCAGGCTGGCGTCGACGTCGGCTACATCGAGGACTACCTGCCGATGAGCTGGAGCGGCGACAAGATCCTGGCGCAGAAGAAGGCGTTCATCGACATGTTCGCCGGACATAGCGCCGATCTGGATAAATTGAACGCTGAGCTCGCCGCTAAGGCCACCAATCCAAATTTTGACCCGCTTACACCCGAATCTATCTGGGAGCGCATGTCCAAGCGCGGGCTGGACGCCACGGAGTTCAGCGGTGAGGCCGTCGACGAGAACGGCGTGCCCAACGCCGACTTCGTGCTCAACCGCGTGTTCGGCTTCCTCTCCAACGCTGAGAAGCGCCCGTTCGTGCGTGACGACCTGGCCAGCAGCCTGCAGCGCTACACCAAGCAAGCGGTGCGCCGGGCCGAGTGGGCCCGCCGCTTCGGCGACAAGAACGAGATCTGGGACGCCGAAATGGAGGCCGCCCGCGGCTACACGCTCTCGGCCGAGGACGAGGATCTCATGAAGTCGTACAAGGACGACGCACTCGGTACGAAGCTCCACGATCTGAGTCCGACGATGCGCAAAGTCATCGCCGGCGTGACGGTCTACCAAAACTACCGCGTGCTGGGCCTGGCGCTGCTCGGCTCCGTCGTGGACCCGATGGGCATCGCCGTGCGCAGCGGTGAGTGGCGCGAGGCAACGCAGGCCTACAAGACGGCGATCAGCCGGCTCACCAAGAAGGGCCGGCTCAAGGCCGCTGAGATGGAAGCGCTGGCCGAGACCATCGGCGCGATCGAGTCCTCCGGCGTGGCCGACAGCTTGACCAACCTCTACGGCGGCGTCGACATCGAGGGCGTGGGCAAGACGCTCAACGACAAGCTCTTCACCTGGAACGGCATGAATGGGTTGATGCGCAGCGTGCGCATCGCCGCCCTGGCGGCCGGTACTCGGTTCTTGGTACGACATTCGAAGAACGGCGAAGAAGGCACGCGGCACCTGGCTGAGCTCGGCATTGAGGCGAACGACGTCAAGACCGACGGCAACGGCCAGCTGGTGGTGACCGACAAGGTCGCGGCGGCGCTCAACCGCTTCGTCGACGAGTCGTCCATGCGCCCGAACATCGGCGAGCGCACCAAGTGGGGCGCGGACCCGACCTTCGCTCTGCTCTATCACCTGAAGCAGTACGTGTTCAGCTTCAACAAGGTGATCAACAAGAAGTTCGAGCACGAGCTGCTCGAGCACGGCAACCCAACGCCGATGCTGATGGCCATGACCTACATTCCGATCATGGCGGCGTCAACGATGCTCCGCGACATGATCTACCACGGCGGCTCGATCCCCGACAAGAACGGGTTCCTGCACTACATGGGGAGGGGCTTAGACCGCTCCGGCCTGCTGGGTCCGACCGCCTTCACCGCAGACGCAGTGCGCGGCGTCGTCGGCGCAGATCAATTCCTGCTGCGCGGCCTCATCGGCCCGACGGCGGACCAGGCGCTGGACGCCTTCGGGGCTGTGGCGAATCCCCGCAACGGCGCGCAGTTCGCAGAGTTCGTCGCCGAGTCTCTCCCGCTCGGCTCTGTGGTCTCGAAGGCGATCCGATGACCACCATCGCGGCGAACCGCCAGTGCATGAGTGCGGACCGCAAGGTGACCGACGGGGACGTCAGCTACAGCTGCATCAAGCTGCGCGAGATCAACGGGTCGATTGTCGGTGTGGCCGGCGACAACCCAGCGATCGTCAAATTCTGGGCGTGGTATCGGGCCTCGCTCACGTCGAAGACGGTGAAGGCGCCGGAGTTCAACAAGAAGCACTCGCTGGCGGCGCTGGTGCTCACCGCGAAGGGCTCGCTGCTGGTGTATGACACCGACTGCGTGCCTGACGTGGTGGAGGATGACTATTGGGCCATCGGCACCGGGCGGCAGGCCGCGCTGGCGGCGATGCTCCTGGGGCACGAGCCGGAGGAAGCCATCGCGGTAGCGCAGGAAGTGGACACCTGCACAGGCGGGGTGGTGGATACAGTCTGGCTAAAAAAAGGGCGCGTTAGGAGTAAGGACTAGGAGAAAAGTTTCCCCGTTTAGTTTTGAATGTGTAGAAGGAACGGCCCAGCCGTTCTAGAGGTAAAGTCCCTCCGTTTGGTTATGATCTCATAAAAGAAACGACCCCGAGGTTCCGGGGTCGTGCTGCGTCACCTATCGTAGGTAATAGCCTGGGAGTCCGACCGGCCGCAGCTGCGGAAGTTACATCGCCACCGTCCGCTGGGCTAGAGATTATCCGAACACCAGGTCGTTGAACAGCCCTGCTTGAACAATGCAGTCCGCGGCGTCGGCGTCAATCAGCCCAGAGTCGTAGGAAGTGACGCCGGCGAGAATGCAGCCGCACAGGACCTTGTTAACCTTCACCTCGCCGCTGAGGATTCGTTCCACGCCGAGGCGGATCGAGCGCCTGTCACATCCTTTGGGCTTGAAGGCGTTTTCATCTTCGGCGTCATAGGCTATGAAGCTGCGAAAGCCCAGGCCGTCTCTCTGGATGCTGTCGGCTGCGCACCAGTAGCCGATACCGCCCTCGAGCGCGGCGCTCATGACGTCCGCGCACCACTCGTCAGATATTTCTAGGTCGAGTTCGATCTTCAATCAGGTCTCCTTCGTCGTCATATCCGGCCCAGACTCCGCCGTCGTCGGGCATGTCTTTGTTACGATGTATACCCACGTACCAGGTGTCGTCCATGGCGGTCGCGAGGTGCGGGATTTTGCCACCGCAGAACGAACATACCGTGTCCGCGAGGTAGGTCATCAAAAGGCTATACTTCAGCGGGCTCAGCTCTTGGCCGAGGTCACCGGTGAGCAGGCGCTTGACGATCTCAGCGAGCTCAGCAGCGGTGATCTGGCGACTCATGAAGCACCTCGTACCGGGTACTTGGCACAAACCTCGTTGAGCGCAGCTCCCAGCGGATCTGTGTGGAAAGTGTAGATGCCGTTTTGGAGCTTGTGAAGCATTGCTGTCATCTCGTCGTACGCATTGGCCATCCGCACCACCTCGGCCAGCTCGGATTTGAAGAGGATGTGCCCGGAGGCGTCTCCGATCAGGTTGTTGTAATCGACCATGTTCAGTGGGAATTTCATAGGGGCCTTGGGGTGGTGACGACAAGGCTCGATCCAAAGAGCCCTCGCATTTGGTACTCGGTTCCGCAGTGCTCCGTACCTCGTACGGCGTCTCGGCGCAGCGCGCGGGCGTACATCTCGACGAGGGCGGCCATGCGCAGCAGCTGCTCGCCGCGGATCTCGTTGGGCAGAAGCGGGACGTTGACTTCACAGATGGTTTTCATGAGTGCCACCTGTTTGCGAAAAATATGAGCTCCTCCAGAGTAAGTACGTCCTCGAGGACCGCGAACAACGTCTCCGTGGGGAGCTCACGCAGGGCCTCGGTGGCGAGCACAGGCAGGTAGAGCTCTGGGCATTCTTTGATCACTGTGTCGACGAAGTGGTTGCTCATTTGACCCCCCACACATCTTCAATCCAGGGGTGATCGGAGCTGACAGGCTCGGACTTAGCGTCGCCCCACTCGAGGTCGTCTTTGTCGATTCGATACTCAACCAAGCGACGAGCCTCGTCTGCGTCGCCGCACTCGACGTCGATGCATACCCGTTGAACGTCGACGGTCTGACGCATCACTTCAACGCGATAGGTCTTCATTTTTCGTCCTCGCCCACCCAGACCCAGGCCATGACATAGGCGCCGTTCTCGCTGTCGCTTACCACAGCGATGTCATCGACTTCGATCTCGCCGTCACGCTGGTACTGTTCTTGGGCGGCTTTGACGTAACCATCACCGACGCCGAAGATTTGCGTGCAGTCGGCGAAGATGATCCCGTGGGCGTCCAGCACGGCTTTCTTGGCAAGCAGCTCAGGCGTCATCGTCGACCTCTTCACGCGTGCACTGGCCAGCGCGCCACTCCTCGCCAAGCTCGTCGACAAGTACGAATTGGCCGTCGCGTATGATCGTGTGCTGCTCGTCCCACCAGATGTGGGTGCTGCCCTCGTATTCAGGTGCGGGGTGACCATCCTCATCATAGAAGTAAACCACTTGCGCGACGCCGACGAGCTTTTCCAACGTACCTTTGATCAGTTTTCCGTTCGGGGCACGCAGTTGGTAGTGTTCCATCAGTACTCCGCAAAAGTTGGGTGGATGCCGAAGGCCTCGAAGGCCTTGGCGTAGATGTCGCTGAGGCTGACGTAGACCGGCGTTTGGCCGGGTACGTTGGTAAACGCCTGCGCGTGCCCGGTGATGTAGCACAGCTTCTCGGCGCCGGCGGTCAGAAGGACGCAAACTTCGCCGTCAGCTAAGTGCCCCGCGAGAAAGCTGATAAAGTCGAGTTCGTTTTCGAAGTTTTCATCATCAGGGTGGTAGCTGGGCCACGAGCCGTCGTCGCCAAGCTCGTCGGCGGCGACGGCGTAGAGGTCGGAAGGCTCGTCGTTGAATACCTGCAGGCCGAGCGCTTCCACATCTTTTTTGAAGGCGTTAACGTCCTTGACGCGGAAGTAGTTGGACCGCGACGTTCCGTACCAGTTGGCCATCGTTGGGCTCCAGTGAATTTAGAACGGTGCCATTTTTGTGTCATCAGAGAGTCGTTCTAAGCCTCTCTAAGCTACTCTTCTAAGAGTGGAGGGCGAGTCAAGAGTTCGAATTCTGTGTAAAATCAAAGCCGGAGACGTGGCCGAGTGGTCGAAGGCACTCCCCTGCTAATACACGCGCGAATCGTTTCCAATCAGCGAGTTGCGCAGGGCCTGGTGTCATTCCTGTATCGCGTCGTCCAGCAGAGAGCGTGCGATTTCGCGCCACTCTACTTCGTTCAGCGCCGCGCTGAGTAGGTCGGCGTACACACCCGATCCCTCAGGCATGTTTCCATCGTGCCACTCTTTCAGGAGATCCGCCAAGGCGGAGACGCGGGCGTCATCGACGCTCTCCCATTCGTACTTAGTCTCGGTGATCTGCTGAATGGCGTCCCCAGCGATGCTCCGCCAGAGCCTCTGCGCGCCCTCTTCGTTGTCCATCCACAGTTTGACCAGCCACGTCTCGTAGTTGGTCCAGCCGTTGTATTCTCTTTCGTTAGCCATCAAGCACGATCGCGGTAAAGATGCCTCGCCCGTCGGTTGAAGAGTACTGCACGGTGTCGGGGTCGAAGCCGAGCTCCGCTGCGACTTCGACGATCGTCATGGTGGTCTGCTGCAGGTGGGACAGCACATACTTGCGGCGGATCTGGCCGTCCAGGGTTTCGCTTGCTGCTGCGTGTTCAGCCTTCATCAGAATCTCCAAGAACGCCCCCGCGAGGGGGCGGGGTTCTTAGCGCTGGTACTTCGCAAGGGTCGCTTCCGCGATGGTGCGGAACGAGCCTTTGTACTGGTCGCCGGAGTCGCCGTCGATATAGACGCCCGGGAAGCCGGCGTTGATCAGCTGGCTGGCCTCAAGGTGCGTGCACTTGAAGGCATCGCGCACGAGGTCTTGGCGCCCGGTGGCAGGGGTGTACTTCGCTTGGTTGAACCAGTAGAGGAAGGTGGCGTCTTCCTTGGTGTATTGATGAAGCTGGAATTCGCCGGTGCCGGGAACGTCGAGGTTCTCTGGCGGCTCCGGGTAGGCGTCGGCGTCAACAGCGATCGACTGGATGGCGATTTGTAGGTTTTGCAGCGCTTTGCCGAGGCGATCGTTGAAGGTGTGCGCGGCGAGCAGCTTGCTATGCACCGGGGCGGCGCTGTTGTTGGCTTCGACGGCTTGGTTCAGCGCGCCGTTGATCGCCGTGGGTAGGAGGCCTGCGACGTTGAGCAGTTCCATCAGGTTCAGCTTTTCGGATGCGTTCATAGGGGTAGTATTCCTTGTTGGTCTTGCACCAGGTAAACGGACCAGTCGCCGTAGTACATGCCGTCGTAAACGACCAAGTTGCTTTTGATCGGCAGAATCAGGTTGGTGTCATAACTTCCGAGCGCGGCCAGCTTGATTTCGCTCATATAAGTGGTGTGCGCCCATTGGAGGGGGCCGAAGTGCGGCCCGTCGGCGCCCCAGTCGTGGAGCTCTTCGTCGGGAGGGGTGCGGCCGTGGAAGAGCCGTAGATAAACTCCGGGTTTATCTGGCGCGTACTTGTGCACACCAATGCTTTTCACGGTTTGATGTACTCCACAGGAATAAGGTTGGCGACAGCGGTCTCGACTTCTTGGGCTATGCCCTTGCTGTTCTCCCAGCCAGGAAGCATCAGCACCTTGACCCTGGCGGCGTGGCGCAGGATGGGGATGTCCATCTCCATCCAGAAGTCGTGCGTCGACGGCAGCCCACAAGCCTGGTCGATGGTATGGCTGTGGGTAATTGGACAGAAGACCGCTTCACCGGTGGCCATGAGTGCGCCGGCGACGCGGGTAACGACCCCGAACCGCCACTCACGCACCTGGGGGTCGGAATGAGAGTATGGGGAGGCGAGGTAGGTGTAGCTCATCGCCGAGCGTCCAGGCCGACGGCGTAGAAGACCTGAGCCTTTGGTTGGTCGGTGAACTCGGGCATCTGTTGCACGCTCACCAACGTCGCTGCTTTGCCTGCAGACCCGCTGAGATCCTTGGCCAGTTCGGCGAAAGAAGGAATGACGAAATCGTCCTCGACGTGGGCGTCGATGACGAAGCGGTAGGTTTTCACAGGTCCATTCCTTTCACTGCGCACGGCGCCAGTCTAAGTAGCGATCGGCGAGCTCGGAGAAACGTACCGAGTGCTCGGTACGAGGTACTAGATTGAGGACGGGGTTTCCGGAGGCGAGCTCGTACTCGAGGGCTTGGAGGGCAAGTTGCGCGTCACTCTGCGTAACAGTTGCCTTGTCTCCAATGATGCGGCGCTCTCTTTGTCCGGTCTTCGGGTTGGTCCAGTTGAGCGCCCAAGACTTTCCTCGGGAGGTAAGGGTGGCCACAACGACTCCATGTACTTTTGAATGTCGGTGAACCGGTAGCACAGCCGGCCCATCGCCTTGCGGGGTTCGATGCCGACGTGAGGTGCCGTGCGCCGAAAGTGGTTGGGTGACACACCGAGATAGGCGGCGGCCTCGCGCAGGTTGAGGTAGTCTTGCATTGCGAGTCTCAGTTTAGAGTGAGGCCGTCGACTGAAGTTCCGCACTCGCGCAGCAAAGACACCATGAGCTCAGGGTCCCGTAGTTCGGGGAACTTCGTGTGCAGCATGATCATGAGGACTGACAAGCAGCGCACAGCTTCGCCGCACGATAGAGCCCCGCGAGGTAGCGGCGCATTTTCTTTTTGGTCGGTAAGCCCAAGTTCTTCCAGCCGGGCGAGCACTGTGGAAACCTCCAGCAGGATGGCTGCTCCGAGAGGAGGGTCCATGTCGAAGTGCGTGATGTCGGGGTTCATTTGTATTTGACTGTGATGAGAAATTGAGACAGTTCGAAAGTTAGGGACCCGTCGTCATTCTCACTGACCTTGATAGCCCGCTTGTCCGCACTGGGAGTTATCTGGTTGGTGGGTGCCTTTTGGCACGATGCTCTTTTATTTGAGCGCAATCAAAACATAGATGATAGCCCAATCTGAGTCGAGCGGGGGTGATCTCTTCGAGGCACATGGTGCAGGTGCCGTTGAATCCAGAAGGGGGCCGCCGCGCTAGGTCATTTTGTTTGCGGATGTCAGCCAGGGCAACATCGCGTAGGTGTTGTTCTAGGCGAGCCGCATGCTCAAAATGACTTTCATCCACGTCGTTTTACTCTTTTGTAAAGGCTGCCGATGAGTACAGCAGTAAGGAGAATTCGATAGACGGTGGACGTCACTGTCGCCACTTGTCCTAGACGTTGTATCCACAGCATGTGACCCCTTCGATCCATTGCGCAAGTTGCTCTCGCGTTCTTAGTTGACTTCTAAACTCGTCTGCGGCCATCGGCTGGGTCCAGAGGAGATCAGTGAAGAGGACGCCGCCGTCTTTGCACCCAGCGATGACCGCGAGGTTACGACCCTCGTCGTACCGAGTGTTGATCCATTCTAGCTGCTTAGGTGAGAGCAGGTCCTTCACGGCGGCCTTGACGGGGATCCTTGAGAGCCATTTGTACTCGACCCAGAGATCCTTGGCCGGACCCGAGTACCACACGTCGGGGGTTCCGCTGAGGTACGGGTTGCTCATCTTTTCGTGGTGCAGGTAGTGCGTGAGCTTCTTGTGCACACTTCGGTAAAACGTCGTTTCGGGCTTGGTGCTCATAGCGGTCATCCAGTTCCGGGTGTGTCTGCGTGTATTCCAGTAGAGTGAGAATCCCGAATCCGGCGTGCGCCAGGTGTGGCAGCCCGCTTTCAACATCGAGTGCTGTTCCGTTCCAAAACGAATTGAGGTGACGTTGGAGAGCGTCGTATACGCGGCTCCAGCGCATTCCTTTGCGCCAGTTGTCATCCTCGTATTTAATAGCGCCCATGGTGTAGACGCGGCCGATTTGCCACAGCCCATACGTCGGTATCAGGCTGAGGCGCACCTTGCCGCTGTCGTACTTGACGCCTTCGCTACTTAGCTGTGTCATGTCGAATTGCGCTTTCGAAGAGAAGGGGGTGTGTGGGGGAGGTCTGGTGTCGCTTCTCACGCAAGATGTGTGCCGAGCTTAGAGCGAGAGCTTCTTCTTCTTTCGAATTTTGATTCCTTTAGATACCGGTTTCGTCGGGCGTGGAACAACCTGTACCGCTGCGGAGGGGGCGGGCAGGCGCTCTCGTTCGCCGAAAATAATACTGCTCGGCCGCGGCATTATTTACCTTTGCCCTTCGGCTTGGTAGCGGCGGCGGCGGCCTTCTCAGCCGGGGCGGTGCCGTAGTCGGGCTCGGTCAACAGCCGCGCGCGGGCTCCTTTCTTGCGCGAATAGGCCTCAGCGAAGTCTTCGTTCGGGCCCAACACCTTGAAGCGCAGCGAGGCGTAGTCCGGTGCCGGGTCGCAGACGAACTCAGTGACGACCTTGAACATGCCGCCGGCGAGCGTCGTGGCGCCGCTGATGTGCTGATCAAAGTAGCGCACGCCGGTGGGCGCGACCTTGAGCAGCAGCAGCGGGCCGGTGGCCTGCATCTCAGGAGGCACGATAGCCACCAGACGCTGGTTCTTGCACGCTTTGCCTTTGCCGTCAGTGCCCCATTGATTGGCCCAGCAGGTCTTACACTCCTCCGACTGAATGTCAGTGGATTGGGGCGAGGGTTTCATGTCGTCGATGTCAGTGCCCAAGGCGAAACAAATTGGGGGTTTGATGTCTGTAGCGTCGAACTTTCTTCCGTAGTACTGATTGTTTGATACGAAGTCGACGATCACGCCGGTGAGCACTTCGAGTGTGTCGCCGTTGGGCAGCTCAAAAGTTTTGTCCTTTAAGACCTTGATGGTGTCGCCCGAAGGCGCGGCGACGCGCTTGGCGATCTCCGCGGCCTCAGCGGCCATTTCTTCTTGGTAGTTGGCTGGCAGCTGTACTTTGGCCTTCGGGATGGCAATTTGTTTTTGCTCGCTCATAGGGTTCCTAGTGTGATCTTGCGTTTGGTGTACGGCACTACTCCGGGCACCGTATGATCGCGACGGCGAGACGCGTGTTCGCGAAACGCAGCCACCGCGGCGCGCTTTTCGAGAAGTTCGAAGGCGTTGTTTTTACGAATGAATTTCCAGAACTCCACCCAGTCGGTGACCTGGGGGACGACTGATTCACCCAAGGTGACTTTGCCTTTCCGGCCGGCGCCGGTGGTGGTGCCCTGCGCGTCCATGGTCTCGAACAGGGCGAATTCCTTCTGCTCGATGACGGCGTTGAGGGCTTTGATCTTTTCCTCATGCTCGCGCTTTGACTCGCGCAGCTGCCACAGGGCGTCGATCTGAGTCCCGATCGGGCCGTAGTCGACGGCGGGCGGGGCTTCTATAACGGCAGCGTCGTTCATGGGCGCACCTCGGTTGCGCTGCGGTGCGCGTCGATGTAGGGCGCGAGGCGCGTGGCTTGCGCGACGGCCTCCGCTACGGTCGCGGCGCTGCCGAGGTAAAGGCTCCCGGCGACAACGATCGCGACGACCAAGATAAATAAGCCGAGCGGCGAATTCTTCATAGCTCTATATGACCCTCTAAGGTTAGATTAGTTCACTTGCTGTAACAGACGTCGAAACCACCTTCGGCGCCTAGGGGGAGATCTGACGCCCAGAGAGGCGGGATGCTCATTTGTTCGACCATGAAGTCCAGACAGGTCTGGGCTTCTTCGGTCTTAGCGATGCAGGCAATTTCGTCGTGGGACATCATGACCACCGAGTAGCGTTTGGCGATTTCCAGCATCTGCAATCCGACGATGATTCGGGCCAAGGCCTGGACGATGTTCTCCGTCAGCAGGCCAGAGTGGATGTGCACGAACTCCTTGTTGGCGCGGTAGGAGTAGTCGTTGTAGCGTTCGAAGCGCTCATTCCATTCTGCGTGCAGGTCGGGGTAGTGCAACCCCATGCCGTTGGGCAGCCACACCGTGGTTGCGTCATATTCGATCACGTCGGGGCGGAATACTGTGATTGCGTCGGGGCTATCGCTCGACTTTTTCACCAGCATGCGGTAGAGCACCTGCTCCATCTTTCGCCACAGGTTCTTGATGGCGCGGTTCTTGGAGCGATAGATGTCGACGATCGCCTGACACTCCTCGAGAGGCATGTCGAGCTTTGGTCCAAGGATGCCCGCGGCCAGGGTGCCCATGAAGCGCTTGGCGCCCATGTAGAACCCGAGACCGAGCACTCCACACTTGCCTACGGCGCGTTCGTCGGGATCGGCCTTGGTAATCGAGCGGCCGTAAATTTCGGTGGCGAGGGCACAGTAGGGGTCGCCGTTGGTAGCGAAGAGGTCCAGCATGTCCTGCTGCCCCGCCAGCCAGGCGAGCACCCGGCATTCAATCTGCTTGCTGTCGCAGACGACGATTTGATGGCCCGGCGGGGCGATGATTGACTTGCGCAGCTCCCCGGTGAGCGGGATGGGTACGTTGTTGTCGTCGCGCTCTTCCTTGGGTAGGTTCTGCGCGTTCATCTTGTCGCCGCCACTCCAGCGGCCGGTGTGTGCACCGAAGTAGTTGAGCATGATCGGCAGCCGCTGGCCGTCCTGCCCCGAGGTGACGAAGCGGCCGGCGCGCGTCTCACCAATGGTGGACTTCACCCCCAGGCGAGCCTGGACCAGGTGTCGGACTTTTTCGTCCGGATGCGCGGCGAGGGCCACGAACTCCTCGTCGGTCTGGGCGAAGGCGAAGGTCTGCATCTTGGTGCGTGCAGAGAGCTTCATTGGTACCTCGGCGCCGGCGGCGCGCAGCAGAGCGGCGAGCTTGGCTGAGCTCTGCAGGTCCGCTTCGGTGACGCCGGTGAGGGCGACCAGCTCGGCCTTGCGGGCGATCTCGCGATCGACTTCGGCCTGCGCACGCGGTACGTCGACGTAGAGCTTAGGCTCGCAGAACATGCGGATGGTGAGGTCGATCAGGTCGAGCTCGGCTTCGGGAAAGCAGGCGCTCATGATCTTGAAGATCTCGTAGCACTGACGAGTGTCCTCGGCGTTGTAGGCGAGGAACTCGGGCCACAGCTCTTCGGGGATGTTGCGTAGGCCTTTGGTATTGGCCAGGGCCTTGACGTTCTTACTACCCACGCCGTACATCGGCGCGAGTACAGCGAGACTGGCTCGGCTCATGTTGGCATGCAGGCCGCGCGCCATCGACATAGTGTCGTAGTAGAACGCCGGCACGATGCCGTAATGGTGCGAGAGAATTAGGCCGTCGAAGGCAGTGTTCTGGCAGAGTAAGTGCGAGCTCTTCCAGTCGACTGCGTGTAGAGCGTCTTTGATGTCCTTGTCGCGGTAGGTGACCGTCTCACCATCGCCGAACTTTAGGGCGACGCAGTGCGCCTTGAACTGCGGGTCTCGGATATAGCTCGAGGTGTTATAGGTCTTTAGGCGTAGTGAATACTTTGGGTCATAGTACGACTCAAAGTCCAAGGTTACAACCTTGCTTAGATCAACCCGCATAGGCGAGGCGCTTCGCACACCGTTCGAGGTACTGGGTACGAGCTAGTACGAGCGGTAGGAGCGCGCCGCGGCTGATACTTTTGAGCCAGGCGAGCGCGGTCTTGGCGTCGTAGTCAATGTAGAGCGACGCGGCTCGCATCACTGGTTTGTCGGAATAGATCAGGGCAGGTTCGCCAGCGCGCCACTCTCGTTTGGGTTTGCCAACACCGCGAGGCGAGGTGACTTTGGTTTGGCTCATGGCCTTGGGAATGCCGTAGTTGCGGGTGTGTTTCATTAGGCGGCCTCTTTGAGTTCTTCGAGTAGGGTGATCAGGCGTACGCGCTTGGTAGCGCAGGCGGCGTAGACTTTTTCGTCGATGGTGTCTTCAGCAACAACGACGATCGTCTCGGTCTTTTCATCCTGGCCGATACGGTCGATTCGTTTGTTGCCCTGCATGAACCATTCGAGGTTGTAGGTGGGTGAGGCCCAGATTGTGGTCTTGGCTTTCACCAGGGTCAGTGAGTGCGCCATAGAGGCCGGGTGACCGAAGAGCACTTTGTAGAAGCCGGCCTGGAACAAACGCACAGCTTCCTCGCGTTCGTGGTCGGAGATGCTGCCGTCGATCACGCAGTAGGTGTAGCCGCGGGCGGAGGCGGCGTCGATCAGCTGTTGCTTTTGGTGTTTCCACAGAAAGAAACAGATCGAATGCTTTCTAGGCTCCAACAGGTCCATGATCACTTCGTAGCGATCGGTGTCGACTAGATGGTAGGTATCCTCGTTCTCATAAACAGCGCCGGAGGCGATCTGCAAGAGCTTGGTGGAAACGGCTGCAGCGTTGATCGCGGAGACGACGCCGGTTTCCATGGAGGCGATGCCGGCGGCAGCCATCATTCGGTATGTATTGCGGTGCTGCGGCTTCAAGACAAATGGTATTGAGTACTCGTGATTCGGCGGGATGTCAGTGCAGTCCTGGAAGGCGTGGCGGATGGTGATGTCGCGAATCAGGCCAGCGACAGCTTCCTCAGCGCCGATACGATCTTCCCAGCGCAACATGTTGGCGCTGGGGCCGACTTGGGTGGGTACACAAACCTGATTGCGAAAGTGGTGGAACGATTTGCCCAGACGCTCACCGCGGTCAAGAAAGAAGACCTGGTTCCACACGTCGAGGATGGTGTTTGGATTGAGCGTGCCGTTCATTGCTTCGCGGTATTCGAAAAGGGGGGCGATTTTGTTGACCGCTTTAGAGCGCGCGCTGGTGTAGTGTTTGTAGGCGCCAGATTCATCGACGATGCAGGTTGAGAAGCGCTTGAAGAATTTTTTGTCTTTGAGAGCGAGCCATTTCACTGCATCGTGATTCGTGACGTAGACGTCCGCGGTGTTCTGGAACGCCTTTTCACGATTGGTGGCGTAGGCCAGTTGTACCGAGAGTTCAGGGGCAAACTTGCGGAAGTCTTCAAACCAAGTAGAGCGCAGGGAAGATTTGGGGGAGAGCACGAGGACGGCGCGGTTGTCGGCGTGGATGCGTCCGCGGGCAAGCTCGACGGCGACTCGGGTCTTTCCAGTACCAGGGTCGCTGGCGTCGAGCAAGGCGGGCTTACCTCGTCCAAAATCAATCGACTGCTGCTGGTGCTTGAACAGCGGCTTGACTTGGCTCATTCGTTGGCTCGATTTGTAGTTGAGGGAGAACGTAAGCCACAGCGATGGGGCCTCGCGCGGTGTAGACGATCAGGTCGTAGCCGACTTGGTCGCTGTCATTAGTCTTATGCCGAGCTACGGCGACACAGCCGTTCTGGATACCGAGGATCAAAAGGTCGACGCTGTCTTGAATTTCCTGGGGCAGTACGATCGCGGGAGGCTCGAGCTCTTCGGCGAGGGCCTGAGGAAGAATCAGCTTGGACATGTCAGACTCCTACGGTGCATACGCCGCTCCCCTTCGGCCCGAAGTGGCAGAAGCGACAGCTGTATTTATTGGGGTTGGGGGGGAAGGTCTCGCACGTTGTGAGAGCCAGCCCGCGGTCGTTCCACTTCTTCAAAAAGCGCATGCCCTGCGCGCGGGTGTACTCGACGCGGGCTAGATCGTTTTGGTCGGTGTACCAGAGCTCGGTAGAGATCCGCTCGACGTCGGGGTAGCGCAGCAGCGTAGCCACGGTGTAGAGCTGGGTCTGCTCAGCGTGCTTCAGCTCGTTGCCGGAGCGCCGGCCGGACTTGTAATCAATGACTACGGCGTGTTGCGGCGTCAGCGTGACCATGGCGTCTAACTTTAGACGCCCCCACGTGTCGGCGGACTTCCAGGCGGTCGGGCGCCAGGCGTCGTCGATCGCCCAGTCGCCTTCGAGGGAGACCTTGCCTTCTTTGAAGAGCTCACGCAACTTCTTGAATTCAGAGGAAAAATCTTTCAGCTCGTCGATAAGTTCGACGCCACCACGGACGTAAAGCTCGGCGGCCTCGTGGATACGAGTGCCGCGGTCGTTGGCGTATTCGGTTTGGCCGGGTTTAAGCTCGCCGCGGGGCTCTTCGAGCTTGTCGATGTAGAGCAGTTTCGCGCGGAGCCGGCAGGATTCAAAATTGCTGAGGCGGGAGTGCGACCAGGCTCGGATCATGGTGTCTTCGGTAGGAGCTTCGTGAGAGAGGAGCATCTTACCTCAGACTGATGTTAGATAGCAAAGTTCAACTGGAACACCAACATCCGCCGAGCCAGAGAGTGTTTCCTATTTCCAGGTAAGGCACGATGATGATCGGCCCCCATTTACAGGCGTTTTCGTTGAGCCAATTACTGGCTTCTTCTTCTGAATCGAAGATGTGGCCTGCCCGGAGGTTTACACCGTCGGCTTCGGCGAAGCTCCCGGAGTAGCCGGCGTGACCATAGTCATAGGCTGCTTGGTGAATCACTGCTTTGAAGTGGGCGGTGATCGCTGCTGTACCGCGGGCGGATACATGAAGAGGGCAGTGGTGCTCGTTATATCGTGAGCCCATGAAGTCCTTTTGTAAGTGGAGTCCTCAGCCGGATTCGAACCGACGTCTCTGGTCCCGTAGGATGCAGCGTCCTAAGCCTCTAGACGAAAAGGACAGAAAAAGGAGGAGCCTTGAACCTGTTCCTAACGGCCGCCGGGTGGCCGTGCGGTGTGAGAGCAGGCAAGGGCTCCGTTGATCAGGTGTTGATCAAAGCCAGCATGTCGCGCTTGGCGCTGGTGAGCGAGCGGATGCGCTTGTCAGCACGCGCGATGCGCTCTTGAAGGACTTCAGTGGTGACCGGCTCGAACCCCGAACGGGATTTCGTGACGCGGCCTGCGGCATTCAACATTTTGAAGGTACCGTTGATATTGTGCAGCATGGTGGTTTTTCATTCCTTATAAAGACGAAAGGTAGCCTGCAGGATGTCCAGCACGTATTCCTTATCGCGCCACAGCAGGTCTTGGAGATCCGCACGGTCGTAACCAGCGGCTGCAGCTTCTTCCAGCAGCTCGTAATCGCTGAAAGAGTCAAAGAGTTCGATTGCTGTTGGATCGCGCGCGGCGGGCAGCGCGGTCCAGTTAACCTTTAGCACTTGGTCGCGCAGGCGCTTGCAGTGCGCGAGATCCAAGGTCTCCATTGGGCCATGTTCATGGTCGTAGCCGACGGATACGTTGGTACACTCAGGAATCAGTTTCATGTAGCTGGCGGTGTCGGTGTAGAGCCCGGTGTCGTCCAGCTGGTAGTCGAGCTCCAGCGCGGCGGCGAGAGTGGTGCCGAAAAGGGCTGAGCAGCAGCGGTCACCGTGTTGATGGGTGATCACCGAGGTAGTGCCGCGGCGGTCGAAGGCGATTGCTCGCTTGAAGGTTTTCAACCAAGCCTCTTCTTCAACGGCGAGTTCACGGCTGCCAAGGCAGCCTTTTTCCTCGCCGTAATGGAAGAGGTAGTGGCCGGGGACTCTGGCCGCGATCATCTCCAGCAACAGCCACACGCCGGCGGTGTTGTCGGCGCCGAGGGGCTCTTTACCTTCGACGTAAGCGAGCTCTATGTTCGCGTCGTAGGCGACCAGGTGGCGGCCGGACGTTCGGTGCACGGTGTCGGTGTGGCAAGAGAACAAGGTTTCGTCGTCGCCCGGGATTGCCACATACCAATTATTGCCTTTGACGCAGTAGGCTCCGGTGGGCTCGATGTAGCGTTTGATGAATTCTTGGTCGGCCTCTGACCCAGCAGGGCGCATGTAAGAGAGCATTTCAAGTAATTTCGAGCTGTCCTTGTCGATCGGCGAACTCGATGGAGTCGGTGATACGGTGGATTCTGGGGAGGGGGAAATTGAGTTCTTCTGCTTCTTCGAGGGAATAGACTTTTCCCTCGATTTCAACCGTGTCATCAACGTGGTGGGTTTGCCCACTGTCGGTTTTGATAGCATCGTCGTCGTGAATCCATTCATTACTCTCTCCATAAGTGCATTTATCGGTGGGGCAGTGTTCGTCGCGGTATTTTGGCGTGCATATATCGCCAGGATGGAACCATTGCTCTTCCTGGTCGCAATAGATGAAGCCCAAGGCACATAGAAGATCATCGTCGTTCAAGTAGTATTGGTTTCTGACTTCTATGATCTCGGCGTCGTGGACGTAAGCTTCGTAAGCCCGCCTGTTGATGATCGCTATGGTGTAGGAGCCCTCGGCGCAAGAGCTACAAATAGTCAAGCCCCCGTGACCGTTATGGGCTTCGCACGCGTGGTTGTCCTCTTCGCTGCAGTCCTCTTCACAGTGCTCGCAGAAGAACATATCCTCATCGTCTTCCTTGTTGTAGATCTGCAAGAGCCCGTTAGTGGTCTGTGGACTGAAGTCGCCATCACCGAGGAATAGGAAGTCGCCTTCGATGTCCGCGCGGTCAACAGTGTCAATGTAAGGACACACTGCACAGGAGTCGTCCACTATGTGAAGGCGCAGTCGGACGTCGTTAAGACTCCCCTCAGCAAAACCAAGCTCGAGGAGCTTGGTTTTTAGTACGTTGGCGTCGCCATAAATCCGGGTGTATTGCATCGGGTCGGTGTTTATGTTGCACACCGTGCGCGCTACGATGCGGTCGCCGCGGTACAGCAGCGCCAGGACGGTATCGGGGCCGTCGTAGATGCGATAGGGATTCTCGTAGGACCAGTCTTTGCCTGCCATACATGAACTAGGGCCGTTTTCATAGGCGTGCTGAATATCAGCTGCGTCGAAGGCGATAGCCAGTTCGGCGGGGCCGTAGGTGCTGCGATGTTGGTCGACGTAGTGGCAAATGCTTTCTTTTGACAGCTCAGGGTAATGCTTCCGTAAGAATCGCCCAACAGTGGTGACGATCTGGCGATCAGCAATGCCGTAGGCGTCGGTCGGGGTATAGCCGATCTTCATTGGATCGTCAGCAGTGACATAAACCCAGAAGCTATTGTCGGAGTCAATGTTGTGAGCCCAGTAGGGGCGTGGGCGGTTGTATATCACGTCCTTGTTGTCTTCGCGCCAGCGCCATAATGAGGTAGGAGTCTTGTTTTTTAGATTGTCAAGAACTTCGGCTTTTGATCCTAGGCCCCAGCCGTAATATTCTGCGGCCCAGGCGGCCAGCTGTTCAGGCGTGGTGAGCTTCATTAGGTGGTTCCGTTGTATTTGTGGTGGTCGGGACCCGGTACGATTACGAAGCGCCGGGGATTGAGTTCTTCGCGAGGGCCTTCTAGTAAATCACGCGCATTCTTAGCCCTGGGTTTGCTGGGATAGGTGGGATTCAACACTTTATTACTAGCAACTTCTCGGATTTGAAACAGCTTCATTTAGTCTTTCGTAGGAAGTTGGGCTTTCAGGCGGTCAAAAAATTTGGTATGTTTTTCGTCGGCCCAGGGCCGATCTGGCTCCATGCGCAGTTCCGGGTACGGTTGCTCCGTACGAAGTTTTTCGAGCAGTTGCGGAGTGAGGATCAGCATGCTTGGGTCCTCGGCGCGGCGTTGCTGCGCAGGAAGAAGCTGTGTGGTGGTGTGTAGGTGCTAGCCGGTGCGCACGAATAGTGCGAACCGAGCACTTTCAGCGCGCGACGGAGTTTATATTCACGACCTTTGCGGTCGGTTTCTTTTCCAGCTCGATTAGACGGTCTTGCAGCCATTGGGGATCTTTCTTCCAGTTAACTTTCACACCACGAACATTGCGTCCGTGGATCCGGATAACGTCGGTGTGCACCCGGTGATGTCGAAGCATTGAAGTGAACTTCGCCGGAGTGCGAGGTACATCGCCTACGTTGTAGGCGAACAGCACGCGTAACTCATCACGAGTCAGGCGGTAATCAGGGTCTGTTGAGGTCAAGGCCTCGTGCACGAGCTTGGTGTAAGACTCGTGCAGCATTTGTGCTTCTACGCCAAGCATCCCCATTTCGCCAGCGGGCAGGGCGTCCCAGAAAAACTCCAGATCGCCGGTGAGTACCGCTTGCGCAGTGGCTTCGAGGGAGTTCGTTGAGGTCGCGATCATGGCGTCGCGATCTGCGCTTTCGAAGACGGTCATGGCGATTTTTCGATCAGCCGTTCGAAGTTTAGAGTACTGGGCGAAGGCTTCTAGTTCGGCTTCGATCTTCTCCAAGAAGTTGTCTTCCATGACTAGTTTCAAGGGTTGGTAGGCACCGACGTTGAAACGTCGGTCGGCGACTTCGAGGGTGACGGGGTCTGGTTGGTTGGAGAGGATCATGAAGTTGCAATAATTTTCAACCAAGTATGAATCCGTGCGCATGCGGCGGATTGAGATTTGTGGCTCAGTGATCATGTTCTTCAGATTGGCCATGAGGATCCGGCTCTGCTTGGTTTCGCTGATCTGTGCTTCGTCGATGACGACGAGCTGGGAGCGCTCGAGGTGCTCGTTGAATTGCTCTTCGAACTCCTGCATGCGTTTAACAACGACGTTTTGCGCACCCAGTAGGGGGATGAGTACCTTGTTGATCAGGAGACCTTTACCAGTGCCTTGTGAGCCGTGTAGTACCCAGGCGCACATCGTGCGGCAGCGGTACTGATAGAGGCAGGCCCACCAGTTCAGCCAGTGCTCGAGTAACGCCGGATCGTTGCCGACGGCGTGCTTCATCAAGCGGTGGATGGTGGGGAATTCGGTCACTGCGGGCTCCGCTGCCCTTGGGGGCAGTTTCATGTACGAGGACTTCTCGTAAGTGTTCAGTGTTCGGTTTTCACTGTCGACTCGAATATCAGACTGTGGGTCGTAGCGAAGGTTCCACACCGGGATGTAATCAATCTCGGGGAGCCCTTTCTCTTTCAGGTAGTGCTGGATTTGTAATTCGCTTGATGCGCGTGCCAGGCTAAGGCGGTCCGTATTGGGATCCCATGTGCCGTTGTAATAGAGCGCCGTGCGGTAATCGCGGAAGACCAAGACTGCAGGGCGATCATCGGTAGGGTTTTGAACAGCGCGCTTGGCGTCAAACTTGGCGTTCTTGCGTTGGCGTTCGAGCTCGCTCCAGTACTCAGGCAGCAGGTCGGCGGTGAGGTAGTCGGGCTCGCCTTTGAAGTTGCGGATGATGGCGGGCTCTTCGTCCTTGTGGTAATAGCCCCAGCTGTCGCCGCCGTTGAGGTTGAAATAGGTGAAGCCGCGCTCGCGCTTGACTCCGGAAAGGGTGGCGACATCTGGGTTGGAGACGATTTCATCGCCGTCTTTGAGGGTTTTGAAGGCGAGAATTTTTTTTGGGAGTCCATTCGCAGCGCGGAGATCATCAAGCCGTTTGCTAGTTCCGAGGCGATTTGCCTCCGCTGTCGGGATGTCAGCTTCCACAAGATTAAGGGTGGGCGAGGTAGCGTCGACCAGGGTGATTCGGGTTCCGGTGTAGTTCGATACCACGCCTTCTCCGAGCAGCGGGGGCGCGATATACAAGAGCTTGTCGGACTGGCAGGTAGAAATGTCCAGGGGCCAGGAGAGGGCATTGTTGGTCTTCGTGAGCGTGATGAGGGTAGCCAGTGCCGGGGTGGTTAGGTTGAGGTGAATCAGCCATTGTTTGAGTGCGGCGGGGTGCATTGGCTTGGCCAGTTGCATGAATACGTGGCCGGTTTCCCCGCGGCCTGTCTCCACGCCGTAACTTGCTGAGAACTGAATGATATGGGTGACGTTATCCAGGTCAAGTTGGCTAAGGAGTCCGCTAATGCTTTCGCCTGCTCCCAGGCGGTCAACATCCAGACAAATCCAGCGGGTGAGGTTGTTGGGGTCGGTGGATCCAGCCCGAGACTCAGCTGCGAGGGGGCGCTGGACTTCGCCTTTGAGGAGGCAGTGGCCTTGATCAGCGTGCTCGATGAGTTTGGCATAGAAGTCTTTGAGATCAAGGACTTGTTCGTTGTGGGACGTGAATTCCCAGACCTTGGGATAGGACTCTTTGGTCAGGGTTCCGTCGGCGGCCAGTGCGTACGACTTGGCGAGAGGTGCAGAGGCTGCAAGAAACGTCAAGTTCATGCGTATTCCTGGTTCGTTGATCGAACATTCGATTCTACATCACTTATTGCGGGCGGCGTCGGCAGCAGCACGGTTAAAAAGAGGCTCTAGAGCGATGCGGTAGGTGCTTTTGAAGCCGACTGTACGGAAGGTCAGGATGTCGCCAGGCTCGAGGCTGACGATGATGTTGCGGCCGCCGTCTTTGATCCGGGTGCATAGCCGGCGTACAGGTTTGGTGAGAGCGGTGGTCATGAGTGGGGGGTTCTTTCAGTCAGTGCGCGGATGACGGCGGCGCATTCTTCAGGGCAGACAATATCTTTCGTCATGCTCTTGCATACCTTCGCCACCGATTCCAGCCCCGCAGCGCGGCCAGCGGCGTAGGCGGTGCGGGCGATGGTCCGCTCGACCGGGAGGCCCCGCCATGTCGTCACGCCAAACACATCCCCCAACACCGCATCGCACTCCGCGTCGCTCAACTCGCGCGCGCTCATGCGGACGCCTTGGCGATGGTGTTGCGCTTTCTATTGATGGCCTCTTCGATCCGGTTAGCCGCCATAGCAACATGGTAGTCAACCTCGAATATGGCCCTCTCCGCAGTCTCTGCCCGTGGCGCGGCGCGAGCAGGGCGCAGGGCCTTGGTGGCCTCGATGGTTACTTCAACATCAAGTTTGTAGTTGAGGAGATAAAGCATTTTGATCATTCCTGGAACGTCAGCGGCCAGTTTGCGCGGATCATCGGCGCAAAGATGAAGCTCCGGCATGTCCGGGCTAGACAGGTAGAAGCAGCCGTGCTTCTCAACTATCTTTGTTTCAACCACCCGAATCCTTTTGCCTTGTGTCATTTTTGGCCCCTTTTGTACACAACAAACACCTCTATTGGATATTGACTATACATTAATTCAGGTCGCTACTGCAGATGCGGGGCATTGTCAAATTCACAACCAGCACGATCCGGGAAGCACTTAATTTGTAACGCTTTTGTGATCAACCTATACCACTACCCGCGATTTCGTGTCTCGTCGCCCCGATTGCTGCGGTAGCCACCTTCGCCGCCTCCTCAATCCCCGCATCGTGGCCAGCGACGTAGGCGCACCATGTGTCGTGCGTGCGCATTGACTCGTATGTGCCAGTCGGGCGTCGATCCAATGCGAGGCAAAACATTTCTGACCACGCCTCGAGCGCCTCGCGCACCGGCCCGCTCATGGCGCGCCCTTGGCGATGGCGGCGTCTACAGTTTCATTGGGTGTGGCCCCGGTAATGATCTGACCATCAGGACGCGATACGACAAGCCACTCGCCCCGATGACCGGCAGGGAATCCGCAGCCCGTACCGTCAGCATGGCCCACGCACTCCCGCCACCGCAGCGCATCCGGCTCCGCAGCCTCGGCCCGTGCCAGCGCGGCGTCGCGTTCGGCGCGAACAGCGTCCAACTCCGTGAGTCGGAATTCCAAGGCTCGCGCAAATGCATCGTTGCGCTCGGCGGTCATGGTGGCGAGGTCGGCGGCGAGGCGTTCGATCAGCGCTGGCACCTTGGCGCGTAGCACCGTATCGTGAACGCCGCCATCGTCTGCGGTGTACGCTGCGATGCCGATCTGCTGGCCGCACTTATCAATCAACCCTTGGTAATACGCCACATTGCGGCTCTCTTGCGCGTAGGACTGCAACCACCGGGACAAGTTGCTGGCAAACACTTCAGCTAACCGCGAGTCCATTTCTATCTTGCTCGTCGTAGGGTCGCACCAGCATTGCGCCGCAATCTGCGTTGCAAGCTCATCAGCCCACACCCGCGCCCCTTCATCCCCCGCGCTGTCAGGGCTGTCCGCCACCGGCTCCACCTTCGGCGCAGAGGTTGGCGGGACAACCGACCGATACCGTTTACAGTTGATGCAAATGTTGGTGTTGTCTGCCGTTCGCTGCCATGTGTGGCGACCCATCGCGCCGTATTCGCAAGCAACCTCCGGTTGGTCATTGCTCATTTGTTGGACTCCCTGGTGGCGGCGTCGTGCATGGCGCCCCACATCGCTTTTGCTTCCCATCGCGGCAGTAATCGTTGGACGGTGAGAAGCATCGCCTCTGTCGGCTCCCTCGGCACCGTTGCCACATCGCCCCGCGCAACGCACGCGCGGGCGGCGGCCAGCGCGTCGCGAAGAGCGTCTTGTTGTATCGAAAATCTTGCGGTTGTTTGCCAGCTAGACCAGTGGGTGTTGTCAAGTGCCTCTACCAACTCCTGCGCCGCAACCCGTACCTTGTCGTTGCTCATTTCTCGCCCTCCGCATAATCAAACAGTCGTGGGTATGACAAGCCAAAGACGCCAACAAAAAACAACGCTAGAAACCCCCACCCCGGAGACTCCGCGAACACGATTGCAGCTAATCCGACGAATCCAACGAGGGCGGACACACCAAAAACAAACACGGCAACGCGGCACACGACAACGCGAGCAACTGTCCTTCTCATCCCGCCCCCCCATACCTTGTCATTGCTCATTTGTTGGACTCCCTGGTGGCGGCGTCGTGCATGGCTCGCCAATGGTTCGCGTGTGTCCATATTCCATGTTCGGCATGCGCTAAAGCGATGTAGCTTTCAGCGGCCCGTATCATCGCTCCTGTCGGCTCCCTCGGCACCGCCACCTTCGCGGCGTCCGCCGCATCGCGGCCAGCGACGTAGGCGCACCATGTGTCGTGCGTGCGCATTGACTCGTATGTGCCAGTCGGGCGTCGATCCAATGCGAGGCAAAACATTTCTGACCACGCCTCGAACGCCTCGCGCACCGGCCCGCTCATGGCGCGCCCCGATTTCGGCGTTGATGGCGGCGTTCTTGGCGCATATACCAATCCAGGCCTGACCATTTCAGGTCGCCTTCTTTCCGGGCTACACGGCAAAGATCGTCCAATCCGATGTTCAAAACGACCTCCTTGTAAATGGTGTTGCCGTTGCCGTCGCAGTCCAAGATCACGCGCAGGCAGAACAGCGCGCCTCGATAAAAATCGTCGTGGGCATTGCTCATGCCGCGCCCCTGGCGATGGCGGCGTCGATTTCTGTGCGAGCCTTGTCCATGTCAACGCCTGCCCGGCGAGCTTCCATTTCGGTCCTCTTCCACCGCGCCGCATCCTTCGCGCTAGCCTCGGCTTGTGCGATGGCTTTCTCAATCTGGCATTGCGGGCAGCCGGACACGCGGTAGTCAACCTTGAAACGGTGCTCGATGCAGGGCAGCCATCTATCCTGGCTATCCTGCCCCGTAACTGCGGCCTTGAACATGCGCACGGCCTTGTCTCGCTCCTTGGTCATGTCAGCGAGTTCGGCACCTTGCGCGACCCATTTTTTTTCCCACGCCCTGTAGGTGGCTGGAAATTCCTTTTGGTCTGACGCTCGACAGGCCTCCTCGTTCTCCAGCAGACGGGCGGCGAGGCGTTCGATCAGCGCGGCGGCTCTCGCGGCGGTCCACCTATCCCAATCCGTCGCACAGTCATCTGCGTCTGCGCTAATTAGACGCAGGTCAACCAGCACTTTCTCCACTTCATCCCCCGCGCTGGCGGATTGGCCGTGCAAATCTTCGTTCTCACTTTTGCACGGACAATTGCTGTCAGGGCTGCCCGCCATCGGCTCCACCTTCGCGGGCGGGGCATCGCGCAATGCTCTGGCATCGGCAGACACCAGCGGGTCAAGCGCGACGCTTACTTCCCACGCCAGCAGATCGTGCAACGCTTTGCGCGGGTCATCGTCGTGTTCTGCGCGATAGATATGCGCGATCACCAGCGCATCAATGATGGCATCACGCCACGCCACCAGCTCCACCTTCGGCTCGACTGGCAGCGCAAGGGCGGCTCTCCACGCGAGCCATGCGATGTGTGTATCCTGCCATGAATACTCATCTGGGTTCTTAGTGTCCCGCTCGAACCACACGGTATTCAGGGTGACCCCCGAGTACCACGACTCAAACGCAGCCCGTACCTTGTCGTTGCTCATTTCGCGTTCTCCTTGGTGGCGGCGACCGACGAGGCGTAACTTCTGGGCTTTTGTTCGGCTTGAGAATGATTTGAATAGGTGTTCCAGGTGGGAAAATATTCCTCTGCCTGATTGCCCCATACTGCCCATCCTTTTCGCTGGCCGCGTGCAAATAGCTCCAAAAATGGCCCAGGGCTGCATCCCTCAATGATCGGGTACAGCTCATCGGGTTTGCGGCTGTGTTCGCGTTTCATCGTACGAATAATGTTCACCTGACGACGCCCCGGCGCTAACGTCCGTGCGTTGATTCCGCGCACCCCAAATAGCACAATTTCCGTGACGTTGCGAAAGTAGAATCCGACGCCTCGGCCGTCCGGCCCGCCATCCTTACGCACCTTGTGCCAAACGATGTTGCTCTTGTAGTGGAAGCCCCATGCCCTAAGGGTTTCTATACCCTCTGGCAGCAGGGCGTTTGGTACCCACAGGTAGCAATGCGCGGTATCGCGAAGCAACGGCAAAACTGGCAGCGACTTAATTTCGTTAAGAGAGAGAGTCATATACCGATTCAGGCGCTTGTGTTCCGGGGCCATCTTGCCAGTCCGGTTCTGGAACTGCCACGGTGGATCGGCCAAAATCGTCGAGAATCGCTGGCCTTGAATCGTGAGAAGCAAATTTTCGGCCGCTGAAAGGCTCACCCCACGGTCCTTCACTGGTGTCATTTCTGTCCTCGAGGGCCCGTGACAATTGATGCGCGCACGGCCTTGACTGACGAGTCCACCTGCGCCGCAGCTCGTACCTTGTCATTGCTCATCAGTAGAGTCCTTCGCTGTATAGCCGCGGCCCATCAAGACCTTCGCCGCACGCTTCGGGGTGAATGATTTGGCCCACAGCGTGCGCTACTTCGTAGGCTTTCTCGCGCGTCATGTAAACGCCGTACTGATCGACAAAGCCTTGATCAGGGTCGTGGCGATGGCAGAACCTGGTGCCGTCGCGGCGCGCGTCAATTTGCTCGCACATGTCCTTGCCGTAATGGCGGATGCCTAGCAAAAGGTCGCCGCCTGCGCTGCGGATTGCAGCGCATACCACGCGCCGTACCTTGTCGCCGCTCATTTCGTGTTCTCCTTGGTGGCGGCGAGTCCGAGTTCCGTGAGGGAGTAGACGGTATCACCAACGTCGTATTCGTCACCCGCTTCCGTCGCTACTCGTTCTTCAATCAATCCCGCTTTGTGCAATCGCTCCTGCATCTCGCCCCTCATGTCGTGTAGGTATTTGGGCCATGGGCCAAGGCACTCCCCGGCGAACCGTAGCAACGCATCGCTCCCCGGCCCCGCAGCCACGACCGCGCGAGCGGCGGCGTAGGCGGCGTCATACCTGGCGCAAAACTCGTCATACTCGGGCGCGGTCATGTTCTCGCGGTGCTTAATATCACGAATCACCACAAGTTCGGCCAGCGCCTCATACGCGGTCGGATTCATTATTAGATTTCCTCGGCAGAGCCCATAAAACCACGCGCCGTACCTTGTCGCCGCTCATTTCGTGTTCTCCTTGGTGGCGGCGTCGTGCATGGCTCGCCATGTGGCGAATATCGGCGGAGCGGACTCAACAGCGCCGCCGTTCAGCACATGCGCCCCCATGCCCGCCTGCACCATTGCAATGGTTGGCTCCCGTGGCACCGTCACATCGCCACGCGCCACGCACGCGCGGGCGGCGGCCCATGCGGCGTCACACCTGGCGCAGAACTCGTCATACTCGGACGCGGCTAACATGGTGCGGGGGTCCCACTCTCTGATCGCCACCAGTTCGGCCAGCACGGCATACGCGATGGAGGTAGTCATAGGTTGAATCCGCGTATTGAGGCCTGACCGAAGATGAGCGTTCGTTCAGTGATGATGGTGGCATCGTCGAGGGCGTCGGCGAGATGTTCCGCATCATCTAGGTATCGGAATACGCCCAAGATTCGCCCAGAGGCGTTCGTAGCGTCTTTAACAAGGTAAACATTCATGGAGGTTCCTCAAGAGGAATGTTTAGGGCGGAAGCAGCAGTTTGGTGGGTGCGTTGGACTGGCAGGTCGCCGAACGGTACGGAGCGGGGTGGTAATGAGTTATCAGGGTGGGGCCCCACTCTAGCAGCGGCAGGCCGGCGAAGAGATCGAGGTCGTCGGGCATTAAATTTCCTCGGCAGAGCCCATAAAAAGAGCGGGCTTCAGCTATCGGGAAGGCGCGGTCAGGTATCCAGCGATCTTTTATGTGGATGGACATGGTGCGTACTCCGTTCTAGGTACGAGGTTCACTGTACGGCGCGCCACATGATCACACCGGCGAGCGCCCAAAAGAATGCGAGGCCGAGCATGGCGGTGAGGAAGGGCCAGTTGATGTTTTTCACTAGTATTCTCCGTTGTTTTCGTGCAGTTGGTGTAGGGACGCCCAGCTCATGTCGTCTTTGAAGCGCTGGATAGGGTTTGGGGCGTTGGGCGGGCTAAAGGGGTGGCTAAATTCCCACCACTCATTGCCGTCATACTCATTGCGCCATAGCTTTTGCCCGTCGGTGAACATGATGATCAGGTCGGTGGCGATCGCTTGTCCGCCGTAGCCGTTGTCATAGTCGAAGTTAGCTAAGGCTCTGAATTCGTCCCAAGTGCACGAATAGCCGGGGCTATCGCCCACGGCTTCACTACCGATGAACATCAGGTCAGTGAGGGTGTGGCCGCTATGGAGAATTGCGTCTATGGTTTCGTCGAGGAAGTTCATGGCAGGTCTGACTCCAATGTTAGAACTGAGTTCCTGTTTAAGGTCCTTTGACGGCGAGCCAGTAGGCGCCGATGTTGGCGAAGGCGTAGCCGAAGTACAGCAGGGCCAGGGGCCAGTTGCGCAGGTACGCCTGCTCGCCACAGACGTACAGGTAGATCAGGCCGGTGAGGGCGATGAGCCAGCCGCTCAAGCGTAGGCCCACCAGTCGCAGCGGCCTTTTACGCGGCGATAGGCAGCGTCTACAGCAGGGTTGTGTTCGGCGAGATAGGCGCGTAAGAGGGTGTCGGCGCGGAGGTGGGCTACTTCAGGGTCGTTTCCAGGGATTTCGTCAAGCTTGGCGATTAGTTCTTGGGACGTCATACTGAGTTCTCGTTTTCGAAGGGCGCCATCCGAGCTCCCAGAGATATGAGGGCCGGGATGGTTTTCACGTTTATGGCGAGCTGCTCAGCGATCTGTTTGTTTGTATAGCCCAGGTGTCTAAATTTCACAGCGATCAGAGCCTGCAGGCGGTGTTGTTTATCGGCGCGACGGGTCATGCTGTTCTCCAGACGTGCTCATCAATGAACTCGAAGGTCCGGCCGAGCAGGGTGCCGATCTCAGGGCACAGCGTGTCGACGGAACAGGTGGTGGTGGGGAAGGAGTCGCCTACAGCCATGGTTTTCCAAGGGTAGACGTCGAAGATCTTGGGGTTCAGCTGGCGCAGGCGGCGGGTCGCTTGGGTCGGCTCGCGCCTTGAGACCCGCCAGCCGTCACCTTCGCGAGCGACATAGAAGACTCGCTTCAGGCGGTTGCTGGCTGCGGCGGCCAGGATGTGGATGCCTGAGCCGGCGGTGTCGGTGAAGAAGGACTCATCGGGTTTCAGCGTGTCCCAGGGGTAGCGGGCGTAGGCGCGACGGCGGGAGTCTTGGCTTAGTTCAGTCCGACGCACACGCCAACCAGTACCCTCGCGTTGGGCGGTGAAAGTTTTGCCCAGGCGCCGGCCGGTGTCGTCAGCCAGCTGGCGGATGCTGGCACCGGTGGTGTCAGTAAAGAAGGACTCGCCGACGCTGAGGTATTCCCACGGATAGCGTTCATAGGCGTTGCGTCGCAAGGCGGGGATCACGGGGGTGTGACCTCTAAGTTAGAGTGAAGTTCCTGTGGACCCGGTACGAGGTACGAGGTACTACATGCTTCGTACGACGTAACGAAGTTTGAAAGGGCGAAACTCAGAGCGTTATGTCAATTCGTCTTTAGAATCAACAAAAGCCATAGGCTGATGCGATACTTCACATTGTTTTAGGTTGACCTATATTTTTAAAAATGATCTTACTTAATACTCAAATAGGGGTGTGGGTAGTGTGGGTGTGTGAGCGGTAGGTGAACCTGAAACAATGTGTATTTTCGCATTGCGCTTCTGGTTTTGTTTAAAATCATTGGCTTGCGTGCGTTTAGGACCGTTACGTGGTTTCGTTACGTCGGGTCTGATCCTGGCTTTTTAGTCGCCGGCATAAAAAAAGCCAAGGGTGTGACCCCTTGGCTCTTGAATTATGCTGCCAGTGCCTCCATGACTGGCAGGTCGGCCTTGAGCAGCTTGCGCTTGGCGCTGACGCCCGGCACGCCTTTCAGTGCGTACGGCAGGGAGCGCGCCAGCTCGTCCACGATCTTGCCGATGCTCTTGGCCATGATCGCCTCGCGGTAGTTCTCTGGCAGGTGTGCCAGGATGTCGGCGACCTCCCGTTCGCCGTCCCAGTGGACGGAGCGGCCAGCGGCCACGTGCTCCAGGACCAGTTCGCGGTTCTCTTCCAGCTTGGCCGCGTCTTCGCGCTGCATCTGCTGGAGCAGGGCGATCGCCTGTTCGTCGGTGATTGAGTCCTCTTCCTCGCGGACCGCTTCGATTTGGTCCTTCGTGACCTTGCTCTTGGGCGTGGCCATGAAGTCGAATGCGTCCGTCAGAGGCATGGCGTACGCGAACCGGCGCTCTTCGCGGTCGAGTCCTTCGGCGACCGTGTCGGCGGCCCCGATAGCCGCAGCGTTGAACTCCGCGAGTTGGGCCATCGTGATGCGCGCTTCGAGCCCCGCGGGCGGGTCTCGATCCGTGTCTTGGCCGCGGAGTTCGTTGTAGGCGTCGATGCCGCCGGCCTTGATGATGGCCTGTTCGGTGGTGACGGCGCTGTTGACCTTGCCGATGAGCTGGAAGGTGCTCGTGTTCGCCCAGGTGCGCAGGACGAGCGAGCGGGAGGCGGCCGACATGGATTCGAGGGCCAGGAGGAGGGCGGAAGCGAACTTCATAGGGTTGGTCATGATACAAGTTCTCCAGTGAGTAGCGCGGAATTGGCTACAGCCAAAAAGGGCGCCGAAGCGCCCGTGGGTTAGACCTTATGTCCGGCGAAGTTTTCGCCGATGTCCTTGATCTGCTGTTCTTCTTTCTGGGCAACCAGATCAAAGGGGTCGGGGAGTGGATCGCACCATAATGCATCGGTGCAAGCGTTGAGCATGCGGTCGATCCACGAGTCGTTGTCCATCGTTCACTCCAGTTGGGTAGCCAAGTCGGCTACAAAAAGCAAGGCTTGCCGCGCTCGCAGAGCGCAACAAGCCTTTGAGTTTTTTACAGAAGGCTGTGCGCGAAGGCCTCGAGGAGTTTTCTTGCTGCACCGCGGAAGCGTTCGCAGTTTGGGTTCTGTTCTGTGAGGGCACAGAACCGGTTGAGGGTTAGAGTGACTTCGTTTTCGATGTACGCTTGCCGCAGGGTGATTTCTTCGTCGTCGGGACTGAAACCGAGGCCGTAGTAGGTGCTGCAGAATTCGAAGCCTTTGTAGGTGATGAATACCATGTGATACAGGTCTTCGAGATTTTGGTAAATGGACACCGTGTGATATAGGTTTTCGAGGTCTCGGTATTCTGAGTCTTCGTCGGGTTCGTTGGGCTGGCACTTGTTTTGTAATTTGATGTATAGAGTTATGGCGTCGTCGAGGGTGGTGAAGGTTTCTTCGATCTTAGTTTCGCGTTTCACACGGCCGTCATCGTTGCCGCTGTCGATCCAGTTTTGCGCTTTGACTGTGTACATGACGTTGCTCCTGGTGGTGCAACCGGTCGGCTGCATGCGCAAAGGGCCCGAAGGCCCGATGCTCATGCCCAATGCACTTCGCAGGCGTGATATATGGCGCAGCTCATGACTTGCATGAGTGAGTCTTGGTAGCGGATCAGTTCGACCGGCCATTCGTGCCGCAGGCGGCGCATGCATTCCGTTAGCTTGACGACGGGGATGTGGCCGCAGTAGTCGGCTCTAAGGCCTAAGGCCTTGATGATGTCGATGCCGTTGCTGCTGTGTGTGTTGCACGAGGGCTCGGTGTGTTCGAAGCGGATCACGCCGTTGTTGTGGTCTGGCGCGGTGGCTGCGTCATCGTAGTAGACGTACGTGACGACAGTGCCTTTGGCGGGCGTGAATGTGATGGACATGGCGTTGCTCCTGGTGGTGCAACCGGTTGGCTGCATGCGCAAAGGGCCCGAGGGCCCGATGCTCATGCAGTTGCTGCGGTGCGCGGATCGCGGGTTTTCATAGCTCCGGGATACCAAGCGCCGCCTTTGATGTAGCCATTCATGCGGCGCTGATAGCGCACGTACAGCGCGCTGAATACGCCGCTTGAGATGGCTGCCATGGCTCCGTCGGCGGATCCGCCGTGGATCATGAGGCCGCTGCCAATCACAACGATGTGAATGATGAGCGGGCTGCCCATGAGTCTCGCCTTGGTCACTGGGTTCAGATCCCAGAAGATCATGACGAGGCCGATGAATACGACCAGCCCCCAGGCCAGCATTACTTCATCCGGGTGGTGGTGAAGTAGACCTGGATGCCGGTTGCAACGGCGGCGAGGGTGTACATCGCGATGGTCGGCAAGAGGCCGAAGTATGCGACGGTGGCCCAGAGCGTGGCGCCGGATACGGCCATGCCGATCAAGGCCAGGAGGGTGAAGCCGATGAAGAAAGAGAGGCGCATGATGATCTCCAATTAGTGAAGGATGGCGACCAGGATCTGGTCGAAGGCGAGGGTGAGGCCGATGGTCCATAGGACCGCGGCGAAGGAGTAAAGCGTGTAAGCAGTGGTGCGACGCATGGCGTCTCCCAGTGGATGTAGCCAAGCCGGCTACACCAAAAATGGCTTGCCCCGCGCGCAGCGCGGAACAAGCCTTTGGTTGTTAGGGTGCGCCCCGAGCTGCCGGTGCGTACTCATCTGCGAGTTCGGCCAACGTGTTCCCGTGGCAGGCGAGCGGAGCGCACCAGCATGCGATGCGCTTGCCTTGGATTTCGTGCAGGCTATCCATGAGTTCCGGCTGCTCCACGATCCAGGCTTTGTGCTTTGCGATCACGCTTGCGCGATCGCCATCGCGGCCGATGTTGAAGGGGTTGCCCCATTTTCCTGGGCGCCCGATATAGACGTCGAATGCTTCTTTCTTGCAGTGCACGACCTTGGTTTGCATGTTGTTCTTCCAGTGAATGCAGCTAAGTCGGCTGCATGCCAAAAGGGCCGTGAGGCCCTAATGGTTACGCTGGCAGGCCGTCCTCAGCCCATAGCTTGTAGGTGTCGTGCATGGCGCGTGCGGCGGCGGGGTACCCGTCACAGTGGGCGCGGAGCATGTTGTCCCAGAGGTCGACAACGGTTTCGATGCCGTGGAATTGTGCGCGGGTGAGGTGTTCGCCGGTAAGGCGAACCCATTGCCACTCGTAATATGCGGGATCTTCGCCAATTTCGGAGATCCAATTCGCGAGGCGAACTTCGTCGGCGGTGAGTAGCATTGCAATCTCCAGAGTGAAGTAGCCAAGCCGGCTACACCAAAAATGGCTTGCTCCGCGCGCAGCGCGGAACAAGCCTTGATGGTCACGCAGCGATCCGCGCGCGCAACAAGTTGCCGCGCTTGATCTGTCCGCACAGCTTGATGCTGAGCTCGGTGTTCTCGGTGCGCATGCGTTTGAACGTTGTGATGGCGTTGTCGATGCGCACTTGTGCTTCGGCGAGCTGTTGTTCAGCGCGGATTTGGGCGATGGATGCTGCAGCCAAGGCTGCTTCGAGTTGGGGCTTGGTCATGGTGTTCTCCGGGCGTAGGCAGCCAAGTCGGCTGCATGCGGAAAGGGCCCGAAGGCCCCAGCCGCACGGCGTACTGCGCTCGCGCGCGAAGTACGAAGTTCCAAGTACGCGGTACTTCGTACTAAGTGCCGAGTATTCGGAACATGGTACGAAGTACTAGATGCGCAGCGCCAACGCGGTGGCTGCTGCGGTAGCGACGATGGTGCCCACCGTCTTGATGCTCACGTGTGTACGCACTGCGTGCGTAGCACTGAGCGCGGCGTCCTTGGTACTGCGTACGACGCGTGCGAACATGGAAGGCGTGGGCTTCTTGGTTGCTTTGCGCATGATGTTGCTCCGGTGTGTGCTGATGGAGGATTCCATCAACTACACTGAACACCGCTTGCTGCGCGCGCAGCGCGCCAGCGCCGCACCAAGTACGAAGAACCTCGTACTGGGTACGGGGTGCTGGGTACTGGGTGTGGACGGGTCCCTTCTGGGTTCGGCGAAGCCGAATCCGAAGTGACCCGGGCCCCGAGCCTCCTACGGAGGCAGGGGGACCGCTGTCTGGGCTGCTCAACGCCTTTTTCACAAAAAAAAATATTTGCGAAATTCCGGGTAGTGTCTCGACCGCCTGTCGCTAACTCGTCTACCGGCGGCTCCTTACAGGAGGCCTTACCCCCCTTACTGTCCTATATATGCGCCTTTAGGGCGCCATCACTCGAAGTCGAGGCTCCCCTGCCGGTCGCTGTCCCGCCGACCCACGGCGAACGAAGTACCCGGTACCGAGTACTTCACTCTCAGTTCGTCGGGCCTCGAGTCCATGAACGCCCGCACCTCTTCTAAGGTCCAGGTACCTCGTACGATGTACGCAGGCCCCGCCTCGAGCGCCTCGCACCTCGCGCAGCGTCCGGCGCTCACAGCAGCGCCCCCGCGAAGAGGAGAAGCCCGGCGAGCACGAACGACCAGACCACGGCCTGGACGACCTTCCACTGGTAGGCGCTCACGGCGCCACCCGCCACAGCAGAGTGACGATGCCGGCGACGACGAGGATGCCCCCGCCGACGACCGCGTTCCCGGCGAGCCAGTCCCACCAGGCCAGCTTGGTGGCGTAGGGGTTCGCGTAATCAGAGACGAGAGCCGTCACGATGCCGAAGGCGAGCAGGAAAAAACCGATAGCTAACATTCGGTTTCCTTAGGGGTGAGGCGCGCAGCGGCCCCGATGATGTCGTCGAGGCGGGCCTGGAGGACTTTCAACCGATCCGCCTCGACTTGCTCCCCCAGCTCTGGGCACCACCAAAAATCACTCTTCAGCATTTTCACTTCCATATCGCAGCACGCAGTACTTGGTACCGGGTACGAAGTGCTTTGGTCCGGCGCATGCTGCCGGCGATCGTGGCGTCGGTGAAGCGCAGCAGGTCGAGGATCGCCCCAGCTCGTTTCTCGAAGCGGCCCCGCCAGTAGAAGAAGCTGACCGCCCCGCCGAGGGCGAGCCCGACGGCGTAGCCGAACAGATCGAGGGCGCTCATGTGAGCCCCCACCAGATGCCGAAGACCGAGCCGGTCAGCACCGCGTAGGTGGCGACGACCAGCCACTTGTAGTTGGGGTCGAGGTTGGCGTTGTGCCACTCGCTGCCGAGCAGGAACAGGATGTTCTTTTTCACTTGGCTCCTCTCGCCCGCGCGGTGTAGAACGCGGTCATGGAGGGGGGGATGCTCGGCTCACATAGGGTGATGTAGCGCTCGAAATTCAGCAGGTACCCTTCGAGCACCCATAGCTTGCGGAAGGCGTCGGCGTGGGCGAGCTTCTCGCCCATGGCGAGGTCGAACTCGGCCGGGTCGACGCAGGCGGCCTCGCCCAGGACGCTGAAACCGTTGTACAGGGTGATCTTGCAGCTGACGACGGTGCTGTTGGGCCAGCAGACGTAGTCCGCGCGCTCGATCAGGGCTTCGAGTTGGGGTCTCGTGACTTTCATGGTTCCTCTCTGGGTGGGTGACAAAAAATTAGACCGCCGGAGCGGTCTAAAGTTCGATCTAGACTGCGGGTTTATACGACCGGGGGGGTCGGCAGCTGGTCGTCGGCTGCGTCTTCCGCGGCGGCGATGCCGACGAGGATGGCTTGCGCTTCAGCCACGAGCTCGTCGATGCCGGCTTGGACGTCGCTGGAGGTCTTCAGGTCGAGGATGGCTTGGGCGAGGCCGGCCAGCGTAGCGTTGCTCTCGGCGGCCGTGGCGGCCAGCTCGGACATCTTGGCTTGCAGTTCGGAAAGGTCGTTCATGATGAGTTTTCCTTGGAGAAGTAGAACAACAAGACTGCGCTCGATTTGGGTCAGGCGGGCCCCACCGCCATGATAGTGGGACTGGTGGATTTCGATCAGCGCCATGCGGTGCCTTTTGCTGAAGGGGGTACAGCTAGGACCTGCATTCTAGTCTAAAGTTCGTTTCACGTAAAACCATTTGTTAGACTGGGGGTCAGACTCACGTATAATCAGGCGCTTATATGGGCAGCCCCGATCTAATGCCGCAGCAAAAGGCGTTCGTTATCAACTACGCCCGCCATGGAATGCTGCAGGGCCAGGCGGCCAAGGCGGCAGGCTACGCCTTTCCGAAAGTCGAGGCCTGTCGGCTGCTGAAGACCCCGCGCGTCCTCGAAGCGATCGAAAAAGAGCGCGCTCGGGTCGAAAAGGTCAGTGACGTTTCGAGAAAAGACGTCATAGACAAGCTGATGGAGGCCTTCGACGCGGCGAAACTGCAGGCGGAGGCCATTGGGATGGTCGCCGCGCTGCGTGAGGTGGCTAAAATTTGTGGGTACTACGCCCCGGAGGTCAAGCAGCTGCAGGTTTCAGTGAGCGCCGCGACCACCGTGGCCCAGATCGAAGAATTGTCTGATGAAGAGCTGGTCAAGCTGATCATTGAAGGGGAGTCCGTGAGGGTCCCCGATGATGAAGACGGCGAGGGCGGCTCGGAGGACGCAGCGATGGTGTTGCTGCCCGCCCCAGAGACCGACCCGCCTGATGGCATACCCGCCTAACTTCGCGAAATTCCAGAACGATCGGATCGCTGACCGCGCCCTGGCCGCGCGCGCGGCCGTCGCGAAGCGCGAGCTGCAGCGCCGGCGCCTGCTCCCGTTCGTGGAGCAGCACCGCCCGCGGTACAAGGCCGGCTGGGTGCACAAGGCGATCTGTCGGAAGCTCGAGGTCTTCAGCAAGGCCGTCGAGCTGGAGCAGTCGCCCAGGCTGCTGATTCTGATGCCGCCGCGGCACGGGAAGTCCACGCTGGCCAGCGAGATGTTCCCGGCTTGGCACCTCGGCCGGTACCCACACCACGAGCTGATCGCGGCGTCCTACAACATCTCCCTGCCGACCGGGTTCTCCCGCAAGGTGCGCGCGCTGCTGCGCGACCCGATGTACGAAAAAACCTTTGAAAACAGCAAGTTAGACCCGGATAGCCAGGCCACCGAGGCGTGGCTGACGACCGAGGGCGGCGGCTACATTGCCGCCGGCGTCGGAGGCGGCATCACCGGGAAGGGCGCGCACGTCCTGGCGATCGACGACCCGATCAAGAACGCGATCGAGGCGGACTCCTTGCTGATCCGCGACCAGCTGTGGGACTGGTATGGCTCCACGGCCTACACCCGGCTCTCTCCCGGCGGCGGCGTGCTGTGGATTCAAACGTGGTGGAACGAGGACGACGGCGCCGGCCGGATCCAGCTGCAGATGGCCGAGGACCCTGAGGCCGACCAGTTCGAAATCATTCGGTTCCCGGCGATTGCTGAAGAGGATGAGTACCTCGACGCCGACTACAACCTGTACCGGCCGTCGACCGATGAGATCCCCGCCGGCGCGCTCCTCGTGCGCAAGGTCGGCGAATCGCTGCACGAGGATCGCTACACGTTGCCGATGCTGAAGCGGATTGAGAAGACCTTGACCAAGCGCCACTGGTCGGCGCTCTACCAGCAGAACCCAGTGCCCGACGACGGGGTGTTCTTCGCCAAGGACCAGTTCCTGAGTGTGGTGCAGATCCCTGGTCTCGACCGCCCGAAGGGGTACTGCTACCAAGCCTGGGACTTCGCGATCACTGAGAAGCAGAAGGCCGACAGCACCGCCGGCGTCACGGTCGTGCAGGACAGCGACGACTGCCTCGAAGTGCGCGACATGGACCGCTTCAAGTCCGAGGATGGGTTTTTGATCGTCGACCGCATGCTCGACGCGTATGAGAAGCACCTCCCGCTGCGCATCGGCGTGGAGGATGGGCAGATCTGGCGCTCGATCAGCGCGATCTGGAAGAAACGCTGCCAGGAGCGGCAGCTCTACCCGTCGATCGAGCTCCTGAAGCCGATCACCGACAAAGCCGTGCGCGCGACGCCGTTGCAGGGCCGCATGCAGCACAAGAAGGTCTACTTCAACAAAGGGGCGCCGTGGTACCCGGCGCTCGAGCGGGAAATGCTCCGGTTCCAGGCCGGTGGCAATCACGATGACCAGGTCGACGCCCTTGCCTGGGCTGCGCAGATGTGTGTCGGCCGCGCGCCGCCACCGGTGCCCAAAAGCAAGGTCGTCAAGTCCTGGAAAGACAAGCTCCGGAACCTGCGCGGCCTCGGCCAGCCGTCGGCGATGGCTGCCTAACTGAGGGGAATTCCATGAGCCATGACGCCATCGCCTACGACCAATGGGTCCGCTACATCTACATGCGCGACAACGGCCACCTCGAGTTCATCGACAAAGCCAACAAGTGCGACCGCTTCTACCGCGGCGATCAATGGGACCCCGTTGACAAGGCCCTGCTCGCCTCGGTCCGGCGGCCGGCGCTGACGATCAATAAGGTCCTCTCGACGGTGAATAGCCTCACTGGCGACCAGATCAACACGCGCGCGGAGACCACCTTCAAGCCGCTGCACGCCAACGGCGAAAATCTGTCGACGGTGCTAGAGCTGCTGTTCAAGCAGACGGCGCAGAACAACATGCTGCAGTGGCTCGAGACCGACGTGTTCGAGGACGGCGCGATCACCTCGCGCGGGTTCTACGACGTGCGCCTGGGCTTCAAGGACTCGATGCAGGGCGAGGTGGCCATCACGGTGCCGAACCCCCGCAACATCGTCATCGACCCGGACGCGGAAGACTACGACCCGGACACTTGGAAAGACGTGATCCACACGAAGTGGCTCGCGCCGAACGACATCGAGGTCCAGTACGGCAAGAAGTTCGCCGACGCCTTGGAAGCCGGCGCCGGCGGCGCACTGGCCACCGACATGGACGCCATGCAGCGCTCCAACGAGCGCTTCGGCGGGAACATGAACTACTACGGCAGCGCCGGCGCCGCGCCCGAGATCCAGCGCAACCTGCGCGTGCTCGACCGCCAGCACAAGAAACTCACAAAGGCGAAGTTCTTCGTGGACCTCCTGACCGGCGACATGCGCCCTGTGCCCGAAAGCTGGGACCGCGAGAAGATCAAGCTGGTCATGGACACTTACGGCCTGGGGGTCATCGACAAGCTCACCGAGCGCTGGCGCTGGACAACGACCGCCGGCGGCGTGCTCTTGCACGACGAGTGGTCGCCCTATGACTCGAACACGATCGTGCCGTACTTCCCCATGTTCCGCCACGGCAAGACGATCGGCGTGGTGGAGAACTTGCTCGACCCGCAAGAGCTGTTGAATAAGGTCAGCTCGCAGGAGCTGCACGTCGTCAACACCACGGCGAACTCCGGATGGAAGCTCAAGACGGGCTCGCTCAAAGGGATGTCGACCGAGGAGCTGGAGGCCCGCGGCGCCATGACCGGCATCGTGCTCGAGCTCGACGACCCCAAGGACGCTGAGAAGATCCTGCCGAACACCATCCCCACCGGCCTGGAGCGCATCAGCTTCAAGGCGGAGGAGCACATCAAGACGATCTCCAACGTTACCGACACCTCGCTCGGCAACGACCGCGAAGACGTCGCGGCGAAGGCGATCAAGGCCAAGGGCGCGCGCCAGGGCGTGAGCCAGCTGCGGCTGCAGGACAACCTGAACCGCACGCGGTACTTGCTCGCGAAGCGGGTGCTGGCGTGCTTCCAGCGGTTCTACACGGAGCCGCGGATCTACCGCGTCACTTTCGACAACCCGGTCACCGCGGCTTCGATGGAGAATGATGACGAGCAGTTCATCAAGCTCAACCAGTTCGACGACGCTGTTGGGCGCATCACCAACGACCTGACGCTGGGCGAGTATGACATCGTCATCACCACGATGCCGCCGAAGGACACGCAGGAAGAGAGCGAGTTTGACCAGGCCGTGGCCATGAAGCAGCTGGGGATCCAGATTCCCGACCACGTCATCATCAGCCATTCGCTCCTCCGCGAGAAGCGCGCGCTGGTGCGCGAGCTCACCGAGGCCAGCTCCGGCCCCGAGGCGCAGGAGCAGAAGCAGCTGGCGCTGCGCGCGCAGGTCGGCCAGGTTGACAAGATCGAAGCCGAGGCCAAGGCCACCACCGCCGACGCGCTGTTGCGCACGGCGAACGCCCAGGCCAAGTCGGCGGAGATTGCCACGGCGGCGCCCGGCCCGGCCGGCAAGGACGGCGGCGAGGGGATGGCCACGCAGATCCTCAAGAACCGGGCCGAGCGCTCCAAGCAGGCGGCCGACCACATGCTGAAGCGCGAGGAGATGGACCACCAGGCGGGCATGCAGGCCCGCGATCAGCAGCACGAGATCACCACCAAAGTCGGCGACGCCGCGGTATCGGACCACCAGGCTGACAAGGCGCAGGCCCACAGCACTGCGCAGAACGAGCAGAAGGCGAAACATTCCTCGAAGCAGAACAAAGAGAAGGCCGACAGCGCCATCAAGGTCGCCAAGGCGAAACCGAAGACCCCCACTAAAAAGGCAGCAAAATGACCCAAGAAGCCATCGTCGAAGTCGTCGCCCCGGTTGTTGAGGCCCCTGTTGTAGAGCCCAAGGCTGACCGTGGAGACAGCTTCGCCCTGCCGCCCGAGGTCGCAGTCACGACCGAGCCGGAGGTAGTCGTCGAGCCCCCCGTCATTCCGCCGGACCCCCTCAAGGATCCCGAGGCGAAAGTCGACGAGAAGAAGGACGAAGAGCGCCCGCGAGGCCCGGACGGCAAGTTTCTGCCGGAGGCCCCAGTCAAGGCGACCCTCACCATTCCGAAGGCCCGCTTCGACGAGGTGAACACGAAGGCCCGCACGCGCATCGCGGCGCTCGAGGGGCAGATCAAAGATTTGGAAGGGCGCCTCTCCAAGGACGCCACAGCGGACAGCGCGGCTCTGGCGACTGAGATTGAGACGAAGACCGATGAGTACGGGAAGTTCCTCGCCGACGGCGAGCTGGACAAGGCCCGGGACGTAATGAAGGAGATCCTGGCGGCCAACCGCCGGATCAGCGCGATCGAGTCTGCCGAGCTGGCCAACGCTCACGGGCGCGAGGCCAACAACGTCCAGACGATCACCGAGCTGGTGGACCTCTACAAGGCCAACTACCCAGTCTTCGACGATGCTCACGCCGACTACAGCCAGGAACAGGTCGACTTTGTGGCGGGTCTGCAGGACCGCTTCGAGCGCACCGGCTCGTCGCCGGCTGAGGCCTTGCGGGAGGCAGTCGAGCTGGCTGTGGCCAAGTTTGGTCTCGATTCTGAACCGGCCGCGGCGCCGGCCGCCAAAGGGAAGATCGAGGCCGAGCGCAAGGCCGGCGCGGTCAAGGCTGCCACGGACGCGGCGAATCGCCAGGCGCCCGAGCTGAAGACCGGGCTCGACTCTGACAAGTCGGGTCTAACAACGGCCAAACCTTCCAGCATGTCTTACGACGCCTTCAGCAAACTCACTGCAGACGAGAAATCGAAGTTGCGCGGCGACATTGTTACGTAGTATCATGCGCTTATCGAGCGCCCCTGCGACAGTGGGGCCGCCCCGCGCCGCGTCAGAGCGTGCATCCGCCTCCTTAGATTGGCCGGCGTTAAAGGCCACTCGTCTAAGTACAAATCTTCAATTCTGAAGAGAGGCGCATCATGACGATGACCAATTTCAGCCTGCTCACCACGGAGCAGAAGACCGTCTGGTCGATGGACACGTGGAAAGCCGCACGGAACATGTCGTTCATCAACAAGTTCCTGGGCAAGAGTGCGAACTCGATGGTGCACCACATCACCGAGCTGACCCAGTCGAAGAAGGGCGCCCGCGCTGTCATCACGCTGCTGGCCGACATGGAAGGCGACGGCGTTGCCGGCGACCGCCAGTTGGAAGGCAACGAAGAGGGCCTGAAGTCCTACGACCAGGTCATCCGCGTTGACCAGCTGCGCAACGCCGCGCGCCACGAAGGCAAGATGGCCGACCAAAAGTCGATCATCAACTTCCGCGAAGCCGCGAAAGACCAGCTGTCGTACTGGCTCGCCGACCGCACCGACCAGCTCGCGTTCCTGACGCTCGCCGGCTTGGCTTACACGACCAAGCCCGACGGCTCGACGCGCGTGATCTCGGACCTCCCGCAGCTCGAGTACGCCGCAGACGTGTCGGGGGCCACCTCCGCCCGGCGCGTGCGCTGGGACTTCGGCACGTTGGCGGTGGTCACCTCCGCCGCCACGACTGACGTCGTCGCAGCTGACACCCCGTCCTACAAGATGCTGGTGCGCCTGAAAGCCTACGCCAAGAATCAATACATGCGCGGCGTGCGCAGCGAAGGCGGCGAAGAGTCCTACCACGTCTTCATGACGCCGGATGGCATGGCGGCCTTGAAGCTGGATCCGGACTACATCGCGAATCTCCGCTACGCCCAAAAGCGCGGCGAGGACAACGGGCTGTTCACCGGCGACGTCGTGAAGATGGACGGCCTGTACCTGCACGAGTTCCGCCACGTCCCGAACACTTCGGGCGCGACGTCGGGCGTCGGCAAGTTCGGCGTGGGCCTCGACGTTGAGGGCCAATACCTCCTGTTCTGCGGCGCTCAGGCGCTGGGCTTTGCCGACATCGGCACCGCTGAGTGGAACGAGAAGGGCTTCGACTACGACAACCAGCAAGGCATCGAAGTCGGCAAGGTGACGGGCATGTTGAAGCCCAAGTTCAACTCGATGTACTCGGGTAACACCGTGCAGGACTTCGGCGTCATCGTTTGCTACACCGCCGTCTAAAAGGAACTGACCATGGCTATCCTCAAAGCAGCGCGCTCGGCTCAGTTCAAACTGACGGCCAGCTTCGCATTCACCTTCAGCGACACGATGCTGGACATCACGGCGGCGTCGAAGGACTTCGGTCTGACGAACATCGCCGCGACGTCATTCGACATCATCAATATGCCGGTGGGCTCGATTGTCACCGGCGGGTCGATCGTCCGGACGACGGCCTTCGATACGGCGTCGTTCGCCGTGATCGTCGGCGACAGCGTCGACGCTGATCGGTACTTCGCAACCGCAGACGTGAAGGCGGTCGGTGTCAGCGCACTTCTGGCTCCCGGCTACAAGAACGTCGGCGGCCTGCCGATCCGGGTGCAGATCACCAACGCGGACGTCTGCACCACGGGCGTCGGCCTGTTGGTTGTCGACTTCATCGTCGACGGTCGTGCCAACGAGGCGTACCCGACCTAAGAGGGCGGGGAGGGGCCACAAGCCTCTCCCCATCTATCTTGAACTGGGATGCCGCGGAGTTGCTGGGTCACGCGTACTACGCGAAGCGGGGGTATCGAATTCTCGTTTCTCTGGTGCACAACGCTTCTTACGATTTTGTCATTGAGCGAGACGCCGTGTTTCATAGCGTGAATGTGAAGGTCGCGGGGCTCAACCACCCTCGAGCGTCCAGCCCTCGGATCTCGCGCGCTGGGGGCTCCGCCCGAAGGGTAGTCGCACCACCTGATTTCTACCTCGTCTGGTTGAAGGTCCAAGAGAAGTTTTTGGAGCTGCCGGGCGATTTTCTTAACGGGCGCCGGACTCGAACTCTTTCGAGGGATTTACAAGCGGCCGCTCAGGCAGTCTAGGAGCCACAGCAAATGAAGATGTTGATGAACCGCACGGACGAGTTCGTATTTGTCTCGAAGATCGGCCTCTCGTTCCGCTTTGCCCCCGGCGTCGCCGTCGAGGTGCCGAGCAAGCTCGTCGCCGCGGTGATCGCGGTTGGAGGCAAGGTAGTCGACGAGAGTGACGCCGCCGTGCGCGTCGTGCTGGAAGACATCAAGCAGAAGGCGATCGATGAGAACGACCGCGGCCCGGCCATCGAAGACGCCGTGCGCAAGATGGCCCTGCGCAACCAGCCGGGCGATTTCACCGCCGGCGGCAAGCCGAACAAGAACACGCTGGCCAAGGAAACGAAGCTGAGCGTGGGCGACGAAGAGCTCGACCCGATCTGGAACAAGGTCAAGAACGAACTGGCGAAGGCGTGACATGACGCCGCTGGCGCTCTATGGGCTGTTCCGCGCTGACGTGGTCGACACGTCGGCGCCGTACCTGTGGAGCGACGTCGAGGTGTGGTCTTACATGACCGATGCCGAGTCCATGTTCTGCCAGCTCACCGGCGGGCTGCAGGACTCGACGTCGACGTTGTGCGAGCTGCCCATCACCAGCGGTGAGAAGACCGCGCCGTACTCGCAGAAGATCATGAACATCCGCGGCGCGGCGCTGCGCAGCACGGAGCGCGACGTCAAGGTCCTCAACTACGAGGATCTGAGCCATGCCGACAACAGCCGCCAGTACACGCGGCAGTACATGAACACCGCAGGGCCGGTGCTGGCGATCGTCATCGGTATGGACGAGGGCCTGATCCGACTCGTCCAGGTGCCCGAGGCCGACGACACCATTGACCTGGTCATCGACCGCCTGCCCTTGGAGGCGCTGACCACCGAGGCGGAGTTCGAAGTGGCGGAGCAGCACCAGCGCGCCCTCATGCTCTGGATGAAGCACCTAGCCTACTCGAAGCAGAACGCCGACACCTACGACAAGACCAGCGCCGCCGAAGAGATGGCGAAGTTCACAGCGTACTGCGCGCTCGCGAAGATCGCGAAGTCGCAGCGCAAGCACAAACCTCGTCTGATCTCCTACGGAGGCCTGTGATGGCTAAGAAGCTACCACTCGTGATCCTCCAAGGCGCGACCTTCCACGTCCCGATCTACTGGTACGCCGGCGCCGATGTGATCAAGACGATTACTGCCGTCACGCGCGGGTATCCGACGCTGCTGACCGTCACTGCCCACGGCCTGCCTGCGGGCGACACGCCTGTCACGGTGCTCGGCGTCACCGGCGCCCCAGTCATCTTGAACTCCGAGTCGGAGCTGCCGGCCGACCGCAGCTACGCGACCTACATCGACGCCAACACCCTCTCGCTCGACGTGAACACCACTGGGCTGGCGGCCCCGACCGTCGCCGGCTTCCTCAAGCTCACCCCCCCTGTTGACTTGGCGGGCTACACCGCGCGCATGAAGGTCAAGACGAGCTACAGCGCGACTGCAGCGCTGGTCTCGCTGACTACGGAAAACGGGGGCATCACCCTAAGTGCCTTCGCGCTGGTGGAGGTGGACATCACCGCCACTGACACGGCCGCGCTCAGCTTCACCGCCGCGGTTTACGACCTCGAGCTCATGAGCGCCACCGGCGTAGTCACGAGACTCACGTACGGCCCAGTAACGCTCTCGAAAGAAATCACAAAGGGAACTCCGTGAACGTAGTCGGAACGCAAGGCAAAAAGATGGTGGAGGTCAGCGCGATCGTTACTCGCTGCGGATGTTCGCCGAACCAGAAAGCCCAGGTCTACTGGCATGGTCAATTCGGCAAACCATGCCCGCAGCCGCAGGGCAGCGAAGACCTTGGGGTCATCGCGTACTGGCACCAGAACCCGCTCCGACGTCTCGCCTTTTGGGCGCGTCGAGCAATCAGCGCGTAAGCGCCATTCGCAAAGAGGCCCACCATGCCATTCGCAACTGCAACCGTTATCACCACCATCGGCAAGGCTATCTTTGCTGACCGCATCCGCACCACGCCAGCCACCTACACGACCTCGCCGAAGTTCATCGGCATGGGCGTAGGCGCAACCGGCGCCGCCCGTACCGCCGTCGTCGGCGACACCGCCCTGTCGACTGCCGTGGAGGCGCGTACGTCCGGCACGGAATCGATCGTCACCACGACCACAACCGGCGACACCTATCAGGTCCTCGGCACTGTGACCGCCTCCGCGGCGCGCGTCGTCGACGAGGCTGGGCTGTTCGACGCCTCGACCGCCGGCAGCTTGTTCCTGTCGGCCACGTTCGCTGTCGTCAACCTGGCGAACGGCGACTCGATCCAGTTCACGTTCAAAGCCCAGCTGACCTAAGCCGTGCCGTCTCCCACTTATCGGGCGGACAGCACTGCTATCACGCTTGCTTGGCCGGCTCACCAGGCCGACGATATCGGGCTGCCCTCGGCGTTTTATTGGAGCACAACATGAAACTTTATTACAACTCCGCAACCGAAGCGGCGCCCATCGTCATCGATGGGGATCCGCCGGTCGATCAGTCCGCGGCGCTGGCAACGGCTCAGGCGCGCATCATGGCGTTGGAATCAGCCATCGCCGAAATCAAGGCCCGGGCCAACACCCGCAAGACAACGGATGCAGCGACCGTTGAAGGTCAGACCGATCTAGACGCTATCGCTGCGCTAGGTCTCTAATATGACCGTGCGAATCTACACAGGCGGTGCAATTCTGACGGTCGTGGAC
>Ga0163152_10000462_pt1 | contig 70847 bp, 82 predicted proteins | sample OliLakLV19MP8IB2_FD_148635 | JGI IMG/M metagenome (GOLD analysis project Ga0163152, IMG submission 148635) | Freshwater microbial mat bacterial communities from Lake Vanda, McMurdo Dry Valleys, Antarctica - Oligotrophic Lake LV.19.MP8.IB-2 | ecosystem: Environmental > Aquatic > Freshwater >... | reverse complement strand
CGGCTTCGGGGGCCGCACTCGACACCTCCTCGGGCGTCCGTCCATCGAGTCCCTGGTGTGCGCGCTCGGTGTTCGCGTAGCGCCGGTACTCGTCGAGAAAGAACTGCAGCTCAGCCGCGTGGGGCACACGGATCTGCACGGAGGACTACGGAGTTCCGTTCAAGGCCGGTTCGTTGGGTTGCTCGGTGATGCGGTAGGAGCAGCACCTGTCTCCCGAGAGGATGTGCTCGATCCGTTCGACGGAGACGTCGTCACCCAGGACGTTGCGAAAGAGCGACAGCTCGGCGCCACATAGCTTCGGGCAGAGGCGCGCTGCCTTCGCGACGGAGCAGTGGTTCTCGACGAGCTCGAACGTCCCATCTCGCCGCCGCTTCGACTCGGCCATGTACCCTTCCTCGCGCCGGATCCGAGCAAGGCTAGCCAATCGATCCTCGAGCGGCGCATTGGGGTCGGGCATCCTCGCGCGATAAGTCTGGGTCTGCTGACGTGTCCTCTCCTCGGTCAGCCGATCCAGGCCTTGCTCACCGAAGGCGCTCTGGACCGCCTGGAGCATCCCGACCGCGAGCTCCGCGTGGCAGTCGGGAAACCGATCGTAGGCGTTGGACGTGAGCCGCCAGAGACGGGCAGGACGCCCCACCGTGCGCTTCTCGTCCGTAAAGTCGACGAGTTTCTCTCCCTCGAGCACGGCGAGATGCTGACGAACGGCCATCGTCGTGACGCCCAGAGTTTTTGCCATCCGGGCCGCGGTCTGAGAGCCCTTCGTCTTGAGGACGAAAAGAACCCGCTCCCGACCGGAACCTGGAACGTAGGAACTCATTTCGCGAGCATACCCGGCGACCTCCGTTTTCACAAGTTTAGAAAGTACTTGCTTGACTAATAAATGACAAGCAAGTACTCTCTAAACTATCGAATCGGTCTACGAGAACCCGGCCGGACGAGAGGAGAGCACGATGGCAGCCACCGCGAAGATCACGAAGCGCAGCACGATGCAGGAGGTCCTCGAGGCCTATCCGAGCGCGCAGCGCGCTCTGTTTCGCCGCTTCCATATCGGCGGATGCAACAGCTGCGGGTACGAGCCCGAAGACATCCTCGAAGAGGTGGCGCACCGGCACAAAATCACCGACCTCGACGAAGTCCTCGAATTCATCGAGCACGCCGAGCAGAGCGATCGGCGTATCCATGTGAGCCCCGGGGACGTCGCGGCGGGGCTACGGAGCGATTCCCCCCCGCGTCTGGTGGACGTCCGAACACCAGATGAGTGGGAGCTGGCTCGGATCCAGGGCGCGACGCTCACCACAGAGGAATATGCGCAGGAGATGATGCGCTGGCCCAAGGACACCCCGATCATCTTCTACTGCCACCTCGGGCAGCGCAGCCTCGACGCCGCCTCGTACTTCGCAGGGCACGGCTTCAAGAACGTTCGGTCGATGACCGGTGGCATCGACGCCTGGTCGCTCGACGTGGACTCGTCCGTGCCGCGCTACGAGGTCGCACCCGACCCAGGCCATGGCAAGGCGACACTGCGGCCGCTCCGTTCAGTCGTGTCGCAGGCCGCGGGCTGCCAGAAGTAGGAGAGCATGATGAAAGCTCAGGCCGAAGTCCGCGAGTTCACGAACCGGGAGTACAAGTACGGGTTCGTCACCGACCTGGAGACGGACGTCGTGCCGCGCGGCCTCAACGAGGACGTCATCCGGCTCATCTCGGCGAAGAAGAACGAGCCGGAGTGGATGCTCGATGGGAGGCTCAAGGCGTACCGCCACTGGCTCACGCTCGAGGAGCCCCGCTGGCAGAACGTCCACTACCGGCCCATCGACTACCAGGACATCATCTACTACTCGGCTCCCAAGCCCAAAACGGCGGGTCCCAAGAGTCTCGACGAAGTCGATCCCGAGGTGGTGGCGATGTTCAACAAGCTCGGCATCTCGCTCGCCGAGCAAGAGCGGCTGAGCGGCATCGCCGTGGACGCCATCGTGGACTCGGTCTCGGTCGGCACGACGTTCAAGAAGAAGCTCGCCGAAGTCGGCGTCATCTTTTGCTCCTTTTCTGAGGCTGTCCAGGACCACCCGGACCTCGTCAAGAAATACCTCGGCTCGGTCGTCCCCTACACGGACAACTACTTCGCGACGCTCAACTCTGCCGTTTTCACCGACGGCTCGTTCTGCTTCGTGCCCAAGGGCGTCCGCTGCCCGATGGAGCTGTCCACCTATTTCCGCATCAACGCCGCGGACACGGGGCAGTTCGAGCGCACGCTCATCGTCGCCGAAGATGGGGCGTACGTGAGCTACCTCGAAGGCTGCACCGCTCCGATACGCGACAAGAACCAGCTCCACGCCGCGGTGGTCGAGCTCGTCGCGCTCGAGGGCGCGCAGATCAAGTACTCCACCGTCCAGAACTGGTACCCGGGCGACAAAGAGGGACGCGGCGGCATCTACAACTTCGTGACCAAGCGCGGCAAGTGCGCGGGCGCTAGATCGAAGATCTCCTGGACTCAGGTCGAGACCGGCTCTGCCATCACCTGGAAGTACCCGAGCGTGATCCTTCAGGGCGACAACTCGGTAGGTGAATTTTACTCCGTCGCGCTGACCAACAACCGTCAGCAAGCCGACACCGGCACGAAGATGATCCACATCGGGAAGAACACCCGGAGCACCATCCTCTCGAAGGGGATCTCTGCTGGCCGCGGGCAGAACACGTACCGGGGGCTGGTGAAGATTCTCAAGTCAGCGAGCGGAGCGCGGAACCACACGCAGTGCGATTCGCTGCTGCTCGGCGACCAGTGCGGCGCGCACACGTTCCCGTATATCGAAGTGAAGAACCCGACCGCGCAGGTCGAGCACGAAGCGTCGACCTCGAAGATCGGCGAGGACCAGCTGTTCTACTGCCGGCAGCGAGGCATTCGCCAGGAGGAAGCGGTGTCGATGATCGTGAACGGCTTCTGCCGCGAGGTGTTCAAGGAGCTGCCGATGGAGTTTGCGGTTGAGGCCCAAAAGCTTCTGGGCGTGAGCCTGGAAGGATGCGTGGGCTAAGGATGGACATCATGCTCGACATCAAAAACCTGCACGCCAAGGTTCTCACCCGAGAAATCCTCCGCGGCATCTCGCTTCAGGTGAACGCCGGTGAGGTGCACGCGATCATGGGCCCGAACGGTTCGGGCAAGAGCACGCTTGCCCAGGTGCTCGCGGGCCGCGACGGCTACGACGTTACTGGCGAGGTCCTCTACGAAGGGAAAAATCTGCTCGCGATGTCGCCGGAGGAGCGTGCGGTCGCCGGTGTCTTCCTCGCGTTTCAATACCCCGTCGAGATCCCGGGCGTTGGCAACCTCTACTTTATCCGGACGGCGCTCAACGCGATTCGTAAGCAGCGCGGGCTCGAGGAGTTCGACGCGATCGATTTCCTCGCACTCGCCAAGGAGCGCATGAAGCTCGTCGAGATGGACCCGAGCTTCATGACTCGGTCGGTCAATGAAGGTTTCTCCGGCGGCGAGAAGAAGCGCAACGAGATTTTTCAAATGGCGATCCTGGAGCCGAAGCTCGCCATCCTCGACGAGACTGACTCAGGCCTCGACATCGATGCGCTTCGGGTCGTGGCTTCCGGCGTGAACGCGCTCAGAAGCAAGGACCGGGCGATGCTGGTGATCACGCACTACCAGCGGCTCCTCGACTACATCGTTCCCGATCGCGTCCACGTCCTCGCGAATGGCCGGATCGTGAGATCCGGCACCAAGGACCTCGCGCTCGAACTCGAGAAGCACGGCTACACAGACATCGAGCAGCAGCAGCAGCTGGCGGCGCGCCCGTCGCCCGTCCCGGGAGGAGCGCTATGAGCAGCACGGCGAACGCCTTTCTAGAGGGCCTCTCGCGCTGTGATGTGAAGCGCAACGGCCACCATCCCGGCTGGCTGAAGGGGCTACGTCGCTCGGCTTTCCAGTGGGTGGTGGAACAAGGCTTTCCGACAACCAAGGACGAGGCATGGAAGTACACGCGGGTCGGCCCCATTTTGGAGATCCCATTCGAGCCGGCCGCACCGAACACCAGCCGTAGGCTTTCTGCGGGAGCGATCGCCGAGCTCGCTGGCGACCTCGGCGGAGCGCGGCTCGTCGTGGTCAACGGGTACTTCGTCCCGGAGCTCTCGTCGCTGAAAACGCTTCCCGCGGGGGTCAAGGTGATGGGCCTGGCCGCCGCGCTCGCTCGAGACGAGGCGCTTCTTGAACCGTTTCTCTCCCGTCCGTTTCGAGAGCAACCGCAGGCCTTCACCGCGCTGAGCGCCGCCCTCGCCGAGGATGGAGCGCTCGTCCAGATCCCCGCGAACACGACGATCGAAGAGCCGATCCACCTCGTGTTCGTCTCGGACACGGGCGCCTCTCATCTTGTCTCTCATCCCCGGTCTCTGGTGCTCGCTGGACCCGGAAGCCGCGCGACGATCGTCGAGAGCTACATCGGCATTCTGGGCGACGTCTACCTCACCAACGCAGTCACCGACATCGTGCTCGATGAGGGCGCGGTGGTCGAGCACTACAAGCTCCAGAACGAGAACCAGACCGCGTTCCACATCGCGCTCCTGGACGTGCGACAAGGGCGAGGCAGCCGCTTCTCGTCGCACTCGCTGGCGCTCGGAGCATCGACAGCCCGGCACGAAGTGAGAGTGAGGCTCGAGGCGGAAGGGGCTGAAGTCACCCTCAACGGCTTGTACATGCCCACAAACGAGCAGCATCTCGACAATCCGACGACCATCGAACACGCCGCGCCCCGCTGCACCAGTCGTGAGCTCTACAAGGGCATCATCAATGGACACGGACGCGGCTCCTTCGACGGGCAAATCATCGTGCGCCCGGGCGCGTTCAAGACCGACGCGAGCCAGACCAACAAAAACCTGCTTCTGTCCGAGTCAGCGCAGGTCGACACTCGGCCGCGGCTGCAGATTTTTGCCGACGACGTGAAATGCACCCATGGGGCGGCCGTGGGCCAGATTGACGAGGACGCGGTGTTCTACCTGCGTTCGCGTGGCGTACCGCGCGGGGCCGCGCGGGGTATTCTCACCTACGCGTTCGCCAGCGAGATGCTTGGGCGCCTGCGCGTAGGGGCCCTCCGATCCCATGTCGAGCGGATGGTCGCGGGGCGGCTCACCGGCGTGAGGGTGGCAGCATGATCAAGGTTCAGACGAAATCTCGAGTGACCGCGAGGGTCGTCCACGGACACGCTGGCCAGAGCGCCCCGGCTGATTTCGAAAGCGAGCGCGTGCGTCGGGATTTTCCGATCCTTAGGGAAAACGTTCATGGCCAGCCGCTCGTCTACCTCGACAGCGCGGCAACCAGCCAGAAACCGCAAACGGTCATCGATGCGATGTCGCATTTCCTCCTGAAGGAGAACGCGAACGTTCACCGGGGTGTGCACTACCTCGCCGAGCGAGCGACGGACGCGTACGAGGGTGCAAGAGCCAAGGTACAGCAGTTTCTAAACGCGAAGGACGTCCACGAGATCGTCTTCGTTCGCGGCACGACCGAGGCCATCAACCTTGTCGCGCAAACCTACGGCAAGACGCATGTCGGAGCGGACGACGAGGTGCTGATCACGGCGATGGAGCATCACTCGAACATCGTCCCTTGGCAGATGCTTTGTGAAGAGAAGGGCGCGCGTCTTCGCGTGGCGCCCATCACCGACGTCGGCGATCTCGTCCTTTCGGAGTTCGAAAAGCTCATCGGACCGAAGACCAAGCTCGTGGCCATCACGCACGTCTCGAACGTGCTCGGCACCGTCAATCCGATTCGCCAGGTCGTCGAGATGGCGCACGCGCATGGCGCGCGCGTGCTCGTCGACGGTGCGCAGGCCGCGCCACATCTCGAGGTCGACGTGCAGGCGCTGGGCTGCGACTTTTACGCGTTCTCGGGTCACAAGATGTACGGGCCCACCGGCATCGGCGTCCTTTACGGGAGGAGCGAGCTGCTCGACGAGATGCCTCCCTACCAGGGAGGCGGCGACATGATCCTCTCGGTCAGCTTCGAGAAGACGGTGTACAATAAGGCTCCCGCAAAGTTTGAAGCGGGGACGCCCAACATGGCGGGCGCAGTGGGTCTCGGGGCGGCCATCGATTTCCTCGGTGGCCTTGAGTGGGACGCGCTGCTTGCGCACGAGCGCGACGTTCTCGACTACGGCATTCGAGCCCTCTGTGAGCTCCCGGGTCTTCGGCTCATCGGGACTGCGAGCGGCAAAACGAGCGTGATCTCATTCGTGCTCGACGACGTTCACCCGCACGACATCGGGACCATCCTCGACCGTGAGGGAGTCGCGATTCGCACGGGGCACCACTGCGCACAACCACTGATGAACCGGCTGGGAGTCGCGGCGACGGCCCGCGCGTCGCTCGCCTGTTACAGCACGCGGCAGGACATCGATGCGCTCGTCGCCAGTCTAGTGAAAGTCCAGGAGATATTCCGATGAGTTCAACCAGCCATGCACCCATGGACGAGCGTTCGACGCCGAGCACACCGGACCTGCCTGCCTCGCAAAAGGTGTACCTCGTAGACGGTGAGATCAGGGTCCCCGAGCGTGAAATCTCACTCAGCGGCGGCGAGCCTCCGCTGCGCGTCTATGATACTTCGGGTCCGCGGGGTCACGACCTGCGGATGGGGCTGCCCAAGTTGCGCAAGACCTGGGTGGACCGCCGCGTGGAGCGTGGTGACCGGAACTTCTCGCAGATGCATTACGCGCGACGCGGCGAGCTGACCGAGGAGATGCGGTTCGTCGCGCTGCGCGAAAACATGCCTGTAGAATTCGTGCGCGACGAAGTGGCGCGCGGGCGCGCGATCATTCCGGCCAACATTCGCCACACGGAACTCGAGCCGATGATCATCGGCCGAAACTTCCTCGTGAAGATCAACGCCAACATCGGTAACTCGGCGGTGACCTCATCGATCCAGGAAGAGGTCGAGAAATTGCAGTGGGCGACCCTATGGGGCGCGGACACGGTCATGGATCTGTCGACCGGCAAGAACATTCACGAGACGCGTGAGTGGATCGTGCGCAATTCGCCCGTGCCGATCGGCACCGTTCCGATCTATCAGTGTCTCGAAAAGGTCAAAGGCCGGGCCGAGGATCTCAGCATCGACCTATACCTCGAAACACTGATCGAACAGGCCGAGCAGGGCGTCGACTACTTCACGATCCACGCGGGCGTGCGATTGCCGTTCATCCCGCTGACGGCCAAGCGGGTGACCGGAATCGTGTCGCGAGGCGGCGCCATCATGGCCAAGTGGTGCCTCACGCACCACAAGGAGAACTTCCTCTACACGGAGTTCGAGCGCATCTGCGAGGTCATGAAGAAGTACGACGTGTCGTTCTCCCTGGGCGATGGGCTGAGGCCCGGATCCAGCGCCGACGCGAACGACGCGGCGCAGTTCGCCGAGCTCGAGACCCTGGGCGAGCTGACTCAGATCGCGTGGCGACACGATATCCAGGTCATGATCGAAGGGCCCGGCCACGTGCCGATGCACAAGATTAAAGAGAACATGGACAAGCAACTGGCGATCTGTCACGAAGCGCCGTTCTACACGCTGGGTCCGCTCGTGACCGACATCGCGCCCGGCTACGACCACATCACATCCGGCATCGGCGCGGCCATGATCGGCTGGTTCGGGACGGCGATGCTCTGCTACGTGACGCCGAAGGAGCACCTTGGCCTGCCCAATCGGGACGACGTCAAGACCGGAGTCATCACCTATAAGATCGCCGCTCACGCAGCGGATCTCGCCAAGGGACACCCGGGTGCGGATAGGCGCGACGAGGCACTCTCCAAAGCGCGCTTCGAGTTCCGCTGGCAGGATCAGTTCAACCTGTCGCTCGATCCGACGACCGCCGAGAGCTTCCACGACGAGACGTTGCCCGCCGACTCCGCCAAGCATGCGCACTTCTGCTCGATGTGTGGGCCCCACTTCTGCTCGATGAAGGTCACGCAGGACGTGCGGGACTACGCAGCTGCCCTCGGAATCGCCGAAGACGCGGCGCTCGCCGAAGGCATGAAGGCCAAGGCGGAGGAGTTTCGCGCGTTGGGCGGCGAGATCTACGCGGCGCTGCCGCAGGCGGCGCTGCCCGCCCCGACGGACCTGGTCGTCATCGAGGAGGTTCGATGAACAGCGAGCTCCTGGACCTCTACCAGGAGGTGGTCATCGACCACGCCAAGCAGCCGCGCAACTTCCGGAAGCTCGAGGGCGCCACGCGGACTGCGGAAGGCTTCAATCCCCTATGCGGTGATCAGCTTACGCTCTACGTGAAGCTCTCGGACGGTGTCATCGAGGACATCGCCTTCCAGGGAACCGGATGCGCCATCTCGAAGGCCTCGGCCTCGCTGATGACCGCCGCGCTCAAGGGCAAGAAACAGGAGGAGGCGCTGGCGCTCTTCGGGCGCGTCCACATCCTTTTGACCGAGGGACCGAGCGGCGCGGTGAAGTCCGAGGAAGTAGGCAAGCTCGCGGCACTGTCCGGTGTCTGGGAATTTCCGATGCGGGTCAAGTGCGCCACCCTCGCGTGGCACACGCTGCGCAACGCGCTCGAAGCCCAGGGCACTCGGGTCTCGACGGAGTCGACATGGGAGCCGAACCGATGAAGACACCTGTCATTCGCATCAGCGAGGCGGCCAGAAGAGCGTTCCTGGACGCTGCGGCAAACGCGGGTGGTGATCCGCTCAGGCTCGAGATGAGCCAGTCTTTTGAACCCGAGCACTTCTTCGGGCCCATGGCGGAAGGCGACATCGCCGTCGACTGCGATGGGCTCACGATCTTGCTCGACCCGTCCAGCGCGCGACGCGTCGATGGTGTTTCCATCGATTACGTCCAGGGGCCGAATGGCTCTGGATTCAAGTTCGAGAACCCGAACAAACCACAAGGCAAAAAACAGATCGAGCTCAAGCGGAACTGCGAGGCGACGGTCATTCCGGGTGGGCAGAAGGTGGAACTCTCGCAGGGCGATCGCGTGATCGTCACGCAGGCCCTGGGCGGCAGCTTCACCGTGACGACCGAGGTCGGCCAACTCGTGCGGATTGCCGCACCCGATGCGGACGCGCTTGGCCTCGAGGTCACCGAGGCGAGCGACGTTCCTGTCGAGTCCGGACCCTTTAGTTTGGAAAAAGTGATCGAGAAACTCAAGACCGTTTTTGATCCGGAGATCCCGGTCAACGTGGTGGATCTCGGACTCGTCTACGCGTGCGAGGCGCAGCCCCTCCCCGAGGGTGGCCACAAGGTCGAGATCAAGATGTCCATGACGGCGCCGGGTTGCGGGATGGGTGATGTCCTGAAAGAGGACGCGCGCGCCAGGGTTCAGACGGTTCCCGGCGTCGCCCAGGTTGACGTGGAGATTGTCTGGGATCCGCCCTGGGATCAAAGCCGCATGTCCGAGGCTGCCCGACTGCAGCTCGGCATGTTGTGAGGACGAAGAGATGACGCCCTTCGAGATCGCAAGCACAACCACGAGGGAGGAAATCCTTCAGGCCTATCCGTCGGCCAAGGTGGGGCTCTTCCAGCGCTATCACGTTGGTGGTTGCGATAGCTGCAGCTACAGACCGACGGAGACGCTGGCGGCGGTTCGTCGCAACGTCAACATCCAGGACAGCCTCGATGAGATCGCCAACGTCATCCGTGGGAGTGGGGAGGTCTTCGAGTCGCTTCACATCTCGCCCAGGGACCTCGCGGCCGCGCTCAAGGCTTGAAGAGAGACTCACACTCCTCGACGCCCGCAAGCGCGAAGAGCACGACTCGGGCAATCTTCCCGGCTCGCGACCTGTCAGCGTCGAGTTGACCTTCGAGATCCTCGACACGTGGCCCAAGTACACGTTCCTCGTTTTCTACTCGCAAAACGGACGTCGCAGCCTCGACAAGGCGTCTTACTTCCGGGCCTACGGCTTTCCGCGCGCGCGAAGCCTCACCGGCGGGCTCGCCGCTTGGGACGCCGAAGTCGGACGCGAGACCCTGCCGCTGCCGGCTTTGGGGCTCCGGGAGTAGCCCGCATGGCGAACGGCTCCCATGGCTCGCTCGAACGAACGCCAGGCGCGCTGTTTCGCGCGATGGGGACGCTTGTTCTGCAGAAGAAGGATTGCTCTCGTGAGGCGCTTGGCCTTCGAGAGGTGTAGCGAGGACCACCGAGCGTCGTCATGAGGAGAGGAAGCTGAGCTATGGAAACTACCGGTTCGCAACACGGCCATGACCACGCGCAAAGTGCGTCGTCCCAGGCATCCGCCGGGCCCGAGAAGCTGCCGGGGATCCGGCATGTCATTGCGGTGGGCAGTGGCAAGGGCGGCGTCGGGAAGTCCACCGTCAGCGTGAATCTCGCGTTCGCGCTCCAGCAGATCGGCGGCTGGATCGGGCTCGTTGACGCGGACATCCTCGGGCCGAGCATCCCTGGGATGCTGGGAATTCCCACCGGCCAACCGCCCGCGATGACCCCAGACCAGAAGATCGTCCCCGCGGATCGCCACAATCTGAAGGTGGTGTCGATGGGGATGCTCTCCGGGGACGACAACCCGGCAATCTTGCGCGGACCGATGGTGAGCAAGTACCTGCGCATGTTCATCAGCAATGTGCAGTGGGGAAATCTGGACTACCTGCTTCTCGACCTTCCGCCCGGAACCGGCGACACGCAGCTAACGCTGGCGCAAAGCTTCCCACTGTCGGGCGCGATCATCGTAACGACGCCGCAGGATGTGAGCCTCAAAATCGCTCGCCGTGGGCTCAGGATGTTCGAGACGGTGCACGTCCCCATTCTCGGCATCATCGAGAACATGAGCACCTTCACGTGCCCGCACTGTGGAAAAGGCACGGACATCTTCCGCCGCGGCGGTGGCGAGAGGATGAGCCGAGAACTCGGCGTCCCGTTCCTCGGTGCGATTCCCCTCGACGCCGAGATCGTCGAGTCTGGAGACACTGGGCGTCCGATCATGCTGGAGAAGCCGAACTCGGTGGCTGCCCAGGCCTACCTGGCAATCGCCATGGAACTGGCCGGCCGGCTCCAGGGGCTCCCGACCACGGCGCTGAAGGTCTTCGCGTGGAATTGGGAAACCAACGAAGGCGAGCCTGCCTGGGTGGAGGGCGGCGTTCGGACGTCGGGCTCTCGAACCACCGCGATTGGCTTCCGTCGGCGTGACGCCCGGACCCTGTCCGTGCTCTGGGAGGATGGCCACAAGAACGACTTCGATGTCCGGGATCTACGCCTGGCTTGCCGTTGCGCCATGTGCGTTGAGGAGATGAGCGGGCGCGCGCTCCTCGATCCCAAGAGCGTGCGACCGGACGTGACCCCACGCACGATCACCAGCGTGGGCAATTACGCCATCCAGTTTATCTGGAACGACGGCCACTCAACCGGGATCTATTCGTTCGAAAAGCTACGGGCTCTTGGTGAGCGCGGCGCGGCGGGGGTTTCGGAAGATGTTTGACGTCCTGCCTATCGACCCGACGATCACGATCCGCGCCGAAACTTTGCTCGCCGACCTAGACACGTGCAAGTTCACGGTGAGCCGGACCGTGCATCCCGGCGGCCCGTTCTTCTTCGACAACAAGGAACGGGCGGGCGGCTCGCCCCTTGTCGAGCGGTTGTTCACGCTTCCTGGCGTCGCCCATGTTCTCGTGACCGAGAACGTGGTGACGGTCGGGAAGGAGCCGCGCACCGAGTGGTCGGGACTGAAGTCGGCCATCGGAACGGCCATCCGGACGCAGCTCCTTACGGGCGTGCCGGCGATCCTCGAGACTCCTCGCAACGCCCATGGGACGACGGGAGGGCGGACCGACGCTGAAGTTCGCACGGTCGTTCAAGAACTCCTGGACAGGGAAGTCAACCGTTCCATCGCTGGCCACGGCGGGCAGATTTCGATAGTCGACGTGCGCGATGGAAACCTCTTCATCGCCATGAGTGGCGGGTGCCAGGGGTGCGCGGCCTCTCAGGTGACTTTGCGGCAAGGGTTCGAGGTCATGGTTCGCAGGGTCGCGCCGGAGATCGTGGACATCGTGGACACGACCGATCATACGGCCGGCAAGAAGCCCTTCTACCAGCGCACCGGCTGAAGGAGCTGTAGGTGACGAAACGAAGCGCAACGGAGGGAGCGATGTCTGAGGTGGGAGAACGGGTTGCAGGACAAGTGACACCCGAGCTGGCTGAGCCGGGGCAGCACCCTGCGGCCGCGTGCGCCGCTGTTGATCTTTCAACTCGCCTGCCGCTCTACATCGAAACTGCGGAACCTCCGTCGAGTCCCGGCGGCCGGTCGCAAGAGACTTCCGCGGGCAGCGACCCTTCTCCCGAGGAAGTCGTGGTGGCCTATCACGAGCGAACGAAGCATCACTACCACCGCTACGCCGCATCGCTTGGCTACATGGATTGGGCTACGCAGCCGGATCCGTTCCGACGCTACGCCGGGGCCTCGCTCGTCCGACTTCCTCTCCCCGAGGCCGGGCGAGCGCTTCCCTACTGGCGGCTCTATGTCGCTGACGGCGTGGAACCGGCCCCGCTTTCGATCGAGTCCATCTCGCTCTTCTTCCGCTACGCCCTCTCGCTGACCGCGTGGAAACGGGTCCAGGAAACCACGTGGTCTCTTCGCGTCAATCCCTCGAGCGGGAACCTCCACCCGACCGATGGATACGCGCTCTTGCCTGCGCTTTTTGCCATCCACGACCGTCCTTCAGTTTATCACTACGCACCCAAGGAGCATGCTCTCGAGCGCCGCGCAGATCTCGACCCGTTGGTGTGGGCCGACCTGACGGCAAAATTTCCGGAAGGCTCATTCCTCGTGGGTCTCTCGTCGATTCACTGGCGGGAAGCCTGGAAGTATGGCGAGCGTGCATTCCGCTATTGCCAACACGACGTCGGTCATGCGCTGGGGACCTTGCGCTTCGCGGCAGCCGCTCTGGGATGGAAACTATGCCTCCTCGATCGCGTGGGTGATGACGCTGTGTCGCAGCTTCTCGGACTCGACCGCGATGTCGACTACGTCGGCGCGGAAAGGGAGCATCCCGACCTCGTCGCGCTCGTGGTCCGCGAGAAATGGGCGAGCGACCGGGGCCTCTGCCTGTCCAGAGATCTGGTCTCCCAGGTGGCCGCTTCCCGATGGTACGGCACGGCGAACGCGCTGAGTCCAGAGCACGCCGTCGATTGGCCGGTGATCAACCAAGTAGCCGTTGCCACCACGAATCCGAGGATTGCGGCCGACGAGGATTTCTCGAGGTTCCCTTCGGAGGAAGAGATCTTCGAGGCGCCAGTTCGGGCCGGTTCATTCACCGCGGAGAGCGTCATCCTGGGGCGCAGAAGCGCCGTGAGCATGGACGCATCCACCGCAATTCCTGCGACGACCTTCCTCCGGATGTTGGCTCGTCTCGTGCCCACACGAGACGGCCGATCCGTGCCGTGGGACGCCATTCCCTGGCGTCCACGCATCCACCTGGTCCTCTTCGTGCACCGCGTGAACGACCTTTCTCCTGGTCTCTACGTGCTCGCGCGCGATCCGGAAAAGGTCGAGGCACTTCGGCAAGCGATGCGGCCCGAGTTCCTCTGGCTGCGCCCTCCGTCATGCCCGCCTGGGCTCCCGCTGTACCTACTCAAAGAAGGGGACTGCCGCGCTCTGGCGAAGGGCGTCTCCTGCGGGCAGGACATCGCGGGGGATGGAACCTTCAGCCTGGGGATGATCGCCGACTACATGGACAGCCTCGTTGCCTACGGTGCCGGCTTTTACCGCAACCTCTTCTGGGAGGCCGGTCTCGTCGGCCAGGTGCTCTACCTCGAAGCGGAAGAGGCGGGGATTCGGTCGACCGGGATCGGCTGCTACTTCGACGACCCTGTTCACGAGGTGTTCGGCATCTCTTCGCGCGACTGGCAGAGCTTCTACCACTTCACGGTGGGTGGCCCCGTCGAGGACAGGCGGCTCACCACATTGCCTGCGTACGGAGTATCTCCCACACCATGACAAGACTCGACGTCGATGGCCGTCATGTCTGGCCGCTCGGCTCCTCTCGATTTCCCGTGTGAGCAGGCTCACAGCACGACCTGAGCCCATGGGTCGTTCTTCAGGTAGCAGACTTCGTAGATCTTCAGCATGAAGTACGCGGGGTCCCGGTAGCCATGCGCTTGCCGACGGAGTTGCGCGATCTTGCCGTTGATCGCTTCGACCAGTCCCATCTTGATCCCGTGCTCGAACCCACCGATCAACTTGTCCATATGTTCCCGCAGCCGATACCCCACCTGCGCGAGCGACTTCATCCGACTCCGGATCGCCATCCGACACCAGTTCTCCAACGCGTTGCGCAACGCGCCCAAGTAGATCCACCCGTACTGGAAGATGCCGCGCAGCGCTTCTTTCAGAAGGTAGGCTCGCTGCAGAACGCGGTTGCGCGCCAGCAGGCGACCGAGCAGGCGCTTCTGCCCGAGATCGAGCGCCTCGTGAGCGCGAAGCAGCATCCACTTCTTCACCTTCAAGGTTCGACCGAGTTCGTCCCGGGGGGCGCCGCCGAAGACCTCGCGACGGATCGCATCGACCGCCTCGTTCATCCACTTGATCACATGGAAGCGATCGAGCAAGTGGATCGCGTGAGGAACCGCTTCCTTGATCACCCCGACGTAGGCCGGCCCAAGATCGCTGATCACTCCTTCGATCCGACGACATCTCTCCGGACCCAACTCGCGGAAGAAGCTCGAGAGGGTCTCCGCCTTCTTCCCCTCACCCAGCCAGACGACCGAGCCCGACTTCAAATCGGTCACCACCGTGAAGTAGACATGCCCTCCGGTCCGCGACACTTCGTCGACCCCGATCCAACGCAGGCCCTCGAGCGACGGACGTTTGCCTCCCAGCGCCAGATCGATCGATCTCTTGTCGACCCGGCAGACCGTGTCCCACGAAAGACCCGCCATCTTTGCCACCTCCGAGACCGGCAGTCGCCGACAGAGCCCGGCCAGCAACTCGAAGAACCGACGCGTCATGCGATGGCCGGTCACTTCCCACGGCATCTGCTCGACCCGAGTCCCGCCGCAACACGCGATCCGAAAGGGAGCGATCACCACGAACGTCTCGAAGTCGCCGAGCGAACGATCGCGCCAACGCCGCTCCTCGCTCTCCTCGAACAGGACCTCACGATGGGTCCGCCCACACTCGGGGCAATGGTGCACGCCGCGGACGTCCCGCAATCGGACCAGCTTCGCCGCGCGGCGGTTCGGTCCGCGCTCACTCGCCGCCTCCAGCTCGACCGACTCCACCACGAATCCTTGCAGTGCCCAGACCTCTTTGAGAGTCTGCTCCAGCTCCTGATGACCCATCGACGCCCTCCTCTTGTTCGAAGAAGGCGTCATGGGAAGTCAGGAGCGCTTGCTTTGCCAGTCCAAGCTCAACTCCGCCGAGAGCCCGCAAACCCAATCAGCACGGGGTTTCGAGAGGGGCCGAAATAGAGATCCGACCGGACGCTTGGTTGATCACCGCACGAGCGCCCAGCTTGACCTCGTCACATAGTTTCGGAGGCGGGCGGCCCAACGATCCGCTGCGGCTGACCCAATCGAAGGGGTCAGAAGTATTTATCGGCCTAGCCAACAGTTGCAGCGGACCCGACGCGCGGGTCGCTGAACCTGATCGTCAGACCGCAGAGAGGAGTGTCGATGACACATCGATCGTTCAAGGCGCAGCTCGTCGGGCTGATCGGCTGGTTAGCTGCCAGCTTTGCCGCCGGCAGTGTCGGAGCCATTGCTTCTGTGCGCGCCAGCGACTTCTACGGGCAACTCTCACGGCCTGCATGGGCTCCGCCTGCATGGCTGTTTGGTCCGGTGTGGTCGCTGCTCTACGTTCTCATGGCGGTGGCGGCATGGCTTGTTTGGCGCAAACATGGCTTCCGCGGTGCTTCGGTTGCCTTGTCGCTTTTCGTCATTCAGCTCGTCGCCAACGCGGTGTGGACCTGGCTGTTTTTTGGGTTGCGTCTGGGTGCGCTGTCGCTGGCCGAGATCTGCGTGCTCTGGCTGCTCATTGCCGCGAACATCTTTACGTTCTGGCGTTTGCAACGGGGCGCCGCACTTCTGCTGTTGCCTTATCTCGCGTGGGTGAGCTTCGCCTTGGCGCTCACGTTCGCGCTTTGGCGAATGAATCCCTCGGTGCTCGGCTGAGAGTGGTTGCGCTGAGGCCGAACCCTCCAGCGAACGAACGTCGTTCGGCAGCCTTCGCCTGCCTGCGCCCGCCGCTCATGTCGAGCGTTCGGCGGACCTATTCTCGGTGAGCCCATGACAGGCAATCGACTCGGACTCTGGTCGTCCACCGCGGTCGTCGGGATAGGTGTGGCCTACGCCTTCACGCTCGCAATCGGGTTCGCGCGCCATGGCCTACGCGAACCGATCACCGATCCCGTCTTGGCGGTCATGGAGATCCTGACCGTACTCTCGGCCCTGCCCGTCGTGACGCTCATGGCGGCGGTCCACGACCGCGCGGCGCCCGACCGCAAGGTCTACGGGCTCACGGCCCTCGCCTTCGCCACGCTCTGCGCCGGCGCCACGAGCGCTGTTCATTTCGTGGAACTGACCGCCGCCCGCCAGCTGGGTGGCGGTGGAATCGTGTGATCGCCATGATGCCAACACCATCATGTCGCTCATGACGGACGATTGCGTATTCGAGTCTTCAGCAGGATCGGATGTCTGCGGCTCGCGCGTGCAGGTGCAGGGCTGCGATCTGTTCGTCTTTCGAGACGGCAAAATTGCATTGAAGGACTCGTACCGGAAGAATCGCCCCGCTCTATCTCCCCTGCGAGGGTGAGTAGCCTGGTCATTTGACGCCCGATCCATCTTCCGCAATGGTCGATCTGGGAAACCGCGGTCGTTGCTAGAATGCCGTTGTAGCCAAGCCCGATCTGGAACATTTCATGCACCCGATTTCAATCCTCCTTCTCGGCGTGGAGATGTCGTCGCAAGCGGGCAATCAGCTCTAACCCGCAGCCCGCTTAGCTCAAACGTCAGGCGACCCAGGAGACCAGATGGCGCGATTGAGTCGAAAGGGATTGATCGCAGTCGTCATTGGCGTAGTCGGCTTCGCTGCGTCGGCATTTCTCTGGTTCAGCCGACATCAGGAATACGACCGTTCCTTCGACGCTGCGATAGCTGCTCCCGCCATACTCATCGGATGGGCCGGTGGTTCTGTACGACGAAGGTCATCTGAATGCGCACACCACTTCGGGCGGAGACAAGCCGTTTGCTGACTTGATCAGCAATGATGGCTACACGGTCCGAGTCGCAACGGGTCCGCTGACGACGCGCTCGCTGGATGGCGTCCACGTGCTCGTGGTGGTCCTTCCCCGTGGGTCGAATGATTCGAACGACAACTCGGCGTTCGTGGACGCGGAAATCGATGTCATCGAGCGTTGGATCGAAGGGGGAGGGTCACGGCTTCTGATCACGGATCACTGGCCATACGGGCCAGCGGCAGCATCGCTGGCCGAGCGATTTCGGGTCAACTGGGAGGGGGGTTAGTCGAAGATCCCGAGCACCACGACGCGATTCGCGGTGCGAGCCACCTCGTGTTCTCCGATACGAACGATCTTCTCGGAGACCATCCGATCATTTGGGGGCGGAACGCCGCAGAAGCGATTCAACGTTTGCTGAAGTTTACCGGGCAATCAGTGCTTGGACCCCCAGCCGCCGTGCGACTCCTTTCGCTGTCTCCGACGGCAGTCGAGTATCCGCCGACCAGTCCGAAAATGGATAGGTCTGATGGCAACGTCCGGGTGAGCATGGGGTATGGAACCCCGATCTCGGTTCGAGGAGGGGCTCGAGGGGTCGCGTTGGAGGCGGGAGAGGGACGAATCGTGATCTTGGGCGAAGCGGGGATGTTCCGCGCCCAGCGGGGCAGCGGAGGAGGACTTGTCGGGATGAACGCGACGCGCTACGACAACCGGCAACTTGCCCTCAATGTCATGCGGTGGCTTTCGCGATTATTATAGGTGAGTTGACACGGGCGACGGCCGCCGAGCAACCGGTGGCCGTGGACGGTTCGCTGCGCGGCCCAGCGTTGAACCGGCGCGTAGGTTGGCAGCCACGGAGAGTCGCAATGATCCGCCAGACCACAAAAAGTTCGCCGCAGCTGTATGCTAGGATCTGCGGCATCCTCTATTTGTACATCTTTGTCGCGGACGGCTAGACTCGACGAGCAGTTGCAGGAACTTGGCGGCCAATTGGCCGCGGGATGTACGATGCAGGCACCGGCGCACGAGGCGGTAAATGGCACTTCCAGAAACAGGAGAATCCCGGTGGCCGGATCGATGTTCGAAGTGGAGTCCGTCGGCGGAGCCAACCTGCTGGCGGCCAAGGACTGGCTGTTGATCCCGTTCGACGCAAAGCACGACCAGACCGCGACCGAGCCGACTCGGTTCCTGCTGACTCTGCTCCGGTGAACGCGCGACCGTCGCGGCTGATCACGAGAGTTAGACCGAATGAATCTCCTCGGCCTAGTGTCAGGCGCATCGTCGGACTGCGAGCGAATTCTTCGATCCCTTCCCCGGTGGTTCGGCATCGAAGAGTCGCTTCTCGAGTACGTCCGAGATTCAGAGCGTTTTCCGACCTTTCTCGCCAGGGTCGAAGGCAAGCCCGTTGCGTTCGTCACAGTTCGCCAGCACTTCCATCACAGCTGGGAAGTTCATTGCATCGTCGTGGAAGCAGCGCATCGAGGGAGCGGCATCGGGCGCAGACTCCACGAGCACGTCGAGAGTTGGCTGCAATGCCAGGGCGCGCAGGTCCTACAGGTCAAAACACTCGCTTCCTCTCACCCAAGCCCCGAGTACGCGGAGACGCGGGGGTTCTATGCAAGGTTGGGCTACACACCGCTGGAGGTCCATCCCGCCCTCTGGGGTCCGAAGTTGCCTGTCCTACAACTGGTCAAATGTCTGGCCAGCGTCGAGAGCGCGGTCTAACCATTCGGTCCAGTCGACGCGCCTACGGCACGCGGGTCGGCGTCGAGCAGCAGTGCGCCGATTTCTGCCCCTAGGAGCAGGTCGTCGTGGATACCGAACACCTGTCGGCACAGGCGACCTTTCTTGTCAAACAGGAGCGTGGTCGGGGTGCCGCGCATTGCATACGCGCGCATGGTGCGGGGCATCGGGTCGCCATCCGGACCGGGAGCGTCGATGCCGACTGGGAACCGCACGCGGTATTCGTGCACGAACGCACGAAGTGACTCGATCCCCATCGCCGCGTGGTGCTCGAAGACCGTGTGCAGGCCGATGACCGTCAGAGGTGCGGACTTGAAGAGTTCCGCGACGCGCTGTGCCTGTGGTAGGGCGTGCGCCACGCAACCGGGGCAGAGCATCTGGAACGCGTGCAGGAGCACCACCCGCCCCCGAAGACTCTCGAGGCGCAGCGGCTCCGGCGCATTGAGCCACGTCGTCGTTTGCCACTCGGGGGCGAGTCTCGGCTCCATCAGAAATCCCCGTCCTTCACATACGGGTGGCTCCACAACGTCACCTGCAGGAGACAGGACTTGACCCACGCGGCGTGCATCAGCTCGATATCCTCGGCGGAGTGTCCCTGCTTCGCGAGGAATGGCTCGAGCGTGAACGTCACAGGGAATATCAGCAAGAACAGATCGCGGAAGGGCACAATGCCGGTGGAGGCCGCGCCGTCGGTGTGGTTCTTTTTCGCGCGGTGGTGGCGGAGGCCGATCTCGTGCTGGTAGTCGAGCCACTGCTGGTCGTACTCGGCTCGGGCCGTGTCGAGGATCCACTGGCCGAAGCGCTTGCGGACTGCGCCGAGGTAGTCACCCAGCGGCTTGCCGTCGCTCTTGCCGGTGAACGACGCGAGCAGATGCGGGGTCGAACCGACGAACCCATACCAGACATCGAGGATGGCCTCCACTTGGCCCTTCACGACATCGTGGGAGAGGCGGAGATACTTGATGTCGTCGTCCCCGAACAGGGCGCTCTTCTTCATCATCTCGAAGTCGGTGAGCGTCACGGGGGAGCGCGCAACGGCGCCCGTGCCGTAGTTGTATCCGGGGATGGTGGTCGTTTCCTTCATGGGCCGGCTCCTTTCGTATAGTCCGATTCGGGGCGCTGGTCCGCGCGCCGTCGGAACCAACCGTACGCATGATGTCGGCGCGTGTAAGGAAGGCACTTTTCGGTAAGGTAGGTACGAGATGGTTCAGAACGACCCCTCAGTCCGTAGGCAACCCGAGGCGGTGGCCGCGACCCCTACTCCCGTCGCCGCGATGGTCGAGAGTATCGTCGGGTGCAAATGGTCGGTCCGCATCCTTCAACTGTTGTGCGCCGACGACCGCCGCCGTCCCAGCGCGGTCCTTCGAGGTTGCCCAGGACTATCTACGAAGGTGATGAACGAGCGGCTCCGCAAGATGACCCGGTTCGGCATCGTGGAGCGCACCGTGTTCGGCGAGAAACCGCCCGTCGAGGTGGAGTATCGACTCACCCCGTTCGGCTTCCGCTTCATAGGGATTCTCGACGAAGTGCGCCGCCTTCAGGAGGCGGTCGACCAAGCGGCGGTCGCGGAAACCGACGCGACCCCGAAGAAAACAACGCGCGGCGGTCGCCTGACAAGCCGATGAAGCTGACGGTCGCCCGCGGCGCCCGCAACCTAACGGCGCGACGGTAGGCCTCGAAGTCCCGCTGTCCCCAGATCTACCGCCTGTAAGCAGTCCCATGCCTGCTCTGCCTATCGGAAGCACTTCGTCGCGGAAACCGGGAGGAGCCAGGCGATGAACATCCTGTTGTGGGTCCTGCAGATCCTCGCCGCGCTCCTGTACGGAGCGTCGGGCGTCATGAAGGTCTTCATGTTCGACAAGGTCAGCGAGGGGGTCCAATCCTTCGGAGCGCTCCCGCGGGGAGCCTGGATGGCCCTCGGCATCGTCGAACTCGTCTCCGTGGTCGGGCTGATCGGCCCCTCTGCCTTCCGCGGGCAGCCGAAGCTCACGGTGGTGGCCGCCACCATCCTGGCGCTCGGGAGCCTTGTGTTCATCGGAGTGCACCTCAAATACCGCGAGATTCCGCCCATCATCATGAGCGGCGTCCTGGGCCTCATCATAGCGTTCATCGCGTACGGTCGCATGTTCCTGAAGCCGATCTCTTGACAGCACGCGCATCGGGCCCCTATCCACCGGAGGAATGGCGATGCCCTAGCACCCAATTGTCGCGATGGCATTTGCAAGGGTTTATCCGATGTATGTCCAGAAGGCGGAACGTGAGAATCGAACGAAAGAAGAAGTCGATCAGATCATTTGCTGGTTGACGGGCTATGACCAAACGGGATTACGGCGACAGATCGATCAGCAAAGCAAGCTCGAGACTTTCTTTGCTCGAGCCCCAGTCATTCATCCGAATAGTTCGCTCATCAAGGGCGTGGTGTGCGGTGTTCGCGTAGAAGAAGTCGAAGACCCGCTGATGCGACAGATGCGCTCTCTAGACAAGCTGATCGATGAACTCGCAAAGGGCAAGACGATAAAGAGGCTTTTGCGGAAGTAGCTCGTTTTGCCAAACGAGGCGTCAGGTGCACGAGGTCCAGGTGAACGGAGTGTCCCGAAGGTGAATGTCGAACTCAGACTGTCCGCGGATGATGACGCGCGGACGATCCAGAATCTCTGGCCGCTCTATCAGCACGACGTGTCGGAGTTCGACGGGGCCGTTCCCAATAGGCACGGCATCTTCAGCGACGATGACAAGACCGCGACGCTGGTGGAGCACGCAAGCTCTCTGGGCCCTTGGTGGAGCGATCCGGCGTCGCTCTTTCCCTACCTGATCCTGGTGGACGGCGCCCCTGCGGGATTCAACCTGATCGCCGGGCGATCGAGACTCCCAGAGGGGATTCCCGCTGACTTCGTGGTGCACGAGTTCTTTGTCTTGCATGCCTACCGAGGCGGCCCGACAGCAGAGCGCGCGGCAATCGAGGGGTTCGATCGGCACCGGGCGGCGTGGGAAGTCGTGACGTATCCGACTCACCCGCGTGGCATCGCGTTCTGGAGACGGGTCGTGGGTCGGTACACTTCGATGCGATTTTCGGAGGAGGAACTAGATCATCCCTGGGGACGGCGGGTCGCGTTCCGGTTCGACAACGCCATCTAGCCCGGCCACATCTGGAGTCCGGAAGATGTCTTCGTCTTTGCCCGGAGTTCCGGTGCGCCGTAGTTTGGCGCTCGACAACAAGGTCGTCAGGCGTGCGTCTACAGGAGACGGGGCGTGCGGGTTCGAGTCCTTCGCAGACTTGGGTCACACACTCATCTGATGGGGAGGACGAAGCAGCTCATGACGCCGCGCGTCGCACTCACCTTCATCCCCGCGTCGCTCATCGCAGCGCGAGTCGCCTGCGCTCGCGTCTCGGCCGATCAGCTTCTCGCACTGACTGGCAGGGCCGTGGAAAAGTGTCGTCCGATCGGAAAGGGAGCGACCCGGCGTTCGCCGCTGACCGAAAGTGCCCGATGAACAACAGGAGGTCGTCGATGCGTAGCTCAACGCCGCTCGCGCCGGCGACGCCAGCCGCCAAGTGACGCGTACCTGATCCTGTACCCGGATGCAGGGCACGGTTCGCTGTTCCAGTACCCGGAGTGGTTCGTCCACGACGCCTCACGCTTCCTCCGGGTCGTGGGATGAAGATCGGTGGTGACTCGAGCACCCGTCGGGCCGCTAGGATCTGCCCATGCAGACGAGAGTCGATCCGCGATCAGTATCGGTTCGTGATCTATCCGAAGCGGACGTCCCCTTCGTGCTCGACTACTGGTTCCGGTCGCCTCCCGGCTTCATCGAACCGAGGGGGTCGAAGGCGTCTTCCACGCGCACATCGCGCGCCCGGAGTTCCGCCGCCGCGGCGTCGCGGAGTGTTCAAATCCACTGGCGTGTCACATCTTCATGGAGCGCTTCGACCTGAAGCGAATCCTGTTCAAGACCCCGGTGCAGAACGTGGGCGCCATCCGCGTGAAAGAGAAGCTCGGCATTCGCTTCATCGGCGAGGAAGTGGTGGAGTTCGGGGCCATCCGTGCAGGGACCCTCGCCCGAGTCTACGAGCTGACACGTGAAAAGGCGGGCGTTCGGAAGTGAAGGCTGCAGTGGCCGCTCTGCTGGCGGAAACAAGAAAAGTTCGACTTGGAGGGATCATGAAAGCGAGAGAGGCTCCCGACGGCGTGGCCGCCGCGAAGAACATCACGAAGCGGATCCAGGAACTGGGCGACTGGAGGGGCGAGACGCTCGGGTTGGTTCGCCAGCTCATCCATGACGCAGACCCCAAGATCGAGGAGGAGTGGAAATGGGCGAAGCCGGCTTCTGCTTCGCCGGGGACTCCCGTCTGGTCGCATGACGGCATCGTGTGCACAGGGGAGTCGTACAAACAGGTCGTGAAACTCACCTTCGCGCGCGGCGCCGTCCTCGACGATCCCAAGAACCTGTTCAATTCCAGCCTGGAAGGGAATGCGCGGCGCGCGATCGATCTCCGTGAAGGGCAGAAGCTCAACGCGACAGCCTTCAAGAAACTCATCCGAGTTGCGGTGGCGGCCAACTCCGCAGCGATGGCGGAACGGGCGGCCAGGAAGAAGTAGACGGGCGCGTCGATCGCGGGGGGAGAAGAGATGGCAGGCAAACGTCCGACGACCATCGCCGAGTACATAGAGGCTGCCCCACGCGAAGGCCAACCACAGTTGCGCCGGCTTTACGCGATCCTGAAGAGTGTCGCTCCGGAAGCGGCAGAAGCGATCAAGTGGGGAACCCCCTTCTTCGTGGAGCCCCGATTCCTCTTCGCTTTCTCGGCGCACAAGGCGCACCTCAGCTTCGCGTCCACCGCGGCGGCGGTGGAGCGATTCAGCACAGAACTGGAGAAGCGGGACACAACCAAGGGCACCCTTCGGATTCGCTACGACGAGCCCATGCCCGAGACCCTGGTTCGCAAGATCGCCGAGTACTGTCTCCGGGAAGTGCGGAAGCGCAAGAACGACGCCTTCTGGTAGCCCCATCTCGGCAACGTGGCGGCGTGACTGCCATCCGCACCGCGTCGAGTGCATTCGCCTCGAGCGCGCGGGTTGCCTCATGACACCGTTCGTCGCCCAACGTGATGACGCTCCTGAACGCGAGATTGGGCTACTGTGTTGAAGCTCCGAGCGCTGGCGGAAGAACGCGACCCGTAGGAGAGGCAGCCCCCGAGATGAATGAAGTGTCCATCGCCAGGCCGTACGTATGACCACCTCGATCGGCGAAATCGAATCAATCTTTCGGTACCCGGTCAAGTCGATGGCCGGTGAGCGAATGCAGATCGCCAACTTGGGATGGCACGGGCTCGAGGGAGACCGGCGTCTCGCATTTCGGCGCCTCGAAGATCGGAGTGGGTTTCCGTGGCTCTACGCGGGCAAGCTTGCGGAGCTCCTGCTGTTCACTCCGGTTCGGCGTGGAGAGGGTCTCGATTGGGAGCCGCCTACACACGTCCGCACTCCCGAAGGCAGCGAGTTGGACATCTTCGGAGCGGAGTTGGCGGCTGACGTCGGGCGCCGTCACGGCGCTCCGGTGCAGATGATGGGACTGAAGCACGGCATCTTCGACGAGGCGAGCGTCTCCGTGATCACGCCCGACACCGTTGGCGAGATCGGAAGACTCGCGGGACGAGGCGCGGACGTACGACGCTTCAGACCGAACGTGGTGGTGCGATCCCTGCGCCCCGGTCTCTTCGAAGAAGACCGCTGGGTGGGCGGGATCCTCCTCTTCGGCGACGATGACTCGGGACCCGCGGTTAGTGTGACGATGCGCGACGTGCGCTGCTCCATGGTGAACCTCGATCCAGATTCCGCGGGCTCTGCTCCCGAGATGCTGAAGGCGGTGGTCGGCGCGAACGGGAACAACGCAGGCGTCTACGGCACGGTGATTCGCACGGGGCAATTGGCCGTTGGGCAGAGGGTGCGGCTTCAGGCGATCGCCGAGAAGGATCGCGGATGATCGAGCAGTCCGGCGGGGTCAGCGCGATCGCTCGACGAATGTGTTGGATCGATCGTCAGGCCCGCAACGAGGGGGTGTGATATCGGCATCGTGTTTCGCACAGCGGTGCAGATCATCGTCGCGAGCCTGACCTTGGCTCCGGTCATGCACGCTGGCGAGTGCGTCCAGGGGAGCGACCACTACGTGTCGGAACTCGAGCGCATTGTTCGCGAGGGCCTGCCGTACTCGTATGATGAGGCCTTCAATTGCCTCCAGGGCGAATGCAGTCCGGCGGACTACGTTCGCTGGGCGGGTCCGATCGCGGCGAGCCGGTTCGAAACCTGCAGAAGTCACCCCCTCAGAGACCGGATTGCCGCCGCATGCCTACCGCTGCTGGCGGACTCGACCGTGGGTGAGGACGGATTCTCAGCGCGTCTCGCGGCCGCGGGAGTTGCAGCGGCCTACGGTTTCTCGCGGGTCGGTCCGCACGACATCTTCGCGATCGGGATCGGCCAGATTCTCGCGGCAAAGCATCCGCCCGATCCACGATTCGGCTCGCTTGCAGCCATGGGCGATTCCCGCACGCTTGATTTTCTGAAATCGTTCTACGCATCTGCGGCTGATCGACCCGCCGAAGGACGGAACTACGAGATCTCGGATGTCCTCAACTGTCTCTACCACGTGCATGGAGATTCCGCCGCTGCGTTCGCGGCCGAGATCGAGCGGACGGTTACCGATCCAGAGCTGAAGGAGCGCGCGAGGCGCGTGCGAGACAGATAGCGGACCAGCTAGCTGGGCAATCCAAGAGGAGGAACGCATGAGACTCGCGAGTGAGCTTCTTCTCGTCATGGCGCTCGGCAGTGTCCTCGTGGCCGGGGCGCCGCTGGACGCGTCGAAGGCGCCGGCGAAGGCGAATGTCCAGACGTTGATGCAAACAGCGCTCGACGAAGAGTTCACGCCGGGCCGCGAGATCCTCATCGATCTCGTGGATGTCCCCCCCAATACGGCGTTGGACCGGCATTGGCACCCAGGGGAGGAATTTCATTGCTACCTGGAGGGCGATGTCGAGGTCAGCATCGAGGGTGAGCCCTCGATCATCGGTAAGGCCGGGGCGGTTCGGAAGGCCCTGGTATCGGACACAGTCATAGACGCGAAAGGTTTTCCAACCAGAGGAGCATGGGATGGCGGCGGTTCGGTATCTGGTGAACGACGTCGACGCGGTGTTGCCGTTCTACGAATCCCTCGGGTTCAAAGTGGTGGAGCGGTGGGGACCACCGTTCGTCATCGTCGGACTCGGAAATCTGCAGCTCTGGCTGAGCGGCCCTGGCACGTCGGCCGCGAAGCCGCTCCCGGATGGGTCGATCCCCGCGCCGGGTGGATGGAATCGATTGGTGATCGAAGTGGCGAACCTCGATTCGGCCATGCAGGCGCTGCGGCCAATGGGCGCCAGGTTCCGTAGCGAACCGGTTGACGGTCCAGGCGGGCGACAGGTGATCGTGGAAGATCCATCGGGGAATCCGATCGAGCTGTTCCAAGCGCACGGACAGTAGCTCAGGCGAATGGTGCGGGCGAACCGCACGGACGGATTGCTCGAGCAGGAGATCCAACGTGGAAGCGAACGACATCTTCGCGACGCCCCCACGGGGCGCTGAGACGAGCCGGCCATGACTCAGCGAGTCCAGGCGCGGTTGGATGGATCGTTCGGGCTGACGCGAGATCTCGTCGCCTATCTCGACGAGAGTGCGTTGGGGCTGGATCTTCGAGACCTGCCGTCCAACCGCGTGGCGGGTCAGCTCTGGCGCATCGTAGGGGCGCGTGAGAGCTACACGAAGGCGATCGAGGCGGGCGCGTGGGTCGGATTCTCGTGCAGTCTAGACTCGCCGAGGATCAAACCGTCGGTGCTTGCCGCGTTGGACGCGACGCGCTCACGCTTGGCCGAGGTCGACTTCACGGCTCTGACCGATGCCCAACTCGACCTCGCATTCGCACTGCTCGAGCACGAGGTCCAGCACCACGGGCAGCTCATTCGCTTCGTCTACGCGAACGGGCTCACCTTTCCCGAGAGCTGGAAAACACGATACTCGCTCTAGGACGGGAGGCCAGTTGCTGAACGGAAAGTCGATCACGCTCCGGCCGGTCCGGGAGACCGATGTCGACGTGCTGTATCCCCTGGCGGACCACGTCTAGACCGTCGACTCGGCGTCGCACGGAATCCGCGAGTTGGTAGTCGAAGATCTCACCGGGTACCGGCTCGTCTTCGAAGAGCTGACCGGGCAGAAGACCGTATCGGCTCATCGGTCGATGCAGTAGCCTCATCACGTTCGTATCCCCCGTTCGCCCCTCGCTCGACCCGTCGGGGACGGCGCGCCGGTCGACGAGTTCGGCAATCCTCGACACCTAGGCGCGCAGACCCTGTGGGCGGTCTACCACTACCTCGACCCGAACACGCACTCGAACGACGCGGCCAGAACCGCCCCGCTCGGCGTCGAAGTGCGGCAAACGACGTTCGCACTCGATCATCTGGGCGCTGCGCAGAGCGCGGTGTTCATCGAGTGGATAATCGAGAACAAAAGCTCGAATTTCCTGCAAGAGACGTATGCCAGCGTTTGGTGCGATCCCGATCTCGGGGTCTCGGGCGACGACCTGGTCGGGTGCGACCCGGTGTCGGCGCTCGGCTACTGTTACAACGCGACCAGCGATGACGGGATCTACGGTGCGAGCCCCCCGGCCGTCGGCCTCATGCTCCTCCAGGGGCCGATCGTTCCATCCTCCGGCGACGAAGCCTATGTCAGCGGCGAGATCGTGCCGGGTTATCGCAATCTGCCGATGACCGCATTCAGCAAGTACATCAACGGAATCGATCCGAGCGACATCTCCGAGACCTACTACTACATGCAGGGCCTCACGGCGGACGGATCTGACGTCATTGATCCCACCTCCGGGGAGGCCACGATCTACGCGGTCCCGGGCGATCCCGTGGCGGGGACGGGATGGATCGACAGCAATCCCGCAGACCGCCGAACGATGCTCTCGGCGGGGCCGTTCACGATGTCGTCCGGCGATGTTCAAGTCGTTGTTGCTGCGGTGGTCGTAGGTCAGGGACAGGATCGACTCGCGAGTGTGACCGAGCTGCGGGCTATCGCCAGCGAGGCGCCGAATCTTCTCCGCGCGGCGATCGAGAGACAGTCCGGGGCCCGCTGCGAGTCGGGTGAAGGTTGCGTAGTCACGAGCGCCGCGGAGTGTTTCGGCGATTTCTTTCCTGGTCAGCCTTGTCCGCCCGACCCGTGCGCCCCCGGCGGCTGTCAGGAGTTCGGTCCGATCTCGGCCTGCTGTCTCCCCGAGGGAGGCTGCGAGATGGTCGGCGAATCGGAGTGCATCGAGCTCGGAGGAAGCTACCTCGCGGATGCTGTCTGTGAACTGAGACCTCCTGGCGGCGAGAGCGGCTGGCGGCACAACGACACCGGCGGCATCATGATCGACGAGGTTGCCGGATCGGGAGGCGTTCCCATTCCTCCCGACGGGCAAGGGGGACCGGGCAACGCGGTCTGGCACAGCAGAAACTCGACGTTCGATTGGCTGCTTTCGGCGGGCGGCGGCGACGGAGGCGAAGGCCGCTTCACCCGTAGTGGCGCGGATCTCCCGAATCTGAGCGATCGAGACGTCATCCTCCGGTTCGACGACGATCCCGGAAACGTTGGAGTTTGGACGTTCGACAATGGAGAAGTAGGAGATCTGCCTTTCGGATTGTACGAACGCGACCCCACGAGTGGAGACGAGACGCGCCTCATCGCATTCCTCTTCAGCGCGGACGGCACCGCGGGCGTATTTGATTACGCTCCGCCGGTGACCGATCCGTTCACTGGTTCGCCGGCGACCGATTGGATCTTTGCGTGGAGATTCGACGGGGAGTATGCCGCCTTTCTCGCAGATGTCGCCGACGGATCGCTCGACAACGATCCCACCACGGTCGAGCTGTTCGCGCGCCTCATCGTGGTCGATCGAGCGCTACCGAATCAGCTTCCGGCGGAGGGTACGGAGATCCAGTTCTCCACCCTGAAGTCCGGAACTCTGGCCGGTTCAGGATTCGATTCGAAGGTTCCGCTGGCCTGGCCCGAGGCGGAAGGGAAAGCGGGATGCTTCGAGCCGGAGTATTTGGTGTACCGCGACTCGCAGTTGATCACGTCGACGGAACGAACCGACTTCCTCGATCAGTCCGGACTCGTGAATGACCACGACTACGTGTATCAGATTGCGGTTCGCAACCCCGAGAACGGCCATCTGTCTGCTTTGTCACGCCCGGTGGAGGCGACTGCTCGAGCGGATGGATATCGGATCCGTTCGGCGCCTACTTCGGTGGCCCCGACGCTCGACGGTTTCGTGGGTGAGAGCGAGTGCGCGCCAGCGGCCGTAACCGATGCGTCGGCGAACGCAACGGACCTTCGGTCGACACTGCGCCTGATGAGTCGAAGCTCCAATCTGTACATTGCGCTGGAGGATGCCGAGTCAGCGCACGTGTTCCGCATCTACATCGATTCGAATCACGACGGCGTGTTCCAACCAGAGCTGACCGAAGGTGTGGTCGTCCTCGATCACGGCGCGAAACGCTCTGAGCGCCTGCAGGGCGTCTATCCGAAGGTCTCGGTCGTCGAGGTCATCAACAATCCGCCGTGGATGGACGGTGCCTGGAACGACACGGACGCAGAGTTGAGGCTCAGTCTCTCCGATGGCCCGCTCGGGAACGCGCCCGCGATTCGCGTCTCCGGAATCTTTTTCTGGTCGCCTGCGGGACTTGGCGTCTATCCGCCGGGCCCGCCCGCCGTCTTGCGTGAGGCGCCCAGACTCTACGCCTTGTTCCCTCTCCGGGCGCGTCAAGCGCCCGTCGAGGCCGGGGAGAAATGGGAGTCGGCGAAATGGGCGATGCGAATCACCGTCGAGGGAAGCGAAGCCGATCGCGCGGGAACACAGAGTTGGATCGTGGGCGAGATCCCCGTAACAGCAACGCGCGACGGGCTCGGGGCTGAAGAATCGGAAAGTCCAGCGCGGAAGACTTTGACGTTCGCAGATCCAGCGCTCCGGTCCGCCTACGTCGAGGCGGCGGACGAGGCGGCGGACGAGGCCTCGACCGATTTCCGCGCTGCGCGAGGTGAGGGCCAGACATGGAACCTATCCCTGTCCAGTCGACCGACCGGGGCCGCGGAGCTGCGGTTCGAAGTGCTGAAGGATCTCGGACCGGGTGTCGGCGCATGGCTGGTCGACCCGGAACGGTTCGAGTTGGTCGAGCTCCGAGAGACCTCCCGCTATTCCCTCGAGCCACAGGCCGGGAGCGACCGAGAACTTCTGTTGGTCGTGGGCGCGAAGGCGTTCCTCGACGACCAACTTGCACAGTTCGGTTCGATGCTGTTCGAGGTCTCGACGGCTCGTTCGTTCCCGAACCCGTTCGCCCGCGGTACTTCGATCGCCTATCGCGTCCGTGAGACCGATCTCGTCTCGGTCACGGTCTACGACGTGACCGGTGCGGTTGTTCGACGGATCTCGCCGGAGCAGCGCCGCGGCCCCGGAGTGCACGTGGTCGCGTGGGACGGACGAGACGCCTCGGGTCGGGATCTCCCGAGCGGCATGTACTTCTACCGAGTCGCGGGTGAGCGCTTCCGGGTCACGAGACCGTTGACGATCTTGAGGTGATCGGGGCGCGCCAGCATCCTCACAACTCGATCACGTTCCCGCCGCCGAGATCGACGACGACGTGCGGTTGGTTGCCGGCGGGGGCGCCTTCTGGCGGCGGGATGGAGAAGCGCACCGTGCCGACCCGCCCGCCGTCTCGAGAGAGTGCGTCGATCGCCTCCCAGAAAGCGGTCTCGGCGACGCGGCCTTCAGCGTAGGTCGGGGTCGTCGATCGTTCCCCGATTCGTGACCTTCGCGAGCGAGGCGCCGTCGGCCGTCAGCAGCGCTCGTAGATAGCATTCGTTCTGTTCCCAGAGGTCGACCCTGTTCGTCGGACGGCGCTGCAGCGCCAATCTGGTTCTGCTGCGTGGCCACGGCCGCTCGACGAGGATGCGCTGGCCAGCTCCACGCGCCGGAGATCGTAGCTGCGCTCGACTCGAATCATGTGCGCGGCTCCGCGCTCGCTTCGCCGACGAGCAACTGTTCGAGGACGTAGGGCAGGATCCCCCCTGCCGCGAAGTAGGCAGCTTCGATCGGAGTATCGATTCGCACCATGAGTCGCGCCGAGTCCACCCGCCCGTCGCGACGCTCGATCCCGAGGCGTTCGCTGCCATCGAGACCGAGCGTCTGGCCCGTCACTCCCTCCGGAAATTCGCAAGGCAGGACTCCCATGCCGATCAGGTTCGAGCGATGGATTCGTTCGAAGCCGCATGCGACGACCGCACGGACCCCGAGCAGGCGTGTGCCCTTGGCGGCCCAGTCGCGTGAGCTCCCCGCACCATAGTCGTTTCCCCCGATCACGATCAGCGGCGCCCCTTCGGTTCGGTAGCGCTCCGCCGCGTCGTAGATCGTCATGCGCTCGCTGCCGGGCTGGTGGCTCGTCACGCCGCCCTCGACGCCCGAGACCATCAGGTTCCGGATTCGGACATTGGCGAAGGTTCCTCGGATCATCACCTCGTGGTTCCCGCGACGCGCGCCGTAGCTGTTGAGGTCCTGGTCTGACAAGTCGTGCTCGCGCAGATAGGCGCCCGCCGCCGACGCCGGCTGGATCGCGCCCGCCGCTGATGTCCGCAGACGACGGCGCACAGAGCGACGCTTTGAAGAAGCCGCCCGAGGGCAGCTCCAGTTGCTGGCGTAACTCGATCATCTGGTGTTTTCTGTGGTTGTGTAAGCGATCACCTTTTTGTGCGCAGCAGGATCGTACCCAAGCGCGCTGTCGTGCAACCCTCCGACGTCGAGGGGCTCGGTCTCCGCATCCCGGCTGGGCCTCTTGGCTTGGGCGGGGATCACGCCGGGGATCACGCCGGGGATCGCCGCGCGGATCTCGCACGGTAAGTAAGCGATGCACCCCGGTATAGCGCCCGAGGTAGCATCTGTCACGAGCTCGCCGAGAACGGTCAATTCGAGCGTGAGCTGGGTCCACCAGCTGGCGCTCACTAGCGCAGGAGGCGCCTATGTCAGAACACGAATGCCTCTACCCTGAGGCGACACGCGAAATGACCGAGCAGCGCAACCGTCTTGCTCCCGGGCCGGCCGAGTCGTTCCGAGCCTTCAGCAAGAGCGTTTTCGCTGACGGAGCTGTTTCCGCCAAGACAAAGCAGCTGATCGCTGTAGCGGTCGCGCACGTGACGCAGTGTCCCTATTGCATCCGAGGCCATAGTCGGGCCGCCCTGCGGCTCGGTGTGACCGCTGAGGAGATCATGGAGGCCATTTGGGTGGCCTCGGAGATGCGCGCTGGCGGCGCCCTCGCACACTCCGCGCTGGCGTTGGACGAAATCGTGCACCACCAAGGCGAGAAGGGCAGCGGCTGACGGGGACTCTCATCGTGTCGCAGAACGCGCTCGCCGACCGCGGGCTTTTAGGACCGGCGGTAACCGGACCATGACCGCAGACAACTACTTGATCGGAATCACGACCACCGGTTCGCCGCACATCGGCAACTACGTCGGTGCAATTCGACCCGGCATCACGGCGAGCACAGATCCATCGACCCAGCACTTCTATTTTCTCGTCGACTATCACGCGTTGGCCAAGAACGAGGACCCGGACAAGATCCGTCACTCGACCCTCGAGATCGCGGCCGCCTGGCCGCCGACATCCTGATGTTCAAAGCAACGCGCGTGACCGTCGGTCAGGACCAGAAGCAGCACGTAGAAATGGCGCGGGACATTGCGCAACGTTTCAACCACCGACACCGGGATACCTTCGCGCTGCCGGAGCTGGTGATTGGGGAGACCACCGCCGTGCTCCGAGGCCTCGACGGTCGCAAGATGTCGAAGAGCTATGACAAGACCATTCCCCTGTTCTGCCCGCCCAATCAGCTCCGCAAGCTCATCATGAAGATCAAGACGAACAGTCTCGAGCCAGGTGAGCCCAAGGACACCAACGACAGCACTCTGTTGGACATCTACAAGGCGTTTGTCACGCCTGAGGAAACACGATTGATGGCGGCTCGGTATGCCGATGGCATTGCCTGGGGAGAGGTGAAGCAGATGCTCTTCGAGTGCATCGACGACCACGTCGCTCCGGCTCGGGCCGAGTTCCAGAGGCTCGTCGATCATCCGGGCCAGGTCGAGGCAGAGCTGAAAAAGGGGGCCATCCGCGCGCGCAAAATTGCCACGCCCTTCTTGGCCGACATCCGGAAAGCGATCGGGATCCGACCGCTGGGCTAGCGCTGGTCGCCAGGGAACGACCGGCTCAATGACGGCACCGAGCTCGCCCGGCCCACGCGCGCGTAGACGACTGCGGCGGCAGAGAAGCCGATGGCGACTGCGTTCGCGACCGCTCCCGCCGAGCGCAGACCTTCGTGGCCGGTGAGGTCGCCGAGCACGCGCGCCAGCAGACCGCCGTGGAGTGCGGCGAGCGCGACGTACAGCACTGGGTGGAACGGCAGTTCGACGCGCGCAACCGCGAGTCCGGCACGAAACGCCGCGAATTTCGCGACGTCCAGGCGTCCCTCCACGTTCGCGGCCGCGAGCAGCGCGTGCAGGCGCTCATGGTCCAGTGCAAGATAATCCGTCACGTGCTTCGTTTCAGCGCGCATCTGCTCATTCCTCCAGCGTCCTTCGACCAGAACTCGTCGTGATGCACGGTGCAGCCCTCGCGATCGGACCGGAGATTTAGGGACACCCCTAGCTAGCTCCTAGCGATCAATCCGTGATCAACCTCGCGCCACTCTGAAACGTGACGTAGGCCCAGGCCCACTCGATCATGACGACCAGTCGATTACGGAACCCGATGAGGTAGAAAATATGGACCACGAGCCAGATCAGCCAGGCGAAGAAGCCGCCGAACCGTAGCCCGCCGATCTCGACGATCGCGAACTTCCGGCCCACCGTGGCCAGGTTGCCCTTGTCGTGATAGCGGAACGGGCCGGTCGGCTCGCCGCCGATGAGCTTGAGGATATGAGAAGCGATGTACCGTCCCTGTTGCATTGCCACGGGGGCGAGACCGGGAAGCGGTTTGCCGTCCTGCTCGAGCGACGCGGTATCTCCCAGGACGAAGACTCGCGGCTCTCCCGGCACTGACAGGTCCGGATTCACTTTCACGCGGCCGGAGCGATCGGTTTCCGTCCCAAGCCATTTCCCCGCCGGAGAGGCCACCACGCCCGCGGCCCAGATCACGCATCCCGACGCGATCCTGCGGTCCGCGAGGTCAACGCCTCCGGCGTCGATGCGCTGGACCAGGGAGTCCGTAAGGACCGTGACTCCAAGCCGTCCGAGCTCAAGGGCGGCCCGCTCGGCGAGCTCCGCCGGAAACCCCGAGAGCAGCCTCGGGCTCGCCTCGACCAGGAGCACTCTCGTCTGGGTGGGATCGATGTGTCGGAAATCGCGGGCCAGCGCCTTGCGGGCCAGTTCCGAGATCGCGCCCGCCAGCTCGACGCCCGTGGGGCCGCCCCCGACGACGACGAAAGTGAGCAGCTCGTCGCAACGGGCGCGGTCGGCCTCTTTCTCCGCCATCTCGAACGCGAGAAGGATCCGTCGCCGGATCGAGGTCGCATCCTGGATCGACTTGAGGCCAGGCGCGAACTCCTCCCACTCGTCGTGCCCGAAGTATCCATGCCTCGCGCCGGTGGCGAGCACGAGGAAGTCATAGGGCAGCCCGTCTTCCCGGCCGCTCAGCCGCACCCGGCGGTTGGCCAGATCGATTCCCGTTACCTCCGCCAGCAAGACCTCGGTGTTCGCCTGCCTCCGGAGCACCGACCGAATCGGCATCGCGATATTGGCTGGCGAAAGCCCCGCCGTCGCGACCTGATAGAGCAGGGGCTGAAAGACATGGTGGTTGCTCCGATCGACGAGTGTGATCCGCGCCGGGGCGCGATGCAGCGCGCGAGCCGCCCCGAGACCCGCAAACCCCCCACCCACGATGACGATCCTCGGCGCGTTCCCGTCAGGCATGTGCGCATGTTCTCATAGGACCGCCGAACGGGTGGCGGTGGGAGGGAACACGTCGAGCCGGCCCAGGCCACGCAGCAGAACCAGATTGGCGCTCCAAGGGCCGATGCTCGGCAGCTTGGTCAAGTACGGGACCGCCTCGGTGCTGCTCAGGCCCGAGAGCTGCTCCTCGGTTACTTCTCCTGCTTCGATCGCGCGCGCGACGTGGCGGAGCGTCTCGGCCTTCCGAAGACTGAGGCCGCACGCGTCCGCTGAGCGCGTGCACGGAAGCAGTTTCGTTGGCGCGATGCTCCGTGATGCGAGCGCCGGCCTTCATCACGATGAGGACAATCCGAAGATCGGCCTCGCGCGCCAGCGTGCGCGCGGTATGACCGTCACGCAGGTAGGCGTCTTCCGATCGCAATTCAGAGTCTGCTGTCGCAAGATCAAAGATGGTCATTTCGGGCTCTCCGTTCCTGGTCAGATCGACTGCCGATACCCAAAGAACTCGTGGTCTTCATTGTAGCCGCCGTGTCCGCCGCCGACGTCGTCAGATTGGGTGTTTGTACTCTACAATACAAAGTACTTGACTGACCCAGGAGACGGGAGGATCTTCTCTCCATGACGCGCCAAACCGACGAGCCATCCAGCCTCTACGAGCACGCCGCCGAGAACCTTGTCTACATCCGGGACGCGATGGAGCGCGCCGGGTCCTTCACGGCGGTGCCGGGCTGGGGAGGCGTGATCATGGGGCTGACGGGAGCCGCGGCGGCGATCATCGCCGCAGGGCAGGACGCGCGGGACGCGTGGCTCGTCACCTGGCTGGCCGCGGCGGTGATCGCTTTCACCGTGGGAGTGGTGGCGGTTCTGCTCAAATCGCGCGAAGCTGGCGCGCCGTTCCTTTCGCGGCCCGCGCGGCAGTTCGCCCTCAGTTTCTCGCCCGCCATTCTGGCCGGGGCGCTCCTGACCGCCGCGCTCGTCCGCGCCGAGCTTCACTCGCTTCTTCCAGGTGTGTGGCTCCTGCTCTGCGGCGCGGCCGTCGTCGCCGGCGGCGCTTTCTCGGTGCGCATCATCCCGTTGATGGGACTCTTCTTCCTCTTTCTCGGAACGATCGCGCTGTTCAGCTCTCCCTTGATCGGTGATGTCTGCCTCGGCCTCGGATTCGGCGCCCTTCACATCGTCGTCGGAGCGATTATCGCGAGGCGGTACGGTGGGTAAGAAAGCGCCCAACCCGAAGAGGCTCACACCGTCCCCGGAACTCATCCCGATGGAAGGCGCGGTGGAGAAGACGGCCGAGCTCGATCGGCTCATCCACGACCGGCTGCGCCTCGGGATTCTCAGCGCCCTGGCGGTCAACGAGAGCTTCAGCTTTACCGAGCTCAAGAACCTCCTCAAGACGACGGACGGCAACCTCAGCGTCCACGCCCGCAAACTCGAAGAAGCCGGGTACGTCTCCTGCCGGAAGTCGTTTCAAGGGAGAGTCCCGCACACCGAGTACCGGCTGACGACGAACGGCCGCCGAGCGCTGCAGCGCTATCTCGATCACATGGAAGCTCTCATCATCGCCACGCGGGGGCGGGCGTGACGTGCGCCGAAGCGCCGCTTCGAGCGCATTATTGTTGATTGTCACTTTGCCGTGTAAAGTACTCTGCGTACTCTGCGTACTCTGCGTACTCTGCGTACTCTGCGTACTCTGCGTACTCTGCGTACTCGTGCAGGACGACCTCCTCGCTCCCCATCGCGATCATCATGCACCTGGCTAACTTACCTCTTGGTTCCACGAGCTGATCAGACAAGGAGCCTGAGACATGTCGCCTGAAGACAACGCGGTACTGCTCGAGGAGCAGATCGACCGATGGCGGAGCTACCTGCACCGCCGGCAGACGAACCATTCTGTCGATGTCGTTGTGCTGGAAGCTCAGCTCCGTGAGCAGGTGTCAGCCTTGGTCAACGCGGGGCTCGCCACCGAGGAAGCGTTTCTGGTGGCGGTGAAGCGCATCAGCGGACTCGATGCTTCGTCGCGGGAGTTCGCGCGCGAGCATTCGGACCGACTCTGGAAGCAGCTCCTGGTTGCCGCGACGGCTCTCGACGTGCACCGAGCGCCGGCTCGGACCGACGCCATTGTCGCCTTCTGTCTTGCGGTGGCGGCGGCCCTGGCCATAAAGGCGCCGACGCTCTTCGGGCTCCAACTGGATCAGGACGCCAGCTTCTATGCTCGAAATCTCAGTTTCTTCGTCCTGCCGTTCTTGACCGGCTACTTCGTCTGGAAACGACGGCTCCCGACCGGCGCGTCCCGTTGGATGGCGCTGGCGTTCGTCGCGGCGGCTGTGTTGGGCAATGTCTTTCCATTCACGCCGGGCGGCTCTACCGAAACGCTGACTGCGTTGCACCTGCCGATCGCGCTTTGGCTGGTAGTGGGCGTCGGGTATGCGGGCGGAAGCTGGAGCCAGGTTGGGCGCCGCATGGACTTCATCCGATTCTCGGGGGAGCTGTTCATCTACTACGCCCTGATCGCCCTCGGCGGCGGCGTCTTCATGGCGTTCACGTTCAGGATCTTCGACGCGATCGGGATCACCGTCGAACCGTTCTTCGAGTCGTGGCTGCTCCCGTGCGGAGCGGCCGGCGCCGTTCTGGTTGCTTCGTGGCTGGCGGAGGCGAAGCAAGGCGTGATCGAGAACATGGCGCCGGTGTTGACGCGCCTCTTCACACCCCTGTTCGCCGGCCTGCTGGTCACGTTCCTGGTCACGCTGCTCTTGACGGGGCGAGGAGTCGACATCGAGAGGAACGTACTCATCGCATTCGACCTGCTGCTGGTCGTGGTCCTTGGTCTGCTGCTCTATTCCATCTCCGCGCGAGACGCGTGGTCGCCTCCCTCCGCTTTCGATCTGCTGCAGATCGTCTTGGTGATCAGCGCGATCTTGGCCGACGCGGTGGCGCTGTGGGCCATGGCGGCGCGCGTCACCGAGTTCGGTTTCACTCCGAACCGAACCGTCGCTCTGGGCATGAACGTGATTCTCTTGGTCAACCTGGCGTGGTCTGCGGTGCTCTATATCCTTTTTCTGAGAGGGCGGGGATCCTTCACGGCGCTGGAACAGTGGCAGACCGGTTACTTGCCGGTCTACTCCGCGTGGGCGGCCATCGTCGTGACCGTCTCTCCTCTGGTGTTCGGGTACAGATGAAGCGCTTGACCTCCGCCCTCGCGCCGTCGTCCTCAGGCTGACCGGCGCGGCTGTCGATCAGGCTCTCGAAGCTGAGGCCGTTGACCGACTGTCCACGCTTGCAATCCGCGCCGCGTTGCGGCAGAAAGAGGGCGGCTTTTCAGTTTCGGTCTGCCGCGGCGGTGAACAGCGCAGTCTCTCCCTTCGGGCCCATGGCGCCGGCCGCGACGAGTGCCCGAAGCACATGTTGCTGGTCCGGCGTGCTTCGCAACTGACGCATCGCAATCCACAGGAGCGTCATGTCGGAGAGCCCCGTCCGGTTCAGATCGACCTGAGGCGCCAGCGAGGCAACGGTTGCAGCGTCGTTCCGCGGGATAGCCTCGGCGATCTCCCGCCTCGGTCCGGAGCGGAAGAACGTCACCAGGAGCGGGTTCGTGCGGGCGATTCCGGCGGCGGCGAGGCCGAGCACTCCATCGAGGGCCACGAGGCGCCAGAACAGGATCTTCGTCAGCATGGCGATTCGACCGCTCCAGAATCTGGATCACACATAGACACCGCTGGTGCATCCTGGCGCCGTGCAGATCGAATATCAACCGGGACCGGGAGGGGGAGATACTTGCGATCAGAGCGACGAACAAGATGGCGGGCATCTCAGCCCCAGCGTCCGCATTCCTCCACCGCGTCTTCTCGCGCGGTCGACCGATGACGACGCTTGTAGTCGGCGCCAGCGGGGCGACCGGACGGCTGCTGACGGAAGAGCTGCTTGATCGCCGACAACACGTCAGGGTGATCGTGCGCTCGATCGACAAGCTCCCCGGCGTACTCCGGGGGCGCGATCGCTTGGCCGTGATTCAGGGAAGCGTTCTGGATCTCAGCGACGCCGAGTTGGCCCGGCAGGTCGATGGGTGCGATGCGGTGGCGTCATGCCTCGGACACAATTTGAGTTGGAAGGGCATCTACGGCCACCCACGCAGGCTTGTGACCGACGCCACTCGCCGACTCTGTAACGCGATCGCCGCGACCAAGCCGGCCAAGCCCACCAGATTCGTGCTGATGAACACAGCGGGCAACAGCAACCGCGATCTCCGAGAGCCGATCTCGCTTGGGCAGCGCTGCGCCATCGGACTGCTCCGGATGCTGCTGCCGCCGCATGTGGACAACGAGAAGGCGGCGGAGTATCTGCGAACCCAAGCTTCCCAGGATAAAAGCATGATCGAGTGGAGCGTGGTTCGTCCGGACAATTTGTTCGATGAGAGCGAGGTCAGCGCGTATGTCGTGCATCCTTCGCCGATCAGAAGCGCGATTTTCGACCCGGGGACGACAAGTCGAATCAACGTGGCGAGCTTCATGGCGGATCTGATCACTCACGATGAGATCTGGAGCGGGTGGAAAGGCCGAATGCCGGTGATCTACAACTCGAGTGCTCGCGCGCCGAGTGCGCGATGAGTCGCCGCCGCCGTTCTTCTTGCCGGTCGGGAGCCTCGTTTTGCAGGGTCAGCCGGCGGAATCCTATGCTGCCCTCCAGCGGCGGTTGAAGTCGCGAAAGGAGTGAATCATCACGACGCCCACGCCAGTCATCGTGCACATCGAGTATCGAGTTCGGCCCGATCAGGTCGAAAGAGCGGTGGCCGAACTCGATCGTCTCCTCGCCACGGTCGTAGCGACGGAAACGGATTGCCTCGGTCTGCGCCTCCTCCAGAACTCCCAGGATCCCACGAAGCTCCTGCTTATCGAGGACTGGACGAGTCCGGATGCGTATCTCGGCCCGCACTTCCGAACCCCGCATCTGCAGGCATTCATCGCTAGCGCGGCCGAGTTCTTCCAAGGCCCGCCCGTCATAGAGTTTTGGTACTCGAGAGCAGAACATTCGCGCGACGACACCGCCTCGGCCCCTGGTTCGTTTCGCTCGTCACCGAACTCGGGATCGTAGGGGGGACGCGGAGAGCGCATGCGTACAGAAGTCGGAATCGTGGAAGCGATCTACTCGGCCAGTTCCGCTCCGGACGTACTGAAAGCGGTCGTTCGTGCGAACGAGAACAACGCGGGAGTCTATCGCGCGGTGACGCGCATCGGTCGATTGGCAGTCGGACAGACCTCTATGTTGTGTCGCGGGGCGCACGAGCCAAGGCCCGAGTCGCACTGTTCAAGGGCGGGCTGATTCTGATGGGCGCGACCGCGGTCGTCGGACAGGTCGCCTGGAAGGTGGTTCACCCCGTGGTCCCGTCCTTCCAGGTGATGGGCATCTTCAGCCTCGCAGGCATCGTCGCGAACGGCCTTTGTCTGTGGTTGTTGTGGCGGCACCGGAACGCGGACATCAACATGAGCTCGGTGTACGAGTGCTCCCGCAACGACATCGCATCGAACTTGTCGGTGCTTGCCGCGGCTGCCGGGGTGGGGTTGTTCCACGCCGGTTGGCCGGACATCGTCGTCCCGGCGTGTCTCGCCGCGTTGCTCTCGAGATCAGCGGTGCGCGTCATCCGAGGCGCATTGGCGGAACTCGCTCTTCAACCTCGAGGGTCGACATAGCCAATCCTGACGGACCGTGCTGACTCGGGCCGCAGGGAGTCTCCGCACTGACGGTCCGTTTGGTGTCGGGTATGCTCCGGACCAGCCAATCGGAGGATCGAACCCATGTCCCGCAAGACCGCGCACGATTTCGATCAGGAGTTGCTCGTCCTGTTCGACGCTCACGTCCACGGAGGCATCGATCGCCGCACGTTCCTCGACAGGGCCGCCAAGTTCGCAGTCGGCGGGATGACGGCGATGATGCTGCTCGATCAACTGAGCCCGAACTTCGCGGCGGCGCAGGTGGTCGGGGCCGAGGACAAGCGGATCGGGGCCAAGCATCTCGAGTACGACTCGCCCAAGGGAACCGGCAGGGCCCGCGGGTACCTCGTTCATCCGGTCGAGGCGAAGGAGAAGGCGAACGGGAAGCTTCCGGGGGTGCTCGTGATCCATGAGAACCGCGGATTGAACCCGCACGTCGAGGACGTGGCGCGTCGCGTCGCCCTCGAGGGATTCGTCGCCTTCGCCCCTGACGCGCTCTTCTCTCTTGGCGGCTACCCCGGAGACGAAGACAAGGCGCGGGAGCTGTTCCAGAAGCTCGATCAGGCCAAGGTCCGTGAGGATTTCATCTCCGCCGCCGCGTTCCTGAAAGCGCGCCCGGAGTGCACGGGCAAGATCGGCGCGGTGGGCTTCTGCTACGGCGGAGGCATGGTCAACTACTTGGCCACACGCCTGGGCGACGATCTCTCCGCCGGTGTCTGCTTCTACGGCTCTTCCCCGGACTCGAACGACGTGCCGAAGATCAAGGCCTCGCTGATGGTGCAGCATGCGGAGACCGACGAACGCATCAACGCGAGGTGGCCGGAGTTCGAACGGGCGCTGAAAGCGGCCAACGTCACGTACGAGCGCTTTTACTATCCCGGCACGCAGCACGGCTTCAACAACGACACGACGCCGCGGTATGACGCGGAAGCCGCCAAGCTCGCCTGGGCGCGCACGGTCACGTTCTTCGAGCAGCACCTGCGCGAGATCAGTGGGTAATTCGCGACGCGGTCTGGAGGATCGGTGAGGACGCTTGCTCCGGCGGCGCCAGGCTCCTGCTGGCGGCGAGGGTTGTCTTGGCTGACACTGTCGATCGTCCTGGCGCTCTCCGGGTGCGCCACGACGGACAACGAGGACGAGCTGGCCGAGCGCGTTGATGCGACCTTGGCCCCGCTCGTCGCGGCCAACGAGTTCAGTGGCGCGATTGTCATGATGCGGGGCGATCGAGTCGTCTACGGAGGCGGCTTCGGAATGGCGAACCACGCCGAGAATCTCCCGTTCGGAATCGACACGCCCGCCGACGGCGGTTCGATGGCCAAGACGCTCACCGCTGCGGGCGTCTGGTGGTTGGTCAACGAAGGGCGGATCGAAGTGGACGCCCCCGTCACCAAGTACATACCGGAGTATCCACACGCGGAGACGACCGTGCGGCGTCTCATCAGCCACACGAATGGTCTGCCGCCCTACTACGAGTTCTTCGATCCGTACTTCCAGCCGGGCGAGATCCGCACGACCTCCGCACTGCTGCGAGTCGTTTCCGAGCGGGCTCCGATGCCTTCCTTCGCGCCGGGCACCCAATTCGAATACTCGAATCTCGGCTTCGACGCAGCGGCGTTGGTCATCGAGCGCGTCACCGGGCAGTCGTACGAGCAGTTCCTGGAGGAGCGGTTCTTCGAGCGACTCGGGATGCGCTCCAGCTTCCCGCGACCCGCGCGCCTCGCGGACTGGAGCGGCGTCCGGACCATGGGCTACCGGTGGCGGAATGATGCATGGCAGGTGTGGGACGTTTTCGACTCCGAGGCGTTCCTGGGCGCCTCGAATCTCTACTTCTCGGCCGCGGACCTCGCGCGCTGGGCCAGTGCGAACGCGGCCGGGACCGCGGTCCCGCCGGCGGTGCTCGAAGCGGGACAACGTCGCCCACTGATCGACAACCAGCCTTCGCCGATCAATGGTTTGAGTTGGTACTCCGACGCGAGCGGGAACCGCCACCACTACACGGGCGCGCTCAACGCGTTTCAGAGCCTCGCGTACTGGGACCGGGAGCGAAACGAAGCGGTCGCGTTCGTCAGCAACAGCGCCACGCCTCCCTGGAAGCTCATCACCTTGCAGCGGGCCCTGGTGTCGGCTCTCCTCGGCGAGTCGCCGGTCCCCGACCCGGAGGAAAGCTTCGTCCGGCTCGACCCCGAGAACCGTTCGACGTTCGCAGGCGCGTACCACTCTGGCGAGCTCGATAGTGTGATCGTCGCGCTGGCGCCCGAGGGCGAGGGTCTCAGAGTTCGGGTCGGCGCCGGCCTGGACTTCGACATGTTTCCGGTCGGCGGCGGCGTGTTCTACGTGCCAGGTCTGGACTGGTTGCTCGCATTCACCGGCGGCGAAGCGCCGACGTCACTGCATGTGCGGTCCATGTATATCGATTCGGTGCTCGGTCGGGTTGCATCCTCCGGCTCTCCGCGCGGGACACCACTCGTAGGGAAACTGGAGTTGACGGCGTCGATGAGCGTTCCTCGCGCGGCGCACACCGCCACCCTACTGACGGACGGCCGAGTACTGGTCGTGGGCGGGTTCACGAATGAGGAGAATGCCGCGCAGGGTGCGGAGGTCTACGAACCCGAAGCCGCACGCTTCTCACCGTTGCCTCGCACGGTCACACTGCGTCACAGCCACACCAGCACTGTTCTTCCCAGCGGCCGGGTGCTGATCGTCGGCGGCTTCGCCGGGGAAGCCACGACGGTCGCCGCGGCCGAGTTGTTCGACCCGGTGTCCAACTCATTCACGTCCACTGGATCGCTCCTGGCCGCTCGGGCAGGCCACGTCGCCGTGCTGCTCGAGAGCGGAAAGGTCCTCATCGCAGGGGGCGTCGGGCCCGGATGGAGTTTTCTCTCCAGCGCGGAGCTGTACGACCCTGCCACCGAATCCTTTTCGCCGACGAGCGCGATGACCGTCGCCCGCGAGAGTCACGCGGCGGTGCGGCTGCAGGACGGTCGCGTCCTGATCGCGGGCGGGCATCGGGGCCGACGCGCCGACATCGAGTTGTATACATCGGCGGAGGCGTACGACCCTGCGACCGGGATCTTCGAGCGCGTGGGCGATATGCGCGTGCGTCGTCACAAGCACGACGCCCTCCTGTTGAGCGACGGTCGGGTACTGATCACGGGTGGAGCAGACGAACGCGACAGCGACGGCGTCTACAACTCAACCGAGTTCTTCGATCCGGTGACCGGGGCGTTCACGCTGGGTCCGCCCATGAAGCACCCCAGGTACAAGTACCAAGCCACCTCCATGCTGCAGCCGAGTGGCCTTGCGCTGCTCGCGGGCGGCGCAGCGCGAGCAGAGACCTACGATCCGATCAGCGGAACCTTCGCGACGGTGCGCGGCGATGCTCGCCTGGCCGGTCAGTTCTCCGCGGTCGCTCCGCTGTCAGCCGGAGGGGCGCTCGTCACGGGCGGTTACGGGAACGGTGGCGGCCCGCGATCCTCTGCTTGGTTGTACCGTCCGTAGAGCCGCCGAGCGGAAAACGACACGATGGCAACAGATCGAGTCTTTCGAAGCCTCCTGAAGACGCATCATTTTCCAGCGAACGCCGAGGCGACAACCGTCGTACCGACGCCCGGACGATCTCCGTGAGATCGCGCGCCCCCTCTGAACGTCGGAAACCACGAGGTGAGCATGGAGTCTTCGAAGCGCGTTGGCCGGATAACCGGCGTCTTGCTGCTCCTGCATCTGGTGTGCGGGCTGATGCTGCCCTACATCCTGATGTAGCCGGCGTTCGCGGATCCGGGCTTTCTGGAGAACGCGGCCCCGAACGCGGGCCGGATCCGCACGGCCGTGCTCCTACTCTTCATGAGTGGCGCGATCACGGTCGCCGTTGCCCTCACTTCGCTGCCGGTCTTTCGACGATACGGTGAGCGGCTCGCGGTCCTTCTCGTCGTGTTGAGCGGTGTCATCGTCGCGCTGCATGCCGTCGAGAACGGCGCGCTGCTGTCCATGCTGTCGCTGAGCCAAGAAAACTCCGCGCGCGGTGGGGCGGATACCTCGCAGCTCCAAGGGCTCGGGCTGGTAGTGGGGACCGCGCGCAGGTGGGCGCATTTCACGCATCTGCTCGTGGTAGGTAGCTGGATCTTCACGCTCTTCGCTGTGCTCTGGAGGTCCCGGCTGGTTCCGCGTCTGTTCGCCGGCCTGGGGATGTTGGCGGCCGTCCTGCAGATGACCGGGGTTCCGTTGCGGGCCGTGCTCGGTCTGGAAATCATGACGGGCATGGCCATTCCGCTCGCTCCGATCTACCTGGCAGCGGCGACGTGGCTAATGTTCAAAGGGTTCGTGGAGCGGGGGCGATAGCTGCTCGCAGGTGGAGGCAGCATGAGACTCGTCTGGTTCGGGTCGATTCTCCTGGTGTTGATGGGGTGCACTGGGGACGGGTCTCCCGCCAAGCCGACACCCCCGGAGACACTCCAGCCGCTCACCGAGAGCGAACCTCGCTACCTCGCGTTCCAGATCTTCGAAGGGGGACCTGATCCGGCGATTCCGTTCGACCGTGTCATGGTCTATACCCCGAGAGCGAAGATCGCTGCCGTCGTGGACGACATCATCACGACGATCGGCGTTACCGGCGGCCCGCGTGCGAAACTCGCGTTCATCCTCGGCCCGATCTAGTTCGACCACACCGACGCGGAGGCGCGGCAGATCGTCGACGACGGGTTCGACCTCGCGCTGGCCGAGAACATCGCCGTCGGATTCCATATCGATGATGCGATGTTCTGGAGCAACCGCGCCGATCTCGCCGGTGATCCCGCCAACGTGGAGTGGACAGATTTCTCGGGCGCACTCAGCACGGGGCTATTGCTCGATTGGGCTCGCCCGCCGGCGCGAATGTGCTTCACCGCGCCCGCTATCGAGGCGGAGGTGACCCGGCGAGCGCGCGACGTGATCGGGGCGGAGGTCGCATCTCGAGTGGCGATGCTGGAGGAGCAGGGGAAGGCAGACCTCTTCGCGGGCGTCATCGCGGGTTGGGAGAGTCATATGGGGCAGGACGTCGTCACGAGGGAGCGGGTGGGCTTCCACGCTCTCACGAATCGTGGCTTCGGCCCCGGGAATCCGCCCTCGAACGTAGGGGCCGAGGTCGCCTCGATCGTCGCCGAGTTCATCGGCCTGCGTAGGCCGAAGGCGCCAATCTCCTTCCACCGGCCGGCGAGTCGGGCCTGAGCATGGAGAGCTATCTCGCCCGTTGCTTCAACCACGGCGCAACGCTCGTCGTTGTCTACAGTTGGGGAATCGGGGGCCCAGAGGTGAGGAACACGAATCCGTTCCGCATCGCCACCGAAGGGCCGGACGCGCTGGCGACCTACCGCAAGTTCCTTTCCCAGTAATCGGGGAGTCCACTCGCCGGATCGCACGCGCGCGTACAACGCACGCCGGTAGTTCACGGTACAGGTCACTGCGCGCGCGATTCTGTCGAAGAGATTTCCGCGGCGCTCACCTCGGCTGCTCTTGACCAAATCCAGCAAGAGCAGCGCCTGCCGCAGTAGTGCGAGCAGGATCAGGGCGACGACCATCGTCACCGCGGCTCCGTCCGGCCGAGCGTCGCGCTGGATGCTGACCTCGGAAGTGGCTGTGCTCGAAGTAATGCCATAGAAGGCGCGAGACCTCTTCAGGTATTGGGCAATGGACTGCGAGTCTATCCTCACGGTGTAGGGAAGCCAGGCACGATGCGGAAACGGATCTCCCAGAGGGTAGAATCCTCCCACAGTCAGTCGGTGATGGCTGGCTCCGCCGCTGATCGCGAATCAGAGAGACCTGCTTCGACGGGGAGAAGTCATGCCCAGGGCAGGGAGTCGTCGATCCGGGCCGGGTGGACGTCGAGAAGAACGGATGAAGGCCGAATCGTTCGCGTAGGAGGACAAGGTGCGGCGAGTTCACCTCATGTTGCGTTCACTGCTCGGCGTCGTGTTCGCCGCCGCTTTGATTCCCCCGGTTGTTTTCGGGCAACGGGTGGAGACTGGCTTTCTCGATCGCTCGATCGTCGACGCGGGTGGGATGCGGTGGTATCAGATCTTTGTGCCGAGGGGCTACTCGCCCGACAGGGAGTGGCCGCTGATTCTCTTCCTCCATGGCGGGGGCGAGGCGGGCAACGACGGGCATGTACAAACAGAGATCGGGCTGGGAAGCGCGATCAGGCGACATGTCGATCGCTTCCCGGCGATCGTCGTGTTTCCGCAGTTGCGCCCTGACTCGCGTTGGAACGGCCAGGAAGCGGCGCTTGCGCTGAAGATGCTGCGGCAAGCAGAAGATGAGTTCGCGACCGACCCGAAACGTGTCTATCTCACTGGATTGTCGCGAGGTGGCGCGGGCGCCTGGTATATTGCGTATCGCGATCCAGAGCGTTTCGCCGCGCTTCTTGTCGTCTGCGGACGTGTGACCCCAGCGAGCACGCTGAACGGGAAGCCGCTTCCAGATCAGGATCCGGTCGTGCCGCCTACGGACGGTGAGCCGTTCGCCGCCGTCGCCGAACGGGTGAAATCGCTACCCATCTGGGTGTTCCACGGCGACGCCGATGAGACGATCTCCGTGGAAGAGTCTCGCAGCGTGACTTCCGCCTTGCGCGACGGGGGCGCCTCGGTCGCGTACTCGGAGCTGCCCGGCGTAGGCCACAACGCCTGGGACGCGGCGTACGGGTCGGCCGAAGTGATGCAGTGGTTGTTTGCGCAACGCAGATCCAGTAGGTGATCCAAGGGGGAGGTCGTTGTGTCGGAGGCCAAGACGAAACCCACGACTGTCAGCGTCACCGCGATTCTGGCCGCGATCGAGGATGCGGAGAGGCGCAAAGACTGCAAGACGCTCAATGCCATGATGAAGCGGGCAACCGGCTGCCCGGGCAAGATGTGGGGCGCGAGCATCGTCGGGTTCGATACCTACCACTACAAGTACGCGAGCGGACACGAGGGCGACTCGTGCGTGGTCGGTTTCTCCTCGCGCAAGAGCGACATCAGCATCTACCTGCTCGCGGGCTATGAGACCGGCGAAACCAAGAAGCTCCTGGCCAAGCTCGGCAAGCACAAGATCGGCAAGGCCTGTCTCTACATAAAACGCCTTTCGGATGTCGATCTCGCCGTGCTGGAACAACTTGTCGTCCGATCGGTCGCCTATATCAAGCGTCAGTACCCGCAGCGCGCGCCGTAACGCCACGCGCCATTGGAAGACTACACAGAACAGTGGGACAAACTCACACGCCGCTGGGCGCATGGCCGAAGAATCGGGTTACTGCATCTGTTGCTCGTCCCGGCGCTGATCTACTTGTTCTCGTACCCCGTTCGCTGGCTGATCGGCGACGATCCAGTCTGGTACTTCATCGTGGCCTACGCGGCCTGGTTTGTCGTGTTTGTCTACGTGTTGGTGCGCGATCGATACTACTCGTGCCCGCGATGTGGCGCGCGAGTCAGACCGTTCGGCGGCACGGACATGCCGAACTTCCACCCACACCCATGTCAGAAGTGCGGGCTGGTCGCGCCGTCTCCCCCCTACCGGTAGCCGAGGACCGGAGAGCAGTTCATGAAGCAATCGAATCCGCCACTGGAGTTCCCAGTGGCGCGACGCGATCCGGAGAGCGGCTACATCTCGCATGGCCGGCGGTTCGAGGATCCCTACGCATGGATGGAGCGCCTCGACCAGCCGGAGACCCAGGCTTGGGCGGCGACCAGGACGCGCCGGCAGACTGCCTTCGACGACTACATCGCTGCGGCCCGCTGGCTGGTCTCGAACGGCTATACCACGCCTTCCAGACTCGTCTCTCGCGGCAACAGCAATGGGGGCCTGCTCGTCGCAGTCGCAGCGATGCAGGCGCCCGAAGCGTTCGGCGCCGTCTACTGCCGCGCGCCGATCCTGGACCTGCTGCGCTTTCCCGAATTCAGCCATCTCGGCTCGGCCATCGTCGAGTACGGATCGCCCGACGATCCGGTCGAGGGGGCGTACCTTGCAGCGTACTCCCCGTACCACAACGTCCGAGTCGATCGGCGCTATCCGGTGATGGCTTTCGTGTCTGCGTTGAACGACCGAAACGCGCCGCCGTACGATCCGCTCGAGATGATCGCGAAGCTGGAGACGGAAGCGACGGCAGGCGGACCGTATCTCTTTCTGCCGCTCCACGACTCAGGCCACGGCGGAGGGGCGACCTGGACGGCGCTCATCGAATGAGACGTCGACGAACTGAGCTTCTGCTCTTGGGCGGTCGATCTCCGGCCCGGCGAATTGACCGCGCCCACGTGTCTCCACTGCCACAAAGCCTTCTCGCTGGAACGCTTTCTCGATGCCGTGTCGGCGTACTCGACGGTCACCGACTCCGGGGACTCCACGTGTCCCGAGTGCGGAGGGGGGCTCGAGTTCAGAGTAGCGAACGGCTCACTCGAACTCGGTTACACCTACTGGGCGGGCTCTCTGCACTTCGAAGGGATCAGCGTCTTCGAGAGCCCGGACCTACGGCGGGTCTCGTCTGGCTCCTCCATCACCATCTCGCACAACGGCCGGTCGTTCGTCCGAGCAACCTGACCTCTGGGAAGGAGACGCGCACTTGGAACTCGGAGCATTCTCTGTCAGCTTGACCGTCAAGGACATCGAGGCGTCGAAGCTCTTCTACCAGAAGCTCGGCTTCTCGGTCTTCGCGGGTAATCAGGCTCAGAACTGGCTCATCCCGACCTTCAATCCCGGGTGGGATCAGAGCGCCCGGAAACTCGGGGAGTTCGAAGACGTGCGGGAACTTCAGCGCCGGCTGAGAGACCAAGGCATCAGCATCATCACCGAGGCGGACGAAAGCACCACCGGACCCGCGAGCTTCATGATCGCCGACCCGGACGGGAACACGATCCTACTCGATCAACACGTTTAGCTCCGCGAACGAGGAGCCCGAGGATGGCTGTGACCGACACCACGCGGGTCGACCGGATCACGGAAACTCTCCTGCGCGTCGTCAGTCACGTGCCCAGTTCCCGTGAGCCCCAGGCAGCCGCGCCCGCCCGGCGGGCGAAGGCGTTGGTCCGGCGCGCGAGCTCGAAGGCCGCGCTCGTCTCGGGAGCGCTCGCACTGCCCTCGGGACCGCTCGGAATGTTCACCGTCATTCCGGATCTGTTCGAGATCTGGAACATCCAGAAGCAGATGGTGGCCGATCTCGCGGCGGTCTATGGGAAGTCGTATCAGCTCGGACAGCGGGAGATGATCTACTGCCTCTTCCGGCACGCCGCCGGCCAGGTGGTGCGTGATGTCGTGATCCGCGTCGGCCAACGCTTTCTCGTCCAGGGCGCGACGCCACCGATCCTGCAGCGCGTGCTCCAACGCGTCGGAGTGTCGGTCGCGCAACGCACAGCCGGCCGTGCGATCTCACGCTGGATTCCCGTGGTCGGCGCCGTCGGTATCGGCGCGTATGCGTTCTACGACACCCATCAAGTCGGCCGGACCGCGATGGCCTTCTTCGAGCAGGAGATCATCCGAGAAGTTGCGTCCGCGGGTGAGTAACGATTCGGTCGGTCAGGACGAAATCGTAGGCAGCCCGAGCAGCGGTCAGCCTCCGAGCAAGAGGAGCGCTTCGTGAAACAAGCAATGCATCTCCGAGGCAAGCGCGGGTTCGACCTGCTGCACGACCCGTTGTTGAACAAGGGAACTGCGTTCACGCACGCGGAGCGCGATGCGCTCGGGTTGCGAGGGTTGTTGCCGGCGCACGTCAACACGCAGGAGCAGCAGCTCGTGCGTGTGTACCAGAGTTTCCGACACAAGTCCGAAGACCTCGAGAAGTATATTTATCTCGTGTCGTTGCAGGAGCGGAACGAGTCTCTCTTCTACCGTCTCGTATTGGAGCACCTCGAGGAGATCCTGCCGATTCTCTACACGCCGACAGTCGGATTGGCGTGCCAGAAGTACGGCCACATCTTCAGGCGTCCGCGGGGGATTTTTATCACGCGGAAGGACCAGGGGCGCATCCGCGAGATCCTGCAGAACTGGCCGCAGGCCGATGTGCGGATCATCGTCATCACCGACGGCGAACGCATCCTCGGTCTCGGTGATCTGGGCTCGAACGGTATGGGGATTCCGGTCGGGAAGCTCTCGCTCTACACGGCTTGCGCCGGCGTGCCGCCGAGCCAGTGCCTGCCCGTGATGCTCGACGTCGGCACCAACAACCAGTCGCTTCTGGACGATCCGCTCTACATCGGAACGCCGCAGCCGCGCCTGCGCGGAGCGGAGTTCGATTCGCTGGTCGAGGAGTTCGTTCTCGCGGTCCAGGAGATGTTTCCCAGGGCCTGCATCCAGTTCGAAGATTTCGGCAACGCGAACGCGTTCCGACTGCTGCACGAGTACCGCGACAGGGTCTGCACCTTCAACGACGACATCCAGGGGACCGCCGCCGTGACACTCGCGGGCCTGCTGTCGTCGGAGCGCATCACCGGCACGCAGTTGGCTGATGAACGCGTGCTCTTCCTCGGCGCCGGAGAGGCCGGCATCGGAATCGGCGACCTCATCGTCTCCGCGATGAAGTCCGTCGGCGTGCCTGAAGACGCGGCGCGGCGGAACTGCTGGTTCGTCGACTCGAAGGGCTTGGTCGTGAAGAGCCGCACCGACCTGGTCGAGCACAAGTTGCGATACGCGCACGATCACGCGGCGATGGCGACCCTACTCGAGGCGATCCAGTCGCTGAAGCCTACCGCGCTCGTAGGCGTTTCCGGCATTCCGCAGACCTTCACCGAGGATGTCGTGCGCGGGATGTCGAAGCTGAATCGGCGTCCCGTGATCTTCGCGCTGTCGAACCCGACATCGAAGGCCGAGTGCACGGCCGAACAGGCGTATACCTGGTCGGAAGGTCGCGCGATCTTCGCGAGCGGTAGCCCGTTCGCGCCGGTCACGTTCGGCGGAAGGACGCTGGTTTCCGGACAAGGGAACAACAGCTACATCTTCCCCGGAGTGGGGCTCGGCGTCCTGGCGAGCGAGTCATCGCGCGTCCCCGACGAGATGTTCTCGGTCGCGGCCCGGACGCTGGCGTCGATGGTGACGGAAGGCGACTTGGAGATGGGACGTGTCTATCCCGACTTGAAGCGCATCCGTGAAGTGTCCGCCGCCATCGCGGTGGCCGTCGTGGAAGTCGCCTTCGCGCGTGGCCTCACGCGGCTCGCCCGTCCGAAGGATCTCGCCGCCCACGTCCAGGCCGCCATCTATCAGCCGCACTACCGCGAGTACGTGTGAGGGACCACCGTGGATGAGAATGAGCGCGAGCGCCTGCACTACCGGATCTCGACGAACCCGAGGGAGATAGATGTCGATGCCGTGCATGCATACTTGGTCGGATCCTACTGGGCGCAAGGGATTCCTCGGGCGTTGGTGGCGAAGGCGCTTCTCGGATCGCTTTGCTTCGGGCTGTTCCAGAGAGAACATCAGGTCGGTTAGGCAAGAGTCGTGACCGACCGGACCACGTTTGCCTATCTCTGCGACGTCTATGTTCTCGATGAGCATCGAGGGCGCGGCTTGGGGAAGTGGCTGATGGAAGTGGTCGTGGCGCACCCCGACCTGCAGGGGCTCAGGCGATTCGTTCTCGCGACCAGAGATGCCCATGGGCTGTACGACAAGTATGGTTTCGAGCCGCTACGTCGACCGGAACTCTTCGGGGAGATCAACCGGCCTGGCCTCTACCTGGCGGCGCCTTCCCCGGAAGCCTGATACCGTCCCGAGCATGCCGATCGGGCCTCGCCGGTGACGAGCGCCAGTGAGAAGGGGTGGATCCATGCCCAGCACCGAGAGGATCGCGGTCGAGAACATCAATACGCCGGGTCGAGGCACGAACGTCAACGCCGAGAAATACTCGGACATGCGCAAGGCCTGCTGAGAGCGCGGCGGAAGAGCAAGCCGGGTTGACGCGGAAGACCCGGACCGACCGTACGAGAAGCGTGGGAGGGCAAACGTGATCCGATCGCTGCAGTCGACCGATGGTCCCGAGATCGCGCGACTCTGGCTGGACGGAATCCTGGAGAGTGCGGTCGAAGATGCTTCGTTCCGACCGCTTCGGACCCTGGATGAGTACGCGGAGAGCCTTGCCGCCGAGTTCGCCTCCGGGGACTCGATCGGATGGGGGGTCGTTGCCGACGCCACGCAGGAAATGGTCGCCTACCTCATGGCCGGCATCACGCCGGCGAACACGGACTTGGATCAGCCGGCGTTCCTCTATCTGCAAGAGCTGGACGTCGGCCGCGCGCATCGACGCCGGGGTCTGGGCGCCCAGTTGGTCGTGACCGCCAAGGAGTTCGCGCGAGAGCAACGACTGGAGAGCGTCGAGGTCAGTTGGATCTCTACCGACGCCCGCGCAACCGCGTTTTGGCTGAAGCAAGGGTTCATCCAATGTGTCGCGCGCGCGCGCTGCCGATTGGCGTGAGAGGAGTCGAAGTGCAGCATCGTTCGATCATCATCGTCGGCGGACTGTGCTTCGTCGTCGGCGCGCTGGCGTTCGTCTCGGTCTTCGGCTATCTGGCGGCGAGCTTCGACTATCCGGACATCCTCGACGGCGCCGCCGCGGACGTACTGCCGCGCCTGCTCGAAGGAGGCGCAACCATGAGAGCTACCTGGGCTCTGTACGCGGTGCTCTCACTGCTTCTCGTCCCGGGCGCCGTCGGAACGTACTTCGCCTGTTTTTCGAGTCGCGGCCGCATGACGGTGGGCCCCATCGCCGCGTCGCTCGGAGAGCTGGCCATGTGTCTCGGTCTCATGCGCTGGCCGAGCATCCATTGGACGTTGGCGGAGGCGTCCCCAGTCAAGTCCCGAGGCCCAAAGCAGCCTTGCCGCCGTCTTCTCGGGCCTGAATCTCTACCTCGGCAACTACATCGGGGAGTTCCTCGGCGAAGTGTGCCTCGGCGGGTGTGGCGTAGCGTTCGCGTGCCTGTTCATCGTCGGAGCGCTTCGAAACGCCATGCCAGCGGTTCAGCCGATCGCCGATCTGAACAATGCACTCCTCCCGCTGTGGATGATCGTGCTCGGTCTGTCCCTCATTCGGTCCGCGCTGACGGGCGTGTACCGAGTGGAATAGGGCCCGCAGCTTGGTCCTCCGCGGACGCGCGCTGCTTTCCCGAGTTCTCCGGCTCGCTGTACCGGAAGACCCGCTCCAAGGAGACGTCGAAGACGCGCGCGATCCGGAACGCGACTTCCAGTGAGGGCGAGTACTTGTTCCCCTCTATCGCGTTCACCGTCTGACGCGTGACTCCGATTCGGTCTGCCAGTTCTTGCTGCGTCATCTCGCCGCGGTGGAATCGGAGAGTGCGGATCTCGTTCGTGATGCGGCCGCCGCTCTTGCCCATCGCTCATGCCCCTCTTCGGTAGAGGAAGAGCTGAGATCCGATCTCCGTCAGTTGCGCCAGGACCCAGAATCCGAGCAGCAGATGCGTGAACGCGAAGTTACCCGGCGTCACCAACGCCGTGCAGAGCGCGAAGAATACCCCGGTAGCCAGCACGTAGCCCCCGTTGCGAGCGCCCATCAGTTCGATCAGCCGGTCACGCTCGTCCGTCTCCGTGCGCCGATCGATGATCGTGATCACCACATTCCCCGCGATTTGCGTGATCACGACCAGCACGACGACGAGCGCGAACAGCACAGCCTGACTCGGCAAGACGAAGTCCGACCGGGCCGGAAGGACGGCAATGAGGTAGAGGCCGAAACTTACGATCAGCGCGACCATCGAAAGCCATAAACTCTTTTCCTGGAATGAGATCCCCACATTGCCCTCCGCGTGGTTGTGTCTGGTGTGCTGGACGTTGTGTCCGATTTACCCGACAAGAACAAACCTACCGCTCGGGGCCCCGTGTGTCCAGTATTTTGGACATCGCGTTCCGACAGAAACCCGCAAGGTCAGCCCGCCGTGTCGCTGGTCGATCGGCGGAGCGCCGCGGTCTGCTCCGGCTCGCGGGCGCTTGAACGGAGAGGACGTCCATGCAGATCACACGCACCGGTTTCATCCTCTACGTGCGCGGACGTGCTGGCGGCGCGAGGGATCGACGTCGACTACCAAGAGCACCCGCGGGGAACCGTCGTGAAGTTCACCGATCCCGCGGGCAGTCTCTGCGCGTTCAAGGACGACGAGAGGCTCGAGCGGCAGGGACTCGAGGCGCCATTCCGAGGATTGCTCGATCGGGTTATCCTGCGCTCCACTCTAAACCGACCTTCACTGCGCCGCGCGCCGGAGATTCCCCAGACATGGCCGATACGAAAGCACCAGACGGGGCGTCGCCGAACGCCCCCGAGACAACCGAGGTCACCGAGACGAGCGACTTCATCCGCGAGATCGTCCGCGCGGACCTGAAGTCGGGGAAGCACCGCGGCGTCGTCACGCGCTTTCCCCCGGAGCCGAACGGGTACCTGCACATCGGGCACGCCAAGTCGATCTGCCTGAACTTCGGCATCGCGCGCGAGTTCGACGGGCGCTGTCACCTGCGGTTCGACGATACGAACCCGCTCAAGGAAGAGCAGGAGTACATCGACGCGATCCAAGACGATGTGCGGTGGCTCGGATTCGACTGGGGCGAGCACCTCTACTTCGCATCGGACTACTTCGAGCAGCTCTACGAGTGGGCGAGGCGCCTCATCCGCCAGGGGAAGGCGTTCGTCTGCGATCTCGACGCCGAGCAGATCCGTGAGTATCGCGGGACGTTGACCGAGCCGGGGAAGAACAGCCCGCACCGGGACCGCACGGTCGAGGAGAACCTGGATCTCTTCGCGAGAATGCGCGCCGGAGAGTTCCCGGACGGCTCGAGCGTCTTGCGCGCCAAGCTCGACATGGCGTCGGGCAACATCAACCTGCGTGATCCGGTGCTCTACCGCGTTCTGCACGCGCATCATCCGCGGACGGGCGACGCTTGGCGCATCTATCCGACCTACGACTTCGCGCACGGCCAGTCGGACGCGATCGAAGGGATCACCCACTCGATCTGCACGCTGGAGTTCGAGGACCACCGCCCGCTCTACGATTGGTTCATCGACAACCTTCCAGTTCCGTCGAAGCCGCGGCAGCTCGAGTTCGCGCGCTTGAATCTCACCTACACGGTGCTTTCCAAGCGCTTCCTGCTTCGGCTGGTGAACGAGGGACGGGTTCGCGGTTGGGACGATCCGCGCATGCCGACCATCGTGGGGATCCGGCGGCGAGGGTTTCCGTCCGAGGCGCTGCGTCGATTCGCCGAGATGATCGGCGTGGCCAAGCGCGCGAGTACGGTCGATTGGGGAATGCTCGAGTACGCGGTGCGTGAGGTGCTCAATCGCACCGCCGAGCGCCGCATGGCGGTGTTGCGCCCGCTCAAAGTCGTGCTCGTGAACTATCCAGAGGGACAGTTCGAAGAGTTCGACGCGATCAACAACCCCGAGGACGCCGCCGCCGGCGCGCGCAAGATCAGCTTCGGACGCGAGCTGTGGATCGAGCAGGAGGACTTCATGGAGGATCCGCCGAAGAAGTTTTTCCGGCTGAGCCCCGGACGCGAGGTCCGACTGCGCGCCGCCTACTTCATCACCTGTCAGGAAGTGATCAAGAACGAACGCGGGGAGGTGACGGAGTTGCGCTGCACCTACGACCCGGCGACGCGCGGCGGCAGCTCGCCGGACGGTCGGTCCCCGAAAGCGACCCTGCATTGGGTCTCGGCCTCGCATGGCGTCGCCGCGGAGGTGCGTCTGTACGACCACCTCTTCACGAAGCCCGATCCCGGCGGCGAAGGCGATCTCATGGACGACCTGAATCCAAAGTCGGAGGAAATACTCACGGGCTGTTGGTTGGAGCCGTCCCTCGACGCGCTGCCGATCGCGTCCCAAGTCCAGTTCGAGCGGCTCGGCTACTTTTCGAAAGACCGCGAGTCGACCTCAGCTCGCTCCGTCTGGAATCGCACCATCACGCTGCGCGACACGTGGGTGAAGGAACAGCGCAAGGGCTGAGGCTCGGCAGCATGGCCTTTGCCATTCCGGTGGTCCTGTTGTTTCCGAGGAAGCGCTGATGCGTTCCATGGAAACGCCGCGCGGCACGCTCGAGCCGCAGACCGCGGCGCACGCGGACGAGATGTTCGTCGTGCTGAGCGATCCCGCGCTCTATGAGTACGAAAACGAGCCGCCAAGCTCGGTCGAGTGGCTTCGAGATCGGTTCACGAAGTTGGAGTCTCGGCGGTCGGCCGACGGCGTCGAGCAGTGGCTCAACTGGGTGATACGGAGACCCAGCGGCGAATTGATCGGCTATGTCCAGGCCACCATCTACCCTCGGAGTCGAGCCGAGATCGCGTATGTGCTCTCGAGCGGCTATTGGGGAAGAGGGCTGGCCGGCGAAGCGGTCGACGCCATGATAGCGGAGCTCACGGCGCGCTACGGCGTGCGGAGCGTTTCCGCCGTGTTGAAGCGAGAGAACCATCGGTCGTTGCGATTGCTCGAGCGGCTCGGATTCAGCCTCGCGTCCGTGGAGTCGCTCGCCGAACATCCGGTGGATCCGGACGAATTGCGGATGACTCGCGAGGTTCGTGTCAGTAACTAGCGAACTTTTCCGGGTTTCTTCTTGGCGCTACCAGACAGCCGCGATTGGACACTCGGACTGTTCAACTCACGGAGCGCGCCCTTCCCGACTCATCGCGCGTGCTCTTCTTCGCCATACGCTTCAGTGTCGCGAGCACCTTCTCGACTTCGGGGGCGCGCGGAGTCCCGGACGTTTTGATGGCTGGTCCCCTTCGGCTGTCCCGGGCTCGCGCATGACATCAAGAGCCGCTAACATAAACGAGCATAGCGTGTTACAGTCGTCCTGGGCGAACCTAGCGAAGGCGCTTTGAACACGTTTTGAAACGTGATCGGTGATAGGTGATAGGTGATAGGTGATCGGTGATCGAGATCGAGGAAGCATGACTTCGAACCAGATTCCCCAACGTCGCCTCTCCTTCCTCGATCGCTACCTGACGCTCTGGATCTTCCTCGCCATGGGATTGGGCGTGCTCATCGGTCGATTCGCGCCATCGGCGCGCGATGCGATCGAACGCCTCAGGGTCGGGACGACGAACCTCCCGATTGCCGTCGGGCTGATCCTGATGATGTATCCGCCGCTGGCCAAGGTGAGGTACGAGAAGCTGCCGTCGATCCTCCGCGACTGGAGGATCCTCACGCTGTCGCTCGTCCAGAATTGGCTGATCGGCCCCGCGCTCATGTTCGCGCTCGCCGTGGTGTTCTTGCAGGACAAGCCCGAGTACATGGTGGGGCTGATCCTCGTCGGGCTGGCGCGCTGTATTGCCATGGTGCTCGTCTGGAATGATCTGGCCAAAGGGAGCAGCGACTACGCAGCGGGTCTGGTGGCGTTGAACAGCATCTTCCAGGTGTTGTTTTTCGGCGTCTACGCGTGGCTCTTCGTGACCTACCTACCGCCCCTGCTCGGTCTCGAAGGAGCGGTGGTCGATGTGAGCATGCGCGAGATCTTCCAGAGCGTGCTCGTCTACCTGGGCATCCCATTCTTCGCCGGCATGTTGACGCGCTCCATCCTGCGTCCGATCAAGGGCGAAGCGTGGTACAGCGGGACCTTCATCCCGCGCATCTCGCCGGTCACGCTGCTCGCGCTGCTCTTCACGATCGTGGTGATGTTCAGTCTGAAGGGAGACCGGATCGTCGCCCTGCCGCTCGACATCCTGCGCATTGCCATCCCACTCGTGCTCTACTTCGTCATCATGTTCTTCGTCTCGTTCTTCATGGCGAGGCGAGTCGGCGCCGACTACGAGCGTTCGGCTACGCTGGCGTTCACCGCATCGGGGAACAACTTCGAGTTGGCCATCGCCGTCGCGATCTCGGTCTTCGGCATCCACTCCGATGTGGCGTTCGCGACCGTCGTCGGACCGCTGGTGGAAGTGCCGGTGCTGATCGGACTGGTCAGTGTGTCGCTCTGGCTGGGAAAGCGATGGTTCGGAGTCGAAGCGCCGGGTTGACGCCGCGGACCGCGGGCAACTCCAGGAAGAGGAGAACCAAAGTGGCTCGGAAGATAACGCCGTTCTTGATGTTCGAGGGATCGGCCGAAGCGGCCATGCGCTTCTACGTCTCGCTGTTCCACAAGTCCGAGGTGAAGCAACTGGAGCGGTACGGACCCGACGAAGCGGGGGCCGAGGGGAGCGTGAAGAGAGCGGACTTCGTTATCGCGGGACAGGAGATCATCTGCATCGACAGTCCGGCAAAGCACGCCTTCACCTTTACGCCGTCGGTCTCTCTCTTCGTCGAGTGCGAGAGCGAAGCCGAACTCGACGCGGCGTTCGGCGAGCTCTCCGCGGAGGGCGCGGTCCTCATGCCGCCCGATAGCTACGGTTTCAGCCGGAAGTTTGCCTGGGTGAACGATCGCTTCGGCGTCTCCTGGCAACTCAACCTGCGGTGAGCCTGAAGCCGTGAGACGCGACGGTCCTGGGTTCGCGCCTCCACCGCGGACCAGACGGCGTCTGGTCTTTCCGGAGGACGCGCAGCCGCGGTGACGGTCGGTTCAGTCGGGATCACGGGGAAATCGCGTCGCCGTCGCGCCGTCGTACATCTGCGCGATCTTCGAATCCTGGGACCCCGATCCGCCATCCGATCCGAAGAGGCGGGAGAAGAACGACTCGAAGCCCGAACGATCCTTCAGTTTCTCCAGCTCCCGCTGCAACTCCTCCATCTCCCGCTGCAACGACTCGACCTTGCGCCGCGCGTCGTCCACCTCGGATTTGTGCTGCTCGCGCTTGCCGGGGAGTTGCCCGGGAGTGGAAAGTTGCGTGCGTTCTGCCGCCATGCGGCCTGATCGGCGTCAGATTCCTCGGACGAGGCCGCCGTCGACCAGGATCTCCTGTCCGGTGACGTAGCTCGCATCCTCGGAAAGCAGGAACGCGACCACACGCGCCACCTCGGCGGCTTCGGCGGGTCGGCGCATCGGGATGCGAGCCTGGGTTGTGGCGTCGATGGAGTAGGAGTCGACAAAGCCGGGCAAGACGGAGTTGATGCGGATGTGATCGGCGGCGAAGCGCTCTGCTGCGAGGCGCGTCCAGGCGGAGAGGCCGGCGCGAACGACGGAGGAGATGGGGAACGCGAGGCCGGGTTCGCGCGCAGCGAAGCTGGAGATGTGGACCAGTGCTCCGCCCAGTACTCCGCCGCCCTGGGCGGCGGAGAGAATTGGCTGAAGTATCCCGGCGAGCCGGATCGCAGGCATGAGAAGTAGCTCGACCCCACGCATCCAGTCCTCGTCCGTCAGCGCGAGCAGGTCCCCTTTCGCCGCATGCCCCGTGTTGATCACCGCGCCGTCGACGCGGCCGTAGATCTCGAGCGCCGTCGCCGCGAGCGTCGCGAGATCGGTCGCCGAATCGACCGATCCCCGCAGTCCGACCGCGCCGAGCGCGTCCGCTAACTCCAACACCTCGGGGCCCCGCGCCATGAGGACCAGCCGATGCCCGCGAGCGCTCAGTTCGCGCGCGCACGCGGCGCCGATGCCGCGGCTGGCGGCGGTGACGAGGGTGACCGGTGGGCGGTGGGGGCTTTGCATCAGACGTTCCTTTCAGTCGCACGAGTCCACGGGACGCGCTCCATCGCCAGCCCGAAGAGCAGCGCCCCCGCGCCGATTGCATAGGTCGTCCATCCGAACTGCGTCATCAACATCGCGCAGACGATGAGTCCGAGCGTGGGGAGGATCGGCCATCTTCGAACCGAACCAGGGACGCGAAACGGACGCGTCTGCGTGTGACCGGAGAATCGCAATCGGATGAGCGCCGCGTTGACGCAGACAAAGGCGGAAAGCGCCAAGAGCGACGCGACGCTGCCGACCGCGCTGACGCGACCGAGGGGAAGAAAGCTCGCGGCGGCGATGCAGACCAGGCCGATGCCGAAGGCGGGGGTCATCCGACGGGGCAACGTGCTCGCCAGGAATCCAGGGGCGTCGCCTCCACGCGCCATGCCGTAGAGGAGGCGGCTGGCCGCCATCACTGTGATCAACGCCGTGTTCGCGGTGGCGAAGAGCGCGACGCCGCCCAGCGCGCCGGCCAGGCTCGGGGCTTGCGTCCGCATGGCGTCGGCGAGCGGCGATCGACTCTCCGCCAGCTTCGCCGGTTCGAGCAACGTCACGCTCGCGGCGGCGGCCAAGACGTACAACGTGGTCGAGATCACGACCGCGGCGAGAAAAGCGCGGGGCAGATCCCGACTCGGGTTCTTCGCCTCCTCGGCGAGGTTCGCGATGTCTTCGAATCCGAGATAGGCAAAGAAGATGAGGCCCGCCGCCGCGAAGACACCGGAGGATGGCGCGGCGAGGAACACCTCGTTGAACCCGGGCGTCTTCATGCCCACGACGATGAGCGCGACCAGACCCGACGCCTCGATGACGGTGAAGAGCGCATTGGCCCACGCCGCTTCCTGGACGCCGATGACGTTGACCAGTCCGACGGCGACGAGGAGGCCGATGGCGATCCAAGCAGCAGGGACGCCCACGAACAACGAGGCGTACCCGGCGAAGGCGAGTGAGACGGTCGCGGCGGTCGCGACACTCGCCGTGACCAGCGCCCATCCCACCATCCCTCGAAGCCAGGTCGCGCGAGGCCAGGCCTGGCCCAAGTAGACATACTCGGCGCCTGCGCTCGGATACATCGTGGCGAGTTCGGCGTAGGAGAGTCCCGTCAGAAGGGCGGCCACACTCGCCAGCAGGAAAGCGACCCAGACCGAGACGCCGGCGAGGCCGGCCGCTTCGCCGAGCAAGCTGTAGATGCCGGCGCCGAGGATGATGCCGACGCCGTAGAACGTGAGCGCTCCGAAACCGAGAGTGCGGCGAAGTCCGGGCATGTCGCATCATCGCCCGCGTTGGCGGGCGCCGTCACGTCGAGTCTCGCGCGCCGCGCGAAGGCTTCGAGTGCAGCACGCGCTCCTCCAGCCAGATCAACTCTCCGAGCGACCAGGCTTGGAACGGAGCGCCGCGCGGCGTGTGCGGCGCGTCACCATCCGCGATCTCCGAGACATGACCCAGCCCCGCTTCGTCGAGATGGCGCAGGATCGGCTCGACGAAGCGACGGCGCGCTTCGCGTCGCGCGTCCGGTGAATCGCCCCACGCGCGCACCCACGCCTCGACGAACGGACCGAGCAACCAGGGCCACGCGGTCCCCTGGTGGTAGGCGCCGTCGCGCGCGGGGACGCCCCCTTCGTAGCGGCCGATGTAGGCGGGCGCCTCCGGGTCGAGCGTGCGGAGTCCGAGCGGCGTCCAGAGGCGGGTCTCCACGATCTCGACCACCCGGCGCGCACGCTCGTCGTCGAGGAGGACGAGCGGCAATCCGCCGACGGCGAGAATCTGGTTGGGACGCACCGTCGCGTCGTTGAGGCCGGCGTGGTGATCGAGATCGGCGATGTCATCGAGCGAGCCGAGCTGTTCGTTCCAGAAGCGAAGAGGGAAGTTGATAGTGCCTCGTTCGAGCCACTGACGCCAGCGGCCGATCTCGTCTCCGGTCGCTTCGCCCTCGCCGAACTTGCGGGCGAAGCGCAGTCCGCACCAGAGCGCGTTCAGCCAGAGCGCCTGGATCTCGACCGGTTTGCCCATGCGCGGAGTGACGACGCGATCGACGCCACCTTGGCCGCGCACGCGCGCGTCCATCCAGGTCAGTTGCACACCGGGCTCACCGCAGCGCAAGAGACCGTCCCCGTCGACGCAGATGCCGTGCCGTGCGCCGCGCGCGTAGGAATCGAGGATCGAACGCGCGGCGCGGGCCAAGGCGACGCCGAGCGCGCGCGAGGATCCCGGCTTCCGTTCGAGGAGCTGCAGCGTGCGATGGCCGGCGATGAGGAACCAGAGCGCCGCGTCGACGGAGTTGTACTCGGGCGCCTCTCCGCGATCCGGGAAACGATTCGGCAACATTCCGTCACTGAGATGCTCGCTCCATTCCAAGAGGATGCGGCGCGCGTCGTCGAGACGGCCGGTGGCGAGCGCGAGACCGCGCAAGGCGATGAACGTGTCGCGGCCCCAATCGGAGAACCAGGGGTACCCCGCGATCAGCGTGACGCCGTCGCCGCGGCGGACGAAGTAGGTGTCGGCGGAGGCATGGAGTCGCGAGCGAAATCGCTCGCGACGCTCGAGCTCCACGGCGCGCAGCTCTTCACAGGCCGCTGGAATCGAGTCGCCTCCCCGGAACGACCCACCTCCATCGAACACCAGGTACGCCGGCCCCTCCCCCAGCTCGAAAACAAACTCCCCCGGCGACGCCAAGTCCTCTCGATCGTCCAACCCTCGCTCCGTCTCGACCGCGTAGACGAAGTCGCGATACCAGAGCGGCCGCGTGATGAACGCTCCGTTGCTCCAGGCGTCCACCGCGACAACTCCGTCGTACGGCGCGAAGCGCACACCAGTCGCCTCACCCTGCGGACGGGAGAGGCGTGTCCCCTCGAAGCGAAAGTTCGGATTCTCGCGATGCAGCGAATGAAAGTCGCGCCCGGAAAACAACGGCGTCACGCGGAGCCGCGCGCCGCGCGGGGAATTCCTCGCTGTCGTCTCGCCCCCGATTCGCCAGATCAGACAAATCAGCGGTGACCCGTGCAGCACGAACAGCTCGTGCTCGACCCAGCGACCGTCGGGCAACGCGAACCGCCAGCGGGGCCAGGGACGCGACCTGAATCCGACGATCCGCTCGCGTGCGTCAGGTTCGATGACGTCACTGCCGCCGCCGGCGCCGTAACGCTGCGAAGAGAGCGAGACCGTCGAACCTGATGCCGGCAACTCGACGACGGCGTTCACTCCGTTGACCAAGACCACGCGGTCGACCGGAGGATTTCTCGAGACCACGAGCAGCGCGTGATAGCGGCGGGTGCGCAGTCCGATCGCCGTGCCCGACGCGTATCCCCCGAGGCCATCCGGCTCCAACCACTCCGCCCGCTCGGGATCGGGCGGCAGAGGCGGGAGTGTTCCGGTGTCAGCGCCCATCTGACGAAGTCGCAGGGTCCGCGGGATCGGTGCGGCGCCGACGTGGGCGAGAGCCGCGATGCAGCTTGGTGACCAGCGGCGCCACGAGCGCGGTCCAGCCGGTCTGGTGCGAAGCGCCGCAGCCGCGACCGGTGTCGCCGTCGAAGTACTCGTGGAAGAGGATGTGATCGCGCCAGTGCGGATCCTCGTGGGCGATTCGGTGGTCGCCCGACGCCGGTCGCCGGCCCTCCGCGTCGGGTTCGAAGAGTGAAACGAGGCGGCGCGACAGTTCGCGCGCCACTCCGGCGAGGTCGAGGAACCGTCCCGATCCGGTGGGACATTCCACCTGCAGCGCGTCGCCGTAGAAGTTGTGGTAGCGCTCCAGCGCCTCGATCAGCAGGAAGTTGACCGGAAACCAGACCGGTCCGCGCCAATTGGAGTTGCCGCCGAACAGTCCCGACGTCGACTCGGCCGGGTCGTAGCGCACGCGATAGATCTCTCCTCCGACATCGAGCGCGTACGGCGGGTCGAGATGAGCGCGCGAGAGCGACCGGATCCCGTGTGGAGAGAGGAACTCGGTCTCGTCCAGTACACGTTGCAACACGTGTTGCAGCCGCAGCGGGGAGAGTAGCGAGAGGAGCGACCGCCGTTTCCCCGCCTCACCGTCTTGGACGGTATAGACATGACGCGCCAAGTCCGGGCGGTTGTCGAGGAACCACTGCAGGCGACGTTGGAATCCGGGCAGTCGATCGATGACGTCGGCGTCGAGGATCTCCACCGCGAAGAGCGGAATGATGCCGACGATGGAGCGGAGCTTGAGCGGGGATGACTTCTCGCCGGTGTTGAGCTGGTCGTAGTAGAAGCCGTCTTCGGGGTCCCAGAGACCGGTCCCGCCGAACCCGTTCATGGCGTCGATGATCGCGACGAAGTGCTCGAAGAACTTCGACGCCATGTCTTCATAGACGGGATTCTCTCGCGCGAGTTCGAGCGCCATCGAGAGCATGGTTGAGCAATAGAACGCCATCCACGCGGTGCCGTCGGCCTGCTCCAGAGTCCCGCCGGTCGGCAGCGGCTTCGAGCGGTCGAAGACGCCGACGTTGTCGAGCCCGAGGAATCCTCCCGCGAAGATGTTCTTCCCTCCCAGGTCCTTCCGATTCACCCACCAGGTGAACTCCAGCAGTAGCTTCTGGAAGACGCGCGAGAGGAACGCGGTGTCGCGCTTCCCGCGGCGACCGGTGATCTTGTACACACGCCAGGCGGCCCAAGCGTGCACGGGAGGATTCACATCGCCGAAGGCGAACTCATACGCCGCAAGCTGCCCGCTCGGGTGCAGATACCACTCGCGGAGGAAGAGCAGCAGTTGCTCTTTGGCGAAGGCCGCGTCGATGCGCGCCAGGGCCACGAGATGGAAGGCCAAATCCCATGCGGCGAACCAGGGGTACTCCCAAGCATCGGGCATCGAGATCACATCGCGCGCATGCAGATGGCGCCACTCGCGATTCCGCCCGGTCAGGCGCTCGGCCGGAGGAGGCGGGAAGGCCGGATCTCCATCGAGCCAATGTCCGACCACGTAGTGATAGAACTGTTTATTGTGCAGCAGGCCAGCGTACGCCTGACGGGCGATCCGTCGCTGCTCCAGCGGAATGGTCTCCGGGAGAATGGGCGCGTAGAACTGATCGCACTCCTCGCGACGCTTCGTGACGAGCGCGTCGAAGGCCGCGGCTTCCAGTGGAGGCGCTGCCGGCGCCACCGGCCGCATCCGGAGTCGCACGATGACCGTCTCGCCCGCCGGAACCGCCAGTCGATAGTAGAAGGCGGCCTTCGTTCCGACACCGTCGGTGCGAACCGCCTCGCTCTCGCCCTCGATCAGCCAGCGATGAAACGCGTCCTTCGAATGAGCGCCGTCGACGGGCGTCGCCCCGAAGACCCGCGCCGCGTTCGTCTCGTTCTCGGTCAGGAGCGAGCGAGCGGGGACCACCGTCGGCACGGCTCGGAACTCGAGCGGAGGCAGCGTCGGGTGCTCGACCGTCAAGACGCCATCGCGGGGCGTCCGGATGGCCCCTTTCGGCCAGTACCCCTCGATCGTCCGGCCCCAGGACCAGGTGTTGCGCAGCCAAACTGTCGGCAAGAGATGGAGGTCCGCGGCCTCCGGACCCCGATTGCTGATCGAGAGTCGGATCAGGATGTCGTCCGGCGCCGCCTTGGCATACTCGGCCTCGATGTCGAAGTAGCGGCTCTCGTCGAAGACGCCCGTGTCTTCGAGTTCGTATTCACGATCGTCGCGGTCGCGTCGGCCATTCTCTTCGAGCAGCGCGTCATACGGAAAGGCCGCCTGCGGATACTTGTACAGTGAGCGGAAGTACGAGTGGGTCGGCGTGGAGTCCAGGTAGAAATAGACTTCCTTGACATCTTCGCCGTGATTGCCCTGCGGGCCGGTCAGGCCGAAGAGACGCTCTTTCAGGATGCGATCGCGTCCGTTCCAGAGCGCCAGCGCAAAACAGACGCGTCCTTCGCGGTCACAGAAGCCGAGCAGCCCGTCCTCGCCCCAGCGATAGGCGCGAGACCGCGCATGCTCGTGCGGGAAGTAATCCCAGCAGGTCCCGTCGGCCGAATAGTCCTCGCGGACCGTGCCCCACTGACGCTCGGCGAGGTAGGGGCCCCAGCGCTTCCAGTTCTCCTTGCGATTCGCATCGGAGAGGAGCCGTTCGCGTTCCGGATCGAGACCCCGTCGCCAGGGCTTCATGCGAGGAGGCTCACGACGCGAGCTTCGCCGCCGCCGGCAGGTCGACCAGCCAGGTGACCTGTCCTTGCCAGGGATGCACGATCTGCGCGGGCAGCCGACCAGGATCTCGCTCGGACTCGAGCACCTCGGCGAGCGCCTCGGCCTTGTCGTCGCCGCTGACCAGGAAGAGAACCCGGTCGGCGCTGTTGAGCACCGGCGGAGTCAGCGTGAGTCGGTGCTGTTCCAACTTCGGCACCCAATTCGCCGCCACCCAGCGACGCTGCTCCCAGACGGCCGTCGTCTCGGGGAAGAGCGACGCCGTGTGTCCGTCGGCGCCCATCCCCAGAAGGATCAGATCGAAGCGGGGCCAGACCCCCTCGATCGCGGGCCGCACGCTGGCCGGCAGCATCGAAGAGGCGGTCAGCGCGGTCCGCGTGACGAAGAAACTCCGCAGATCGAGCTCGTACAGCTCCGCGGCTCTCTCGGGATCGTCCATCTCGCCGAGCATGCGGTGGATGTTCCTCTCGGGGATCGGCACGCGCGAGAGCAGCGCGTCGGAGGCCATGTGGAAATTGCTCTCGGCGTGATCCGGGCCGACCGGGCGCTCATCCCCGAAGAAGATATGGATCGTCTCCCAGGGCACATTGCCGCGAGCGGCGTCGACCTTGGCGATCGTCTCGTAGAGGCGACGAGGGGTGGAGCCTCCGGCCAACGCGACGCTGAAGAAGCCGTGCGCGGTGACCGATGCGCGCGCCGCAACGGCGAATTCCATCGCGGCCTCGGTGGCGATGGCGGCGGCGTCGTCGAGGATGCGCAGTTCGGGTCTCATTCGTAGATCTTCATGATCCCGTCGAGGAGCTGCAGCGCCTTCTGCTTGGGCCGTTGGAACGAGTTGCGACCGATGATCGAGCCGAAGCCGCCGCCCTCGCGGATCGCCTTCGCTTCGCTCAACACCTGTTCCTCGCTGCTGGTCGGTCCGCCCGAGAAGATCACGATCCGGCGGCCGTCGAACGTGCACTGGACGACGTGCCGCACGCGTTCGGGAAGCGCGCCAATCGGCACCTGCTCCTTCTCGTAGACCTTCTTCGCCGCCTCTTGCTCGAGATGCGCCGAGGGGAGCTTCACCTTGATGATGTGCGCGCCGAGCTGCGCCGCCAGGTGCGCCGCGTAACCGATGACGTCGATGGCGGTCTCGCCTTCTTTGCTGATTCCGGTGCCGCGCGCGTACGACCAGACGACGACGACCAGACCGTGCCGCTTGGCCTCCTGCGCCAGCGCGCGCAGCTCGTTGTAGGCGGTGACTCGATGAGCGGAGCCCGGATAGATCGTGTATCCGATAGCGACGCAGCCGAGCCGCAGGGCATGCTCGACGCTTCCGGTTACGGCCTGCAGCGGATCGCGCTCATCCTGTAGCAGGTCATGATTGTTCAGCTTGAGGATGAGTGGAATCTCGCCGGCGAACTCGCGCGCGCCCGCCTCCAGGAAGCCGAGCGGTGCGGCGTAGGCGTTGCACTTCGCCTCGATCGCGAGTTGGAAGTGATAGCGAGGGTCGTAGCCGGCCGGATTCGGCGCAAAGCTCCGCGCCGGTCCGTGTTCGAAGCCCTGATCGACCGGCAGGATCACCATGCGCCCGGTGCCGCCGAGACGTCCGTGGTTCAGCAGTCGCGACAGATTGGTCAAGGTGCCGACGCTGTCCGCGCCGTACCAACTCAAGATCTCACGTACGCGTTCGGTCATCGTTCGTTCTCCTCACGCGGGGGTTCTAACCGGGGATTCGACTCGCCGCGGCCCACAACTGCCGCGGCCGACAACTGCCGCGCTCGCCGGGCCGCTCCGAGAAATGCAGTCTCACTCTCGAGGACGACGCGCACCGGCATGCTCTCGACGACCGGTCGAAGTCGACCCTTGTCGCGAAAGGCCTCGATGAAACGCCCGTCGCGCATCCTCGGCAATATCTTTGGTGCGATGCCCCCGCCGATATAGACGCCGCCGAGCGCGAGCATCTTCAGGGCCAGATTGCCGGCCTCGGCGCCGAAGACGTCGACGAAGCAGGTGAGCGCCTGATCACAGAGCGCGGAACGGCCATCCAGCGCCCATCGCGAGATCGCGCCCGCCGGATCGCCGCTCGTCATCTCATCGCGAAGCGCAGGCGGTTCGCCGCCGCCGCCTTTCTCGCGGAAGAACTCGTAGAGATTGACGAGACCGGGACCGCAGACGATTCGCTCGTAGCTGACCCGGCCGAAGCGCGCGCGGAGCCAGCGCAGCAGCTCGTCTTGGACCTCGGTGCGCGGCGCGAAGTCGGTGTGGCCGCCCTCACTCGGGAACGGGCGATGCGCGTCGCCGTCCCAGTAGAGGCCGGCTTCGCCGAGTCCGGTGCCGGCGGAGATCACGGCCTGATTGCCGCGCGGGGCCGGGCTCGCCGCGCCCGCGTGCTGCAGAGTGACGAGCTGGTCGTTGGCGACCAGCGGCAGTCCGTAGGCGTTCGCCTCCAGATCATTGAGCAGCGCGACGGTCTGCAGTCCCAACTGCTGCTCGAGCGCGGCCGCGTCGACGTCCCACGGCAGGTTCGTCGTTTCGACGCGCCGATTCTCGACCGGACCCGCCACGCCGAAGCAGGCGAATCGCACCAAGCGCGGGTCGAACGGCTCACCTCTCGGGACGGCCCCGTCCCGCATCGCGATGCGTCCCTCGCGCAGTTCGGCATAGAAGCGCGGCGTCATCGCCTCGAGCCCGCCGCTGTCGCGACTCGGGTAGGTGGCGTGCGCCAGAGGCTGCGCATCCAACGGGTCGTCGGAGAAGAGACCCAGGTGCGTCTTGGTGCCGCCGACATCGCCGGCGAGGATCAAGCCTTTTTCTCCACATGCCCGCCGAACTTCTCGCGCATGGCCGAGAGGATCTTTTCCGCGAACGTGTGCTCCTGGCGGGAACGGAAACGCGCGTAGAGCGCGGCCGAGAGGACATCGGCCGGCACCGCCTCTTCGATCGCGGCCTGGATCGTCCAGCGCCCTTCCCCGGAGTCTTGGACGAAGCCGGTGTAGTTGGAGAGCGACGGGTTCTCGCGCAGCGCCATCGCCGTCAGGTCGAGCAGCCAAGAGCCGACGACGCTGCCGCGTCGCCAGAGTTCACTCACTTCCGCGAGGTCGATGTCATAACGGAGCTCGGCCGGCAGCTCCTTCGACGTGGCGCTCTTCAGGATGTCGAAGCCTTCGGCGTAGGCCTGCATCAGTCCGTACTCGATGCCGTTGTGGATCATCTTGACGAAGTGGCCGGCGCCGGAAGGGCCGCAGTGGAGATACCCCTGTTCGGCTGTGCCCGGATCGGCGGAGCGTCCAGGTGTGCGTTCGATCTCGCCGATTCCGGGGGCCAAAGTGCGCAGGAGCGGCTCGATTCGTTCGAAGGCCTCGCGCGGTCCGCCCACCATGAGGCAGTAGCCGCGCTCCAGTCCCCAGACGCCGCCGCTCGTGCCGGCGTCGACATAGTGGATGCCGGTCTCAGCCAGCATCTGCGCGCGGCGGACGTCGTCTTTGAAGTACGAGTTGCCGCCGTCGATGATGACGTCGCCCGCCGAGAAGCGCGAGCCCAACTCGCGCACCGTCTCTTCGGTCGCCGCGCCGGCCGGCACCATCACCCAGGCAACGCGCGGCGCGCGCAGCTTCGAGGTGAACTCCTCTAGCGATGTCGCGCCGGTCATCCCTTCACCCGAGAGCTTCGTGATCTCCTCGGGCGTCCGCGAGTAGCCGACACACTCGTGCCCGCCCCGCATGAGGCGCCGGACCATGTTCCCGCCCATCCGTCCGAGCCCGATCATTCCCATCTGCATGTGGAGTCGCTCCCTTGTCAACGCGCCGTCGCTTCGGTGACCGCCCGCCGTAACGCTTCCAAGCCCCCGCGGACATCGCCCGCCAGATGAACGCGCAACGCGCGTCGTCCTCGCTGGGCCAAGACGTCGAAGTCGCCGCGCGCCTGCGCCGCCTTCACCAATCCGAACGAGTATCTCGTGCCCGGCACCGCGAGGTCGCCCGCGTCATCGCAGGTGATCTGCAGGAAGACGCCGCTGTCGGGGCCGCCCTTGTAGGCCTGGCCGGTCGAGTGCAGGAAACGGGGGCCGAAGCCGAGGCAGGTAGCGACCCCACTCGACCTCACGACATCGCGCCGCATCTCTTGGAGGAATCGCTCGTTGTTCGAGTTCATCTCCAGATAGGCGAGGAACGCCACGTAGTCGCCGGGTTGCACGCGCGCTAGGTGTCCGCGGAGGAAGTCCGAGAGGTTCGGCGCCGAACGCCCTGCCGCGATCGCAGCGCGCTGCGCCCCCTCCTGCACCGCCGTGGTGTTGCGCGCGTCGGCGAAGAGCCGCACCCCTGAGTCGGTCGCGAAAGGGAACTCCTGCGGCAGGCGACCGGTCTTCTCGACCTGCGCCGTGAGTTTTTTCGTCTCGATCTTGCTCGCCTCGACATCCGGTTGATCGAACGGATGAATGTGCAGCACCGCGCCGGCCACCGCCGTCGCGAACTCCCAGCGGAAGAATTCGCTCGCCAGGTCGTAGCGGTCGCGCAGTTCGATCTGTACGACGGGATGTCCCGCCTCCGCGAGTTCCTTCGCCCGGGCAAGTAACGCGGCGGTCCCCGCCGCGTCGACCCCAGCCGACCCATCCCC
>Ga0163152_10000458_pt1 | contig 71427 bp, 66 predicted proteins | sample OliLakLV19MP8IB2_FD_148635 | JGI IMG/M metagenome (GOLD analysis project Ga0163152, IMG submission 148635) | Freshwater microbial mat bacterial communities from Lake Vanda, McMurdo Dry Valleys, Antarctica - Oligotrophic Lake LV.19.MP8.IB-2 | ecosystem: Environmental > Aquatic > Freshwater >... | reverse complement strand
GTATATGTAGGGAATAGGGGAATTTTTCTGAACCTTTTGGAAAATTCCCAAGAGGAAGACAAGTTCCAATGTAGAGCGGAGAAGTCAGGGCAGAGAGTCAAACATTGTATATAGCTATCTCTTAGGGGGCGGCCATATGTGGCCGCTCCCATATATTCATGAACTCTATGCTATCAATATTTCCAAATCACTGAACTCTCCGCACTGCGCTTTACATTGGAACTTGTTCTCCTGTGGTCACCTTCGCTGGAATCTTCAGTCAAGAAATAAGTTCCATTGTAGATTGGCACTTGTCCTCCTGTGGTCACCTTTGCCGGAATCTTCAACCAAGAAATACGTTCCATTCTCGTATCTCTGACCTTCCCCTTTTCCAGGGAATGTGTCTTTTTCTAAAGCCAAAAGTCTGGTATTCTCTTGCCGATTTTCCCCTAATACATGCGCCTCGTGCAGGTTGCGAAAGCATTGAACATGACCGGGCAACAGTTACGACACGAGCTGATGCAGGTTAACTTCGGCATTAAACCAACCGACCGCGAGATTCCTGATACGCTCGCGAAAGGTGTGCTGCGCTTCCTTGCGACCAAGCATGGGATTTCGGTGAATATGGAAAGTTTGGGACTGGGTGATGATGACGAGGCAGGTGCAGGACAACAAGAAGAGCGAACGGAAGACGCTGCGGCAGGCGAAGAGCAGGTGGCCGCCACTCCCAAAATAACGGTACCTCAGGAGACACTGCATGTGCTGCGAAAACTTTCTTTGGATGATGTTTCCAAAGAAGCCATTGCCGCGCAGCAGACGCATCTGCATGCGACCAAGGCGCAGAAGGAAGAGCAGCTGCGCGAGGAGAAGGAACAGGCTGCGATCTTGAAATCCAAGCGGGATATTGCTTCGGTTTCTCAGGAACAGATCAAGAGAAAGGACGGCATGGTCATGTTGCCCGATTCGATCTCCGTGAAAGAGTTGGCGGAAAAATTGGGTGTGCAGGTTCCCAAAGTCATTCAGACACTGATGAAGAACGGCATCATGGCAACGATCACGCAGTCCATCGATTTCGATTCGGCGTCCATTGTGGGCGCCGATCTTGGTATCACCGTGCAGCGCGAAGAGCGCAGTGCGACCGCCGAAGATCTGTTCAGCCGCAACTTGTCGGAATTGCTCAAAGACGACACCGAAAATCTGCAGCCGCGGCCGCCGATCGTAGTGGTCATGGGGCACGTCGACCACGGTAAGACCGCGCTCCTGGACGCCATTCGTCATACCGATGTCATGTCCGGCGAAGCGGGTGGCATCACGCAGCACATCGGGGCGTATCAGATTGAGCACCTGCCAAAAGGGGAGAAGGAGCCCCGCAAGATTACCTTCCTGGATACGCCGGGTCATGAAGCATTCACCGCCATGCGTGCGCGCGGAGCGCAGGTTACCGACATCGTCATCCTTGTCGTTTCCGCTGAGGACGGCGTAAAACCGACAACCATTGAGGCCATCAACCACGCGAAGGAAGCCAATGTGCCGATCCTGGTTGCCATCACAAAAGTTGATAAAGAGCGCTCGGATCCGGACCGCGTGAAAGGAGATCTTGCCGCTCAGGGATTGCAGCCGGAGGAATGGGGTGGCACGACACCTGTCGTGTTGTGTTCGGCTGTTACCAAGGTCGGTATCGACGATATTCTCGATCACATTCTCCTTCTCGCCGACCTCGCCGATTTGAAAGCGAATCCCAAGCGCACGGCCGTTGCGACCGTCATCGAAAGTCATTTGGATACCTCATTTGGTCCGCTCGTAACCGTGATCGTGAATGCCGGCACATTAAATGTCGGAGACATCTGCGTCTGCGGCGGTTCCTCTGGAAAAGTAAAAGCGCTCATCGATGCGTCCGGCAAACGTTTGGATACTGTTTTGCCTTCGGGTGCCGCCCGTCTCTCCGGTCTCGATGTGATGCCGCTGGTCGGAGATATCCTGCAGGTCGTGCCTTCCGAGAAGAAAGCGCGTGAGCTCTTGGAAGCGGTGCAGTTACAAGTGGGCCGCAGTCAGAAACGCCAGTTCGCGGATCTTGTCAGCCGTCTGACCGCAGGAAAAGTGAAGCAGCTCAAAGTCGTCTTGAAGACCGATGCGCAGGGATCGCTCGAAGCGCTGCAGGAAGCGCTGCGCCGTCTGACGACAAAGGAAGGCATCACCGTCAAAGTTATCCACGGTGCCATCGGCGGCGTGACGGAGAGCGATGTCATGATGGCATCCGCCAGTGATGGCGTGATTCTGTCATTCCATGTGGATACGCCATCCGATGTACGCCGCACCGCGGAGCGCGAAGGCGTTAAAATCCGTGAGTATACGATCCTCTATGAAATGCTCGATGAAGTGGGGAATCTCTTGGAAGGCCTCGTGGAAGCCGTGGAAGAGGAAAAAATCCTCGGCCACATGGAAGTGCGCGGCATCTTCCTCACGAAGAAAAACGAGCAGATCATTGGCGGACGCGTAAAGGACGGCATGATCAAGCGCGTCTCCTTCCGCCTCATGCGCGCAGATCAGCAGATCGGTACGGGACGCATTCTTTCACTTAAGCATATCGATAAGGATATTAAAGAAGCCAAGGAAGGAACGGAATGCGGCATGCGCGTAGATAGCAATGTTCCGATCTTAGAAGGCGATATTTTGGAAGCGTATACACGGGAATTGAAAAAGAGGGAGGCTTGAGGATGTTGGGATTTTCGTTCCAATTAACCAAGCAACTAATTAACTCGTTACGGACTTGCTTGAGACGATAGCTCGGTAAAGAAGATGGCCCGAAGTGGTTAATTGGTTAATTAGTTGCTTGGATTAGTCGTGGAACGAAAAACTCAACTCAACTTGGCCTCATGATTCGCACCCCCGCCGCCGCTGCACGCTCAGCAGTGATGCCTCTGCGGACATATTCGACGACCACTTCGCGTGCTTCACGATCTCTCACGTTGCGGATCATCGTGAAGAACTGACCGAAGTCAGATCTATTCGTAACGAGTGCGACGAATCCCGGAGGCGCATCGTGTGGTCCACCGCTTGTTCCCCCGGCACTATCAATTAACGCTTGGCGACGTGTCTGGCGTTCCGCAGGAGTGTTGGCGCTAAGATAGCGGTCTCCCAGTCTTCCGCTTGTCTGCATTGCTGCGATGATATCCGCCCATTGATCACCCGAAATGCCGTACTGTCTGCGCAGCATCTCAAAAGGACCTTGTTCCAGGAAGGCGATCTGACCAAAAAAATTGGTTACACCAACGGGGCGATTGGAAAAATTTTGTAACTCTCGGATCTGTCTTCCAGCTCGTGTTTCAAATAACTGTGGTCCCATTGCTGCCGCGGCTGCTCCCAGCCCATACAGTCCGGCCACCATATAGTTATCGCCTCCGGAAAAGTACGTCAGAGTGCTCATACCTATGGCCCCGACACCCAAAAGCACTGCGACCCCTGTGCGAGCCATATTACCCAGTCCCTGATTAAATTCCCGTTGATACGGATGCTGGATAAACCCCGAAGCATATTGCGGTAACGACTCAGGATACGGCGGAATGCCGCAGCTTCGTTCAATGACCGTCAGATAGCTCAGTGTTGCTTGCAGAGCGAGTGTGGTGGATGGATCCTGCATGGATATGGAGTTTGTACCGGTTGCTTGACCCGTCAATTCTGCGATCCATGCTCGGGTGCGATACAGTTCGGTTATTACTTGCACCGGCTGAAAGCGATTCGCTGCCACGCCCGGAGGAAGTTGTCGCTCAATGGCAACGAGCTGCTGGTCCAGATCTCTCTTGATTGCTGGCGTCAGAAGCGTTGCATTTTGGATACTTACCTGAGCATTGGATTTCTGTGCGCTCAACGCATCACCTTGGGATGCGAGCGCATGATAAGCCCTGTTTCTCCAGGCATTGTGCTGCTCTCGCATGTATTCCTGTCGAGCTTCGCCCTGCGCGTGCAGAGCGTTGACGAACCGATTTGCTTCGGGATTCGTAGGCATAGATAAGCGCGATTAGGGAGCCGTGGGAGGGGTTGGAGTAGCTGGCGGAGTAGTCGGAGCAGGGGGAGTGGTCGTGGGAGGAGTGACGTTGCGACGATGGGAATCGAGGAGTGCGTTCACTTCCTGAGCGCCCATGTTTCGTGCTCTTCCAAGGCCGCGTATGAGCGCTTCTTCTTCGTTTGCTGCTACCGGAACGCCGCGTGTCCCCAGTTGATTGCGCAGTGACGTCACAATGTCGCGTGTTGCCGTGTCGCGCTGAGCTTGAGTCGCAGTCGCGCTGGTAGCGGTATTAATATTATTGGTGATTGCCGTGGAATTATGAATGTTGTGAGTGGTCATGGCATTGCCAAGGCGTTGAGCGGTTCCATCATCCGAACGCGGCTGCCGGAAGTCTAAGTTCTGCAGCTGGCGACGTGGATTGACCATGCCGGCCAAATCACTGATACTCGAGCGCTGTCCCGCATTTGCTCCTCCAATCGTTCCCGTTGGAATGAACGGAATACTGAGCGGAGCCTTGTACGCAAGCTGGCCGAGCGCTTCACCCTGCTGACGGATCGGCTCCGTGAAGCCTTCGATGATTTTTTGATTTTTCAGCACCGTAAAGACGCCGGTCCACATGACGAACAGTGCCATAAACATCCACATCAGCTGCCAGAGGGAATTTATACCCGTAAAGAGTGGAACGCCGGGGATGCTCGCTATGGTGCTTCCTGGCATACTCGTGATTCCCGCATTGATCATAATGAATCCGATGGTGAGAGGAACACCGACCAGCGCAGGGAGAAAGACCACTCCAATAAACGTTTTCCAGAGCATTTCCTCCAAATTGAAATGTGGAATTTTATCGTGCCCGATAACATATCCCACTGCCACGAACGGCATGAATGCCATAGTGATCCAGAGGAGGGGAATGCGAATAAAGAACGCCACCAACATGGCCAGCATCGGGAAGAAGAGCGCGACGTGTATGAGCAAAACTATCATCAATTTTACGATGTAGGCAAAAATCATTGCAGCGCGCGCGGCCGAGGTGCCGAGAAGATAATTTGAATTTTTGCGGGGATCCGTGGCGGTCATCAATTGTGGGAGGCGAGCAAAATTCACAATGAGTCCGTTAAAAATGCGACTTTGAGCATTGATGGCAGGCACCGCATCATCCATATTTACCATACGGATGCAGACGAGTTCCCCAAGCGGACACGTCCAGCCATTGGACTTTGGAGTGACGGCGGATTTTCTTGTATCATCCAAGAAAGCTACATCGACCACTGCTTGGCAAGGAGTGGGCGGGTCGCTTGGATTGGCTGCAGGAACCCGACAAGGTGCCGAATTTACCAGCGATGGAAGTTGATAGACGGTGTAGGTCACAACCTGGGAGAAATCGTAGATCGCGCGCGGAATGAACCAAGAAAAGTTTACGAGCACCAGCGCTAAGACAAATTTAGGAAGATAGGTTTTTACCTCTTCGCTTTTTGCGGTAACGATGGTCATGATGGCGCCAACAATCAGCAATAATGCGAAGATAATATTGACGATATCGCGCGAGATTTGCCAAATTTCATGCAACATATTCAGCAGTGCACTGTCTGGCTGGCCACCACCGACTGTGCCAAAAATAAATACAGGATCAATGACGTAGCGTAAGAAGTGAAACACAACCCACATCATCACATTGAGTATCGTAATTGTCGTATGTGCGATGGTCGTTATAGCCTCCAAGCTTGCTCCATCAATGCCTGTAAGACCCGTTCCAGTTCCACTGCGTTGTGCGAGGGCGACTGGGATTGAAAAGATCTCCGTTCCCTGCGTCAGGATGAGGAGGAAGAGGAAGACGAACCAGCCAGCCTTCAGGAGATGTTTGTGTGTAAGCATTCCAATCAGAATACCACATTTGAGAGATTTTTTCAATGCTTCCTCGGCAAAACAGGCTATAGAACCCATTGCACCAGCCGTATTACGATTGACCACATTCTTTGACATTTTGCGAGTATAAATTGTGTTCAATACAGGAGAGTTTATGAGTGATAATGATCAAATAATGGCTTATCTAAAGCAAAAAAATAGATCAATAGTTTTGCACAGTGCATTGAGCAATATTCTTGCACTAGACCGTCATACATGAGTAATGTTTGTGAACAGGATGTCATCCATTATTCTTAAAGCACTGTTTTCGTCGCAGACACGCGTAAAGCTGCTCTCGACATTCCTTCTCCACCCGGAGGAGGAGTATTTTATTCGTGAATTAACGCGTTTATTGGGTGAACAAATTAACTCCATAAGACGGGAACTGGAAAACTTGCGAAAAATCGGATTGGTCAAGGCGCGACACCGTAATCGCAAGAAGTACTATCATGTGGATCAGGATTTTCCCTTGTATCCGGATCTACGCAGTATTTTTTCGAAAGAAATTCAGTCTGAGAGCCCCATTGTTGCGCATCTGAAGAAGTTGCCGAATATTCAGTTGATCCTTCTTGCCGGTTCTTTTGCCGGTACGGAGAGCAAAGTGGACTTGCTGGTCGTCGGAAACGTAAAAAAGGAGATGCTGGAAGCATTGTTACTCCAGGATCCTTCTTTGAAACATGTGAAGTACTCGATTTTCTCGGAAGCGGATTTTCTCTATCGATTGAGCCTGAAAGATCGATTCATACAAGAAATCCTCAATGATCCGCGCCATTTAGTTGTCTATAACACGATTCAGAAGCAGATTGAAGATGCTCAACGCAAATAGAGGAGGGGAGGATTGGTTTTGGATTTTTAGTCGTAGAAGCCTTGATCCGTCCAAGCTCTGGATACCAAAAAACTAAAAACGAAAAACCAAAAACCCGCCTGCCCTCATCCTTTTGAGCAGTATTTTAGCTTTACAGACCCCTGCAGGGTCTATACTCTCTCCCAGCTTTATGACGTCGATTCTTCTGCATACTCAGGCCAAGAAACAAGTGATTGCGCGCCCAGATTTGCGCCCTGGCTACACAGTTCGTGTCCATGAGCGTATTCGCGAAGGGGAGAAGGAGCGCATCCAGATCTTCGAGGGGCTTATTATCGGTATTCATCGCGGACATGTGGCGACGGATGCCAACTTTACCGTTCGTCGCATTGCATCGGGTATTGGTGTGGAGAAGGTGTTTCCGCTTCATTCGCCCATGATTGAAAAGATTGAAGTGAAAAAGGTGGCGAAAGTGCGTCGCGCAAAACTGAACTTCCTTCGTGGTCGCAGCGGAAAATCTGCTCGTCTCAGCGAGCGCTTCACCAATGCGGATGAATTCTCCATTGCTGTGGCTCCTGTTGCAGCCTCCGAACAGGCAGAAGCTCCGGTTGATAGCGCAGAGGAAATTCCAGTCGTTGAAGAGAAAACTGATGCCTAACACATTGATCTGCAATCGCGTATAGTCCGGGCGTGCATTTTTTGATCGTCGGAAATTATGGCGCGGGGAACGTGGGAGATGAAGCTCTGCTCGCTTCGATGCTGGAGATGTTTCCCGAAGTACAGTGGCAAATCCTCTCGGCAAAGCCGAAAGTCGGACAATTGCCTCGTTTTCCGGGTGGCATCCGAACGTTTCTTCGGATGGATTGGCTGAAGACTTTTCGGGCATTGCGCGCGTCTGATGGCTTGGTGTTTGGAGGTGGATCGCTTTTTACCGATGTGGAATCGGTGTCTGCCTGTTTCATTTGGTGGGTGCATGTCATGGTTGCCCGCTTGTGTGGAAAGCCTGTTTTTCTCGCCTTTCAGGGAATCGGCCCTTTTCGGACGCGAAGCGGGCTTTGGCTTGCGAGCTCCGCAGTGCGATCAGCGGCTTTCGTTTCCGTACGCGATCCGCTTTCTTTTGATCGCGTGAAAAAAATGTCATCCACAAAGCTGATGCAGACCTTTGATCCTGTGTATGGACTTCTGCGCAAAGAAAAGCATGCTCATCGTTCGCAGAACATCTTAGTGGTTATTCCGCGTCACAATTCACCAGCGGTTTTTTGTGAGCACATTGCTCTGCAAGCCCAGCTAAGAAAAATGAAAGCCGTACATATTCTTTCCATGCAGCCGGATGATCCGCAGGAAAAAGTCGTCTGTGAAGAACTTCGTATCGCCATTGAGTGTCCGACACAGCTCATAGCCGTTCACTCGTGGGAAGAACTTGCTCCGAGCATCGCGCACGCATCCGTCGTGATCTCTCATCGCTATCATGGGGCGTTGGCCGCGCTTGCAGTGGGCGTTCCCGTTGAGATTTGGCAGCAGGGAGAAGGGGATAAGCTGTCTACATTGCGAAACGTGCTTAACACCGATCCGGCCACATTGGATGCGTTGCTTGCTTGCGGAGTGGAAGGGCTCCGAAAGGAATTGCAGTTTTATGGTCGGAAATTGAGTAAAAGAATGATTGAGTGAATGCATGGATGCCTATAGGCTTGTGAAATGCATTTACACGAAGGAGACCCCGCCCCAGATTTCACGGGAATCGATCAGCACGGAAAAACGCGTACGCTTTCTGACTATCAAAGAAAATGGGTGTTGCTCTATTTTTATCCGAAAGACGATACGACGGGCTGCACCAAGGAAGCCTGTGGCTTTCGCGATAAGCACGCCGAATCCGACGGAAAATTATCAGTGATTGGGATCAGTAAGGATTCCGCGTCGTCGCATCAAAAATTCATCGAAAAATATCAACTGCCGTTTACGCTGCTTTCGGATCCCGACCAAACAATCATCACTGCGTATGGAGCGTTGCCTGAAGCCTTGGGAAAACGCGTCTCTTTTTTGATCAGTCCTGAGGGAAAGATCGCGAAGATCTATACGGATATCGACTGCGTCGCCCATGCTGCGGAAGTTATGGAGGATCTGCAGGTACTCGTTTAAGGCCAGTGCTATACTCCGCCCTCTATGGCGACACCTTCCGCTTCCGCGCCTCTGGCGTATCGGCTCCGACCCCAATCCCTTGATGCATTTGTCGGACAGGAGCATCTATTGGGGCAAGGAAAACCGCTTCGTGTAGCCATAGAAAACGATACGCTGGGATCGGTCATTTTGTCCGGGCCGCCGGGGACCGGCAAGACGACGCTTTCCAAAATCATCGCGCAAACGACCACGTCAGAATTTATTCAGCTGAATGCTGTCACCAGCGGTGTCAAAGAGTTGAAAACAGTCTGCGAAGAGGCGGCGCGCATACGTCAGAATTTGGGGCAGCGTACGGTTCTCTTTATTGATGAAATTCATCGCTTCAATACGTCACAGCAAGATGTGCTCTTGCCGTATGTGGAGAGCGGGGACGTGACCTTGATTGGTGCGACGACGCAAAACCCCTACTTTGATGTGAATCAGGCCTTGGTTTCGCGCTCGCAAGTCTATCTGCTGCAGCCGCTCCGCATGGAGGATTTGATAACGATACTTCGCCGCGCGCTGCAGGATGAAAAAGGCTACGCAGGAAAAGTCCGCTTGAGTGATGAAGCGTTGAAGCATGTGGCGGAAATTAGTAATGGGGACGCTCGTATTGCGTTGAACGCTCTGGAATTGGCCGTTCTCACCATTGGCACCACGATGAGCGCGGAGCAGGTGCAGTCGCTCTTCCGGGAGAGGAGCAAGCGGTATGATCGAACCGGAGAAGATCATTACAATACGGTCTCTGCATTCATTAAAACCATGCGTGGCAGTGATCCCGATGCTGCGCTTCTGTGGCTGTATAAAATGCTCGGCAGCGGCGAGCAGCCGCGCTTCCTCTTCCGGCGCATGGCAATCTTTGCGAGTGAAGATATTGGGAATGCAGACCCCAGAGCCCTGCAGGTCGTCGTCTCCGCATGGCAAGCGTTTGAACTGGTGGGATTGCCCGAAGGCGAATTCTTCTTGGCGCACGCTTGCGTCTATCTGAGCCAAGCGCCGAAGAGCAATGCCATCACCAAAGCAATGCATGCAGCCAAGCATCTTTCCGAAACTGCAGCAGGCTTGGAAGTGCCGAATCATCTACGCAATGCACCCGTGAAAGGCATGAAACAACAAGGCTACGGCGAAGGCTACCACTATCCCCACAACGCCGAAGACGGCGTTGTGGCGGCAAATTATTTTCCGCTTGGTGTGTCACCCCAGATTTTCTACGAGCCGACGGGAAGGGGATTTGAAGAAGAAGTGCAGGAGAGAATGGAGCGTGTGCGGGAGGTGATCCGGACATCGCACGCACATTGATAAAACAAACAATTAATGTTATAATATTTATGAACATGCATACCAATACACTCAGCTCCATCCGGAAATTTGCGCATGAGCATGATGATATTCCTGCATTTCATGCGGGCTATATCGTTTTGACTATTCTTGTGGCTGCACTCTTCAATTTGGGTGTCTTCGGTCTGTTGCTCATCGCACACATGTCGCTCGATTATGTGAAATATCGGGAGGTTCATGGATATTCTCTACTAAATACGGCACGCGGAATCGTGCGTGAAAGCTTGCTGGATATATTTCTGCTGCTTTTTGCTCTCTGCGTAACGATCTATTTGCACTATACAATCGCATTGGTGGCGCTGGGAGGATTTTGCTGGTGGAAGAGACGATCGCACGAGCGCTCGCCATACTGCTTCCGAAAATGCATATCTTGCATAATATCCTGCACGTCTTGACGGGCATTCGCGAGCACATGCAAACAGTGCGTGAAAGTCCGAACCATCCGTGGCATATGGGCGAACAGATGCTGCTTTGCGGTATAGCTCTGGGCATCGTTGCAATTTTCTTTGCACCTATTTTTCTGCACATGCCATTCGAAACCTGGGAGCAGCTTCTGCTCCATCAATTGATTCCGTGGAGGGTCTGAGGATGAAGATGCAAGATCGAAAGATCAAAGATCAAAACAATTTTGAAAAAACCCCAAAAAGATTTTACTGTCTTTGACCTTGGATCTTCAGGCTTGTTTTGATCTTTGATCTTGCATCGTCACCCATCATCGGATTCCTTCCGGAAACAGTTCCTCCTCCATTTCCTGTGTTTCCTCCAACCATTTCTTTGCTTCTGGAGTCGATGCCCCTTTATGGTATCGAATGGCTAAATCATCGAACCGTTCCCGCAGCGTCACGACCTGATCGAACGCAATGCGCTTATCGGCGTAATAGAGGAGTTTTTGCTCAATTCTACTGCGATCCGGCGATGGAATCATAAGCCCGTGGGGCTCAACGATATCTGCAAGTTCCGGAAAATTTTGCAGACGCAGGAACTCCGCACAAACTTCCTCATGCTTTTTGTCAGCGTACAGAGCTCGCAGATCACTCCATAGTTTTTCCTGTTCCGGGGAAGGCTCCAAACCCGGAGGATGTGCCGATGCGCGGAAATCGACGAAACGGAAGAGATCATGCAGTTCGCTTGCGCGACGCAGGGCAAGGGGGCGTACTAATTCCCCGCGGGCCAGGAAACGCTTGGCGAGTCCATGAGCGAAGGATGCGACCGTATTGCAGTGGACTTGGATATGAGCAGGTAACAACACGTCATTCCGCCACTGCGTTACTTCTGCTTCGGTCGGCAAGGGCATGTCTTCAAAGGAGCAAGTCAAGCGGCGGCCTCTGCCGTCTTCGCCGATGTGAATATTGATAAGTGGTCGGGACCAGGCGTCATCGCTCACGCGTTCCGGCCATTCAATCGCACGAATGCCTGGATGATCATCAGATTGCATCAGAATTTTCTTTGCTTCGGTTTCCGAGAGGCGGTAAAGATCAATGTGAATAAATTCGCCGTGCGTAGCGGTGGCATAGCGTTGTTCCAGTGCATAGGTCGGGCTGGAAATTGGTTCGCTGATGCCGAGTCCTGCCGCGAAGCCTTGCAAGAATGTGGTCTTCCCTGCGCCCAGTTCTCCTGAGAGAAGAATGTCGACTGAGCGATTGTACAAAGTTTTGGCTAAAGATCGTCCTGCAAGGAGAGAATTCTCCGCAGTAGCCAGCGATAGAGTGGCAATATCAGGCATTGACCCAAGTGAGAAAAAATGATATTATATCACAAAGACAAAAACATATGACATCACACCCCCGCAAACGCTCCGGCTTCCGATCGAAGGCTCTTCAGAAGAAGAAGGAGCCACATGCCTTTCACTACCTCTCGCAGCGAGCCAGTTTCTGGATCGCCATCATTTCGGTGTTCGCCTTTGTGACAGGGAACATGATCGGCCAACATGGATTGTATGCGTTCCTTCATTCGGTGATGGGAGGCTTTGATGATAGCTTGATCGTCTACGATGGCACAGTGTCTCCGATCGAGCGCGTGCCGGACTTTACCAGATGGTCTCTCTATGGAGGAGACGCCGGCGTGCACACATTCCGCCAAGTACCCGCAGATCTTCTGGTACCGATGCCAAAGTATGTGCCACACGATATTCGTCCTGCGAGCGATAAATTGGCCAATAACATCTACTCCGTTGATCACTTTGGTACCTATACCACCGGAGGAGGGGAGGGAAGTCACCCGGGTATCGATATCCGCTTGCCCGAGGGCACGCCGATCCGTTCCATTATGAATGGTCATGTCTCCGCCGTTGGCGAGGATAGGGGGGGATTTGGAAAGTACATTCTGGTCCGCCATCCGCGCGTGCCTGATCCGGATGATTCCACCAAGACGACGACGCTCTATACGCTCTTCGCTCATCTCAGTGCGCAGTTGGTCTCCGAAGGCGATGTGGTGCACAAGGCGCAGGTTATCGGGGCTTCGGGTATGACGGGCAATGCCTCCGGTCCGCACTTGCACTTCCAAATGCAGCGCGAAGCCTGCAAAGACGATGGCACCGTCATCGGTCCCCACACATTCTGGCCGTATAACACGGCTGATCTCAAAGCCGCAGGCATGAGCTTCTACGAAGCGATTAATGAAGGACTCAATCGCGATCATGGCATGCAGTGCACCGCCAATCCGCTCCTGTATGTTCAGGCGAACTATGCTGCTTTGGAAAAGCCGTTGATTGTTATGGATACGCGTTCTTCCTCTTCGCGTTCGGTTCGCGCTCGAAAGACTGCCAGTGAATTGCTCGCAGAGCGTGTGGCTGCACGCAAAGCTCGCTTGGCCGTAGCAAAGCCTGTCACCGTCACGATGCTTGATTCCTCGGCCAGCGCTTCCTCTGCAGCTACAGCGCAGTCATCTTCTCTGGCAGGCGTCGTAGAAGTGCAGACTATTGCGTATGCCGAGCCTGTTACTGCTTCTGTTCAGGCACCTTCCAATGCGGGGAAAGTGACTTCCGTGGATATTCGTATCGATAGAAGCTTCAGCAATCGGAAGTGGTCCAAGTTGATCATCACACTTCTGGATGAAAACGGTCATACCGTAACGTCGCCCACGCTTGATCAAGATCTGGCTCTCCGCACGGCCTATGGTCGCGCCGAATTCAAACCTTCGACGCTGACGTCCCTCGACTTTAAAAACGGCGAGGCCGAAGTGCAGATTCTCCCGCTCGGTCAGCAGACTGTGGTGGTGCAGATCCAACCCTTGAATGTGCTGAGCGCCCCGATGAAGCTTTCAAAGGAGTGATGTGTGGAGTGATGTGTGATGGAGGCAGTGATTGAAGGTTGAAGTTTTTCTGAACCCTTTGGAAAATTCCCAACAGGAGGACAAGTTCCAATGTAAATCACAGTGCAGAGAGCTCAGTGCACGCCACTATTGATGATTTGGCTGCCCTAGATATATATGAAAAATATGCGCACTCCTGCTTTGTGCTTTCCGCTTTACATTGGAACTTGTCCTCCTGTGCTTTATGCACCAACACTGTTCTCCAGAAAGGAATTTTTTGGTTATAAAAACTTCTTATAATCCAACATGGGAATCACATGAATTGCCGGTTCTTCATAGGGATGAACTTTTCGCACTGCATCCAGTACGGAAGGCAGCTCCGTAGCAATCACCACCACTTCAATGCGTTCTTCTTCCACTTCCGTCATCTCCCCGATTTTTCCGATTGTTGGATCAGCTTTCTCATTCGGGCGGAAGCGCCCAATTCCGCGTACGGAGAATGAACACGCATCGTAATTGCCGATCTTTCCGCCGCCCGCATCAGCCAAAGCTGTGCGGATCTTTTCCGCGTGGCTCAGCGGTGAATAGATGATGAGATGATAGAAGTCAGGCTGCATGGAAGAGAAGAAAATAGATAATAGACTACAGACCACAGACTACAGACCACAGACTGGGAAATAGGAACTTTTCCGTCTTCACTCTGTCCATTTATCTGTAGTCTGTAGTCTGTGGTCTGTAATCTCCGTGTACCAATGGAGTCCCACCATCAATGCTCCCAGCACAATTGCAGCGACAAACTTTTCAAACGTATTCAAAAAGAGAGCCGTGATTCCAAAGAGTGCGCCAATCGACGCAGTGAACAGAATCACTTGGCGAGGGGACCATCCTTTGGCAAGTAAGCGATGATGCAAATGATCGCCTGTGGCGGTTCCTTTGAGAGGAGATCGCTTATCGATGATGCGGCGAATCACGACGATGATACTGTCGACCAGCGGAACGCCCAGTACGAGAAATGCCGTTGCGACTTTGCCTTTGCCTGCATTGATCGTAAGAACGCCGAGCATTAATCCGAAGAACATGGTGCCCGTGTCGCCCATGACGACGCGTGCCGGAGGGAAATCAAAAAGCAGACCGGCTGCTGCGATGGCGGCGAGGACGAAGGCCATTTGAGCAAGCGCGGGATCTTGCACCACACTGGAAAGTGATAAGAATCCGATCGTTAAAAATCCGATCAGCGTAATGGTAGAGACTTGCCCTGGAATACCATCAAACCAGTTGAGCGCATTGATCGTCAGGCCGAGCCAGAGAACGGTGAACAGTGCGCCAACGAACGAGAGTGGTCCCAGTATCGGGAAGATGACGGCAAAGATATCCAGAGGAATAACTGCGCCGCCGACAAAACCTTCCAGCGGATTGGTCAGTGAGTAGATCCTTGCGCCCATCGCAAAGAGAAGGAGCGCGACCAGCACTTGGGTACCCATTCGCGTCCATGGCGAGAGGCGTCGCCGGTCATCGAGGAAGCAAATGACAGCCAAGACCGCGATAGCAATCATCAGCGCCGCCGCCGCGGTATTGAAAGGTGCAAGAAATGGCAGAAACAAAAGAAAAACTCCTACTCCGATACTGCCTGTTGGATAGGGGAGTCGACTGCGAGAAAGTCCGTAACGCTCCGGAAAATCGAGCAGTCCCCACCGAGGAAACAGACGAAGGGCGGCCCAATAAAGAAGTGCAGTAGCCCCAAACGCCAGGAGGGGAGCCAGAAATATCGATGAACCGTATGGCACGCGCAGAGTGTACAGCATGGTCACCTCTTTTTTGATTTTGGGCTTAATGGGAAATTTTGGGGGCTGAAATGACGTGTTTGTGTTTTGCTACAGCGAAGATATGCTCAGATTTTCCCCGATGCATCATGAAAAATATGTTCTCGTTGTAGTTCCAGGCTCATCAAGAAGGATGGAACGTACAAGGGAAGACAACGATGGAAGTGCTGCGATTGTGGAAAGAAATTTCGTCAAAAGAAACGTAACAATGCACAGAGAATTCTGCAGTCCTATGCGCACGGAAAACAGACCTACACGGAGATCGCGAAGAAGCTTCAACGAAGCAGATGGTGGGTACAGCAGCAAATGGATTTAGCAGTGGTGCAGCCGCGTCTTTTGGAGGCGGGTCATGTCGTGGTCGTCATGGACACAACGTACTTTGGGCATGTCTTTGGCGTGATGGTGTTTCGTTGCCCACATCGTCACAAGAATCTTCTCTGGAAATTTCTGAAGTACGAAACGATTGTCGAATACATTGCAGGAGTGAAAGAGCTGCAGAATCGTGGCTGGAACATCGTGGGAATCGTCTGTGATGCGAGAAGAGGGCTTACCGCAGCCTTTCCTGATGTTCCTGTGCAGATGTGTCAGTTCCATCAAGTGCAGATCATTTTGCGCTACATCACGAGGAAGCCAAAGCTCGAAGCAGGAAAAGAATTGAAGGAGCTCATGCTTCTTTTGGCGAAAACGGATGAAGCGAGCTTTCGTCATTGGTTGAAGCTCTGGCATGAGAAGTGGAAAGATTTTCTTGCAGAGAAAAAAATCGATGACATTACGAAGCGATGGCACTTCACCCACAAGAGACTGCGCAGTGCCTATCGAAGTCTGGAAACAAACTTTCCCTGGCTCTTTACCTTCGAGCATCATCCACTTCTCTGTATGCCCAATACTACCAATTCTCTTGAAGGAACCTTCACACATATCAAAGCAAAAATCTCTGTTCATCCAGGCCTTAGGATCGATCGAAAACAGAAGCTGATTCAAGAGCTCTTACGTGGAAAGTAGCCCCAAAATTTCCCATTAAGCCTGATTTTGATCTTTTGTCTTCAGCCTTGTTTTGATCTTAAATCTTGAATCTTTGATCTTTCCTCAGTGGCTCACTACAATACCGTCATGCCTCGTTATCGCACTCTGAAAGATGCAGACGTCTCGGGAAAACGCGTGTTGGTGCGTGCAGGTTTTGATGTGGCGATTGAGAATGGCAAAGTGATGGATACGGAGCGCATTGAGGCCGTGATGCCCACTGTTCGGTATTTGTTGGAACACGGCGCGTCGGTCGTGTTGCTTTCGCATCAAGGCCGCCCGAAGGGCAAACGTGATCCTGCGTTTAGTCAAAAACCGCTTGTGCCGATTATCGAGAAATTGTTGGGACAGAACATTCACTGGGCAGATGCGTGTACCGGCCCGGAAGCCGTGCATGCCACGAAGGCTCTGAAACCAGGTGACGTACTCTTTTTGGAAAACCTACGCTATGAAGCGGGGGAAGAAAAAAATGATGTGGGATTTGCGGGCGAGCTGGCGGTTCTTGGAGAAATATATGTGAATGATGCCTTCACCAATTGCCATCGCGATCATGCGAGCATGTCGACTCTCGCACAGTTGCTGCCATCGTATGCCGGTCTGCAGCTGGAGAAAGAACTCTCCTCCCTTACCCAAGTTTTTGATCATCCCAGACACCCGCTTGTCCTGATTGTCAGCGGTGCGAAGATGGAGACGAAGGTGCCGGTTATCAATAATTTTTTGGAAAAAGGCGACGCCATTTTGGTGGGCGGTTGTATTGCGAATACATTTATCGCAGCGCGCGGATTTGATGTCGGGACATCCAAATATGAGGAGCAATTCGTTGAGATGGCTCAAGAACTCATGCTGGAAGCGGAGAAAGAAGACAAAGCTGATATCTTTGTACCACGCGACGCGGTACTTGCCTCGTCTCCTGATGAGAAAGCGCAAAAAATCGATCTACCCGTTGAGAACGTGGAAGGGGATATGAGCATCTTTGATATCGGGAAGGTCACCGTGGAGCGGTACAAGAAGGTGATTGAGACGGCGGGGATGATCATTTGGAACGGACCTTTGGGGTATTATGAAGTGAACCGATTCTCACATGCTACGAAGCGCATTGCGGAGGCGGTGGCTGAGGCCACAAAAAAAGGCGCCATCAGCATTATCGGCGGTGGCGATACGATCGATTTCCATGTGCGCTATGGGTATCCCCTCGATGCGTATACATTCGTCAGTACCGGCGGCGGAGCCATGCTTGAATACATCTCGGGCAAGCCGCTTCCCGCATTGAAGGCACTGGAGATCTAAGTTGACGTTTCTCCGTTGCTCCTGCGACTTTTGTCCGATGCTCCACGTTCCCGTTCATGCCTCCTTCCTTGCTCCATGTTCACCTGAAGAAGGAAGAGGAATCCTGGACTTCGTTTGCCAGGCGCATTCGCGAGACGGACGGCGAAGTGGTGGTGGTGCTGTCAGGGGCAGATAAAAATTTCTTATCCGATGAAGAAGAGCGTCGTCAATTTTTGTCCGAACTTGCCAAGCTTCGGTATCGCGTGAAGTTGGCGACCAAGCAGGAATCGATCATAAAAACCGCACGATCACTGGGAGTCTCGGTCATTACGACCACGCGCGAACTGAAAAAATTGCTTGCGGGGCACGCGCAGGCTGATGAGGCGCTTCGCCTTTTCTCGCCGCACTTATGGCGGCAATTTTGGCGCTCTCGGTTGCAGAATATGGGACTGCTGGCTTTACCAAAAGTCCGCATCATTTCGCTCATTTGTCTGAGCGCCGTCTTATTCTTCTTTGTCGTTTTCCGTTTACTTCCTTCAGCCGAAGTGCGCGTATGGCCACGCCAGGACACGATCACGCAGACGACGAATATTGTGCTTGCGGGGTCGGGTGCGGTCACCGGGCTTCCGCCGCGGGTGAAAATGCAGCCGCTCATTCCGATCACCGTGACCGTGCACCGGACCATTACTTTTGACCAAATCAGCAAAGAATTCACAGGATCAAACTCTCAGACGATGATGACTCTTTTTAATACGACTACTGAACCTTTCGGCCTGAAGAAGGGGACTCGACTGGTGAACCAGGCAGGGATGGTGTTCCGTTTACAAGAATCCGCCACGATTCCCGCCGGGGGATCCGTGAGCACAAAAGCGACTGCCGATAATCAGGATCTGTACGGAGAGGACATTGGAGAGCGGGGGAATGTGCCTGCGGGACTCAAATGGGAATTTCCGGGCTTATCCGTTGAGACGCGCAAGCTTGTGTATGCGATTAATAAAGCTCCCGCCACAGGTGGCAAAACAGCGTCGCGCACAGTGCTGCAACAGAAAGATCTGGATACCGCGCGTAAACGATTGGAAATGGAGTTGCTTGCGACCGCAAAGCAGATGATTGAAGAAGAGCGGCTGGCTCGCAACGCGAATGATACGAATCATGATCTGGCCTTCCTGACAAAAGATGATGTCATCCGTGCAGTCTTTTCCGATTTCATCATGCCAACGCAGTTTCTGAAGCAGGCGGTTCAGTCTGTGCCGGTGGAGGGGACGCTTCAGTACACCATGTATGCCTATGACGCGAAGGAGTTGCTGAAGGTGTTGTCTCAGGAACTGGAATCCCATGCGCTAGAGGGTCGGCGTCTCTTGAAGGATGCGCTCTCTGCGGATCGCTTGAAGGTGTACGTTATTGCCTACGCCGATGACTTGTCATGGATCAAGCTGACCGTCGACTTGATTGGGACGGAGGAATTTATTCTGGACGGCTTGACTCCGTCCGGAGCCGTGTTCGCGCGTAAATTGAGAGAACAAATTGCTGGCGTCGAGCGGAAAAAGGCGATTGGCATCATAAAGAACTTTCCGGAAGTAGAGAAAGTTGAAATCGGTCTCTGGCCGCCGTGGAGCAGGACACTGCCACCCATTCATTCGCATATTTCCGTCATTGCTCAATAATGAGATTCGTTGCATTCCTCAGGCGGTTTGCTCGTCTGATGCTTCTTTTGATAATCGTTCTCGTCTCGACCCTTGCACTGGTGTCCTGGTACGTCGTGACACGCTTTTCCGGATCGGCAACGCTGCCAGCCGATTGCGCGATCGTCTTTGGCGCTGCAGTGCATAGTTTATATGACGACCAGGGTAAACTCATCGGGTCCCGCGCTGGGCCAGGCATCACACGTCGCATCGAGACGGCAGTAGATCTCTATCAAAAGAAATATATTAGAACATTGTACCTCACTGGAGGCAAAGGAGGCGGCATGTTGCAAAGCGAGGCGGGAGTCATGCGCGACTATGCTCTGAAAGCCGGCGTTTCTGCGGGGGATTTGGTGATAGAAGATCAGGCAAAGTCCACTTGGGAAAACTTGGTTTTCACGCGCCCATTATTGAAAGATTGCTCCACTGTCGTGGGTATAAGTGACAGTTATCATCTGGCACGTATTGAATTGCTCGCCCACAAACAGGGATGGGAACTGCCCACAGTGCCCAGTGCCTGGAGCGCGGGATTCTGGTTTGAGTCGCGCAGTGTGCTGCGCGAAGCGTTGGGCATTCTTTTTTATGTCGTTATTTTCCCGGACAAAGGACATGAGATAGAGTGATTTCTATCACAGACGACCAATCGGGCATTTTGATCTCAGAAGTCATTCCTGCAAAAAGTCACCTTGAAGGTTAACATAAAATGCATTATGTTAAGTCCGATATGGTGAACGAGCTCCACTCCCCTCTGGCTCAAGCAATCAGTAGGTACCTCTCGTACCTGCAATCGGAAGAAAATAAATCCGCGTTAACAATCAGTAACTATCGGCAATCCATGAACCTACTCTTGACTCTATCCCCTATAACAAGTGTCGAGGGATTTAGTAAAGAATCTGTTCGGGAATACAAACAGAAGCTTCATGAGTTCCGCACACGCCAGGGGAAGGAGCTTTCCATTCGCACCAAGAATCATCATCTGACGGTTCTCCGCGCCTTCCTTCGGTATTTGGTTCAAGAAGAGGAATTGGATATCCATCCGCCCGATCGCGTGAAGCGATTCAAAGAAGAGCAGCGCAAAGTGAAAGTGCTGTACGCAGAGGAGCTGGAGCGACTGCTGGCAGCTCCGGATACCACCAAGAAGGAGGGGAAGCGTGATAAGGCGATACTTGAGCTCTTTTTTTCAACCGGCCTGCGACTGGCGGAACTACGAAGTCTCAATCGGAAGGATCTCAATTTCGATACGCGTGAGATCTCGGTGCGGGGAAAGCGCAAGAAGTTGCGCGTCGTGTTCCTCTCCGACAAAGCAGTGGAGTCCTTGAAGGAGTATTTGGATGTGCGCCTGGATCATCTGCAGCCGCTCTTTATTCGCAATCATCAAAAAGCGGTGAACGAACTTCCACCCGGCGAGTCGTATCGCCTATCGCGCATATCGATTTATAACGCCGTGAAAAAATACGCGCTGCAGGCGGGGATCGTCACGGACCCGTCGCCGCACACATTGCGCCATTCATTTGCAACCGATTTGCTACGCAGCGGAGCAGATCTACGCAGCGTTCAGGAGTTGCTCGGCCATAAAGATCTCTCCACCACCCAGATTTACACGCACGTCACCAATCCCCAACTGCGCGAGGTGCATAAGAAGTTTCATCGGGGGGGTGGTTGAGAGTATTGATACAAAGCGCCCTGCCGCCGCTTTTTTTTCAGTACAAGCTGCCGGGAACCCAGAAAAAGTCTTAGTTCTTTTTCGCTTCCCGTAGCGTTATTTCTGCTATGCTGCGCGCAGAGCAGATGTCTGTGGTCCAACTGACGATTGCTCTGTGCCTTGGAGTGTTTCCAAGGCAACTGCGACTCACGACCCCCAGAGAGTCGCGAACCCAGACGGCTCGTTGTCGTCTGGGTATTTTAGAAATAGGAAGAGATTAGGTCCCCTGCCGACCAATCCCCTTCCAGGTAAGGAATTCCTGAGAGATCCGTCACATAAGTAGATTTTTCATTTTTCCTTCTTTTTTATGGTTGATCATGACAATAGTTCTCAATCCACGGTGCTTGTGGCAGTTATTGCCATCATTGCCATCGCGGCAGTATCTTTTCTCATCCTTTCCAATCGTGCAGGACCGGCTCTGCCGGGCAGCGTGACGCCTTCTGCCACCGATAACGGTGGAGCAATTGGCAGCGCAGAGGTGCAAGTGAACCCCTAATACACACACGGGTTCCACAAGAGGGGCATCCGGGTGCCCGGATGGTCCCTTTTCTCTTTTGGCTTCGAATACGATAAAAGTCGGTCTCCCCCGCTCTCTTCATTTTTCATTTCTTCGGGGGAGTGCTTGCAATCAATGGATAGTAATTTTCAAAAATTTCCGCTTCCCTACCTTCAAAACTCCCTCTTCCACGGTTGCATCGATGGATGAGACGGTCTGATCGTTCAATTTGAGTCCTCCCTGTTCAATCAAACGCTTTGCTTCGGACTTAGAAGTGAGAAGTTTCTCGTGGACCAAGAGATCAACGTAGGTCATGCCCTTCTGCAAGGAAACTTCCGGCATATCTTCCGGGATTCCTTTGTCGGCGAAGACTTTTGTGAATTCACTCTCGGCGTGTGCGGCTGCATCTGCGCCGTGATAAAGCGTCACAACTTCACGCGCGAGGTGCATTTTGAATTCCTTCGGGTTCGTGCCTTTCTTCATTGCCTTTTGGACATCGGCAATTTCTTTCATGGGCATATCCGTCACACATTCCATGTAGGTGAGAATCAGATCATCGCTGATGCGCAAAAGTTTGCCGTACATTTCCGTTGCCGAATCTTCCAGCCAGATGCAGTTGTCGTAGGTCTTGCTCATCTTCCGGCCGTCGGTGCCCTCAATGAGTTTGGTGGTAAGCACAAATTTGTCGCGCTTGCCGAATGCTTGCTGCAGGGTTCGTCCGGCGAGCATGTTGAAGAACTGATCGTTGCCGCCAAGCTCGCAGTCGACATCCAGCACGACGGAGTCGTAGCCGACCATGAGCGGATAGAAGAACTCGTGGAGGCCGATCGGATTGCCGCTTGTGATGCGCTTCTCAAACATGTCGCGCTCGAGCATCTGTTGCACGGTGAAGTTCGATGCGAGCTTCACGATATCGGCGAAGCCGAGTTTCTCCAGCCACTCATGATTCGGACGAATCTCCACTTTGGAGAAATCCAAAATCTTCCCGGCCTGATCTTTGTACGTTTTAAAATTCTCCATCACTTGTTCTTTCGTGAGGGGTTCTCGTTGCTTATCGCGTCCGGACGGATCGCCGATCATCGCGGTAAAACTGCCGATCACAAAAATCACATGGTGGCCCGCATCCTGAAAGGCTTTGAGTTTTCGCAGCGGCACCGAATGTCCCAGATGCAACTTTGCTCCCGTCGGATCGATACCAAGGTAGATTCGCATCGGTTTGCCCGACTTCAATTTTTCCTCCGCAAGTGCGCGAGGCACTACATCGGAAACGGCCCGGGTGAGGAGTTCTCCAGAAGGCATACGCGCAGTGTAGCGAAGGATCTGCGTCCGAGCCACGTTTCAAAAAATGGGCGGGGACTCTGGAGAAAAGTACCCGCCCTATGACTTAGGCGCCCGGTAGACGGGAGCCCAGGAATTGGGATGTTCCTCCGTCGAGGAACAAATAAGTTTATGCATCTTTTTCCGCAGACATCAACTATAATCTCCCTATGCCAGAATGGATTGTCATGACACCGGATAGATTGGACGCGTTCCTCGCAGGCGAAGGTCGCATGATTAGCCGTGTCAAAGCCAAAAAGGCAGTGGAAGAAGGCCGCGTGTGCCTCAATGATTTGCAGGTCACCAAATCATCCCTTCGGCTTCAGGAAGGCGACAAAGTGACTCTCATTGAAGAGAAGGAAGTAAAGCCGGCCTCCATCGAAGCGACGGATCTGCATCTTACGATTTTATTTGAAGATGACGCGTGCTTTGTCATCCAAAAACCTGCCGGCATTGCCGTGCATCCCGGTGCGGGGATGGAGCCGGGTGAGAAGACCGTTTTGCATGGAGCCGCGTGGCTTTTTCAGGAACGCGGAATCCCCTTCTCCGAAGAAGGAGTACTCGTGCATCGTCTGGACCGTCCGACCACCGGTTGTCTGCTGATCGCAAAAAATCCCGCAGCACATGTGCTGTTGCAGAAACAATTTGAGGAGAGGACCGTTTCCAAAACGTATCTTGCTCTGGTCGCAGGCGTTCCCGTTCCTGCTTCTGCAGTCATTGATGCTCCGATTGGCAGGAGCTCCGCTGATCGCACCAAAATGACCGTGCTCGGCTCCGCGAGCCCGCGAGCATCGCAGACGACGTATCGCACGCTGGCCGCCACCAACCGAGCCGCATTGCTTTCCTGCGAATTACATACGGGGCGCACACATCAGATTCGCGTGCATCTTTCCACTATCGGTCATCCGGTACTGGGAGACGATACGTATGTATCGGCACTGAGCGAACGCATCGCTGCGGATTTTTCCATTCCGTCCCTGTGCCTTCACGCGTGGAAACTCTGTTTCCGCTCCCCTGCCGATGATCGTGAACTGGAAATGATCGCTCCCATCCCGCCTAGTTTTCTGGAAGCGGTGAAACGTGTGGGGCTCTCATGGAGCGCGTAGGCCTATTGCGGAATACGCCACATTTGATGGATGGTGCGGTTCAATGCAGGAGCGGGGTTTGTGCGCAAACCGCCTTGCATGGACGGTTTATAGTGATGTTTGGCAGCGGTGAAAAAAGCCAACAAACCCGAGAGTATAATCGCTTCTATGATGATGCGCTTCTCTTGTTTGCGTAAGATGGATGGCAGGTTCATGGCAGGATGGAAAAATGTCAGGAGACACTCCCAGAACTTTTTCATCGGACGAGAATTGCTACAGAGCATACCAGATCGGTCATCGATTGGACGATGACTATGCGCCTATGCAAGCTGGAACAGACAGTCTGAATCTTATTACGGTTCGTAGGTGATCGTGTATTCAAATGTATCCAGAATCTGTCCTTCGCTATTTCGTGCGATGACGTGGTAGACGTTCTCGCCTTTCTTCAAATTCTGGAGATCCGGACTGGCAATATAGTTCCAAGTGGTCTTGCCAGATTTGTAGAGCTGCAAGCGGTAATCATTAACCCAGATGCTATCCGTGGAGATGTCTGTAGAGCCTTCAATCAAGACACCCGTATTCGTGCGTGCAGATGTGCCGGGTGCAGGGGAAGTGATAGACAACGTGCCCGGCTTCAGGGGGGCATTATTGGACAGAGGCTTGCTGCTCTGACTGCTTGCTGCAGAACTGACGGGTGTTTCATCGGACACGACTCCGGGTGTCCCCTCTTCTTGTAAGATTGTCAGCCGAACAGGATCGCTCTTTTTTAAGCCATCGTCATAGAGTGCATACACATCATAGATATTTTTGCCCGCTTTGAGGTTGCCCAGAGCAAGCGATGCCAAGTAACTCCACTCCCCTTTTGTTGCATCAAAGAGCTGCAATTTGTAGTCATTCACCATCATGCCAGTCGCGCCTTTCGGGGCGGAGCCACGCAGGATGATCTCGGCTTTTTGCGTGCGGAACGTTTGTCCGTCCTTTGCGGGCGTTGTGATAGTCGGAGTCGCAAGCAACCCGGCGGTGCGGCTGATAACGCGCAGGTCTTCCGCCAGAGACTGGCCATTCTTATCTAATGCCTGCACTTTGATCTGGAATTGATCGGCTGTATCGGGGAGCGAGACTTCTTTGCTGAATGTGCGAGCGGCGACATCGATGTCTGCCGAATGGCCATTGATCAGAACCTGCGTGACCGCTGTTCCGATGTTGCCAGAGACCAGGAGCACGCTTTTGGTTACGACAGCATGCATCACCGGTTCCAGGATGACTAAGTCAGCCGCTATGCCCAAGGACGATGCAACACTGCTATCTTTTCCGTTCAGATTCCTGCTTTCACGCACGAAATCAGACGTTGCCTGCGGATCCAATGGTGAGCGATACGCGTAGAGATCGGCCCCCGCTTCTCCCGTTGTAGGCAGTAAAAATTGTTGCCCTTCTCCAATGTAGAGGAGATCGCGTCCTGGCAATTGCACGGCTATTCCTTCGCCTGCCGCCGCATACACAACGACTCCTTGCGAAGAAAGCAGTGCTTCTGCATAAGCCGGAAGGATGAACGTGAGCGTTGGCGTGGAGATCTGGCGCATGATTGATCCCGAGAGTGCAGTCGCATCAGGCGCAGAGATCCAGAGACTCCCCTGCTCTATATGTAACTGAAGCAAGGATTTGGTTGTACCCTGTTCGCTTTCCGTGACAATCAGATCTGTTTTTTCCTCCAAGCGTGCGTGTGATCCATCAAAGAACGTAAGCGATGCATGTCCTCCGGCTCCGGAACTCAATTTTTCTCCCGGAAATAATTTCATGCCGTCTTCCGCCCGTCGCGACTCGCCACCTTCTAAGAGCACACTCACGATTCCATTATCTTCTGTCTGTACGGTCGCAGGCATGCGGATGACATTATTCGAAAATCCGAATAGTCCCACAAACCACCGCAGCACCATAAAGAGGAGAAACACCAGCACAAGCACCGTGAGAATGCGTAGTCCTCTGCGAGGCCTGCGAACCGGCTGGACCATGTTCGGCAGTGCGCGGCGGGGGCGGCTGTAATCGTACATGGGTGAATGTGAGAGGGAGATGGATTGGGAGTTATGCTATGGAAAATCACCTCCTTAATGCAAGCGGGATCGGAACACAAATACGAACAAAGTGGGACCGAGTAGCCGCTATTGAGCCCTCTGATAGGACCATTTGGGCAATCGAAATCGAGTACAGGATTTGTGCAGTGATGTGTTGGTCGCCTTTCGGTCGCTATGTATCGTTTGATTTGGCGAAGGAGATCCACATCCCTCTCTTCATCCCGTCACCCGATCCACCTCCTGTTTCGTCGTCTTTCGTTCTTTGGCAAATTGCTCGCCCCATTCTTTCATGGTGCGGAAACCATCTTTCTTAGCTTGCTCCTCAATAGCCGCGGCTTGATCCATATTTAAAATCTGTTGCTGTATGGCGGGCGTGACGGTGAGGAGCTCTGGGATCACCATTTGACCGTCGTAACTTTCATGTGCTCCCGGATCACAGGTGGCACCTTCGGCGCGGCACTCAGTTTTTAAAGTGCGGACCAGGCGCTGGGCGAGCACTGCACGGAGAGCCGGAGCGCAGGTATACGGACTGACTCCCATGGAGAGGAAGCGCGGAATGGCTTCGATCGCGGAGTTGGTGTGGAGCGTTGAGAGCACCAAGTGACCCGTGAGCGCGGCGTTCACCGCGGTCTGGGCGGTTTCTAAATCGCGGATTTCTCCGACCAAGATGACATCCGGGTCATGGCGAAGAATGGAGCGAAGCCCGCTGGAGAAAGAATAATCATGATCGGGATCGATCTGACTTTGGATAATCCCGGGGAGTTCGTATTCCACCGGATCTTCCAAGGTGATGATGTTTCGCTCTTTTCCAATAATCGTGGAAAGCAGAGCGTAGAGGGTCGTCGTTTTTCCAGATCCGGTCGGGCCGGTCACCAATATAAGACCGTGTGGCAGTTCAACCAGTTCCTGGAGCTGCTTTTTGATCTCTTCGGGGAATCCCAGTTTTTCCAATGGCAAAATGCCGCGGTCAGGATCGAGGAGACGCAAGGTGAGTGCTTCCCCGAAGCGGCTCGGCAGTGTTGCGACACGAACGTTGACGGTGCGATTCCCCGCCTGGAAGGTGAACTGCCCGTCTTGGGGGATATTGGTGATGTTTAATTTCAAATGCGCGACAAATTTAATGTGTCGCAAGAAATCGACGTAGGTTGGGTGAGAAATCACGGCGAGGCGTTCCAAAATTCCATGGATGCGCCACTCCAATCGTACTTCCGTTTTCTGCGGAGAAAGGTGAATGTCAGAGGCGCCGTGCTCGGTACAGAATTGCTCCAGTGTTTTGAGCAATGTCTCGCCGTTCATGGACGCGAAGTTCGGATTCGGGGACATCGAGACATTATACCATAAACGAGGTTTGGTGCCTAGATCGATCCTCCGAGAATTCAGATGTCCTGCGCAATGCTCTCCTTTCTCTTCTGCGATTTGATTGTGTCACTCATCCTTCATTAAGGGCTATCTTCAGATGAGAAATACGCACCAAAAGCGGTCGCACGGAGAAAACCTATTCTTGTCCGTTCAGTATCCTCTGAATAGTGTCTTCGCCAATCAAGTCAGCCAGCTTATCATGTATATCTTGTGCGGCTTTCCACAGTTTATCTTCTGTAAGACGTTGCTTCTCCATCAGCACATGCCCAATGTATGTCCTGCCTGCCCTGACCCTGTCTGGTCCTTCTATCTTCTTAATTTCGCGTAGCGCGACCTCTGCCTGATCGATGGCAAGGTTCGAATGAACATCTACATCCTTCTTTTTCATAAAGATAGATGGAATGAATTTACATTTATTATATCATATTTATTATAAATTGCAAGTCCGAGAATTCGGATGGCGATTTGGAGGATGCAGAGGACTCAGAAGAAGATAAGGAGTTCTTTTTCTTTCCTCAAGAAGCTCGCGAGCGAGCTTCTTGAGATCTTTCTTCTGCAATCCTCTCCTCTGAGTCCTCTGAATCTTCTGAGTCCTCTAAATCCTCATCCCTAATCCCCGACATTCCTCTGTAATTTATCTTCTCCTCTCTGTAGTCTCTCTTCGCATGGTTTCCCGCACCCGGACCGCACTTGAAACGCAGAAGAAACGATCGCTCTTGCAGCGTGTGGTTATCGTGCACATCTTCTTCTTGGTGTGCTTACTCATGATCGTCGCGCGACTGATTGAATTGCAGATCGTGCGAGGGGCCGAGTATCGCGCTCTTTCGCAGTCGCAGCACTATAGCGGTATCACGCTGCCCGCGAAGCGCGGGGAGATTCTGTCGCTCAACAGCAAGACGGGCGAGCAAAATATGCTTGCGACCAATACGACGTTGGATCTGGTGTATGTGGATCCAGTCATCGCGAATCCTCCCGATCGACCCAGCGATGCCACGCTGGTTGCCGAGACGCTTGCGGATGTTCTGTTGACCGAAGAATTTCATGCGGATTGCTCTGCAGGGAAAGACACCTGCCCGCGCGAGCTCATGAAATTTTATGCATCCGCTTTTGATCCGGTGACGCAGCACATGCTCCTCAACTCAGGCTCACTCCTGGAGCCGCTGCCGATTGGATCTTTGCCGACACAGCTCTTAAAGCTCCCGGATATTCTGGAGGCACGCCGACTCTTTGCACGCGATATCGAGAGGCGTGTGTCTGAGAAGCGCGTGACATTTACGCCGCTCAAGTACGGCGCGACTAAAATTCAAATGACGGCCATCGGGAAACTGGACATTGTGTGCCTCACCGTCGATCGCGAGCAGGACTTGATCTACGCAAATCCGGAGAAGTGTGATCAGAATCAGTTAGATAACTACGCTCGAAAAGTAGCTCCGATCCTGGAAATGGAAGTGGATGCCGTGCGCAAATTCTTTCGCGCTCGGCCGCTGCGCTATGTTCCCATTATGCGGCGGCTTCCGCCTGCGCTTTCGTTAAAGATCAAGGAAGTGCAGTTGCAATCACTCAAGGCGACTATCGCGAAGCGGTCCAAGCCGACCTCGCGGCGCGTCACGTTGGAGGAATTGCAGTATCCGTTGCGTTCGATTGCGTTTATTGCCGAGCACTGGCGGTTCTATCCGGATACGACGATTGGCTCTCACATTGTGGGCTTTGTGAACTCGCTTCAAGAGCCGCAGTACGGCGTCGAACGCACGTTCAATCCGCAGCTGCGCGGCCAGGAAGGGCGCATCAGCACCGTGAGTGATCTTAAGGGCACGCCGATTCAGGCGACCCAACAGGCCATCGTGAATCCGAAAGACGGTGACACTATCGTTCTCACCATCGATCGATCGATTCAAAAAGAGCTGGAGACACTTTTGCAAGAGGCGGTGACAAAATATAAGGCAGACAGCGGACAGGCCATTGTGCTCGAGCCCGATACAGGACGCGTTATTGCCATGGTCAATGCTCCCCTCTTTGACAGCAATAACTATGCGCACGTCTATGAAAAAGAGATTGTGGTCATTCAGCCCGATCAAGCACGAAAACTTTTGGTAGAGCTCTATCATCCGCAGACCAACGCGTTGATTGTGAAAGATTTCGATGAGAAAGTCTTCACCGCTTCCGGCCGTTCTTTGCTTCCCAAAGAAACGCAGACTGAGCTGACCGAATTGGAGAAACTCTACGATCTGCGCGATTTGACGCGTTACTATCTCGCACTCTCTAAAAATATTCGTCGCGAAGTATTCCCCACCGACAAGCCGGCTATCTGGCTCAAATTCAAAAATGATATCGGTGTTGGCGCATACTTGAATCGCAATATTCAAGAAATCTTTGAGCCGGGAAGTATTATGAAGCCCATCACAATGGCGATCGCCCTTGATCAGGGAGAAGTCGCTCCCAATGATATCTACAATGACACCGGTCCCGTAAAAGTGGACGAGTATTTGATCAAAAATGCACTTCTGGCCTACTACGGAAAAGTATCGATGATCGATTGTCTCGCGTTTTCCATTAACACCTGCATGACGAATATTTCTGAGCGTCTCGGTCCCCGTCTGTTTCCGCAGGAACTCATTCGCTTTGGTTTTGGAAAGATCACGGGTGTCGAACTGGAAGACGAGCTTTCCGGCGTGATCCCTTCGCTGGGAGATTTTCAGAGGCAGCGCTCGCTTTTGGCAACCGCATCCTTCGGGCAAGGAGTTTCTGCGACGCCGCTTCAGATGGCGGTCGCGTGGGGGGCGCTCGCCAATGGCGGCAAGCTCATGAAGCCGACTATCGTTGACAGCGTCATTGACGAAGACGGCACGGTTGAACATACCAAGCCGCAGGTCATTGATCAGGTCATCACTCCCGAAACGTCCCAAACCATCTCCGCGATGCTTACCAGCTCCACTGATTATGGATTCGCGAAAGTGGGAAAAGTGCCCGGCTATCGCATCGCCGGCAAGACGGGTACGAGTCAAATTGCCAAAGGCGGTCGCTATGAAGAAGGCTCCGGCACAACGATCGCGACGTTCGCCGGTTTCGCCCCGGCGGATAATCCGCGCTTCGTCATCATCATCAAGATTGATCGCCCGAAGAGCACGGTCTTCGGTGTGGTCGCCGCCGCTCCGGTATTCCAGAAAGTTGCGCAGTTCCTCTTCAACTACTACGGCATTCCGCCCGATCAGAAAAAATCCGGCCAGCCGACGTTGCTGCCCCATACCCAGGATCAGGATCAGACATCATCCGTTTCTGATGCCCCAAAGACGCCGCCAGCTTCATCATCATCTGCGTCCTCACAATCCTTCGCACCTGCGCGTCGTTTCAATATGACGGCGCCGCCTGGAAAACCGCTCACTCCGTGAGTCTTCCCACTTTACGAAGCATCAGATAAACCGTTGCATGCCGGCCACGATCTCTTCGGCAGTCTGAGATTTGATGGTACGCATATGAGTCCTTACTTGTTCCAAAACATCGGCATTGACTGCGAGGTGTAGATCGAGAATGCGGTCTGCAATAGCGCTCATTTTACGGTGACTGATTTTGCAAGATTCCTTGGCATATCGGCCCTTCGGCGCGGCTCAGGACCGTTCGCAGATCGCTCATTTTACGGTGACTGATTTTGCAAGATTCCTCGGCATATCGGGGTTTTTTCCTCTCTTTACGGCCAAATAGTATGCCAATACTTGGATCGGAATGATGTTTACCAGTGCCTGAGCGTTGCTTGCATCGGGGACTTTGATCCACTCATCGAAAACAGCATGTTTCTCCGGGGCTACGCCGATGATCATTGCGCCGCGGGCTTTCAGTTCCATGCAGTTGGAGAGAATGTCTGTCGTCACTTCATCGTTGCCGAGGAGCGCGATGCACGGTGTCCCCTCTTCGATGAGAGCAATCGGACCGTGTTTTAGTTCGCCGCCGGCGAATCCTTCCGCGTGGATGTAGCTCACTTCTTGGATTTTTATCGCGCTCTCCATCGCCATCGGATAGTTCCAGCTCTTGCCGATGATATACAAATCCTCATGTGCCTTGATCTTGTCAGTGAGGTCGCGGAGTCTTTCCACGTAGCGCGGGTTTAACATATCCGAAATCATCGCGCTTGTTTCCAAGAGTAAAGTTTTTCCCTCCTGCAATTTTCCGGCGAGGGCGTACGCGATCAATAATAAAACGGCGAGTTGTCCGGTAAGTGCTTTGGTCGATGCGACCGCGCGTTCTGGTCCCGCGTTGATGAGGAGCGTGTAATCCGCCTGCCGCGCGATGGTGGAACCTTCCGCGTTCACGATGGCGAGAACTTTGGAGCCTTTGCTCTTTGCAACGCGGATCGCTTCCAAGACATCCGCGGTCTCGCCGCTCTGGCTCACCACGATCACGAGCGTCTCGGGAATTAAAAAGTGGTTGTAGAGCTTAAACTCGCTCGAGGCGATGACGTTGACGTGTTTGCCTGCGACGACGGAGAAAAAATACTCCGCGGCCATGCATGCTTTGTTGGCCGTGCCGCATCCGGTGAGGATGGTGCCCTTGGCCTCGCGAATGGCTTTGGCTAGCGTTAAAATCTGATCTTCCGGTTGGTTGACCGCGCGAGCCACGCTGACTTTTTGCTCCATGATTTCTTTCAGCATGTAGTGCTCGTAATCTCCTTTCTCCGCCTGCTCCATCGCCCAGGTGATTTCAATTTCACGCTTGGGACGTTCTTCGCCGGTCTCGATATCCGAGAATAAAATTGTGCGGCCGTCGGTCACGACCATCTCGCCGTCATCGATGTATTGCACCGTTCGTGTGAATTGCAAAAATGCGGGAATATCCGATGCAATAAAATAGCCGTTGTGACTCCCCTTCTCCACGCCGATGATAAGCGGTGAACCGGTGCGCGCCGCAGCCAATAAGTTTGATTGCGTGTGCAGTGCAAGGATCGCGTAACGGCCCTCAAAGTGTAAGCACGCTTTGCGGACGGCTGCGGCAAAATCGCCATGCACTTTTAATTCTTCTTCAATGAGATGCGGAATGACTTCCGTGTCCGTCTCCGAAAGAAACGTGTGTCCTTTTTCCAGAAGATCTTTCTTGAGAGCCAAATAATTTTCCACGATGCCGTTATGCACCACGGCGATCATGCCGTCTTCACTGAGGTGCGGATGCGCGTTCAATGAAGTCACTCCCCCGTGCGTCGCCCAACGCGTATGCGCAATCGCGAGCGAGCAATCACTGGCAAACGCATCGCTATCCACCACCCCGATCCGTCCAATGTCTTTTTTGATCTGCAGCCCCTCCCCTACCTTGCACGCGACGCCCCAAGAGTCATACCCGCGATATTCCAGGTTTTTAAGCCCATCAATCACGATTTTGCCCGCCGCAGAGCGCTGTCCGACGTATCCAAAAATACCGCACATGGACGTCATTGTAGGGGGGATATGGGGTGGGTCAACCGGAGAACGTCGTATCTGGGATCTTTGCGCAAATTCGTGTTTTCAGCTATAATCTATAGATTTAGCAACATGAAACGGCAGCAGCACGGCGTACTATCTATTATCTATGAATCCAGCACGTTCCACAAAGCGCGTATCCTCCCATTCAAAACACATGATGCTCCATCTCACATCGGCCGAATTGCAGATTTTTGAGGGTCTTTCGGAGGGGTTGAGGGAGGGATGGAAGACGAAAGAAGAGACGTTAACCTACGAAGATTCCGACCATACACGCGCTATTCGAATGGAGCTCATGCGCTTGCACGATCCTCTTCTGCTCGCTATTGCCGGGAAAATGAAATCAGCGAAAAACCAGGAAGAATTGGTGCAGATTGCGCAAACCATGGACATCTCGAAAATTGCTGACGCGGAATTAGCGGAGATTTTCTTCGGTCTTGGCCCTGTCGTTCTTTCGCAGGTCGTGGAGCTGTTACTGAAAGAAGTACAAAGCGATGATGATTTGAAAATTGTAGAAGCGCTCACCGCCATTCGCCATCCCCTTTTGGAATCTCTTCAGCCTCTTTCCTGAATTAGTATGGTAACCAATCGACCTCCTGAAAACGGATCTCCCGGCGCACGCGGCAATGTGAATCGTTCGCTGACTTTGGCGGAAGTGACTCCTGTTCTTCAGGAAGAAGAATTGATTCAGCTGATTCAAAACCGTCGCGATCTGGAAAGCGTTCGCATGGGGCTAGCAAACAGACTTGCTCAAGCGAATCCCACGCTCCTGCAGCAGTTTGGCAATCCAGAAGCTTTGTCTCGTGCTTTGCAGGCCTTGGCCGAGTCCAACCGTGAACGCCTGGATCTTCTTTCTCGCAAAGAAAGTTTCTTCAAAAAAGTTTTGAAGGCTCCCTTCCGCGCGGCATGGGCAACCATAAAATTTGCAGGACGCCATCCCATTCTTACCACGGCCGCGCTCGCAGCGTTGGCGTTGTGGGGAGTGCCTGCGTTGATGGAAGGCACCGGAGCCATTGAAGGATTGCTTGCTCAAGTCCCAGTCAATCGTATTGTGGAGCATATGAGATCTTTTTTGCGTCTGAGCGGGACAGTTCCTGTTTCTCCCATTCCTGAAACTATTCCTCCTGATTTCATCTGATCAGAAACTAAAAAAACTAGTCATAACTCACACAAAATTCATGCCTCCCGATACTCCTTTCGATACTTCGATTACTGATCTGAGTGCGCAGATCGGTACAGAAGCTGGAACGATTCGTATTCGAGTGCGAGGGCGAGATGGGAATATGACTGATCGACAAGTTGATTTGCGCAGACCATTGGAAAATTTGTCGGAAGAAAATCTCCAGACACTTTTAAGTGCATCGATGGCGGATCCGGGCATCCGCGGTTTTGAAAGATTAATCGTAACGAATGTCGCGCTTCGACAGAGACAAAGACTGAGGCAAACCATCAATGGAGCTCCGCAAGCCGAGCAATTGAGCAGTGCAAATTGGCAAACTTTTGCCGAATATGTTCCTTCCCATGTTGTAGATTATTTTCGTGAGTTGAGGCAATACACGATTTTGCGTGATCAATTGCGCGCAGGAGGAGCAGCAGGTTCCCCGTATAGGAATCGTTATGACATTGCTGATACTCCGCAAACGACGGCATTTGAGGAAAGAGCTCGTCAGCACATCCAAGCACTGACAGCTACGATCAATCCGCGTGTTCGTTTGGGCAATTATGCCGCCCTTATTGTTATGCGTCGTGAGACGACGAATGCAGCAGAACAAGCGCGAATGGATACGGCTATCGCCCAGGCAAGAGGGCAATTGCCCGCGTCGATACTTATCCGAACGCCACGAGCGCGCGATAATGGCGTACAGTTGCCGCAGGGTGTAATCCGAAGAGCAGATGCTATCGAAATTCCAATGGCAGTTTTTCAAAATGCTCATACAAATGAAGATCAATTCATCGCATTACAGCGTACCTCGCAGCTATTGGATGCAGAAATATCCTGGCTGATGTCTGCCACACAGGGGGTTCCGGGCGCGGCGACGACCAATCGTGGTGTGACGATATTCCGGGATATGCTCGGTATTCAGGTACCGGCGGAAGGAGAGGCATTGCCTTCCGGACTTCTGAATGTGGATCTTTTAGAGCGCGCGTTTCGAGAAAATACGCGTCGCGATATCGCACTTCGGGCAAACCCCACACTGAATGCGGGAACACTGCGAACACTTCGGGAAGATCGCATGCGCATGATTTCAGAAATGACTGATATGTTACATCGCTTGGGTGGAGCGCGCATTGGTGGTACGCGCCTGCTCGCGGTGCGTCATGCTTTCGGGGATACATTCCAAGGTCCGGCGGATGTGCCAGGCAGAACTCCTCCTGATGGGGATGTACAGCGTTACATCCAGGAAGCACTGACTCATGAAATGGGACAAATCAGAGGCCACTTCCGTGAAATTCTCCAAGGCGGCGGCACGATGAGCATTCGACTTCCAGATATTGGGGAAGATATTTTCAATGACCAAGGCAGACACGCGATGCTTCGCATGCATGAATCGATTGTCGCCATTCGCGAATCTCCCCGCGCAGCAGTGCGCGCAGGGCTTCGGCAAATTCCGCTCGTTGGCGATATCGCGGAAAATTTCGTCGACTCACCCGATGCAGCGCGTGCAGACATCATGCGCAGCGTACGCGAGGCCATGGGCTATCCTCCCGACTACGACATTCTCACCGATCGTCCTCCTTTGACAGAGGCGCAACGGGCAGAAGTTCAGCGCCGCATCGAGAGCACACGGACTATTATCAATCTGTTTCGCCCGCGAATCCAAAATGCCGCAGATACCTTCAATGAGCATCTCGATACACTCGATGCCCTTCGCACCGGTGCGGATACGAATGCAGATAGTCTTCTTGGGGTGGAACCCCTAGCGCGTAATCGTTTGCAGCCGTTCCTGGTGAATGGTCGCGTGACGCGTGCGACCATCACGGGTATTCGCACTGCTGCAGATCTGACTGCGGAAGAAAAGAAAGCGGCATTCGTAGCCTGTTACCTGGAACTCTTTTCTCAAATGGAAACGGATTGGAGTGCTTATGTCGTGACGACACGAGAGTACTTACAGGAGCTGGAAGGAATTTTCGATATGCATGGTCAGATGGTTGCTGCATGGTCTGAGACGGCCCAGAGGGCATTCGATCGTTTTCTCCCGATCGTGTGTATGGGTGGAGGCGCTCTTGGAGCGTTGTATCTTATGGGTGGTCGCGGTGGATTCGCACGCTTCACATCATCGGGACGAATTGGGCTGACGAGTCCGCTCACGCGTATTTTTAACGGACCATTCAGCGCTGCGGATCGCGCTGGCGGCGCACTGTGGCATCGCGACGCACGGAGATTGTGGAATCCCACGCCCGACGTGGCTCCAATCACCGCGGAAGCAGCACAAGCCGCGACCCTCGAACGCACAAGAGCCCTCAGTCAGAATTTCCAAACAAATCGCGCCAATCATCGTCTTCTCCTCGATTGCCAACGCGACCCGGCGAATATTGCAACGCTGCGCTCCACGAATCCCACTGATCCAGTTTTGCTTGAAGTAGCGGCGGGCCGCATGCAACCGCAACAAGGGATTCGCATGTTGGAAGCAGAACGTGTGCAGATCCAAGGACTGCTCATGACAGAAATGGACACAGGTGGCGACGCGGCTCGGCAAGCGGTGGCACAGCAGCTTTCCGGACGGACGGCACCGCTGACCACGGCAGAGGTTTCTGCCATTCTTCGCGCGCATGCGCGGGTGAATATTCCTGCCGAAGGTTTGTTAGAAAATCTTTGTCGAACGCATCGCTTGGATCTTCGGCAAATTCTTCTGGCTTCCCCCAGTGAAATCAATCAGATGACAGGACTGTCGGAAGCGCTCCGCGCTGAAGTGATTCAGTTGAAGATTTTACGCATTACACAGAAATCTGCGATTTTGCAGGCAGCAGGGTTCAATGCAGCGGAGATCAGAATATTTATGGAATCCGGAGTGACCGGTGCATTCCCTGCGTCAGCAGCAGCTGCACCTGTCCTTGCCAATGCTCCTTCCGCAAATCCCGCTGCAGCAACGCGCTTCGGCACGCTTCGTCGCGTGGCACAAACACGTCGCTGGCTTGTTGGACCACGCAACGCAGGGACAGCGAGCCGTGCGCTGCATGTTGGTGGACGTGCGTTTGGTGCGTATGAGGTAGGCTCCGCCGCAGTGGATATGGTCGATGATGTCCAAGAATTGGCCAACGCCCCCCGCTACCGCACCGAACTGATGCAGGAACTCGAGGGACTCCTCGTTCCTTTGACGCAAGGTGCCAATCCCCGCTTCCGTCGGGAGGGCGATCGCTTCATCAGTACGCGCAATCCCAATGGCGTCATTGATCTTGGCGCCATTCGCACCGGCATCCCCGACCGTACGCTCATCATCGCGAAACAACTCGCAGGGAATACCGGAAGAATGGTCTATGCGCTTGCGATGCTCGCATCGACGGAATTCCTGCCGCTCGCGGCGGTTGGTATCACATGGTATGCGATTAGCACGTTTGGTCGCCCCGTCTTGAACACCGCATCTCTTCCGGAGGCGCAGCAATATGCAGCGTTCCTGCAAGACATTCCCGCTGAACTCCATGGATTGATCCCCACGGAAACTCTGATGGGAGAAAATCCGATGGAAACCTGGAACCGTTTCAATGTGCTGTATCAAAACGTCGGAAGAGGAGCTCCGGGAGACCAGCACAATGAAGAAGGCCGCGGTCGCATGAATGGTGCGCGTGAACGGTTGGCTCAAGCCCTCTCTGCACGGTATCTCCTGGCAAATCCCCTGGCGCGTACGCTGCTTGGCGGAAGTGATGAAGCGCCGTGGACGCAGGTCCGGATGCGGACCGAAGATCTGGAAAGAAATTACAGCGATTCCACAGAGTTTCAGAGCGCCATTGAGCGCACTATTATTCTCTCCATTCGTCAGCGTGTCTTTTACCGCTATGCCGAATCACAATCCAGAATTGCTCAACATGAGCGGGCAACGCGCGCATTGACCACCACAGAAGGGCCCGCTCTTGATGAAGTTCGCTCGCATATCCTGACGCCGGAAGAACTACAGCTGGAGCGTGAAGAATCTGAATTTTGGGGATCACAGTTGATCGATCGTTCGACCGTGCTGTGGCAGCTGGCTGAGCAGATCAATCTGCGACAGGTGATTGACCAAGGAGGATATGAATCTCCGTCCCGACTTCGTGCTCGTCTCTACGATGTGTGGCTGCACTCTGTGCCGGAGAGCGTGAAGACGGTCACCGGCAGCTTTGAAGAAGAGATGCGCTTGATGGAAAGAAATATCCCGTCTGCCGGCAGCAGACTTGTAGCCGAAAATGCTCTTGAATTTTTGACAGCTGTCGGAGGAGTAGAGGTGATGACGTGGCTGGCAAATGGCAAGCGCGAGAGCGCAGAGCTCACAACGCCCGAGGGTCAACGTGAGGGCATTTCCGCCCTGCGCATTCGCCGAGGTTCCACGGATATTTATGTACGCATGGCAGGCACGCGCTTGGTATGGAGTTCCTGGGGATCGCCCGCTTGGCAGCCGATTGAAGGCGGAAGATATGCGGGAACTACGCTCACCGTGGAGCAGTCGTTCGCAAATTCCATCGCTGATAGCCTTGCGCGAATGAATCGAGAATATAATCCTGCACCGCGACCTACACGCGCGCTTTTTAACCCCAATCTCTCTGAGGAAACGACTGATAGGAGCAGCCTCGAGCGCGCAGTCGGTGCAGTCGGTTCCGTTGTTGATACGATTACTAATTACGTCGATGGGGTGATTCAGCGAAATAGTCCCAGACCTCGGCCGGCACCTGCATCGTCGCCGGAAGTCACAGCATCTGCGACGGTGGAACCACTCGATACCAGAACTAGTGGGGTCGACTTCCTGCGCACGGCGATGGATTTTGAGGGGAATGTCAGACGTCAGCGCGAAGAAGGAGCGCGCACTGCTTTCTCTGCGCCCGGACTTCGGTACTCGCCTTCGTTTCCCGGAAGTGAAGCACCCAGTATTGCTGGAAGCAGACCGGATATGGAACTGACAGAGCCGGGGCAAGGCATCATGCGTATCCGTATCGCTTCGAAGACCGTCGAGTACGGCATGGTCGGTGGCGCGTGGATGTGGCGACAACCTCCGGGCAGCGCGGACACACGCTGGTACGCACTTACGGAGTACCGCTTCGCAGATGCTGCGGGCGATGCCGGGCGGGTGCAGAACACCATCGCTTCCACACTTGATCAGATCAACCGAACCGGACGAGCAGATGATTCACTCGTTATTTATCTTGATGGAGGGACGCTTCGTGCGCGTGTGAATCGGGTCAGAAACTTCATTCCGTAAAACTCCTCATTCGGTTCGCGTACCACGGTCGTTGTCCTTTTCATGCCAAACCATTGCATAGGATGTTACCAAGAAGTAACAATAGTCGTATATTACTGCGCGAAAAGGAAAACGAGACGGTTTTAAGCGTAGACTGGACCTTGACGCTCCGAGTGCTCTGCCCTACCCTTCCTTGGCTTTGCTCGCTTAGGGCAGCTATTTTCTCTTCCGCTCGCATGCCTCTCATCAAGTCCGCCATCAAGCGCTCCCGCCAGAATGAGGTGCGCCGTATCCGCCGTCAGCCGTACAAAACGCAGCTGAAGACGATGATGCGCAAATTTGCGGACAGCATCAAAGCAGGAAAGAAAGAGGACACTCTCAAATTGATCCCAGCCGTCCACAAAGCCATCGACATGGCTGCAAAGAAGCACATCATCCATCCGAACAATGCTTCCCGCAAAAAGGCGTTGATTGCGAGGCAGTCCAAGTAAGAGGACTCAGAAGATTCAGAAGACGCAAAGGACTCAGAGGAGGGATTGGCGTAGTTTTTGTAATAGATAGCCTGTTCTTTGAAGATGATCATTGGCTGTTTTCATGCCGGGACTTTTGAGATAACCGAGATCGTGGGCTAGGCGGCATTGGTAGTGAAGTTCTTCGAGTGACCCGATAGAAATATGTATGAAATGGATATGCTCTTTTTGGGATCGTCTGGCATTTCCCTCTGCCAGGTTCATGGGAACGCTATAGCTCGATCGGCGCATTTGTGTTGTCAGCGAGAATCGTTCAACAGATGGAAATGATTTCGTCGTTCGAAAAATAAATAGACAAAGTTTATGAGCCTCCTGCCACACAATCAGTTTTTCATAAGGTCGTATTCGCATGTCATGAGTTTTACATGCAGAACTTTCAGTGCCATTTCATTTATTTTTTGTTGTATGATAATGCCGAACTTTTCATGAGGTACAGGACCTAAAAGAAGTTCCATCAGTACAAGGAACTTCTCTTCTGAGTCCTCTGAGTCCTCTGAATCTTCTGAGTCTTAAATCCCATGAAGTACCTTGCCCTCGACATCGGCGGCCGCAGAACAGGTGTCGCATACGCTGACACAGATATCGGTATCCCGATGCCTCTTGCAACGCTTCATCACAAATCTCCTCAAGAATTTTTGGCACAAGTTTTGGCTCTGACTACACAGCGTGGCATCGAACACATTATAGTCGGCCTGCCCCGTCTTCCCTCCGGCGAGGAGGGCTCCCAGGCCGAGGAAGTACGAAAATATGCTTTTTTTCTATTGGAAAAAGGTCTGAAAGTGACCTTCATTGACGAAAGATACACAACGCCACGATCTACGCAGAGTGGCTCAGAAAGACGTAAAAGCACTGATAAACAAGATGTAGATGCTGTTGCTGCCTGTGAAATACTGAGAATGCATATGAAGTATTGACAAATAAAAAATTGCATGTATTTTAGTATCACTTGTTCTTTGTACATTCCTCGCTCGTCCAGATTGATCAGTGAGCAATAACTAATTGAGTTCGTCTACACGAATCGCTCTGAGAACTTTTGCTCCTGTCAATTCTCTGGTAGAACGAGGGTTGTTCTTTCCCCCAGCCCTGCATGTCAACTACCGTGACCCCTTCATCCTCCACCCAACAGCAGGCGGCGACGCCGCAGATAACGATCAACTTGCAAGAGTTGCTGAATAATCTGTTCTTAGTGCTCACGGAAAAAGAGGTGATGGTCATTAAGAAGCGTTTTGCGCTTTTCGGTCAGCCAAAGCAGACACTGGAAAAAATCGGAAAGCATTTTAAGGTCACTCGCGAACGTATTCGCCAGATCGAAAGTATCGCTTTGAGCAAGCTCAAGCGCACCGTTCGCACCACACGCCTCGATGAGGTCAATGAAATGGCAAAAGGAGTACTGCGCATTCACGGAGGCGTCATGCCGGAGGATGAATTGGTCAGCCAAGTCTTGAAGAGAATTTCCGGAGCCGGTCCTGTGGACGGTTCTGTTCTTCGTTTGTCCTACTCAATCGATCATGAGATGAGTTCTACTGGTCGCAGCAACACCTTTGTCCCCTTCTGGCGATTGGCTTCGCTTGCACCTGAAGACATTTCCATGATCGTCGATAATATTGTAAAGATTCTTAAAAAGAGGAAGACCTGCATGAAGCAAGAAGAGCTTGTCTCCGCCATCCAAGCCTTGAACCTTTTCAAGGATCGTATGCCGAGCGGTGAATTGATCCAGAGCTGCCTCAAGATCGATGAGCGTTTGCGCGAAATCGATGAAGGCTGGGGTCTCACTGAGTGGCGCTTTGTCCGCCCTCGCAGCATCCGCGACAAAGTAGAGATCATTTTGCGCAAATCCGGAGAGCCGCTCCACTTTATGGAGATTGCCAATCGCATTCGCGAGGCTCGCTTTGACCACAAGAACGTCACGGTGCAGGCCGTTCATAACGAACTCATCCGCTATCCTCAGTTCGTGCTCGTCGGCCGTGGCCTGTACGCGCTCCAGGAATGGGGCTATGAACCGGGTACGGTCGCAGATGTCATTGAGCGCATCCTTCGCGAGAAGGGGCCTCTGAGCAAGAAAGAGATCATTTCCGAGGTTGCCAAGCAGCGTACGGTGAAAGTCGGAACGATCTCCCTCAACCTGCAGAAGATGCCATACTTCACCCGCGTCGGTCGTGCGGTGTATGCCTTTGATGGCGCGAAGAAGCCAGGCAGCACCACGGTTGCGTAAGGTTTGTGTCGCTTGAATCACCGGATATCTTTTCATTTCTCTTGTCATGCCTTTACGTCGCTTTCTGATCGTTTCGGCATCACTGTCTCTGTTAGTCACAGGGTGCTGGAGACAGCCGCAAATAGTATTGCCGCAAGGTTTACAAACGGTATCCGGTTTACTGGAAACCGCTCCCCTTTCGCTCACGAGGCGCGGTACGCATGTGGTGAAGAAAGATGGGGCATCGCTCTATTTTCTGGAAAGTTCAGGACTGAATCTTCGGGCGTATGAAGGAAAAGAGGTAACGCTGGAGGGGCTTTTAGAAGCCAATACCGATCAAGAAGCTTTGCCGGTACTCGTTGTCTCTCGTGTCACGCTTACCACTGCTGAAGAAATGCGAAAGTGGATGGTGCCGGATCTGCAGATGGAAGTATCCGTTCCAAAAAACTGGAAAGGACAAATTAGCGGCGACACGGCGCGCTTTCGCGAAGAGGGTGCAACCGGATCGAGGATGCAAGTATTTATCCGCGAACTGTCTGCACTGCCTTTTGATTTTAAAACCCTGCAATTACGCCCGAGCGCCGATGATACGTTGACGCTTGAGCCAATGCTCATTTCGGGAAAACGTGCCGCACGGATTGTGAACGGGGTCGATGGAACCATGCAGATTTTTATTGAACACACCTTGCGCAGACCGAATGTGCGCACGATTGCCGTCGTACTTTCCTTTGAAGCATCTGTTCCAGAACTCCAGGAACAATACGGTCTCCTTGCGAACGATATCGTCGAGTCCGTACATTTCTTGGGTGAATCAGACCGGCCTATCACTCAGTCAGGTTCAACATCCGTAAGCGGAAATCCAGGAACCGGCAGCGGCGGGACAATGGAAAAACCATGCGGCGGACCAGCGGGGTTTCTCTGTCCAACGGGATACTATTGTGAAGTAACGGATCGTGAAACGGACATTGGGCAGTGCAGACGACTGCAGAGATAAAAAATGAAGATTCAAGATCAAAACAAATTTGAAGATAGAAGGAAAAATAATTTAAAATTAGGGAGGGAGCGGGCTTTCTGCCCGCGTGTGGCAAGAATAATGTGGAAGCAATTCTAATCTTCAATTTTTCCTAAGATCCTGTTTTGATCTTTGATCTTGCATCTTCACTTTTTCATAGAGTCTCCTCTTCGTACCGAAAAACGCATCAGTTCTTTTCCTTTCTGGAACTGATTTTTCCTTCTTTGTGACTCTCTACATTTTCATGATTACCAAAGGTGTACGATGGTACACCACAATCTTTTTTGGCTTCAGCAAGAGTAGTTTTTTGACCGTTGGTTTTGATTCGTTACTATAGGTGCACATTCGTTCACCCACCGAACATGTCTAAATCTCTTCTCCTTCTCTGCGCGGTGACGTCTTCTCTCTTCTTCTTTCTCTACATCCCTTTTCCTCTCTTGTAGTATGACCAAGACATCCTCTTCTCCTACCCTTATGCAACCTTCCTCCAAGGCAAAAGCAGAACCAAAACTTGATCCCAAGCTTGAGGCTATTAAAACGGCTCTTTCGGCTATTAAGAAACGCTACGGCGATGGCGCCATTATGCAGATGGGAGAAACACCCATCGTCGAAATTGCCCGCACTTCCAGTGGGTCTCTCACGCTCGATCTCGCGCTTGGTGGTGGTATGCCCAAAGGGCGGGTTATCGAAATTTACGGGCCGGAATCCTCCGGCAAAACGACTCTTGCCCTCCACTCCATTGCAGAAGTGCAGAAGGCAGGAGGCAGAGCTGCGTTCATCGATGCAGAGCATGCATTGGATCCTCAGTATGCAAAGAAAATCGGTGTGAACGTGGATACACTCCTCGTGGCACAGCCGGACAGCGGCGAACAGGCGCTGGAGATTGCAGAAACACTCGTGCGCTCGGGTGGCGTCGATATTGTGGTGATCGATTCCGTGGCCGCTCTCACGCCTCAAGCGGAAATAGATGGGATGATGGGCGATTCCCACATGGGATTGCAGGCTCGTCTCATGAGCCAGGCACTACGCAAGCTCACTTCCATTATCAGTAAGACCAATTGTTCTGTTATTTTCATCAATCAGATTCGTATGAAAATAGGGGTCATGTTCGGCAATCCAGAAACGACTACGGGCGGCAATGCTCTCAAGTTCTACGCCTCTATTCGTCTGGATGTTCGTCGTATTGATAAGGTTGTTGATAAGCCCAAAAACGGCGAAGCACCCGATACCAGTGGGCAAGATATTGTTGGAAACCGCGTGCGTGTCAAAGTAGTGAAAAACAAAGTCGCACCGCCTTTCCGTCAGGCGGAGTTTGATATCCTCTATGCGACGGGCATCAGTAAAGAAGGAGAGGTTTTGGATCTTGGTGTGAAGTATGGTGTTCTTGAAAAGTCCGGAACGTACTTTCGCTACGGCGAGGAAACGCTCGGCCAAGGTCGCGAGCAAGCGCGTATTTTCCTTCTGCAGAATCCAAAGATAACGTCTAAGCTGGATAAAGAGATTCGAGAAGCTGCTTTGCTCATTATATAATGGAAGAGCTCTTCCAGGGCTTAGGCTGGAAACTGACGCTTGAAGAAGCTCTCCTTCCGGATGGAAGGATCAAAAAGGCAGTTATCGTAGAAAGGTCTGATTCCGTTCATATTATCGCCAGGCCGACAACTGAGACGGTACTTCTCCTTCGAGAATACCGTCCTTTTTATGGAGCTCATATTTGGATGCTTCCAAGTGGTCGGGCGGATAAAGAGGATGATAGTACTGTTGCAGCGCAACGCGAACTTCAGGAAGAAACCGGTTTCCGGGCTGGTGCTTTGCGTCACATCTGGACGACCCGGCATTCGGAGAGTGTGAGAAGCGCGAATCATATCTATCTGGCGGATCAACTAACGCCTTCTCCCTTGCCAAAAGATGAGGATGAAAGCATGGAAGTACATTCCCTGCCTTTTGAGGAAGCTTTGGATAAAATTCTCGCTTCTGAGGTTGTTCATACGCCGAGTGCCTATGCGCTTCTGCGGTTTTTGCGAGATCGACCGTTATAATCTCCACATACTTTGCACATTTCATACATAGATCAGGTAACGTTTCGGAGCCTTGAGCCATTTGATGTGTCTCAGGGAGATCTATACTAACTCTCCGCGTTACCGCCTGAGAGGATCATCGCTTCATCCGCTTCCGTCCCTTTGCCTATGTTTTCCGCCGCGACTTCGTCATCGCTTTTGACTGGGCAACCACATTCCACGGATGCTGAGCGAACAGTGCTTGGTGCGCTTCTTTTGGATCCTGAAGCTATCGTGAAGGTATCGGATTTGCTGGTTCCGGAAGATTTTTATGATCCCACCTACCGTCTGGTTTTTCACGCGATCTTCGATCTCTACGCTCGGCACGAACCTATCGACTTCGTCACGGTTGCTTCTAAGTTAGCGGACAACAAGAAAATTCAAGATATAGGCGGCAGTGCATTCTTGGCGGAACTAGCCGGCAGTGTCCCGACTTCATCGCACGTCTATCAGTACGGTCAAATTGTGAAAACCAAAGCGGTGCATCGTCGCATCATCGAAGCGGGGCAAAAAATTACAGGACTGGGCTATGAAGTGGAGAAACCCGTCGCGGAACTTCTCGACGAAGTGGAGAAGACAATCTTCAATATTTCGAATGCGTTCCTCAAAGACAAGTTTATTCACATTCGTGAAATTCTTGATGCCCGCTACGAAAAGTTCGCGGAGATGCATGAGTCCCAAGATGATACCGCAGTGAAAGGTGTTCCAATGGGTTTTGCAGCTATGGATGCAAAGCTCTCCGGTTTGCAGCCGAGTGACCTTGTCATCCTCGCTGCCCGTCCGAGCATGGGAAAAACGGCTTTTGCTCTGAATGTGGCCATGAACGCGGCGGTGAAATCGCATAAAACTGTTGGTATATTTTCTCTGGAAATGAGCAAAGAACAACTCGTTGATCGCCTGTTTGCATCCATGCTCGGTGTCGATTCCTGGAAGCTGCAACGCGGTAAGCTCGATGACGGTGACTTCCAAAATATGGGTCCCATTATGGATGAACTTACGCGTGCGAATATTTTCATCGATGACTCAGTGGTCTCCAGTATTCCAGAACTTCGCGCCAAAACTCGTCGTCTCCAGATGGAGCACGGACTCGATCTGATCATCATCGATTACTTGCAACTTATGAGCACCGGCAATAATAGTTACGCCGGCAATCGCGTGCAGGAAATTTCAGAAATTTCGCGCGCGCTGAAGCAGCTTGGCCGTGAATTGCATGTTCCAATCCTTGCGCTTTCACAGCTGTCGCGTGCCGTTGAGTCGCGTCCGGGTAATATCCCTCAGCTCTCGGACCTACGCGATTCCGGCTCCATCGAACAAGATGCAGATATCGTGCTCATGATGTATCGCGAGGATTATTACGAGGAAGACAGCGATCGCCCAGGTCATACGGATTTTTACATCCGCAAGCACAGAAATGGTCCCACAGGTCGCGTGGAACTGATGTTTAAAAAAGAGCAAATGCGCTTCTACGATATTGATAAGCAGCACAGCCGCAACTTGCCAGACGATGATTAAAAGTAGCGTGTCTTTGGCTTCTTGGCGAAACGCGCTACTATTCATCGCATGAACCCTGATCTTATTCATGTGCGTCCCGACGTGTCACTCGTATCCATTCTTGGGTACGCTCTGTTTGCCTTTGCGGCAGGATTGATTCTTACGCCTGGATTTGTCACTTTTCTGCGCCGAAACAGACTCGGCAAACAATTACGCGTGGAAACCGTTGACGGTCGGGAAGCCTCGATCTTCCGTAAATTTCATGAGAAAAAATTCGGCACGCCCACTATGGGAGGAATTCTTATCTGGGGTTCGATGGTCCTCACCATTCTTTTCTCTCGCGTGCTTTCGTATTTTGATATTGTGGAGAATTCCCTCCTTCAACGCGGGGAAGTGTATATTCCGCTCTTCATGTTGTTATCGCTTGGGGTGCTGGGTGCAATTGACGATTATCTGAACGTTGTCGGTACCAACGAGGAGCAATGGAAAAAAATGCTTCCGCGCATTCGCATCTTTTTTGCATCCATCACTGTTCTCTCGGTTCTCGTCGGTATCTATCTCTTTCTCAGCGGAAAGCTGATGTATATGTTGACCACGCCGAATGTCGCAATCTCGCCCGTGGTTGTCCTCAGTATATATGTGGTATCCCTCGCGTATCTCGGTGCCATGGTGGTGGTTTTGGATGATTTTTCGAAGAAGCACACGCGGGACCAGCGTAAAAAAGGAGGCCTTGCCGTGTTGCCGAAGATCACCTCGCTTATTCTGATCAGTCTTGTCGGTGCACTATGGTTTTACTTCAAGCTCGATTATAACTCTGTCTATGTTCCTTTCTACGGCGAAGTGCCAATTGGCATGTTGTATATCCCCATGTTTATTTTCATCATTGTCGGGACGGCGAATGCGGTAAATGTGACCGACGGACTGGACGGACTTGCGGGAGGATTACTGGTCATTGCATTCGGAGCCTTCGGTATTTTGGCTTACCTCAGCGGACTTACCGTGCTCGCCGCATTTTGTGCCGTGGCCGCCGCCGCCGTTGCCGCGTTTCTGTGGCATAACGTTCCACCTGCGCTTTTTTATATGGGTGATACGGGTGCTCTCGCCCTGGGAGGCACGCTCGGTGCCATTGCGCTGATGACTGATCAGGTCTTGGTTCTCCCATTCTTGGGATTCGTGTTTGTTATAGAAATGCTGTCTGTGATTATCCAGCTCACCAGTAAAAAACTCCGCGGCGGCAAGAAAGTCTTCCTGGCTGCCCCCATCCATCATCATTTTGAGGCCTTGGAATGGGGCGAAAGCAAAGTCACGATGCGCCTGTGGATTGTGGGTGCATTGTTTGCTCTTATCGGCATCATTCTGGGTCTTCAGGCGGTCAATGAACGAAATGCCGAGCGGGCTACGACTGGGCGCGTGACGATGGAAGCGGGAACAATATGAAATTGGAGCTGGCCGATTCCCTTTTGTATATCTTCTATAAGCGTAGGTCTCATAGAAGAGTAATTTTAATGGGTGTACATGGGTCCATCAACCAAATAAGCCCTCTTTCACTTGCTGATTTTTCACCGATCAGCCCATCCCGGCTCTTTCTTTTTAAAGCCCCTTCTGTATCATTTCTTTATGTTACGCATCGCTATCAACGGCTACGGCCGCATTGGACGAAATGTGCATCGGCAATTCATTGAACGGTATGCAAACGAAGTGGAAGTGGTGGGCATCAATGCATCATCTCCCGCTGAAATGAGGGCGTATTTGCTCAAATATGATTCGCTGCATGGGCGGTTGGTTGCAGACGTACAAGTGGATGGCGAGCACATTGCCGTTAACGGCAAAGCTGTGCGCGTGGTGAAGGAGCGCGATCCGGGGAAATGTCCTTGGAAAGAATTAGATGTGGATATTGTGGTGGAAGCGACGGGTCATTTTGATACGGCCGAGGAAATATCGGCGCATCTCAGCGCTGGTGCAAAAAAAGTAGTGGTGACGGCACCCATGAAAGATGACACCCCGACGTTCGTGAAAGGAGTGAATGATGATCAGCTCACGGCCGATATGCATATCATTTCGAATGCTTCCTGCACGACGAACTGCATTGCTCCGGCAATGAAAGTGATCGATGCCGCCTTTGGTATCGAGTATCTCCTGGTCAGCTCGGTTCATGCATTCACGGCGTCACAGAATTTGCTCGACAATAAGCCGCAGGAAGACGGCGAACTGCGTCGTGCGCGTGCCGCAACGCTCTCGGTCATCCCCACCAAAACGGGTGCAGTCAAAGCCTGTGTAAAGATCTTTCCGCATCTCAAAGGAAAAATCGATGGTATGGCATTTCGGGTTCCCGTGCCGACCGTGAGCTGTGCGTATATGGCGTACACTTTGAAAAAAGATACTGACGTGGAAGCGGTGCATGCCAAACTGAAAGAAGCGGCTTCTTCTCCCGCGATGCGCGGAATTTTGTCTCTTTCGGATGAGCAGTGCGTTTCTATCGATTTCATCACGGATCCCCATTCTTCGATTATTGATACGCCGTCTACCAAAGTCGTTGGCGGCAAAGCGCTCCAGCTGCTCAGCTGGTATGACAACGAGTGGGGCTACGCGATGCGCGTGACGGAAATGGCTATCAAACTCGGCGATCTTCTCTGATCCCCTTCCCCCGTTTCGTATGGCCGGCGCACCCGAACCTTCCCGCGTTTCGCTCAATCATCATCTGTACACGGTGGGAAAAGTTTCCGATGATTTGCGTCATCTGATTTTGGATATCGCCCGCGCCGCGAAATATATCCACTACTCCATTCGTACCACGGATGCGGGTCTCGCCGGCAGTAAGAATCAATTTGGAGAGGAGCAGGTGAAACTGGATGTGCTTTCCGACAGAATCATCGAGCAGCATTTGCGCGAGAGTCGGCTGGTCGCCGGCTTCATTTCTGAAGAGCGCGACGAAGTGGTGGAGTTGCATGCCGATGCTCCGTATTCGGTCGTCTTCGATCCGTTAGACGGCTCGTCACTCGTGGATGTGAACTTTGCGATAGGATCGATTTTTGGCATCTACAAAGGAAAAGATTTAATCGGCAAGACGCCGCGCATGCAGGTGGGCGCTCTCTATATTCTCTACGGTCCCCGTACGATTCTTGTCTACTCCACCGGCAACGGTGTGCACGAATTTATTTTGAACGAAGTAGGAGAATATGTGCTCCTCAGGGAATTCATCGGCGTAGCCGATACCGCGAAGAACTTCAGTCCGGGAAATTTGGAAGCAGTAAGCGATAACTCCGGCTATGGAAAATTGCTACAGGCTTGGATGAAAGATGGCCTGAAACTTCGTTATTCGGGATGCATGGTCGCGGACTGTCATCACATTCTGAGCAAAGGACAGGGTGTCTTCACGAATGTCGGAGGCAGCAAATATCCAGATGGCAAACTCCGCCTCGTCTTCGAGTGTGGTCCTTTCGCATACTTGGTAGAACAAGCCGGGGGCAGCGCTTCCAACGGAAAAATGCCGATCATGGATGTAGTCATCAAAGACATCGATCAGCGAACACCGCTCGTGATTGGCTCTTCCAAGGAAGTGGAGCGGTCGGTGAAAATGCTTGGATGATCTCATTCATTGTTTCCGGAGAATGAAGATTGCTATAAGAAAGGGTTGGCACTTCTTTGGATCGCCAGCCTGCGCTCGCGATGGGCGAGCTTCGGCCGGGAACCCAAAGAAGTGCCCAAGAAAACTGGGCGCGCGTGAACTCGCGCGGTTTTCGAACCGCGCTCAAACAGCACGCGCGATCTCCGTGGAAGAGCTGATGTGGTCTTGTGGGATGTTGGGTGTTTGCTGGTGTGTGTGGTGTGTATGGGAGGGGGTTTGAAGGGGTATTATTCCCAAAACGCTGTCTCCAGAGCCTTGGGTAAAATTTCATCTAAGGTTCTGTTTGATTCGGTTTTTCGCACTTTACCTTCTAGTTGATACACTTTTTTCATGGAACGATATGTTCCCCAGGGATAGATTTTGCGGCCGAAACTGCGCTTCTTTGGACGTTCTTTGCCTGTTGCGACCGGTGCGCCTGGTTTGACGGGTGGTTTTGGCTCCGCAGTTGTTTCCATTTTTTCCAAGACATCTTCGCTGGCTTGTTTTGATTTTGGATTTCCGGCCTTCGTCCACTCAACCAAGCCGATCACGGTTTTCGTGTCGGGATCGACGTAGACCAAATCATCGTCTTTATAGGTGGCCGTTATTGGAGGAGTTTCATCGGTGGTCATGGAGTGCGAGAGGATGATCTTCAGGTTCAGGTGCAGGGGGCGGCGGTGGGGGCGGCGGAACATCGGCCAGTTCAAAGGCGCTTACTTCCGGAACCAGTATGACATCTTCCGGATGACGAAAGAGTTCAGGCGCAAATATTTTGCGATGCTCCTGATAGAGAATAAATGCGTAGATTGTAGATGCAATACTGCCCAGCAAAGCGAAGTAAATGCCAAAGCGCACTTCCATGCGTGAGAATTCCAGTGTGACTTTCATTAACACCGAAAGTGCGGCGAGCAAGAGTACCGTTGCCTGAGTCGCCACGGCCAATCGCACTGGTTCGCGGAATCTTTTTTTCAGGAGGATCGGTCCTCCTGTCATCGGAACAAGACTCACAAGAACAAGGAAGACATGAAGCAAAAAGACGAATGTTCCGAGAAATGCAGTGAAAAAACTGAAACCGGAATACGCGATACTATCGCCACCCAGCCATTCGCCGGAGAGCCACGGAAGAAAGACGCCGATGATCGCGATGATCGAACCGGTATTCAAAATTTTCTCCTCCAAATCGAGGGAAATGATCGCCTGCCACAGAGCTTGCGGGGTCTTCGTCGACATTGCGCTGAGCATAGCACTTTTTTTCGATCATCTCTAGACTTGTGCCATGCACCTCGGCATTGACGTACGCGAAGCCTGTCGGCCCCAGAGAACGGGAAAAGGCCAATGGACGATGGGATTCGTTCAGGAACTTCTGACCCGTCCGTTCCAAGTGACGCTCTTTTCTGATGTTCCCCTTCCAGTCGAGTGGGCCGCTCATCCTCAGGTGCGCGCGGTTGTGAGCAATAAACGCGGTTTGTGGTGGCATCTTGATATTGCGAAACAGCTGCGCCGGATGCCGGAGATCAATCTCTATCTCAGTCCCACCAGTTATGTCGTCCCTTTTCTTCTGGGACGGAGTCGTCCCTATGCGGTTGTTGTTCATGATCTCATCGCGTTTCGCGACGAGCCGCATGACCGTAAGGCGCGCTTTATTGAACGCGTGACGCTTAGACGAGCCGTGATGTGCGCATCGCATGTCTTTGTTATCAGCAGCGCGACGAAGCATGATCTTCTGAAGCGCTTTCCGCGTCTCTCTTCATCACATCTCACGGTCGTTTTTGCTGGTCCCATGCGTGTGCATCCGGAGCGCCATCAAGGGGATCGGAAAACTATTTTGTGTGTGGGTACGCTCTGCCCGCGCAAAAATCAGGAGCGGCTCATTGGTGCCTATGCCCTTCTGCCGCCGCAGCTCAAAGCGAAGTACGATTTGGTGCTCGCAGGAGTACGTGGCTGGAATGATGATGTGATCGTCCGGCTGGCAGAACATACGGACGGTGTCAGTTGGGCGAAGTACGTTACCGATGAACAGTACGAAGATCTGCTCACCCATTGCGCTATATTTGCTCTCCCCTCTCTGTACGAAGGTTTTGGCATGCAAATCCTCGATGCGCTGCAGCGCGGTATGCCGGTTCTGACTTCGGGCGAAGGAAGTCTGGAAGAAGTGGCGGGCGATGCCGCTTTATTGGTGGATCCGTGGAATATCGAGTCGATTGCTAAAGGCCTGGAGCGCTTGCTTACCGATGCCGGCTTGCGAGAAGCATTGAGAGTCCGTGGGCCCGAACAAGCGAAGGTATTCACCTGGAAACGATCGGTTGATTTGTTTGTGACGGGAATGGAGAATTGAGGATTCAAGATCGAAAGCTAGAATTTGTCCTTCTGGGGCAATGGACGAAGACACTCATGCAATCATCGATCTATGTGTTGTATCTTCCATCTGCTATGGTAAGGGCCAATGTCCCTCGCCTACCGCCGCATCGGCATAACGGTGAAATCTGATCTTGATGAACGCGACAGCGCCGTGAAGGAAGTGCTGAAAATTCTGGAGAAGGAAGGCGCAACCGCTTTGTTGGATGAGAAGCGCTGTGGCAATTTACCCAGCGCCAAGGGAATCGCTACCTATAAGGAAGAAAAAGACATCGATCTCATGTTGATCATCGGCGGGGACGGCACCATTCTTCGTGCGGTCCGCGAACTCTGTGATTACACGATTCCCATTCTCAGCATCAACCGCGGCGCCGTGGGATTTTTGGCGGAGATGAACATGAGCGAAGCGAAGGAATTGCTTCCGCGCTTTCTGAAGGGCGAAGGTGTCATGGACGAACGCAGTATGCTGCACGTCACCGTGGCACGCGGGAAGAAAAAACTCTTCGAGGGAGAAGTGATCAATGAAGCCGTCATCTCCCAGGGCAGCATCGCGCGCCTCGTGAATCTCCGTACGCGCATCAACGGCGAAGATCTGACGACATTCCGCGCGGACGGACTGATCCTTTCCACGCCCACCGGTTCCACCGCCTACTCCCTTGCCGCGGGCGGGCCCATTGTTCATCCAAGCCTTGCCGCGACCATTCTGACTCCGATCAACTCCCACAGTTTCAGTCAAAAGCCGATTGTTATCCCGGGTGATCAGGAGGTGGAAGTGGAAGTCCTGACCAAAGACAATAAATTCAGCGACGTCGAAGTGAGCCTGACCTTGGACGGCCAGACCTATATTTCTCTGCAGCGTCATGACACTTTGAAGGTGAAAGTGGCAAAAAAGACGGCGCGATTTCTGAGACGCAAACAAGAAACGTTTTACGCAACGCTTCGCAACAAACTGAAGTGGGGCGAGAGCGTGGAGGGATAGATATCTTATTGAGGTCGTATCGACGGACGGACCCTCTCGCGCAGGAACTCTTGCAGGTCGCGCGATTCTTTGGGCGAGATGATGTGCAGTCGGTTATCGGTTCTTTCTTTTGTTTCCGTTTGTGGATAGAGAAGGGACGTTCGCACGGTCCGCAGATTTTCCTGATAGGAATCGGCTGCAAGTTCCGTATTGAAAGGAATAGCGAGTGCGTGAATGCGTTGCAGTATTGTATGTTGGTGGAGCGATAGAATGGGCACGGCTGGAGCGTTTAACAAACATGCATTTTCCTCCAGGCTTTCTTTTGAATCGAAAACGACGAGACCTCGCTGTAAAGGATGTGCAAGCGTGCGTACCAAATACGCATAATCTTTCGGCTTAGGATTGATCGTTGCAATAAGATTACGCGTTTTGATGGATGCGTTCGATTTTTTGTTTATGAGTCGACTGTTGGCCACTTCGGAATGCAGTTGGAATTCTTCGATATCAATAGGAATGCCTGTTTCCTCGGCTGCTTCACTCAGCATTTCTCTCAGTTGTTCGATCAATTTCTCCACCGCGTCACCATGAAAATCAGATTCACCTTCGGCTTTCAGTTGCAGACGTTTTTCCAATTCCAGTTCGCGTGGACGAAGAAGAGCGACTTTGCAGGTACCTTCTGAGTAATGGTGCATGCAGCATTCAAGTCCGACGAATCCTGCGCGTCAAATATTCCGTCACCGCACAATCATTTCTTCTCTTCCCTGACCCGTTCCTATGAAGCGGACCGGAATGCCTGTCTCCTTTTCAATAAACTCGATCAGATGCTGCGCTTCCTTCGGCATCTTCTTCCAATCGGTGATGCCGGCGGTGGAGGTTTTCCAGCCGGGAAATGTTTTGTAGGTTGCTTTGTCATTCTCTTCGCTGATGGCCACCGGAATTTCTTCTTCCAGATCGAGCACGTCCAACTTGGTGATGTTCCAGCAGGCGAAACCGTTTAAGAGAGCGGCGCGCTTGAGATCCGGAATCGAGAGCCATCCGCAGCGGCGGGGACGTTTCGTGACTGAGCCGTACTCCCCTCCCCTTTCGCGCAAGCGGTCGCCGATTTCTCCTGTTACTTCCGTGGGAAATGAACCGGATCCAACGCGTGTGCAGTAGGCTTTTGCCACACCCACACAGGACGTGACGTATTTCGGCGCGAGGCCGAGTCCCTGCAATGCTCCGGCGAGCGTGGTCGCGCTGCTGGTGACGAAAGGATAGGTGCCGTGATCGATATCCAGGCAGGTCGCCTGTGCTCCCTCAATAAGCAGGTGTTTCTTGTCGTGCATAAAGGAACCGAGCATTGCAGGCACATCCGTGATGCGGCTGCCGATTCTTTTTTGTGCTTCCGCGATGCCGGCGAGCTCTTTTTCTACATCGATCTTCACGCCATACATGTGTGTGATTTCTTCGACGCGACTCTCCAATTCTGCGCGCAGATCGCCGGCAAGCGATTCCATTCTGATACCGCGTCGCGCGGCCTTGTCCATGTAGGCGGGTCCGATGCCGCGCTTGGTCGTGCCAATCCCCTCCCCTTTTGCCTTGGCGCGTCGTTCCTCCATCGCGGCGTCGATTTCTTTGTGATAATCAAAAACAATGTGCGCGGCCGAGGAAATCCAAAGACGGTCTATGATGGAGATTCCTGCTTGATCCAAGAGATCAAGCTCTTCCAGAAGTGTTGGCAAATGAATGACCATTCCCGATCCGAGGATCACCGGCTTGCCCGCATGCAAACTTCCCGAAGGAAGTAAGCGGAAGACATGTTTCTTTCCCCCAACAACGATCGTGTGCCCCGCATTTGCGCCTCCGCAGGCCCGGGCGATGACATCATAGTGTTCCGTCAAAATATCGATGATCTTTCCTTTTCCTTCATCACCCCATTGCGCGCCGATAACGGCGGTGACGGGGCCAAGGTCTGAGAGAACTTTCTTCACATGCAGAGCCTACCATAGGAATTTCTTTCTTAAAGGGAGAGTTCGCAGCGATCGAATGGAAAACTGAGCCAAGTTGTCCATCAGACCAATTCGCGTGCAATCTTCATAATCTGCTCTGTCTCGCATTCCAACACGATCCCTCGGCAGAACGGATGCGCCTTGGCCTGCTTTGCGATCTGCAAGGCGATGTCCGTGCCATCCTCGCCGCCAAAGAGCGCGACATGCGGCTCATGCAGGCGTACTTCTTCCATGATGCCGTCTTTATTCCTCTCGGGAATATAGGGCGGATTGGAGACGAGCAAGAACGGTTCCTGAATATCGTTGATCGGATCGAGAGCACTCCCCTGCTTGAACAGTATTTTGTCGCCGACGCCATGGCGTGTCGCATTGATCTTCGCGACTTCCAGCGCATCAGCACTGATGTCGGTTGCTATGCAGGTGAAATCCGGCAGCTCACAAGCGAGCGTCACTGCGATGCAGCCGCTGCCCGTGCCGCAGTCGATCACGGTGCGCACATTATCCAAGGATCCCCACATGCGGGCATACGCAGTAATACCCGTATCGATATCGATGCTTTCATCGCGCGGGTTATCGAGAGTTCGCATCGTAAGTTCCACCAAACCTTCCGTGGAGGGCCGCGGAATGAGCGCGCGGCGATCGACATGAAAAGATCTCCCAAAAAATTCGCGCTCGCCAATGATGTAGGCGCACGGCTCGCCCGCGACCCGTCGCTGGAAAAATGCCGTCCATGCTTTTTCTTCGTTTTTTGAAAGCTCCTGCTCCGGGTGTGCCACAACCCATGTTCTATTTTTCCCCACCGCCAGAGCCATCAAGAGTTCTCCATCGATCTTGGAGAACGTGCAAGCCGTCAATGCATCTCGGATGATCATGGGTGTATCATGCCACAATGCAACGCATCATTGTCGATTGCCGCTTTGCCGCGACGGAAACAGGACTTGGACGCTACACGCGTGAGTTACTGAGCGCCATAGTGCCACGCAATGCTGGATTGGCCTATGTTTTGCTGGTGCGCTCAGCGGAGGAAAAATGGATACAAGAGCTGCCGGGACACATGGCAATGGAGACGCATGAAGCGCCGTTCGCACATTATTCCTTGGGAGAGCAGACCCGTCTGCCATTGCTCCTGCGGTCTCTGCAGGCGTCGCTATACTTTGTACCGCATTTTAATGTGCCGCTTTTCTGCCCGATGCCTTTTGTCTGCACCGTCCATGATCTGATTTTGCATCGGTATCCCAACCAGGCGTCGTACTTCAAGCAATGTGCGTATCGCAGCGTGATGCAACACGCGGTGAAAAAAGCTGCATCACTGATCGCCGTCAGCGATTTCACGGCAAGCGAGCTTGCATCCGTTTACGGAAAAGCAGTCGCTGCAAAGACGAACGTCGTGCGCGAAGCAGCGAGTCCCCTCTTTTGCTCCCGCCCGGAGAGTGACGTACAAAAACTGCGAAAGACCCACGATCTCCATCGTCCTTTCTTTCTGTATGTGGGCAACGCCAAGCAGCATAAAAACGTCCAGCTGATCATCGATGCATTCAGAGCAAGCATGATGACCGATCATGATCTGGTATTGATCACGCATGGACCGGAGGTGGATCGATTGCAGATCGGGCCCGGAGTAAAGATCATTCGATCCATTGATGACAGCGAGCTGCCCGTTTTTTACACGGCGGCAAAAGCTTTTGTGACCGCCTCGCTCTATGAAGGATTCTGTTTGCCTATAGCAGAAGCACAAGCCTGTGGATGTCCGGTGATCGCCACCGCGCTGACGGCGATTCCGGAAGTGTCCGGCAAGGACGCCTTGCTTCTGCAGCCGACGGTAGAGGCAATTTCGCATGCTCTCAAACATCCGCCTGCTCGTACAAAATCCCCCGTATCGACGCGTCATTGGAGCCAGGTTGCCGAAGAAACGGTGGAAATTTTGCAGAGAGCCGTAGAAAAAACAACTTCGTCGATCTAAACGGATTGCCTGCGCGGACGAGATGTTCTTAACTCCATTGATCCCTATGGATTCTCTACGATCTGTCATCCCCGGCGTCCTGAGGAAGCGCGGTTTGTTTAAACACGCTGAAGCGTCACATGTCACATTCTCCGCCCAGCGGTGGATTGAGATGATGCTCCCCCGCTTCAAGGGCGATATTGCGGTGCAGGAACTCTCGGATGCCACGCTCACCATCAGTTGCCGACATAGTATCGCTTCTCAGGAATGTACGCCCCTCATCACGGAGCTTCAGGAGTATCTGGCGCATGAATTTCCCACCTCACGGATACTGGAAATTCGTTTAATACGAGCGAAAAAGTAATAGTTCTATCTTTTGGATTCCCGGCCTTTGGGGGTACGTCAGCGAATGAATCTCACGCTTCCCGAAGGTCGCAAAATTGGCTTGCTTAGGCCTCACGGCTTCCCTAAACTCGCATTCCATGTTGATGATTCGTCTCCAGCGCACCGGCCGCGAAAACCTCCCGACCTACCGTCTCGTCGTAGCGGAAAAGGCTCGTCCGGTGAAAGGAAAGTTCCTAGAGATCCTCGGGCACTATCTGCCAACCCGAGATCCGAAGGTATTTGAGCATGATGATGTGCGCATTCAATACTGGATCGGCAAAGGCGCTATTCCGAGCGATACCGTTGCACGCCTCCTCAAGCGCTCCGGTTTGAAGAACATGGAGAAGTACATCGAGAGCTACGCAAAGCAGAAGCCAAAGAAGGATCCTCCTCCTGAGGCAGCTGCACCAACGCCATCCGCCGCACCAGTCGCTGAAACTCCTGTAGCTGAAGCTCCAGCAGTCGAGGCTCCAGCGGTAGAAGCTCCAGTCGCAGAGGCTCCAGTTGTAGAAGCTCCAGTCGCAGAGGCCCCCGCTGCTGAAGCACCTGCAGCAGAAGCACCTGCCGCCTAACACACATCTCTCTAAGTGGATCGATGCACTGGTTTATTTTTCAAATAACTCGATATCTTTTCTTATCGCGAAGGCATATGAGATTCCAGTGACACCGCTAAAAACTTCGCGTAGTCTTTCTTGCGATGATAACGACTGAAACGACAGAGACCCCCGGGCTTGCCTTCCTCCGATTCGTTCTCGAATCGATTGTCGAAGACAGAGACGAATTGGCGATTGAGCCAAGCGTTGATGAGCTGGGGATATTGCTGACGGTCCGCGTCAGTGAAAGAGATATGGGAAAGCTGATTGGCAAAGGCGGACAAACGGTAAAAGCGCTTCGCACTCTTCTGCGCCAGATCGGAGGCAACAAGGCCCAGCGCATTAACCTGAAAGTCCTCGAGCCAGACACAAAATAATTTTCCACTCCTTCCCTGCTCCCTTTATGCTTCGCGATCTTCTAGAAAACGGCAGTATCATCGATATTATTGCCACCTTCATTGCATTGGCGCTGATCACCGCGTCGATTCTCTGTCTCGTTTTCATTATCATCGGCGGTATCACCTTTATTCTTTCCGCCGGCAACGAAGACAAGATCAAGAAGGCCGTGCACACCATCCGCTTCGCGATCATCGGTCTCTTCGTCACCTTCATCGCCTTCTTCGCGGTGTCCTGGATCAGCAAGCTCCTGGAGATTCCCTTCGAACTTAACTTCTCCACGATTGTTGCGTTGATGCAAGAAATCTTTGCGGCACTGAGCAGATAATCAGACGTTTTTGTACAAAAAAAAGAGCCGCAGAAGCGGCTCTTTTTAGTTGATTAGTAAGGGACGTACCAGAGTCCGATTGCGATAGCGAAGAATAAAATGCTGAGAATAATCGTCATTTTGTAAATGACCTTTTCGGCGCCTCGACGCTGAACGACTACCGCGCCGCTGCCGCCGAATGTTGCGCTCAGTCCGGACGCGCGGTGTTGGACCAAAATACACAGGCTCAGGAGCGCGCCGATGATGAGTTCGATGATGAGGATCGGAAACTGCATAGACTTGTGGAAAACGTGGTTTGAAGTCTAGAGAATGCCTCCCACTTGTGCAATCTGTTCTGCTAAGCTTTGGTGGCTTCATAAGGTGCCTATCCGGCCTCCGCGCTCAGGCGCTATGGCCGGCAAGCAGTTGGTCTTATACATTCGCATACGTCTTCGGGCGCCTAGCTCCGGCCGCCGCGCTCAGGCGCTATGGCCGGCAAGCAGTTGGTCTTATACATTCGCATACGTCTTCGGGCGCCTAGCTCCGGCCTCCGCGCTGAGGCGCTCTGGCCGGCAAGCAGTTGGTCTTATACATTCGCATACGTCTTCGGGCGCCTAGCTCAGTTGGTTAGAGCGACTGGTTTACACCCAGTAGGTCAGGGGTTCGACTCCCTTGGCGCCCACCAACCTCCGCAGGAGGTTGTCCACCGTAGTCCCGCCACAGCGGGCGGAGGTGGACTTCTCTGGGCAGCACCTCCTGACTACGGTTGGCAGGCCCGAAAAAATTACGTGGGCATTGACAAAAAATTCATTATAGTGTTATATAAACTATACACACTGCACGGTGCAGTGGTGACCTTTCACATCACCGGTTCTGAAACAGAAACGGTAGGAAAGGCTACGAATTTTTCACGCTAAGGAGATTGGTTGATGAGTACTACACGCAGCGTCTTCGCTCTTATTTTGATCAACTTCAAAGAGACTGGAAAGAAAATTCTTCTCTCGGAGCGACGAGATGGTAAGGGTTGGAAACTGCCAGGAGGCGACGTCAACGAAGGAGAGGATGATCGCGATGCCCTCGTGCGCGAGGTTCGCGTAGAAACAGGTCTCGTGATTACGGTCATAGAACAACTGGGTCCGCCCCATGTGTCTAATGAAGGCACGGCAGTCGCGTATATTTGCGACATTGCCGGGGGCTACCGTATCCCAACGAAAAAAGCCAAGCAGCATCGATCTGTGGACAAGGAGGAGATCAAATCGCTGAAACTTGTCGGCCAGGTCGATCAACTCGGATGCATGGGTCGTATGACATGGGACGGTCTTTCTATCCTCGAAGACCCTAAGATTTGTCCCCATGGCGCCGACGTGAAAGACGAATGGTTGCCCATCGAAGGCATCTTTGTTTCGGCTGACGGATGCAGTTTGGTCGATGAGGCTCTCGAAGCGCGACGGGAATGGCCTCGCCTTGATCCATACTCGCTAACCGGCAAGGTGGAACCGAAGTAATGTTTCAGCAGCCAATAGGATGTGAAGTTATGTCCGCCGTCACTCTCTGAGTGATGGCGGTTTTTTCGTGCTATCAACGTTGCCAGGGCAGTGCATTTGGTGCCGTCGAATTGTCCTACTCGCTCTCCTCCCCCGCCCCAATCTCCGCTACACTGTTCCGGATGTTTCGTCGTGCCCTACATCTTGTGCGTTCCATGTCTCCGTGGGAACGATGGACGCTTGGCGTCTTATCGCTTTTGTTCCTCCTGAGCTTCCTTGGATTGCTCCGTCGATTTTATATCGAAAATACGGATGTTGTGCCGCGCACGGGGGGGACCTATATCGAGGGATCGGTTGGTAATCTGCAGCCGCTTAATCCCTGGTTTACCGTTCAAAATGACGTGAATCGCGATATCGTGTCGCTTGTTTTCGCAGGATTGCTTCGGTACAACCCGCAGACGAAAAAAATAGAAGAGGATTTGGCGACCATCGCCGTGAGTGAAGATCATAAGACCTATACGGTTCATCTGAAGGAAAATCTTTTCTGGCATGACACTACACCCGCGAAGCCGCACGCCGTGACCGCCGACGACGTGGTTTTCACTTTTAAAACGATTCAAGATCCGCAGTTTACGAATAAATTGCTGCAGCAAAATTTCCGCGGTGTGCAGATTGAGAAAATTGATGCGAAGACCGTTCGTTTTCAAATCGAACAGCCCTACAATTTTTTCCCGAGCAATTTGACGCTCGGACTTCTCCCGCAGGCCTCCTTTGAGGGCATCCCTATTCGTAAGCTGGATCAGGCGCTGGATTTTGGATTCAAGCCCGTGGGCGCCGGGCCGTATCGCTTTAAAAGCGTGGTCCAGACGGATCTTTCATCCGAAGTAACCTTAGAGCGTTTTCCTCGGCCGCTGGAGCCGAGTTATCGCTTGGACAGAATTGTCTTCCGCATCTTCCCGGATTATTCCACGCTGCTCTCGGATCTTCGTACGCAGCAAGGCGTGCGCCTAGTGCCTCATAATAAAAAAGGCGAGCCCATCATTCCCAATAGTTTCAGTGCTCGCACATACGCGTTGCCGCAGTATGTCTCCTTGTTCTTTAACATGGATCGCAAGGCGCTCCAAGATCAGCAATTGAGGCTCGGCCTGCAGCTTGGGACGGATAAACTCGCGATTACTTCCGCCATTCATGAGCCGCGCATTGTGGATACGCCTCTTTTGGAAATCGATGAATCGGAGTGGAGTTATCACTTTGATGCCAATGCTTCCCAGGGTGCGCTCTTTGCATCCAACTGGAATCTTCCCGAAAAAATCCGTCTGCAGCATCTCTTGGAAATGGATGATGCCAATCGTGTCGGGAAACTGCAGATGAACCCCGTCATGTTTCTTGCGACCGGCGCGGCGTTGACGCTCTCGGGATCGACTGCGGATATTCCGCTGGGGTCAAAAATCAACGGCGTGCATATCCAGCCGATGCCCAATGCGTCGGGTTCCTGGATTATCGCTTTGCCCACGCTTGGCGGTACCGGGACGCTCAAATTGGGAGAAAATATGCTGCGCGTGACGGATACGAAGAAAAAAATTCTTGATACGTTTTATCTCTACCGTTCACGCGATGTGGCGGATCATCGGCGTGCCGTGGAGGAACGCCATCTCGTGGATCTTTTCTTGAAGAGTCGCGCGGCACAATTGCCCGTAGACCAACGCATCACGGCCCAAAACTTTTTCTTGGACCACGGAACGCTGCGCTTGCGAAAATCGGATGATCCCTACAGCGTGCGTCGCAACGAAAAAGGAGAAGCGCTGACGTTGACTATTCTGACCAGCAGCTCTCCTCCCGAATACATGCAAGTTGCGGAGATCATTCGAGATCAGTGGAAGAAGCTCGGCGTGGATGTGAAAATCGATATTCCCCCCAGTCGTACCGATTTTCAGGAGCGCCTCGTCCAACGGAATTATGATGTGTTGCTCTTTGGCCAATCCTTATTGGATAACCTAGATAGTTATCCCTACTGGCATTCCAGCGGCGTGCAGAAACTCACGGGAAACCGCAACGATCTGCGTAGCGATGCGTACAATCTGTCTCAGTACACGTCTTTCAAGGCGGATACGTTGCTCGAAACGATCCGTCGCACTGCCGATGAGAAAGAGCGTGCCGACAGCCTGAAGCAGCTCCAAGAACTTTTAAAGAAAGATGTTCCTGCAGTTTTCCTCTACTCCCCTGTCTATACCTTTGCGCATCATGAAGCCATTCAGGGTATAGAACTGGGCACACTTTCCCTCCATTCAGATAGGTTTCTCACATTGTATAGATGGTATGTCAAGCAGGAACGGATTTTTAAAAAGGGAAAGGGCTGGCTGTCATTCTTTGCATGGCTCCCCTCTGTAGCCAGAAAGTAAACCAAATCGTTGCATGCCAGGACAAAATCTGCTCCATTGACGGATTTTTTTCCCTCGCGTACACTTGGTCGGCTTTGTGGTTTTCATCAAAGCACAGCGAACATTCCGGTCAAAACTATGGAAATTCTCCTCCTGGAAGATGTCAACGGTATCGGCAAGAAAAACGATCTCCTCGTCGTAGGTGATGGGTATGCATTGAACTGTCTTCTCCCTCAGAGAAAGGCACTCGTGGCGACTCCAACCGTCCGCAAGCGCTATGCAGATCAGATCCGCAAGCGCGCGGAAGAGAAAGAGACGGAGAAACAATCGCAGCAGCAACTCGTTTCCTCATTGACTGGTAAAGCACTCAGCTTCATCCGTAAAGTGGCCAAGGGCGGTAAACTGTATGGCTCCATTGGAGAGAAAGACATTATTGGCGCTCTCCTAGAGCAGCACAAGATGCCCGTCTCCGAAGCCGCCGTTTCTTTGCCAGAAGCCATCAAGTCCACAGGCACATTCACGGTACATATTCGCTTCGGCGAAAGCGTCGTCTCGCTGCCGGTGATTGTGGCTGCGGAAAAGGCAACGGAGAAAGTGGCGAAGAAAGCAGCGTGAGGAGCTGATCGTTGAACTTTGAACATCTTGTTTTTTGTGTTTTTTAAACTGAAGAATTTGTTTTCGAATGCTTGAAATACAAAAATGGTACAATGCTCGTATGTCTGCTTTCCTCACCGTCGTTTTCATTCATCTCTTGGCCGTCGCCAGTCCTGGCCCCGATTTCGCCATCGTCGTGAAGCAAAGCGTCACGCAGCCGCGCCCGATTGTATTGTGGACAGTATTGGGTGTGGCACTGGGAATTCTGGTGCATGTCGCCTATTCACTTCTGGGTATTGGATTCATCATCTCTCAATCCATTGTGCTGTTCACGACGATCAAGCTGATCGGCGCGGCATATTTGCTCTTGATAGGCTGGAAGGCGCTTACGGCGAAAAAATCTCATCAAAGCCTTACGTCTGGTGATGCTCCACGTCGGCCGATGTCAGCATGGAAAGCCGTAAAGGTCGGTTTCCTCTGCAACGCCCTTAATCCGAAGGCTACCCTGTTCTTCCTCGCGCTCTTCACGCAAGTGATTAGCCCCACAACGCCGATTGCGGTTCAGCTCTTCTATGGGCTGTATATGTCCTTCGCAACATTCGTGTGGTTTTCCATGCTCGGCTCCGTTCTAACAATGCAAATCATCCGCAGACATATTGATGCCTTCCATCTGTGGGCGGAAAGGGCGATGGGTGCAGTGCTGATTATAATGGGCTTGAAAGTCGCACTTGCAACAAGAAGGTAGTTTGGCAAGAATGTGCGTATGAACAATCTAGAGCAAAAGCGGCAAGATTTTCTTGATTTACAGGAACAAGCTGAAAGGCTGTGCGACGAGGATGCTTTTCGGAAAATGGTCGAAACGTGGAAGGGCGGTCAGGCCGATGTATGGCAAAGAACGTTCGATATGCTTGATGACGTGCGCGGCAAAGCCATCGCACTCTTCCGCACATTCCCTCCCAGCATCGGTTTGTTCTTCCACATGAAAGAGGACGGCGCCATGCTAGCCGCGTACAACCAAGAGTTACGACAAAATGACCTGCGCTACGTTCAGATTTTTGCCGAAGTGATGGGTCGGCAGCCGAATGCGATGGAAGCCCAAACGGTCATCAAACGGTCATCGGAGTATTTTATGGGAACAAACCAGGTGACTGAGAGAGTGAAGGCAATGGATTTGAGTGAAGGAAAGTAAGAATATGCTTCTGGAAGCTCAGTCCGTGATAAAATGTCACGACCCCACTCCCTTCTTCTTTGAGTCTCTGTTTTAGCTTTCTCCAATATGCTCCTTACAGTAAATGGTTCGGCACTGTATTTTCACGCCTGACTTGTGCCAAGCGGCTTGAGCCAATTTTTCAAGAAGTCCTTCACGCAAAAAAATGGAAGCAGAGAGAAGCAGCTTTATCTAGGGCATATGAAGCTCTCGCAGAGATGCACAATGATCTAAAAATCATACAGCTAATGCTTACCAAGGTTTCGACATACCACGATCGGCCATACTTTATGATCCATGGAGATCAATTCGCTGTCGAGATAGTAAAGAGTATCCATGACCCTTTTCTTAGGAAACTTCAGCGAATCGGCTCCGTCGATCAATTTGTTGATTGCACAGAGATCTTGAATGATTCGGGTCTCGCAAGGAAATTGAAGATTATGTATGAGGAGTGAGAATTGTGGTGGGGCAGAACAATTCTTTGCTGAACTACCTGGAATTTATCAAACGATCAAATCTCTTGAGATTCAATGTTGGTCGTTGCTTGTGGAGAAGCCAATAAAGTTTGAATTTCCTGTAGGATGTTTGAATAATGTTCGAACATAGCATTCGGAGCTTTGTGCAACTTTCCTGTTGAGATTATATATCTACAGCCTGCGGATATTTTCTGATCGATATTTTTAAGAATATCTGGGGACAATCCTTTTTTTAAGTCATCCACTTGAGCATAAAGGGCCCGATGTGCATCGGCAGAAATTAGTTCTCCTTCCAGTGAAGACATACTTTTAATGGGTAAGTACGAATATACTAATACTAATGTTTATCTTGTCAATGGTGGGCCAGGGGGGAGTTGAACCACCGACCGCCGGTTTATAAGTCCGGTGCTCTAACCAACTGAGCTACTGGCCCGTGAAGAAGGAACGAATGAACCAACTGCCTGTCCCCCGAAGCTCGCAAGCGGAGGGGGAAGCTACTGGCCCATTGATGAAAGAGTACACAAAAAGCTGAAAAGAAGTTAGATCAACATGGGCTTGATGCCTGCAGTAAGATGCGCCTTTTGAAGCTATATCTTGCGGAACAAGACCGTTGTGTTCTTCAGCGGCAAAAAAAGGTTTCGCGCAATCAGGTGATAGGGTTGATACCCCTTCGCGTTCAAAGTGATACTTATTTAATTGAGCTTCTTCCCATCAAGGAGCCACAAAGAAAACGCTTCGTGGTATCCTTTTGAAATCGAAATGGTATCAGAATTTTTCTGCCACAAAATCTGGGATTTTAGGATCGATAGCTTCCTTTCTCAGGAGAGCGTTCGGCCTGTGCGGAAAAAATCTGAATCAAAATTGAAAATTGTAACCATTTGTCCGGGGCGTCGTTAGAGCTGATGTACTCCCTCCCCTCCCCTATGAAATCCTCTGTTACTGTCGGACTTTTTCTCACAGCTTTGGTCACGCTCGGTGCCACGACTTTTGCCGCGATGCCATCGAGTTCTCGTCCTGATGCAGATCAATGTATGGCACAATGCCCGGATGGGTACGAATATCCTCGATGTTCTGAAGATGGCCAAGTCATCAACTACTTTGCGGATCCTTGCATGTTTCATTCGTCGTCCAGTTCCAGTGGTAATACCGTAGAGAACAATGCGCTCACACTTATGCGGAAATAAGCGGAAAAATCTCCGACTTTTATCCTGGGTGCTCCAAGTACCTGGGATTTTTCTGATAGGATGTCTGCATGCACCATCGTCCCCGTCTGGCGCTCATCGTGCTCTCCTTTCTTCTTGTGCCAAGCGCGCTTGCTGCCAACACGTCTTGCTTGAATGTGAAGATGTCCCCGGTTCCGAACGTTGATATGGATCGCGTGCGAAAAACATGGCTGACATGGAATAATAGGCTCCGAACGCGGCAGAAACTCCCGCTGTATCGTCTCAATGATTATTTAAACCAAACCGCTTCCAACTGGTCGACCTATGCGTTGCAGCGCGGATTTATCGATCATAAGCGTACCCCTGGGAGTTCCTATTATGATTATGCGGGGATCGAGCGATGGTTTGGCCAAAAGGGCTTGCAGTTTGCCAATGTGCACAAAGTGACCTTCACGGAAAATATCGGATGGGGTCCGTATCGCTGCACGAGCGGTGATTGCACGCAGGCTCTGATCCGCGCGATGCGATCGACCTATTCCATGTATGTGGCGGAACGAACCAAAAAGAGTAAGGCGCATTACAACAGCATGATGAATGCGGAATTCAAAGAAATTGGCGTGGGGATGACGGTAGATCCTGTCGCCAAGAGATACTACCTGACGGTGCATTATGGCACGAAGGTGACAGTTTCCGACCGTTCGGCCTGTGCGGAAAACGCACAATAAATATTGTGGAAATTACTTAAACATGCTTTGATAGTATTATGAATAAAGCTTCAACCCTCGCCGCATTCAGTGTTCTCCTACTCACCGCATGTTCGAGCGGCATAGTCCCACCTCCGCCTCCGCCAGCAGCATCTTCTTCCAGCGCGATAAGCTCTGTTTCTTCTTCCTCTGATATTTCCGTCTCGCAACCGTTGCCGAATACGCAGGTCACCAGTCCCCTTACCGTCTCCGGAGAAGCCCGCGGCTCGTGGTATTTTGAAGCAAGTTTCCCTGTGCGTTTGCTGGATGGAAATGGTCTGGAAATCGCCGTGACGCCTGCAACAGCTTTGAGTGACTGGATGACGACGAATTTTGTGCCGTATACGGCTACCCTCACTTTTGCGACACCGGCCACTGCGACGGGTCTCTTGATTTTAGAAAAAGACAATCCATCGGGTTTGTCTCAAAACAGCGGAAGCATCGTGATTCCGGTGCAGTTTTAAATCCTGCAAGCCGGAACGAACGTTACTTAAAGCTTTTGATTATCGCGTTTTCTGCGTGCGGGGCGTAGACGGTCACACGCCCTTTAAAGTCGATCGAGATGCTGTACCAAGTACTGTTGTCGTCCGCAGGGGCGGAGGGATCGATGGGAAGCGTTGACGTGTACGGGGCAAAAGCCTTGCTCAAATCCAGCAATCCTTTGCAGCTCTTTGCGCCCATGCGACAGATTTCGATCGGCGTTTGGAGTGGAATGCCCGGGGGCGTGTCTTGCTCGTGATCGGTTCGGTACATGAACAAATAACCGGCGATCCTTTTCACATCGTCGCGGCGTGTCTCATTTCTGCGGTAATCGAGAGGCTGCATGTACTTCGTGTTTGGCGCTTTGCGCGTATGCAAACTTCTTCTTCCCGTCGTCGATGAAACTGAACTGGCAGCCGTGCCATCCGTGGGCGGCCAACGCAGAGCCAGCGCAGGTGGCAAGGAGAGAAGAGCAGTGGAGAGGGCGATGGATGCCGTAAAGGCGGAGGTGGTGAGACGATGCATGCGCAGAGTATAGCAGAGAAAAATTGTTGAGGAGATAACTGATTACAGACAATCGATGAGAGATAAATAGTCTCATACCATTTCCATTTCAAAAGGATACCGCGAGGTGTTCTCTTTGCGGCTTCCTGAGATGATCGCATTTTTTTCCAAAGAATGAGGATTGCGGAGATTAAGGGTTGGCACTTCTTTGGATCGCCAGCCTACGCTCGCGATGGGTGAGCTTCGGCCGGGAACCCAAAGAAGTGCCCAAGAAAACTAAGCGCGCGTGAACTCGCGCGGTTTTCGAACCGCGCTCAAACAGCACGCGCGATCTTCGTGGAAGAGCTAAAGAGAGTTTTGTTTGGTGTGTGTTTTCTATGGAGGGGGATGAGTATGCGAAGTGGGCTCAGTCAAATCGTAGCGAGCGGGATAATCGCTGCTGGTTTTTATCTGTGGTCTCGTTCGATTAGGCTTTCTTTGATATCAGTGGGATTTTGTAGGTGAATGTGCTCCCTTTTCCTAGGGTGGACACAACTGTGATATCGCCTTCCTGGAGATTCATGAATCCCTTTGCGATGTATAATCCAAGACCGGTGCTTCTTTCTGCCGTGGCTGAGTCGCTGATAATTTTATCGCGTGTGAAGAGTTTTCGGATTGTTTCTTCGTTCATGCCGTCGCCTGTATCGGTGATATCGATGTATCCGTATTTTTCATCAGCGTACATGTGAATGGTAATGGATCCTTTCTGCGTATGCTTGATGGCATTGCTGATGGCATTGCCGAGCGCTTCGGCGAACTTTTCCTTGTCCGTCATGACTTCAATGGATCCTTTGCCTGTGATGACCAGTTTGACCAACTTGTTGTGCAAGGAGCCTTGGTAATCATGTAAGGCGGCATCCACGACTTCTTTGAGAGTGGCAGGTGCCACATCCACTTTAATGACGCCGCGATCGATGCGTGACACGTTGAGAATGTCTGCGAGGAAATGCGAGTTACGAAGATTGATGTCTTGCACGTCTGTCAAAGCGTCGCGGACTTTTTTGGGAATCTTGCCGAAGACATCGTCCAGAATCGCTTCGACCATCCAGCGAATGGCGGAAACAGGAGCCTTTAACTGATGCGAAACGATAGAGATGACATCTTTGCGCATTTGTTCGATCTGTTTGCGTTCCGTGATGTCGCGCGCGATGGAGGATGCGCCGATGATCAAGCCATTCTCATCTTTCACAGGGGAAACGGTGAGCGAAACTTCAATCGCTTTTCCTCCTTTGCAGAGACGAACCGTGTCGAAGTGCTGCACGTTTTGCGCATTCTTAACTTGCTCCATGATCGCTTCCATTTCTGTGTAACGATCCACGGGGACTAAAATGCTTACCGGTTTTCCGATAGCCTCTGCAGCCGAATAGCCGTAGGTCTGTTCTGCAGCTTCGTTCCAGGTACTTATAAGCCCGTCGAGTGTGTTGCCGAAGATGGCATCATGTGAGGAGCTGACGATAGACGCAGCCTCGCGCAATTGGTGGTTCTTGGTTTGAAGCTCCTTATAGAGACGGGTATTGCGCACATTGCTCAGCACCAATGCCGTGAGCATGATGAACGTGATCCCGGTGAGCGCGATGCCCATCAGTGAGATATTTAACCGAATCTGCTGGAGTGTCGCATACGCTTCATCAATCGGCTGTTGCGCGACGATGACCCATTTGTTTTTTCCGACGGTGATCGGCAGAAAGGCCGCAGTCATCTTTCTGCGTTCCCATGGATCGATATATTCTCCCAGGAAGAAGTTGCCCTCAAGAATCGAGCGCATGACCGGCAAGGAAGTCCGATATTCATCGGTAATTTGCAGCTTCTCCATTTTTGGATGAGCTACGACCGTGCCGGTATGATCCAGCACATAGAGATATCCGTCCTGTGATAGTTTGGTGGATTCAACCCATTGCTCGATCTGATGTATATTTATTTCCAACACGAGAATACCCAGCACCTGTTTATTGATGGAATCAAAGATAGGTGAAGCGATGGCAACGGTTGCGCTCTTGTGATTATCATTCAGAAAATAGACGCCGGAGATATACGATCTCCAATCTCGGGAGACGTTCCAGTACCAATCCTGGCGCGGGGACTGCACTTTATCGACGTCCATTTCGGGAAATTGCGACACCAGCGTGCCATTCGGATCAGCAATGAACGCATGACTAATCTGATCATACGAATGTACCGTTGTTTCCAGTAGTGTCTGCAGCGACTTTGTATCCTTTTCCTTCACATGAGCAATGAGTGTGGGAAGTCTGGATAATGTTTGTGCCGTACTCATGTTGCTTGTCATTTCCTCATTGATCAGCTGCGATAGATTGGTTGCCGCTGAGATATTGGTATAACTAACCAAATTACGCACTGATTCCGCTGCAACGCGGTAGGAGTAGACGCTCAAAATAATGATCGGCAACAGGGCCGCGAAGAAAGACAGATACCATTTCCAGGTATCCCATGCATCAAGCAATACATGGCGCTTCCCGCTGGGAGCGGGCGTAGGAACGCCGGGTGGATTTGATGGAATCTGGCTTGGCACAGCGATGGAGTTTGTTTCTCCTTATTATACTGGATTTACGCAAAAGCTGCCAGAGGTTATCTTTCATCACTTCTTAGCTTCACACAGCCTTTTTTGCAGTGACAACCAGGCGATCTTCGTAGGTACCGTTGGTCCAACTCCATCCACCCGCACAGGTGATCAATTGAAGAAGAGAGTCGCTACCCGAAGCGAAAATCTGCTCCAACGGGGCATTGGAATTTTTGTACTGATGACTTTCGGTGACGAGATAGACATGTGTCTTCCCGTTCTTATCATCAATTTCGATCCTGTCACCCGCTGTAAGTTTGGACAGATTCCAAAAAATGGCTGGCAGCCCGAGCGAGGTATCCAAATGCCCTGCGATGACAGCGGTGCCGTTGCCGCCTGGCAATGCGCTGTATTTGTACCAACCTGCGTACGCAGGGCTCTTCGGCGATTCCATCTCCTTATTTTCTTCGAGTCCAATCTGCACAATCGGTGCATCAATGCCTATGGAGGGAATACGCAATGCACGCGGAAAGGTGGAATCCTGTTCCGACTCCGCATTGGCTGCCGTGCCATGCTGGAATAATTGTTCTGGCGAGAAGATAAGTCCACCTCCCGCCAGAACAGTCATGCCGAGAATATATCCGAGAACAATGCTCCGACCCCACGCTCGGAGTTGCTGCGACCGCTTTTTCATAGGCGATGCAAAAGGGTGAGTCATCGATTAGAGACGACGGCGAACGAATGATAGAGCAGGGAAAGTCAGCGTTGCGAAAATCATTGCAAGTTCGCGTGCTGCGCCGCCCATGCCTGTGCGTGGCAAGCTCGAAGGAATGACTGGAATAACAGGAGGCAATTCTTCGATTGGTGGCTCACTATCCTCAACCGGAATTGCTTCTGGCGCTGGTGATCCGCTGCCAGGTACCGATGGCGGACCGCCTGGCCTGCCGCCGCTGCCACCCCCTCCCCCTCCACCAACTCCGCTATCGCTCGTACCAAGGA
>Ga0163152_10000451_pt1 | contig 72321 bp, 87 predicted proteins | sample OliLakLV19MP8IB2_FD_148635 | JGI IMG/M metagenome (GOLD analysis project Ga0163152, IMG submission 148635) | Freshwater microbial mat bacterial communities from Lake Vanda, McMurdo Dry Valleys, Antarctica - Oligotrophic Lake LV.19.MP8.IB-2 | ecosystem: Environmental > Aquatic > Freshwater >... | reverse complement strand
GATCCTTGCCGAACCTTTTGGCCGCCTCACGCCGCGAAAGACCCTCGACAAATACGGCCCGGCGCACGGCTTCGTAGCTTAACACCTTGTACATCCCCGGCCTCTCGAACCGCAAAACCGGCCGAAAGGATTAATGGCGAGGTATTTTTACTCCGCCCGCGGACGACAAAACGACGCCGCTTCAGTGATGTAGTTTTGCACCGGCGCGCACACTCAAGCGACCACTCTCCCCGCTCGAACGTGCCGCCAAGCACGATGCCGTCGCGACGGCCGAACATGTATCCCTCGCGCGCGATCGTGTTGTAGTCGACCTCCGACTGCGGCAGCAGGATCGCGAGTTGCCCGCGCACCGGCATGATCTCGGCGTCGCCGAATAGTCGTCCCGCGCCGAGGCCAGTGCAGTTGAAAATTGTCCGCTCCGGCAAAGCTTGCACCTGCACGATATCCGCGAAATCGCGCACCACGATCTCCGCGCCTGCATTGCGCACATCGGCTTCCATGCGGCGCAGATAGAGCGGCGTTTCGATCATCATCGTATCGAAGCGGCGCACGAAGGGGTGCGGAAAATTGTGCTCCAAGGGTGTCAGATCGTGCTGATTGACGACGAGCGCCCGCATCGGATCGTCTCCGGCGGCGGGATAAGAGCTGCCTGCTCGGCGGGAGAGACTGTAGTTCGTCTCCCAGTTCACACCGTAAGCGTCGCCGACTAGGCTCTGATAACGCCGGAACGCAAACTGCGCGGCTTCGAAATGCTGCGCGATGAACTCCGGCGTCACGCGATCACGGTCAAACACCGAAGCCGGCCACCATTGCGCGCCGGCGACGTTGGACGTGGTGTTCGGCGGCAGATCCTTTGCATAGATGCGCACACGCGCGCCGCGCTCTTGCAGCAAGCGCGCCGTGGCGAGCCCGACCGCGCCGCAGCCGAGCACAGCACAATCGGGCTGCTCGGCGCTGAAGCCGAGATCAACGGCGAGTTTGGCCGTGCCCCAAGACAGCGTAATGCCGCCGCCGCCATGCCCGTAATTGTGGACAAGCGTCTTCTCTCCCAACGCTTCGCGCGCGACGCGAAAACCGCTCGGCCGGAACGGACGCAAGCCAACATCGATGCGGATGATCCGGTCTTCCGACACAAACACCGGCGGCAGCCGCGTGCGCGTGTCCGGACGCCCGAGATCGCGCATCAGCCCGTCGCCAAAGCCGCGCGTCGCGGCGCACGACGAGGCAAGCCCCGCCGCGCCCAGCGCCATCAGTGTCCGTCGTGTGTGCATGATCCCTCGGAGGCGCATGAGAAACGTGTTCGCCGCGCTGTCAACGCTCCCTTGCGTATCGCGCGATTCTCGCCCAGATGAGCGCTATGCACGGGCATGCGCACGCGGGCCACCATGATCACGCGCACCACCACCCCGCGCCCTCCGACAAACGTTATACCATCGCCATCGCGCTGAACCTCGGCTTCGTCATCATCGAAGCGGCGGCGGGCTTTTTTGCGAACTCGACGGCGCTGCTCTCCGACGCCGCCCACAACCTCTCTGACGTGCTGGGCCTGGCGCTCGCGGGCGGCGCCGCGTGGCTAGCGAAGCGGCAAGCTGGCGAGCAGCGCACATACGGCTTCTCGAAAGCCACCGTGCTGGCGGCGCTGGCGAACGCTTTGGTGCTGGTGATCGCGTGCGGCGGCATCCTTTGGGAAGCGACGTCGCGCTTCTTCGCACCGGAAGCAACGCAGCCCATTTTCGTGATGGCGGTGGCCGCGATCGGCGTCCTCATCAATGGCGCGACGGCCATGCTCTTTCTAGCCGGGCGCAAGGAGGACGTGAACGTGCGCGGGGCGTATCTGCATATGCTGGCGGACGCGGGCGTCTCTGCTGCCGTCATCGTCGCTGGCGCAGCGATTTGGCTGACGAGCTTTAACTGGATCGATCCAGCGATTTCGGTCGCGGTCGTCTTGCTGATCCTTTGGGGCACGTGGGGGCTACTGCGCGAGTCGCTCGACCTCGCGCTCGATGCAGCGCCCGCGCACATCGACGTGCCCGCCGTGCGCCAGTTTTTGTCGGACCAAGCGGGCGTCACAGCCGTGCACGATCTGCACATCTGGGCCATGGGTGCGACGAAACCGGCGCTAACAGCGCATCTGGTCCGCCCCGAGGGCGGCGACGATGCGTTTCTGGCGGCGCTCTCGGATCAAATCGCCGAACGCTTCGGCATCAAGCACGTGACGATCCAGATCGAGCGCGCGGCGCGCGAAGATTGTACGGATTGCTGACTATTCGTACGCCCAGGTCTTCAGCAGCTGATGCGCGATCGCGTAGGGCGGCGGGGCCCAGCATTCGCCGTGCTTGCCTTCGATCAAAAGCCGCGCTTCCTCGCGCGTGAACCAACGGCAGCTTTCAAGCTCCTTGGTGTCGACCGTCTCACGATCATGTTCGACTTCGCACAGCACGCCGATCATCAGCGAATGCGGAAATGGCCAGGGCTGCGTCGAATGCATGCGCACATGCGTCACCACGAGGCCCGCCTCTTCCAACGTTTCGCGCGCGACAGCTTCTTCGATCGCTTCACCGGGTTCGATGAAACCAGCGAGCGCTGAGAACATGCCGCGCGGCCACGCTTTTTGACGGCCCAGCAGAACTTTATCGCCAAAGGTCGGCGCCATGATGCAGACTGGGTCGACGCGCGGATAATGCTCAGTGCGGCAGCTCGGACAATCGCGCCGCCAGCCGGCTTCCACGACAACGCTTTCCATACCGCAATTGGCGCAATAGCCATTCTTGGCGTGCCATTCGAACACGCTTTTCGCGGGGCCGAGCATGGCGAGATCGTTCGGCGCGAGGCGCGGGCCAAGTGCGCGCAGATCGTCAAAGCGGCCGAGATCGACGAACTGCGCTTCGTCTGAGACTTCGAAAGCAAAGTGCGGCGCGCGTTGCGCATCGAGCCCGAGGAACAACGTGCGCTTGGCGCCGAAATGTTTATGTGCGCCGCCGTTCAGCCAGCCGGGCGCGACAGCGCCGCCCGCTTCCATCACAAACGGGCGATGCTGATAGAACGGCACAAGCTGCGCGTCCGGCGCATTCAACGCCGCTTCAAGCCATGCCGCGTCAGCACGATGATGCCCCGCGCGATCGAGCGGCGAGCGGGTGAAGGCGTTTGGATTTTCGGGGCTCAGCATGGGGATTAGGGATTAGGGGTTGGGGATTGGGGTGGCAATCCGTGACGCCGCGTCCAATCCCCAATCCCCAGCACCCAATCCCTAGTTCGCAGGCCTACGGAAACGCAGCGCGAACTGATCGGTGCGGCCGCGAATGTCGCCTTCGAACACGCGCGCCGAGCGGTTGTCAGCCGGATTGCGCAGCACTTGGCTCTCGGCATCCAACAGGAAGCCCGCCGCCGCCATGTCGCGCACGACTTGCGCTTGGTCGATGCGGTGAAGCGACTCCGTCACGGAAATGTCGCTGCCGTCCGGCGCCGCGTGATCGATGATCACCAAAACGCCGCCCGGCTTCAGCGCATTGAACATGGCGCTGTTCGCCGCCGCGACGTCGATGTTGAGCTGCGGCAAGTAGAAGTCGTGATAGATTTGCGAGATAAAGATGGCGTCGAGCGGCTCGCCCGCGTTCCAGCCGGCATAGCCGTCCGTGAGATGCGTGATGTTCGTGTAGGTCGGCGCCACTGCCGCCATCGGGCGCGGGCGTTCGCTCGTGCCGGGGCGATCGACGGCGTAAAGGCGACCACCATCTCCGGCTGCAACCGCGAAGAGACGCGAGTAATAGCCGCCGCCGGGGCCGACATCAGCGACGCGCCAACCGGGCTGAACGCCGACGAATGCCAGGATTTCGGCCGGATGGCGCAGCGCATCACGCATTGTGTCAGCCTCGGGCCGGCGCGGATCGGCGACGGCGGCGACGATATAGGGCGCGCTGGCGCTCACGTCCGCCGGCGCCGTCATCAACAGACCGGGCACAGCCCCGCCCGCGCATGCGCCGATGAGAAGCGCCAATCCCGCGCCAGCAATGAGTTTCCGCATGCGTCCCTCCGAGTGTTTTCATCTCTGTTGGTCAGTTAGCGCGTTTACGAAGCTGCGACGAGCGCTATGCGATAGGCTGAGCCGATGATCCCCGTGACCCCCTCCCTCGCCCTCGACGAGCGCGACCTGGAAGAGCGCTTTATCCGCGCCGCGGGGCCGGGCGGGCAGAACGTCAACAAGGTCTCGACCGCGGTGGAGCTCCGGTTTCGGCTGGGCGGCTACACCGAAATGCCCGACGACATGCGCGCGCGGCTAGAGACGCTCGCCGGCCGGCGCCTCACGCTCGATGGCGAGATCGTCATCCGCGCCGACGAACACCGCACACAGGATCGCAATCGCTCGGAAGCTTTAGCGCGGCTGGTGAACTTGTTGAAACAAGCTGCGCACCGCCCGAAACCTCGACACAAAACGCGCGTACCGAAAGCGCAAAAGATGAAGCGCCTGGAAGGCAAAGTGCGCCGCGGCGAGGTGAAGGCGAAACGCGGAAAAGTACGCGACCAGGATTGATGTTTGGACCGCGGGCCTTCAGGCCCGCCCGACGTCGCATCGCTGCGGGCCTCAAGGCCCGCAGTCCAATCACCGCCCCCGCTTCGCCGCTATCGGCGGCGGCGTCAGTTCCAATTGCTCTGGCGGCGCGGGCAAGCGTGGGGCGGTTTCGATTTGCGCGGGTGCGGCGATATCAATGCCGGCGTCGCCTGCGCCCAATTCCTTGAACTTGCGCGCTTGCGGCATGACGCGACTTTCGACCGAGCCGAGCAGCGCGTTGTAGCGCGTCACGGTTTGGCCAAGGCTGTCGCCGACTTTGCCCATGTGATCGGCCATCACAGCCATGCGCCGATAAAGCTCGCGGCCGAGATCGGCGATTTCCTGTGCGTTTTTGGCGCTTTGCTCTTGGCGCCAGCCGTAAGCAACGGATTTCGCCAACGCCACCATCGTGCTCGGCGTCGTGATGATGACTTTCGACGCGAACGCATCATCGAACAAATTCGGATCGCGTTCGGCGGCGGCGGCGAGGAAGTTTTCGCCCGGCACGAACAGCACGACGAAATCCGCCGTCGACGGCACGTGCTTCCAATAATCCTTGGAGGCTAAACTGCGCACGTGCGCTTTCAACTCGGCGGCATGCTTCTTCAGGCTAGCTTCGCGCGCGACGTCGTCAGTCGCCTCCATCGCCTCCATGTAGCCAGAGAGCGCAACTTTCGAATCCACCACGATGCAACGCCCGCCCGGCAGATTGATCACGACATCCGGCCGCAAGCGCGAACCTTCACCATCGGTGGTGCTGACCTGCTCGGTGAAATCCACGTTCGGCGAGAGCCCGGAAAGCTCGAGCACGTTGCGCAGGGTCTGTTCGCCCCAGCGGCCGCGCATTTTTGGCGAAGCTTTCAGCGCCGACAGCAATTGCGTCGTCGTTTTGTTGGTCGAGCCCACCGCATCAACGATCTGGCGCACTTGTTCGCCCATCGCCGACTTATCTTGCAGACGCGCTTTCTCGAGCGCTTCCACCGACGTCGCCAGCTTGGTCAGCGCATCCTGCGCCGGCGCCATCACCTCTTTGACGCCGCCAGCCGCCGCCTGCTTGTGTTTCTCGAACGTCTCATTGGCGAGCGCCATAAAGGTTTGCTGCGAGGCCTGCAGCGCCTTGGTGGCGATCTCGACGAAACGCGCCTCCTCGGAGTCCGAGCGCCCGGCTGTGGCGGCCTTCGCGGCAGCCAACTCTGTGGCCAGGCGGGTGTTCTCCTGACGCAGCGTCGCCAGTTCGACGACGGCGCGGTCGCGCTCGGTGCGGATCGGGTCCACGCCGGCGGAGCGGTAGGCAAACCAGGCGGCCGCACCCATGGCGGCGACGGCCAGCAAAAGCAGAATCGATTCGGTCATTTCGCGAGCCTAGCAAACTGCCGGACCCGACCACATGCCCGGCCAGTATAGGGTTGATCTGGCGCATGGCGAAAGGGCGAGCGCAGGCCTAAGTTCCGGCCATGAACCCGTTTGATTACCTGATCCCGATTGCGCTGATCGTGGTGTTCCTGGTGCTGTGTTTCGGCATTTACGCCATGTTCCGCGGCGGCGATTTTGGCCGCTCGTGGTCCAACAAGGCGATGCGCTTCCGCGTCGTGGCCCAATTCGTGGCGGTGCTTGTTCTGGTTGGCGCGCTGTGGTGGAAGCAGACCTACGGCTAAGCCGGAGGCGCTTCATGGTCAGGCTCGATAAAATCGTCACGAAAGCCGGCGACGGCGGCAAGACGCGGCTCGCGACCGGCGAGCCTGTTTCGAAGGCCAGCGCGCGCGTCGAAGCGTACGGCGCCGTGGACGAGGCCAATTCCGCCATCGGCGTGGCGCGTCTGCACACCAGCGCCGATGCCGTGCTCGATCCGATATTGGATCGGATTCAGAACGACCTCTTCGATCTTGGCGCGGACCTCGCCACCCCGCACAGTGACGACTTGACGTTCAAACCACTGCGCATCCAGGCAAGCCAGACTGATCGGCTCGAAGCGGAGGTCGAGCAACTCAATGACAGGCTCGCGCCGCTCACATCTTTCATCCTGCCAGGCGGCACGCCCGCGGCCGCGCACCTCCATCTCGCGCGCGCGACGGCGCGGCGCGCGGAACGCGCTATCGTGGCGCTCATCGATGTCGATCCTAGCGTTTCGTTGGAGACGGTGAAATTCGCCAACCGCCTCTCCGATTTGCTTTTCGTCGCCGCGCGTTACGCCAATGATGAAGGCCGCGCCGATTTGATGTGGAAACCAGGCGCAAACCGCTAATGCGCGGCGGCATTCATCACATCGATCTGACGGTGAGGGATGCGCATGCGTCGCGCGCGTTTTACGAGAGCGTGCTCGGCTTCATGGGCTACGAACTCGCTGACGCGCATCCGAACGGCTTCGACTTCGACCTGCGCGGCGAGAGCTTCTGCTCGATTGGCATCGTGAGCGCGCGGGGCGAGCATCGCGCTCATGATCGCTATAGCCCCGGCCTCCACCACGTCGCCTGGACGGCCGCCAGCCGCGAAGATGTCGATGCGATGTATGCGCATCTTCTAACCGTTGGCGCGACAATCCTCGACGCCCCCGCCGACTATCCGAGATACGGCGCCGGATATTACGCGGTGTTTTTTGCTGACCCAGATGGGCTCAAGTTGGAATACGTGTTCAAGCCATAACGAAAACGGCCCGCGCTTTCACGCGGGCCGCTTCATTTAGTTCAAACCGATTCAGCTCGGCTTGTCGGCCTTTTTCGCGGCGTCTTTGACATCGCCCACAACTTCGCGGACTTCGCCCTTGGCCTTGTCGTACTTGCCTTCAGCTTCGAGCTTTTCGTTGCCCGTGACCTTGCCGGCAGTTTCTTTCATAGCGCCCGACGCTTTGTCAGCCGCGCTCTTGATGTGCTCTTTGTCCATGAGACTTCTCCTTTGAATTCTTGGAATGGAGAAAGAACGCGGACTGAGCGCAGTAGTTCCTGTTACGCGATGTATTGCGCGCCATTCATGGTGAGCGTGGAACCGGTCATGAAACCGGAGCTCTCAGATGCAAGAAAAGACACAGCGCCGGCGATTTCTTCGGCCTTTCCAAGGCGACCGACAGGAATTCCCGCGATGATTTTTTTCAACACCTCTTCGGGTACCGCGGCGACCATGTCAGTGTCGATGTAGCCGGGGCACACGCAGTTTACGGTGATGCCCTTGCTCGCGCCTTCCTGCGCCAGCGCCTTTGTAAAGCCAATCATGCCGGCTTTCGCGGCGGAGTAATTCACTTGCCCGACTTGGCCTTTCTGACCGTTGATCGAGCTGATGTTGATGATGCGGCCCCAGCCGCGCGCGCGCATGCCTTCGATGACTTGCCGCGTCATGTTGAAACACGAATCCATGTTGACACGGATTACTTCCGACCATTGCTCATGGCTCATCTTGTGGAAGAAGCCGTCGCGCGTGATGCCTGCATTGTTGACCAACACATCGATCGGACCGAGTTCGGCTTCCACCGCCTGCGCCGCCTTCGCGCAATCCTCGAACGCACCGACATTGCCCTTTACCACCATGATGCCAAGCTCACTGGCGGTCGCTTCGGCCGCGGCGTCATTGCCGGAATAGCCGGCGGCGACCTTCATGCCGTCGGCCTTCAACCGCGCCGAGATGGCCTTGCCGATCCCACGAGTGCCACCGGTTACAAATGCGACGCGCGCCATTTAGTCCTCCCAGTTTCGTCTAAAGCGAAATCTCTGAGATCACATTGCGCGACTCCCGGCGCTAGGCAACCGTTCCTTCTTGGCGGCGCGGGCGCGTTTCGCCACACTAGGGGCGATGATCCGGACCGTCATCCTCTACGCCCTCGCTTTGGCCGCCGGCGCCTTCGCGCTGCAATGGCTGCAGTACAATTACCTGGTTCGGACGTTCCCGGTTGAAATCTATATCGGGCTTATAGCGGCGGGATTTGCCGCGCTGGGCGTGTGGGCCGGGATGCGGCTGGCGTGGCGCCCGGCGTCCGCGACATTCGAGAAAAACACGGCCGCTATCGCAGCAATCGGACTCACGCCGCGCGAACAGCAAGTGTTGGAGCTGCTAGCCGCCGGGAAATCCAACAAGGAGATCGCCCAAAAACTCGGCGTCTCCCCCAACACGATCAAGACGCAGGTGGCCAGCCTCTACCAGAAACTCGAGGTGCAAAGGCGTACCCAAGCCGTGCAGAAGGCGCGCGAACTGGCGCTTATCCCCTAAAGGCGCGCCGCCATAAGGCTGATTTTGCTGATTTAGTACTTTCGGGTGATGGATAAGCGGGCGGCGGTGCGGGCTTGCTCGGCTCACCACCACGCGAAGGAGCCGCAGCCCCATGTTCACCACTGCCCTCAAATACGGCGCCCTATCCGGCGCCATCGTCATTGCCGTCATCATCGCCGGCATTGTGTTCGCGAACGGGCCGGGCAACGGCCACGGCTTCGCGTCGCAATGGTTCGGCTATCTCGTCATGATCGTTGCGCTGTCGATGATCTTCCTGGCGATCCGCGACTACCGCAACAAAACGCTCGGCGGTGTGATCAAGTTTCTGCCCGCCTTCGGCCTCGGCGTGCTCGTCGCGGCGGTGGCGGGGATCGCTTACGTCGTTGGCTGGGAGATGTATCTGGCGGCCACCAACTACGTCTTCATGGACAATTACGTTGCCCAGATGATCGAGGCCAAGCGCGCCGCGGGCGTGACCGGCGCGGAGTTTGACGACTACGCAGCTCAGCTTGAACAAATGCGGGTCTCCTACCAGAACCCGCTCTTCCGCCTGCCGATGACGTTCCTGGAAATCTTCCCCGTCGGCCTCATCATCGCGCTGATCTCAGCGGCGATCCTTCGCAACCCCAGAGTGCTGCCGGCGCGCGCCTGAAACGCACGCGGCAGACCGAGCAGACATACTCGTCAAACGGAGACACACATGCATCTCGGCGCATTTTCAGTGAGCTTGGCGGTGAAGGACATAGCCGCATCCCGCGCGTTCTATGAGAACCTCGGCTTCACAGTGTTTGGCGGCAAACAGGACCAACGCTGGTTGATCATGAAAAACGGCGCCACGCTCATCGGCTTGTTTGAAGGCATGTTCGAGAAGAACATGCTCACGTTTAACCCCGGCTGGGACAGCGACGCGAAAACGCTGGAGAATTTTACGGATGTTCGCGAGCTTCAGAAGCGCCTGCAAGCAAGCGGCCTGTCGCCGATCGCAACAGTCGACGAAAGCACGGCGGGTCCAGGTCACTTCATGATCGAAGATCCCGATGGCAATCAAATTTTGGTCGACCAACACGTCTAACGAGGTTGGCGCGCCCCGAAAGCCGCGTCACACTAGTGTCATGACCGATCTCGCCGCCCGCCGCTTGCAAACCGTCCGCGATCATATGGCGTTGGAGGTGACGCATGAGTGGGACGCTGTCATCGCGACGTTCAAGCATCCGCGCTATGAAATGTATGGCGGCGGCCAGGTGTTCGATGGAGAGGCGGCGGTGCGTGCGTATTTCGCCGCCTCGCGCACGCCCTTCCCCAACCAGGGCAACGAAATCATTGCGATCTCACACGCCGACGACACCGTGCTGGTCGAATTCTGGCTCACTGGCACGCATCTTGGGCCGCTGAAAATCGGCGAGCGGGTGATCGAGCCGACCGGCAAGAGCTTCCGTATGCGCATGGCGGCGAGCTTCGAGTTTGAACCGGGCAGCGACAAGATCGTGTGTGAGCGGCCGTATTTCGATCAGAGCGCGGTGTTGCGGGAGCTGGGGCTCTAGCGGAGCAGGCGCATCCCCGCTTCAGCGGCGGCGCGCTGATCGAACGTCACAGTTTCATCCGCCCCCGCAAGCGTCGCCAACTGCGCAATAAAGGCATCAGCAAACTCCGCCGAGCGCGCGGTTCGATAGACCCCCAGCGCGCGATATGCGGCATCCGGATTTTCAATCACGAGTTCAGCTGAGCGCAGCAGACCCTCGACGGCCGCGCCTATATCCTCCCGCGTCGCCTTGTAGGCGCGCGAAAGGACCCAGGTGACTTCGGCCAGAACGACGGCACTAATGAAACCAGGACGATCCTTGCTCAATCGCGACATGAAACGTGTAGCGATTGGCGACTGAACCTCGTCGTCCTGTGCGAGAAAGCGGACGACGACATTGGTGTCGATCCCGATCACTCGCCTTTCGCTCCTCGCGCGACGGCCTTGTCCATGTCCTCAAGCGAGACCGGCTTTTTGGGTTTTGGAATAAGGCCCTTGAGGCTTTTCACCGAATGGGTGGCCGGGAGGACCGCGAAATTGCCATCCTCCATGCGAACAAAATCCACGCGATCACCGGGGCCGACGCCCATGGCGTCGCGCACATCCTTTGGAAGCGTGAGTTGGCCCTTCGAGGTGAGCGTCGCCGCCGTCATGTTCACGCCTTACTATAGGTAAGTCAAAAAGTAAGGCCGATAATTCCGTACGTCAAGACCCCCGCTCGAACAACGGCCCTGACTTGAACGCCAACCAGAGCGCGAAGCCGACGGCGGGCCATTGCACCCACCAGCCCTCGCCGGTCATGAAATCGATCGCGAATAGTACGGCCAGCACCGCGCCAAGCCGTCCCGCGCGGGCGAAGAATTGCGCTTTGCCGTCGCTAGGTCGCGCCGCGGCGCGCGCCGGGCGAGCTTTACCGCCGCCACTCTCATTGCCGCCGACACTATAGACGGCGACGCTCTCGGCGAAATTTTTCGGCCGCTTCTCTCCGAGATATTCGAAGCCGACCGAGAGCTTCTTCTGCACCTGATCGTAAACTTGCTGCGAGATAAGGATGCCGCCCGGCTCGGCCATCGTTTGCAGACGGGCGGCGAGATTGACGCCCTCGCCCAACAAATCGGCGCCGTCGACCATGACGTCGCCGAGGTGAACGCCGATGCGAAAGCGCAGGCCGGCCTCCGCGTTAGCGCCGAGTTCGCGCTGCACTTCGATGGCGCACTGCACGGCTTCGACAACGGACGGAAATTCCGCGATCAGGCCGTCACCGGCGGTGTTTGCGATACGGCCATGGTGGCGCTCGATGAATTGCGCGAACACTGCGCGCGCCGCCCGCAGATCGGTCAGCGTGCGCACCTCGTCGGCCTCCATGACGCTCGAATAACCGGCGGCGTCGGCGGCGAGGATGGTGGTGAGCTTACGTTGGACTTGGGACATTTCCGACGGTTCTAGCTCCCAGGACCGCCGGCTTCCAGCCGGCACGTTTTTTAGCGCTCGCGCACGAGCATCGCCCAAGAAAATGCCGGCTGGAAGCCGGCGGTCCTCGGGGCTTCACTCAATAAGGGCTGCGCAGGATTTTCTCCATTGGCCTGCCCTTGGCCAATTCGTCGATCAGCTTATCGAGATAGCGGAGCTCCTTCATAAGCGGATCCTCGATCTCTTCGATGCGGACGCCGCAAATGACGCCCGTAATGAGCGAGCGCGACGGATTGAGCTTTGACGCGCCTGCGAAGAAGTCCTCGAAGGTGGTCTTCTTCTTGAGGTGCGCGTCAAGCTTTGCCTGCGTGTAGCCCGTCAGCCACCGAATGATCTCATCCACCTCCGCCTTCGTCCGCCCCTTCTTCTCCGCCTTCGCGATGTAGTGCGGATACACGCTGGCGAAGCTGATGGAATAAATGCGGTGCTTGGGCATGCGCTCACAGACTTGGCGGATCGGGGCGGGGAAGCGCGAGGATGGCGCCGCGCGCCTCCTCAAGCGTGGCGCCGAAGATTAGATACTCCACGGTAACGTCGCCGCGGGGGAAGCGAATGTTGAGATAGCCGCCGCCCGGAAAGTCCTGATACATCATCAGTGCGCCGTCCGGGTCGCGCGCGGCGTTGTGATCCGCAACCAGTTGAGCGGCCCATACGTCACCGTATGATTGATGCTCGCGTTGTGCACGATCCGCTGGCGCTTCACGAATATACGTGACCGTCGCAAGCCATCCAGCGCTGGGGCTCTCATAGTGGCATATTGCGACCTCACTCGCTCCCAACTGGACGGCTCGCCATCGGGCTCGGCCGGCGCCAAGTAAACCCGCACCGGCTCGAATGGTGCGCCAAAATGCTGTGACCACGACGCGCTGCGCACTGGACAATAGCGCTGAAAGGTTTCGCGATCGGCGAAACTGCGCCCGCCGTCGGCGTCAATTTCGGAGACTTCTCCCGTTGGCGTCAACTCGTCCGCCGCCTCGACCTCCGGCGCAGGTGCGCTATCGGGCCCGCAAGCGCCAACCACCAAAAGCACGAGGAGTGCTACCGCTCCGCGCGCCACTCTTCGATGCATCGCGCTAGCGCTCCACGCAGAGCGCGATCCCCATGCCGCCGCCGATGCAGAGCGTGGCGAGGCCTTTGCTTTTGCCACGGCGTTGCAGTTCGTAGAGCAGCGTCGTCAATACGCGCGCGCCTGACGCGCCGATCGGGTGGCCGATGGCGATGGCGCCGCCATTGACATTCACGATGGACGGGTCCCAGCCCATGTCCTTGTTCACGGCGCAAGCTTGCGCCGCGAAGGCTTCATTGGCTTCTACCAAATCGAGATCGGCGACCTTCCAGCCGGCTTTCTCCAGCGCCGCCTTCGAAGCCGGGATCGGCCCGGTGCCCATGATCGACGGATCGACGCCGCGTGAGGCCCACGAGGCGATGCGGGCCAGCGGCGTTAGCCCACGCTTAGCCGCTTCATCGGCGCTCATCAGCACAAGGACGGCAGCGCCGTCATTTATGCCGGACGCATTCGCGGCGGTGACGGTGCCATCTTTCTTGAAGGCAGCGCGCAGGCCTGAGGCGCCTTCGAGCGTGGCGTCGTGTTTGATGTACTCGTCATTCTCGACGACCGTGTCGCCCTTGCGGCCCTTCACGGTGACGGCGACGATCTCGTCTTTGAACTTGCCAGCCTTCTGGGCCGCGCTCGCCTTGTGCTGCGAGGCGGTGGCGAACTCGTCTTGCTGCTGACGCGTGATCTGCCATTTCTCGGCAACGTTCTCGGCGGTGATGCCCATGTGGTAGGCATTGAAGACGTCGGTCAGACCGTCCTTGATCATCGTATCGCTGAACGAGAGATCGCCCATCTTCTGGCCGTTGCGCAGATGCGCAGCATGGGGTGAAAGGCTCATGTTCTCTTGCCCTCCGGCGACGACGATAGTCGCGTCGCCAGCTTTGATCTGTTGGTAGCCGACGGCGACAGCGCGCAGTCCGGACCCGCACACTTGGTTCAGCGACCAGGCCGGGCTGTCATCAGGCACGCCGGCGGCGCGCGAGGCCTGGCGAGCCGGGTTCATGCCTTGGTTGGCCGTGAGCACGTGCCCGAGCACCACCTCGGAGACGTCCTTGGCGTCGACGTTTGCGCGTTGCAGCGCAGCTGTGATGGCGGTCGCGCCGAGCGTATGGGCAGGCACTGCAGCAAAGCTGCCGTTGAAGGAGCCGACCGGGGTACGGGCGGCAGAGACGATGACGATATCGGTCATGGGGTGCGCTCCCAAAGCTGCAAGGCGTTGGAGAAAAAGAGGTCTTGGAACCCCTATCGCACGAGCGGCGCGTCAATTCCAAGCCGGGCCGTCGCATTCCGCAGGCCAAAACAGCGGCTTTGTCTTGCATTGCACCCAAGGACGCGGGATTCTCCCGCCAAAGCCCGCCTTCGCGGGCGCACAAGATCGAGGGCGTTAGCGCTGTTGCGCGGACCGCCCAAAGAAAGGGACACCATCGTGGCGGACGCGAACGGCCAGACAGCGGGGGACGCTGGCGGCGCTGAAGGCGGCGGCGAAGCCGTCATCATCAAAAAATACGCCAATCGGCGGCTCTACAACACCGCGGCGTCGACCTACGTCACGCTCGATAATCTGTCGGAAATGGTCCGCGAGGGCGTGGACTTCATCGTGCTCGACGCCAAAAGCGGCGACGACATCACCCGCTCGGTGTTGACGCAAATTATCTTCGAAGAAGAGAGCAAGGGCCAGAACCTGCTGCCGGTGCAATTCCTGCGCCGCCTGATCCGCTTTTACGGCGATCAGATGCAAGGCTTCCTGCCGCCTTATCTCGAAATGAGCATGGAGAGCTTCTCCAAGGCGCAAGAGAAGATGCGCGAGAACATGTCGCGCGCGTTCGGCGCAACAACGCCGATGGCGGCGTTCGAAGAACAAGCGCAGCGCAACATGGCAATCTTCCAGCAAGCGCTGCAAGCCTGGGCGCCGTTCACGGCCACCGGCATGTCGTTCCCCTCAAGCTTCCCCGGCATGCCGGCTGCGAAAGCAGCGGCCGCCGAAGAAGACAAGGACGAGCAACTCGCTTTGCTGCGTCAGCAAATGGAAGCGATGCAAAAGCAGCTCGACGCGATGGCGAAGCGCTAAAGTCCAAAGACACTGCGAGGACCGCCGGCTTACAGTCGGCGGTCCTCTTCGTTTAGAGCTGCACCGTAACGCGCAGAAATGTCGCTGGGCAGGACGTGAAATGCGCCCGCCCGCTTTTGTTCTGCGCAGCGAACAGCGCCTCTAATTCCTCGCGCAACGCGTCCTGCTTGCCGTTTTGCTCGGCCGCGGCGAAAGCGTTCATCGTCGGCCCGTAGAAACGGCGGAACGTATCGACGAAATCTTTCGGCGCACCGGGGAAGTTGAACACATAGGTGTCGCGCAGGAATGAGATCGCTTCAGGCGTGACGCCGGCGGCGGTGAAGCGTTCGCGCACCGTCGCCTCGTTGCCCCAGGTCATCGGGCTGATGAAGCCTTCGGGAGGCGGCGGCGAATAGGCGCTGCTGATCTTCAGGATTGAAGCGACCAGCGTTGGATCATTGGGGATCCAGTTGCCCATGACGATCCGCCCGCCCGGCTTGGTGACGCGCACCATCTCCTTCGCCACGTCGGCAGGCTTCGGCGCAAACATCGCGCCGAAGACGGTGACGACGAGATCGAACTGATCGTCGCCCAAGCCTTCGAGACTGGAAGCGTCGCCTTCCTGGAAGCGGATATTCTTCAGCCCAGCGTCCGCCGCGCGCTTGTTGCCGGCGGCGACCAGATTGCTGGCGATATCGACGCCCAGCACCTCGGCGCCGCGTTGCGCGGCCGGCAGCGCGGTGGTGCCGTCGCCGCAGCCGAGATCGAGCACTTTCATGCCGGGTTTAACGCCAATGCTCTCGACTAGCGCATCGCCACTCTCGCGCATGGTGGCGGCGAGACGGGTGAAATCGCCCTTTTCCCAGAGGGCTTTGTTCGGATTCATAACTCTCGTCGTCCTCTATTCAAGCCGCATGGGCGGCTGGGTTGTCTCCCTCGGCGCTGTTTGAGGCTGTGACGCCCGCCACGCTAGTTCAGAACTTGAATCCGCCTGATACAGAAATTGAACTAAGCTAAGATCGGCCTTGAGGAGGTCGCCCATGTCCCAATCTTATGGACAATTTTGCCCGGTCGCGATGGCGGCGGAGATCGTCTGCACCCGCTGGACGCCGCTGCTGATGCGCGAATTGGCAGGTGGGAGTACGCGCTTCAACGATTTGCGCCGCGGCCTTTCGCGGATGTCGCCCGCTTTGCTGTCGCAGCGCCTGAAGGACCTCGAAGCCGCAGGCGTTGTCGAACGCAAACCCGCGCCGAGCGATCCCAGCATTTCGGAATATCACTTGACGCCATCAGGTCGCGACTTATGGCCGGTGATCTTCGCGCTCGGCGAATGGGGTCAGAAGTGGATTGAAACGGAAGCATCGCTGAAGAAGCTCGATCCGCAGCTTCTGATGTGGGACATGCGCCGCAACCTCAACCCCGACCCGATGCCAGCGCGGCGTAGCGTCATTCAATTCCAATATCCCGAACTGGCGCCGGCATCGCGCTCCTGGTGGCTGGTGGTGAAGCCAGGCGAAAACGTCGACCTCTGCCAAATCGATCCGGGCTTCGATGTCGATCTCTATGTCAGCACCGATTTGCGCACGATGACTTCGATCTGGATGGGCTACGAAACCGTCCGCCAAGCTGACAAGGCAAGCCGGATACACCTCACCGGCGACGCCGAACTCGCGGCGAACATGCAAACGTGGCTCGGCTTAAGCGGACTCGCAAAGGTCGAGCGGATGGTGAGCTAGTTCCAGTGCGGCGGCTTGCGTCCGCTCCAGGGCATTTCTTTTTCCAGCTGTCCCGCCAAACGATAGAGCGTGGCCTCATCGCCGTAGCGGCCGGTGAACATCATCGCGATCGGCAGATTGCTTTCGCTTTGATGCAGCGGCAGCGAGAGTGAGGGCTGGCCGGTCATGTTGAACGGCGGCGTGAAGCCGAACGTCGTGGCCTGGCGGCGATCGAACTCTTTCAGGTCATCCATTAGCGTATCGAGATAGTCGACGCGCGGGACGTTGGTGGAGAGCACCGGCGTCAGCCACACGTCCCAGGTTTCGAAGCGCGCCAGGATTTGCCGGTTCATCAGCCGCAATTGCTGCCAGGCCCAGCCAGCATCCTGTGCGGTGAGCTTTTTGCCGGCCTCGTAGCCGCGCCGCGCCAAGCCTTCAATGTCGTCGCCCGGCTCGCGGCCTTTGATCTCGATCCAGCGTTTGATGCCGGCCGAGAAGTTCGCGGCGGAGACGATGCCCTGGGCGCGGTAGAGCAAGCGATAGTCAATGCCGAGCCCCTCTTCGCGCACGTCATGGCCGAGCGCTTTCAACGTCTCAGCCGTGCGCTCGAGTGCTGCGCGGACTTCGGGATCGACCGGCTTGCCCATCGGCGTCTCGCTCGAAAACGCGATGCGCAATTTGCCCGGCGTGCGTGAGACTTCTTCGAGATAGGGCCGCTCCTTCTGCGGATAGGCGAACGGGCTGCCGGGTTCGGGAAAGCCGGTGGCGTCCAGCATCGCGGCGCTATCGCGCACGGTGCGCGAGACGACGTGATCGACGCTAAAGCCGATGGCGCGATCCGTGTCGTGTTGGCCGTTGGGATTGCGGTCACGCGCCGTCTTCATGCCAACGAGGCCGCAACAGGCAGCGGGAATACGGATCGATCCCAGCCCGTCGCTCGCATGCGCTAGCGGGACCATGCCGCTGGCAACAGCGGACGCCGCGCCGCCGGATGAGCCGCCAGAGATGTGATCGGGATTCCACGGATTGCGGCAGGGCCCAAGGCGCGCTGAAGTGGTGACGCCCGGAATGCCGAACTCTGGCGTATTGGTCTTGCCCGCGAGCACGACGCCGCTGGCGCGGTAGCGCGAGATCAGTTCGCTGTCGCTCTCGTCGGCGTCGACGCAAGCAAAGCGGCTACCTGACGTGCGCGGCCAGCCCTTAACCCTGACGCCCAGATCCTTGATCAAAAACGGCACGCCTTTGAACGGGCCGTCAGGCAGCGCGCCCTTCGCTGTCTCCCGCGCTTCGTCGTAAGCTTTGTGAACGACGGCGTTGAGCGCGCCATTGTGGCGCTCGATGCGCTCGATCGCGGCGTCGAGCAGCTCAAGCGGCGTCACGTCTTTCTTGCGCACCAGTTCGGCCAGGCCTAGGCCGTCATGCGCTGCATAGTCCGCGAAGCTCATGGCGCGTCTCCCCGCTTATCATTGGCCAGAACGTTAAGCGGTTAATCCGCGTTTGGCACGTCTGATGCAGCGCAGCGCGCATGAGCGCTGGCCCTATCCCGCTCCGTTACGTTGAGGAACCCGGCGGCAGCCGTCAGGGCGACCGCCGCGGCGCGGACCGCCGCGCCCCACGGCGCTGGCTCGATCCACTGTTCGCGGCGACGCTCGTCAACCAGATCGCGCCTGCGGAGACTGTTTATGTGCGTGCTTACGAAGCGAAGCCGCGCACCGTTCGCAACGGCATCGCGTTCGACGTGCGCGCTTAGGCATGGACCGCGGGCCTTACGGCCCGCACTTGAGATGTCCGACGCGAAAAGATGCGGGTCTGAAGACCCGCGGTCCGGCTAACCCGCCTTCTTCTTCTGCGCTTCGAACTCCGCCAGCCATGTGTCGATCGCATCCAGGCGTGCTTCGATGCTTTCGATGCGGTCGCTGGGCTCTGCATCCTCGGGCGGCGCCTCGCGGGTGGCGACGCCGCTCTTCAATGTCACCTCGACCAGATCGGCGTGCAACACCCGCGCGAACGTTTCCAACTCAGCGGCGCTGGCGACGCGTTCATTGGTGAACACGCCATGCAAGTCGGCGCGTTCGATGCCGGCGGCGATAGCTAACGCCGCCCGATCCAAGCCGCGTTCAGAGAGTTTAGCATCGAACCAGTCAGCATCGAAAAAGAGCGACATTCTAACACCCACCCTGCAACCGGCGCCGTTTGTGCAAAACGGCGTTGGTCATGGACGCCGCCACCTTCCCCCGATTCGCCCGCTGGCTCGACTTCGCAATTGCGCTGGCGCTAGGCGTTTGGTGCCTTTGAGGGATTGGGGAGTTGGGATTGGGGATTAGGGATGAGAAAAGGGCGCGACCGTTAAGCCGCGCCCTCGTCCCTAGTCCCGAAAACCGAGTCCCGTTTTACTGCCCCGCGAACTCAACGTCGCGGCGAGCGGATATAATTGTCACTACAACGCCCGCGAGCACATCAAGCAGCGCCATCACCAGGATGACGAAGAAGACGCTGGTGGCGAACGCTGGGTGGAGCAGGAATTCGACCAAGCAGATGATGAAGACCAGCATCGAGAGCGCGTGATTGAAAATCGCGGCTGAGCCGGTCGACGTTGATTTCAACAGCTCGACAAAGAGCAGGATGAGCGCCAGCAGCATCATCACGTCGCCGAAAGTGATCATCCATTCCGCGCCTGACGCCATCGGGATGGTGAGCCAGGGCTCGAGCAAATGCGCGCGCACACCGGCGCCATCGCCGCTATTGGCCGCCGTCGCCCCGAACGCCCAGATATTGTAGGTCAGGACCGGGATAAGGATCAGCGGAAATACGTTGAAAATAGCGCCCATTGGGCCCCCCTGCTGTTGCGTGCGTGACCGACGCCCCCGCGTCGCCGCTGCGTGAAGTGCAATGTGTTCGCCTGAATCGCCTCGGCCGCTCATAATTCGTCCGTGCCTCCCGGCATGCGCGCCCGGCTCCGAAGCCACATCACCCCAAACAGATCGGTCATGTTCGCGGCCAACCTGCCGAGGTTCGTGTACTTCGAGCGCCCAGCGCTCCGCAGTCGATGATTAACCTCCAAAAACTCGACTGCATAGCCTTCGCGCAGCATCAGTGCGGCCATGAAGCGATGCATGTGATCGAAGTACGGCAGACGCAAAAATGCCTCGCGTTTGAACACCTTGACCCCAGAACCGCTATCGTCCGCGCCGTCCTTCAGCGCCGCCTTGCGGATGTTGTTGGCGATTCTGGACGCGGCGCGCTTGCTCCAATTGTCTTGGCGCTTGGTGCGTTTGCCCGCGACCATGCCCAATTCCGGGGGCGCTTCCGGGCGGGTCAGCCGGGCCAGGAGCCGCGGCAGGTCGGCTGGATCGTTCTGGCCGTCGCCGTCGAGCGTGCCGACAACGGCGGCGCGCGCGGCCAGCACGCCGGTGCGCACGGCCCGGCTCTGGCCGGCGTTTTTCCGGTGTCCGACGATGCGCAGCGCCGGCAATTCCCCTTTGAGCGCCGCCAGTTCGCTGCGCGTATCATCGCGGCTGGCGTCATCAACGAAGATCATTTCGTAAGAGCGACCATCGAGCACTGAGGCGATCTCACGGGCCAGATTGGCCGCGTTGCCTTGCTCGTCATGCACCGGCACGACCACGCTGAATTCGATGCTTTCGGCCAAGTTCAAGTTCTCTTTCGGGTCGCGGCGGCCCTCATAGCGGTTTGCCCGGCCGGAAGCGAGGGCGCCCGTCCTGCAAGGCGATTGACCCCTTCGGGGCAAATCCCGGTATCACCTCACCCGTGCGTTCGCCCGTCTCCCCGGCCCTCTATGACCAGTTCGCCAGCGGCTGGCGCGGCTATGTGCTGATCGCGCTAATCGCGCTGGTCTCGGCCCAATTCGGCGCGGGCCGGGTTCAGGTGATGGACGCCGACGAGGCGCGGTTTGCGCAGGCCACCCGGCAGATGGTCGAGCGCGGTGACTACGTAAACATTCGCCTCCAGGACGCGGAGCGCAACAGAAAGCCGATCGGCGTCCACTGGCTGCAGGCCGCCGCGGTTCAGCTCACCGAGCCGCTCACACGGCGCAGCAACGCCATCTGGGCGTATCGCCTGCCCTCGACGTTCGGGCTTGTGTTGGCGGCGCTTGCGACGCTGTGGGCTGGCGCGGTTCTGCTTGGGCCAAGACCAGCTTTCTTCGGGGCTGCTCTCTTCGCCTCCAGCATGCTCGCCGGCTTTGAGGGCATGACGGCGAAGACGGACGCCCTGCTGCTTGGCTTTACTACCTTGGCGCTCGCGGCTGTTGTGCGCCTGCGGTTCGGTGGCGGGAAGAGACCGAGACTGCTCGCGCTCTTGTTCTGGGTTGCGCTCGCGTGCGGCGTGCTGATCAAGGGCCCGGTGGCGCCGCTCATCGTCGGGCTGACGCTTGGCGCGCTCTTCATTTGGGAGCGGCGTGCAAGGTGGATGACGCCGCTGCTTTGGTGGCCCGGGCCGCTCATCGCGGCGGTGATGATTGCACCGTGGTTCGTGGCCATTTCGATGGAAACGAACGGGCGCTTCCTGTTGGACATGCTGTTTGGCGATCTCGCGCCGAAGCTGATCAGCGGACAGGAAGGTCACTTTGCTCTGCCCGGCTATCACCTCTTCTTGTTGCCGTTACTGATCTTTCCCGCGACGTACGCACTGCCAGCTGCAGCGCGCCTCGGCTGGGAAACCGTGCGGGCGCCGCGCAACGATGATGCGCAGGCGCCCTATCGCTTTTTGCTCGCTTGGGCCGTGCCGACGTTTCTCTTCTTCGAGATCGCACCGACCAAGCTCGCCCACTATACGTTGCCAACCTATCCGGCCATCGCTTTGCTATGCGGGGCGGGGCTGACCGCAATGCTCGCCCGACCCTGGCGCACCACGCATCCCACCGGTGTCGCGCTCTTTGCCGTCTTCGGCGCCGTGATCGTCGCAATTATGGCAACCAGCGCGACCTTCATGTTCGGCGATTTCAACGCCGATCTGCGGCGCGCCATTTCGACGGCGCTGATCGGCGTGATCATCGTCGGCGCGGCAGTCGCCGGCCTCATCCTTTTGCGCCGTCCGGCATTGCGCGCGGCGATCCTGGTTGCGTGTGCGCTTATGCTTTCATTCAGCCTGCGCGAGCGCATCTTGCCGGAAGCGCGCGCATTCAATGTATCAACTGGCGCGCTGGCGGCGCTCACGCGGGCGCGTTTGACGCCGCGCGACGACCGCCCGCTCTGGGTCGTCGGCTACACAGAATCCAGCCTCATCTTTCTGACACGCACCGACATCCGGCTCGTCTCCGCGCGCGAAGCCGGCGCGCGAGCGCAGCCGGGCGATGCGCTAGTGATCGAAGGCCGCGCACTGCAGGAAGTCGCGGCAGGGCTGGCTTTGCGGGATATTGTCTTCACGCCGGCCGAGCCGCCAGTACGCGGTTATGCGCTTGGCCGTGGCGAGCGGGTCGCTTTGTTCGTGGGCCGGATCGCGCCTAGCGGCGCGGCTGCGGGGGACGGCCCGCCACCAGATCCCGCAAGCCCAGCACCACGCTAAGCGCAGGCGTGGCGACGGCGGCAAAGGCGCGCTGGAACGGCGTCTTGGCGCTCTTGGCGGCGAAGCGCGCCAATCCTTGAATATGCTTGGCGCTCCGATGCGGACGCGAAAGCTGGACGCCAGCGGCCTCAGGCTGAAACAACACGCTGCCGCCCGCATCCGCCGCGCGGCGGCAAAGATCGAAATCGGCGGCGTAAGCGGCGTAGCCTTCGTCGAAACCGCCCAGCTGCTGAAAATCGCTGCGCGGGATCAACATGAAGGCGCCAGACACCGCCGCCACCTGCGACGCCTCGGGCTGGTCCTGTTCGATCTTTTTGCGGCGCGGCGTCGGCGCCTTCGCCCAGTCGAGCGCGATCGCGATGGCCGACCAGGCGTTGAGCGAACCGGCGCGCACCGCGCGGCGCTCGCGGCCTTCGGTGTCGGTCAAGCGCCCGCCGACGATCCATGGCGTGCGCGCGCCGCCGCCAGCCGCGGCCATGCGTGCAACGCCGCCGCGCTGCAGCACCACGTCCGGCGCGAGGAACAGTATCCAGCGGCCCAGCGCATATTGGGCGCCTTGGTTGGCGGCCGCAGCACTCGACTGATCGGGCGAAACCGACACCAATTTCACGTCACGCCGGTCGGCCTGAAGTGCGCGCAGTGCCGCGGACACTTCCGGTGCGTTGCCATGATCGACGATCACCAGATCGTCAATCCACGGTTCGGCGAGTGCGCTGCGCAAGCTTAAATCGAGCGGTGCAAAATTGGGCTGCTTCGGCCGCACGTCCCGCACAACCACGACGGCTGACACGCGCGGCGCGAGTGCCGACGCAGACGTGCGTTCGCGTGATGGGAACTTGTCCACCCAATTCCTCTCGCCCGGCAACCCGAGTCTCATCCTGTAGCGCCCCGCCAGCCTCGTCCAGGGGACAAGACCGGCGCGGCGCACAGGAAGCCCATTACATAAGCTTTAGATCGGGCGGCGTTGCTTCGGCGACAAGTGCGGCGACTGCGGCATCGAGGCCGAGTACGTCCTGCGCATCGCTCCCGAAACGGCGGAGCGCGAGTTTGCGCTCGTCTGCTTCTTTTTTGCCCACAACAGCAATCACCGGAATTTTCGCCAGCGAGTGTTCGCGGACTTTGTAGCCGACCTTCTCGTTGCGGAGGTCGAGTTCGACGCGAAGCCCCGCTTTGCGCAGCGCGGCGGCGCCTTGATGCGCATAATCATCCGCCTCTTGCGTAATCGTCGCGACCACGACCTGCGTCGGCGCCAGCCACATCGGAAACGCACCGGCATAGTGCTCGATCAGCACGCCGATGAAGCGCTCCATCGAGCCGCAAATGGCGCGGTGCAGCATGACAGGGCGATGCTTCTGGCCGTCTTCGGCGATGTAGGAGGCGTCGAGCCGCTCGGGCAGCACGTAGTCCAGCTGCAGCGTGCCGCACTGCCATGTGCGGCCAATCGCGTCGCGCAAGTGAAACTCAAGCTTCGGCCCGTAGAAGGCGCCTTCATTGGCGATCCGCTCCACCTGGACGCCGGCGAGGTTCGCCGCTTGCTCAAGCTTATCTTCCGCGATCGTCCATTGCTCATCCGTGCCGAAGCGCTGGTCCGGACGCAGCGCCAGCTTCACCGAATGCAGTTCAACACCGAAATCGGCGTAGACCAAATTCAGAAGATCGATGAACGCTTTGGACTCCTCAACGATCTGATCGTCCGTGCAGAAAATGTGCGCGTCGTCCTGGCTCATCTGGCGCACGCGCAAGAGCCCATGCGTTGAGCCCGAGCTTTCGCAACGATGCAGACCCTCAAACTCCGCCATACGGATCGGCAGATCGCGGTACGAGCGTTGGCCGTGATTGAAAATCTGCACGTGGCAGGGGCAGTTCATCGGCTTGACAGCCATGACTTCACCCTCGTCCGTTTCGCAGACGAACATGCTGTCGTGAAATTTCTGCCAGTGACCTGACTTTTCCCAGAACGATTGCTCCAGGATTTGCGGCGTCTTCACCTCGACATAGCCGACCGCTTCGATGCGCCGGCGCATGTAGGACAGCATCGTCCGATAGAGCGTCCAGCCCTTCGGATGCCAGAAAATCATGCCTTTGCCCTCTTCCTGAATATGGAAAAGGTCCAGTTCGCGGCCGAGTTTGCGGTGATCGCGCTTCTCGGCTTCTTCGATGCGCTTCAAATGCTCTTCGAGTTGCTTCTCGTCGGCCCACGCCGTGCCGTAGATGCGTTGCAGTTGCTGATTGTTCTGATCGCCGCGCCAATAGGCGCCCGCCAGCTTCATCAGCTTAAAGGCTTTGCCGAGCTTACCCGTCGACGGCAAATGCGGGCCGCGGCAGAGATCGCCCCACTTGTCGCCGTGGCTATAGACCGTGATCGCATCGCCCGGCTTGATCACTTCGTCGATTGTCTCGGCCTTGTAGAGTTCGCCGATCGATTTGAAGTGCGCGATCGCGGCTTCCTTTTCCCAGACTTTGCGGATGATCGGCAGATCGGCGTCGACGATCTCCTTCATGCGCTTTTCAATGCGCTCGAAATCGTCCGTCGAGAATGGCTCGTCGCGCGCGAAGTCGTAATAGAAGCCATCTTCCGTCACCGGGCCGAACGTGACTTGCGTGCCGGGAAAGAGCTCCTGCACCGCTTGCGCCAAAACGTGCGCCGCATCGTGGCGCAGCACTTCGAGCCCATCGGCGCTATCGCGCATGACCAGTTCGAACTTGCCGCCGCTTTCGAGCGGGCGGGTTAGATCCCACCACGCGCCATCGATCTTGGCGGCGACGACCTTCTTCGCCAACGATTTGGAAATGCCTTCCGCGACCGCGAGCGGCGTCACGCCATCGTCGTAAGCCCGCTCGGCGCCGTCGGGAAATTTGAGAGAGATGCTCATTGGTGTTTCTCGTGGAGTTCGATGTCAGCTGGCGGCGCGCGGTAGCCGCCTTTCCAATCGCCGTAGCGCCAGGGGCGCCACCAGGCGTTTTTGCGAACCGTGGTCGGCGCCGGGTCGTAGCCGTGGCCGCCCCAAGGGGCGCAGCGGCACAGGCGCGCGCCCGCCATCCAACTGCCGGCCCAGGCGCCGTGCATGCGGATCGAATCCGCCGCGTAGCTGGAGCACGTCGGCAGGTAGCGGCAGCCACGCCCGATCAGGGGCGATAGCGTCCACTTATAAAGCTGGATGAGGCCCAAAAGGCCCCTCGCAGCCAACGACGGGGCTGGAATGCTCGGCGACATCGGTTCTGGCGATTTGTGGGTTTCACGACCGGGGCGCAACGCTGCCGCTGCGACGCGCCCGATCTCGCGCCGCCGGCCCTAGAAGGTAGTCGTGGTAACGAAACGCTCGTGCATCGCGCTTATATACCCGTTTGCGGACGCGATCTCAACCTTGAGAGGCGCGATCGACCTCTCGGCACTGAACCAAAGTGTAGCCGCCCCAGCATTCGAGATAGGCCGCGCCCGGCAAATCAACGGTATATTTCGAGGCGAGATAGAAGCTCTCATAGCGGCCTTGCCCGGCGACCATGCCGGTGACGAAATCGACGACGCTGTCGAGCGAAAACGGCGCGTTTCCTTGCGGCGCCTGCTGCGCGCTCTCGCCTTCCGGCATGCCCGCTTGCTGTTCGAGATAGGCGCGCGCGGCAGCCTCATGCGCGTCACGCGTCGGGACGGTGAAGTATGCCCCGACGCCGGCAAGGATCAGCAATAAGAGAAGCCGCACTTAACCGCCCGTGCGCGTGTCTTCGACGCGCGAGCATTGCACTTGCTGGAACGCGCCCCAGCAGCTGACAACGGGCGTGCCATCGAGCGTCACATCGTATTTCGCGGCGACGTAGTAATCATTGTAGGCGCGATCGCCGGCGATGGTCGCGCCAACGCTTTCGAGACCTTCGGAAATGCTGCCCGGATCGCTCAGCACCGCATCGGCGCCGGCACGCATCGTGGCTTCGTCTGGCTTGGTGAAGTAACCGGCGACGCCAGCAACGATGAGCAACAACAAAATCAGCCTGACCATTGGGTCTCTCCCTAGTTCCCCTGACGGACGCTAGCCTAGAGGGCGAGGCGCGCAAAGCGCCTCAGGTCGCTTTCTTGCGCTTGGGTCGTGGATTCCCATCCCTACATCTCGATAATCGGCGTCCCGTTGCCGAGCCGAAGCGTCGCCGCCTCAGTGATCTTGGCCGTCGCCTCACCACCGCTTCTGATTATCTCGATTGCTTGCCCCAACGCGCGTGAAGCACGCCAGAAATTCATCGCTGCGCCCACGCCCAGTTCGATGTCCGCAACGTGAAACTCGGGTTGGCCCTTTCGCGTCCTTACGCCGTGGTACGGGACAATGAGACGATCGTAGATCTTCTTTGCAGTGTCGGTTTTCTCAACAAGCTGCCCATGCACGACATGGTTGCGACGCGCTCCCGCCTCCTCACGCACCGCCTTGTTTAATTTCTTCCATTCTGGATAAACGATTTCCTGACGTCGGTCGAACTCAATCAGCTCGAGTAGGAGCTGATCAATAACTTGCAGTCGCGGCTGCAAGTTTGTGCCCGCGTAGTACAGCACATGTCCTCGCCAATGATCGCGGCCATCAACGATGGAATTGAGAAACATCGCAAGGCCACTTTCGAGTTTGGCCCAAGCCAGCGTCAGTTTCCCGATCACTCCCTCAAAATCTTCCTTAGGCCGTCGGATATCTTGAAAATCCTCCCGCATCAGATTGACTTCCGCGCCTGGTCGAGCGCTTCGACGGCGGCGTCGAAGGCGAGCATAGTGGAGGCGTGGCGGGCGGGATAATCGCGCACGCCTTCGAGGTGACGGAGCTCCCAGAAACGGCCAGCGGGCGCGGGCGCGGCGTCCCGCAACATGGCGCGCAACCCGTCGCGCGCATCGCGAATTTCCTCCGGTGTTGCGCCGATCGCGTTCATGGCCAGCACGCCGGTGGCGGCTTGGCCGAGCGCGCAGGCTTTGGGGTGCACGGCGATGGCGCTGACTTTGCCGTCCGCCAGCTTCAGTTCCACCGTCACCACCGAGCCGCAGATGCGGCTGACCTTGGTTGACGCCCCATCCGGCGCGTCGAGCCGGCCGACATGGGGCATGTCGGCGGCGAGTTCGAGGATGCGGGGGTGGTAGAGGTCGTCCATCCGCCATTATGTGGCCTTCCTTGCCGCCCAAGCAACGGGCAGATTGGGCCACGGAGTGTGGGCGATGCGCAGACGTCTTTTCCTCTCAGCAGCGATCGCGGCTGTGGCTACACCGGCATTGGCGCAAACCACGCCGGCCGCACCCGCGACAGAGACCCCGACGAGCGCGCCTGCCGCCGGCCGTGTAATCGAGCCGGTGAATGCGCTCGAATATGCGTTCGTCTCGGCGCTGACCGAGCCTGACATGCGCCCGATCTTTCGCCGTTACCTGATCGACACCCACGTCGTTGTGGCGACCGTCTCCGCCGATGCAGACGCCGCACCACTCGAAGTCGATGTCGGTGGCGGGTTTCGCGCTGTAGCGATTTTCACCAGCGCACAGCGAGTCGATGAGGTACTTGGCGCCGATGCGCCGCGTATCGTCATCAACGGGCGCGCGGCTTTGGAGCGCTTGGAGGGCAAGAACGTCGTTATCAACTATCAGCTCGTGCCGATGCTGACGCTCGAACCCGACGACGTGGCGCGCTATCTTGAGCCGCCGGGCGAAGCGTCAGCCGGGCCCACCCAGTAAGCCGTCATTGCCGCAGCGCCGATCGTAGAGACCACGTGCGCGGGCGACGCGACCGTTGCCCGCTTCGTCGAAGACATGCACCTGCCACGTATGCGTGCAGCTATTGGCCGTAACCGTACGCCGGCAGACTTGCGCCGGTGGCGCACCGCGACCGTCCGCCGAGCGCGGCGCCGGTGCGCAGTTGAAATCTTGACGGCGTAGATCGGCGGCAGCGTCGCTGACAGCTATGCCAACGCCATAGCGTCCTGAAACGTTGGCTTCGAACGCGCTCAAGGTCTGCGGCGCGCTAGCGTTGCGCCAGTCGCCCAGATCGAGGGGCGACGACGGAATGTTGGCCGCGCCCGTCGGCGCGCTTGGGCTGGTGACTGCGCCCGTGGCGCAAGCGGCAAGCGCTGCGAGGACGGCGATGGCGACGAGGTGTTTCATCTCACTCCCCTAGCGTGCGCCGAGGCACATGCGGTCGAAGCCCGCCACCGGTTCGGCGCGGTTGCGTTCGAGCACGACATACCAATCGACGGCGCACTGGTTTTCCATGATTTCGATGCGGCACTCCAAGCGGCCGGCCTCCGAACAGGCAAAACCGTTGCGTTCGAGGTCGGCGCGGATGGCGTCATTGCCCTGACCAGCATAGCGGGCGCTGATCTGGGTTTGGAATGACGGCGCGTAGGTCGCCGGATCGGCGGCGCGCCATTGGCCGAAATCGATGCCGCCGGGGCCTGGGCCTTGCGGCGGCGCGGTCTGACCGCTCACGGCTTCGCTTGGCGGCGGCAGCGCCGAGCCGCGTTCGACGGGAAACGGTAGAGGCGCGAGCCCGTCGCCGCCGCCCGTCACGCCAGCAGTGGAGCACGCGGCCAAAGCCGCAATCACGATCAGTCCCGCAAAACGCATGTGTGTCCTCGTCCCCAGGCTGGCTTAGTCGGGGAGGACGACGGGTTCAAGGCGTCCGATCGCCCGCCGCACGGCTGAGCCCTGAAATCCACGCGCTTACGCCGCCACGCTCGCAATGCGGCCGAGGAAGAGACGCGTGCGCGTGGGCTTGTGGTGCAGCACGATGAAGAACGGGTGGTCAGCGCGGAATGGAATTGGCGGCTCTTCTTGGACCGGCGCGGAGGTCAGGCGCATATCGATTGCAGTCACAGCCGCCGCTTCCGTGCCCTCCTCGTCAATGGCGAGGAAGGTCTTGTGAATGACGGCGCTGACCGCGAGTGCGGCTTGTTCGGTTATACCGGAAAAATCGGCGCTATCGGTAAAGGCCAAGCGCATGCCGAGCGCCTGTAACTGCGGCACGAGATCGTAATCGGCGCTCATCTCGACTTTCGGCAGCGTCACGCTCAAGCGCGCGAGCGGCGCAGCGCTGAGATCTTGCATCCAGCGATCGAGCCGGTTGCCGGCGAGTTGTGCTTCGAACGCCGGCAAGCCGTCGCGGGCGCGGGGCAGGAAGACGGAGAGCGCGAACGCGCCGTCGTCATAGTCGAACTCAGCGGCCTGGAAGCCCTCGCCGTCAACGTACCGCGCGCGTGTGACCTGGTGCATTAGGCGCACGCGTTCCGTGGCGCCGGACTGAGCGAAGAAATCGCCGTCCTGCGTCGCGTTGGCGGCGAACTGGTCGCTCCATTTGCCTTTGAAATAGACGGCGTTGGTGAGGACGAGACGGCGGCTCTCGTCCGGTTCGGTGAGGATGGTCGGGATGCGGTCGCGAGTTTCGCGCGCGGCCCAAGCATTGATGGTGCGGAGCGCGGCGGTTTGATTGGCGATAAACGGCACCGCTTCGATCGTGGCGCCCAAGTCTTGTTCGAGCGTCCGCGCATACTCTGCGCGCAACGCCATGGTGCGCTCGACCCAAGCCGCGTTTGCCGACGTGAATTCGCTGCCACCAGTTTGCGCTGCGATCGCTTGCGCCGTTGCGCGCGCTTGGGCGGTGGCGCGGGCGATGTCGGCATCGAAGCGGAGTGCGGCGCCGATCTCAGCGGCGGTCTGGCCGCGCGCGCCGGGATAGAGCAGCGCGAATGCGCTGGCGACACTGTGGGGCGACACGAACTGATTGCCGGGCGCACTCGCGACGGCGCGATAGAGCGCGACATCGAAAGGATCAGCGCCGGGCGTCAAAATTGGCGCGGGCGTAGGATCGACGCTGGGCGGCGTTGGTTGGCCGCCGCCGGCATTGGCGGCGCAGCCCGAAACGGCCGCGCATGCGGCGGATAAAAGTAAAGCGCGGCGATGCATCTCATGCCTCCTGCCCTCGGCGCTTATGATGGACCTCGGTGCGGCGAAGTGAAGGCGAAAATTCGAGCCTCCCGCGATCACGCCACGAACGCGCCGCAGTTCCTCTCTTGCGCAATTGAAATGCATCCACGCCAGCCTTTGTGCGTTTTCCGCCACAAGCCGGCTCGAACCGGCGATGCACAGGAGAACACGTATGAGAAACGTTTTGATCGCTAGCGTAGCTACAGCCGCACTCGCCTTGGCCGCACCGGCCTTCGCGCAAGTCGTCGGCGACGTCACCGGCGCGGTGCAAGGTCAAGTCGACACGCAGACGACGACCGATCCATTGAGCGACGCGCGCCAAACCGCGCGCGACACGACGGATTCCGTGACCGACACGCCGGTTCCGGTTGCTCCAACCGGCCAGACCAGCGCCGAAAGCGAAGTGCAAGTGCCGGGCGTGAGCGCCGAAGCCACGGGCGAAGCGACCGCGCCGGATCTGAATGGCGCGGGCGACTCCGCCGCGACGACGACCGACCGAACGCTCGACACCGCTGAAGCAACCGCCGACAGCGCCATGCCGAGCGCTGAAGCAACCGCCGCCGCGACCGCCCGCGCCGACAATAGCGGCGCCAGCGCCGACGCCACGATGACCGCCAGCGCCGATCTGCCGGAAGCGGTGCAAGATGTCGTGGAAGACGGTGACTACACCACCGACGACCTCAACCGCGCGCAACTCGCCGCGCTGCAAGGGCCCGTTGGTTCGCGCTAAAGACTGACGGACGATGGTGAACGGCGGAGCTTACGGCCTCCGCCGTTTGCGTTTGAGCCGCTAACGTCTCGGCGCGCTTATTCAACGCGCGCGCGATCGAGCCAGCGCATGGCGGGGGTTGCGCTTATGCCGTGCACGACGATGGAGATGAGCACGACGAGCCCAGCGATCGCCCATAAGCGCTCGCTCGATCCAAACTCGCCATGATTGACGCCGTAGGCGAGGTAATAGAACGAGCCGATGCCGCGAATGCCAAAGAACGAGATGAGGCCGCGCTCCCCAGCGGGATGCCCAGATCCGATCAGCGCGATCCATCCCGCTAAAGGCCGGATCAGGAAGACGATGGCGAGGGCGGCGAGAATGTCAGTCCACGTCAAGTTGGCGAACAACCCGGTCATCACAATCGCCCCGCCGAACAGGACAAGCACGAGCATCATCAGCAACCGTTCGATCTGCTCAGAGAAATCATGCAGCGCTTCGTGGTATTGGTGATTGCGCTCGGTATCGCGCAGCACGAGCGCGGCGACGAAGACGGCGAGAAATCCGTAGCCATGGCAAACCTCGGCGCTTGCGTACGCCACCAGCGTGGCGCCGATGGCGACGAGCCCATCACGCGTGCCCGACAATTTTGAGCGAGAGCGGCCGAAGGTGAGCCAGCCCAAGCCGCGCCCCACCAGCCAACCAATCCCGATGCCGGCGCCGATGCGCCACACCACATCGCCCACGAACCAGCCGCCGAGCGCGGAGATATCCGGCCATGCGCCGTCCGCAGTGGACGTCGCCAGTCCGAACACCAGAGCGAGATGCACAAACGGAAACGCCAGGCCGTCATTGAGTCCGGCCTCCGACGTGAGCGAAAAGCGGACCTCGTCTTCTTCGCCGGAGCCCGGCTTGCCGACTTGCACGTCGGACGCCAGAACCGGATCCGTCGGCGCCAACGCCGCGCCTAGCAATAACGCCATCGCGATCGGAAGGCCCAGGCCGTAGACGCCAACCAGCGTGACGGCGAGGATGGTGAGCGGCATGGCGATGCCGAGCAGCCGCCACGTCGTCGCCCATGCGCGCAGGCCGATCTTGCGATCGATCTTCAGCCCCGCGCCCATGAGCGAGATGATGACGACCGCTTCGCAAAGTTTTTCGACAATGGTGTCGTAGGTGCGCGGGTCGGGGTCGAACTCGAGCCAGCCCAACCCGAAGAAGGCGGCGCCCAGCGCGACGCACACAATCGACAAGGATAGCGGGATTGCCTTCAACGCCAGCGGCAGCCACGCCACCAAAAGCACGACGACGCCAAGGCCGAGCAAAAACGCGATGTATGGATCAAGCATTGGAACTTTCGATCGCGCGGCGGGCGCGGCTGTTTCGAGGAACGAGCGGAGCGCCGTTCAGGTCCCTGGACCGTCGTTTAGGTGAGAAAGGGCCAGACCTAGCCCTACCCCTTCCGCCGCCAAGTGCTGCCGCTGGCGTTATCCATGACTTCGACGCCACGCGCCGCGAGTTCGTCGCGGAGGCGATCGCTTTCGGCGTAGTTTTTGGCCGCGCGCGCGGCGACGCGGTCAGCAACGAGCGCGTCGATCTCGGCGGCGGCTTCGCCGAAGCTGGCGCGGAACCAGTGTTCGGGATCGTCCTGCAATACGCCGAACAGTTTCGCCGCGGCAAGCAAGTCGCCTTTGGCTTGGGCTTGATCGGCGGGTTTCTTGGCGATGTTGGCGGCGGTGGCCAGCGCGTAGAGTTCGGCGATGGCTTCGGGCGTGTTCAGATCATCGGCCAGCGTTTCGATGAACGCCTTGGGCGGCTCAACATCGGCGGCTTCGACATCCTTCAAGCGCAGCACCGCGCCATAGAGGCGGTCGAGCGAAGCTTGCGCGGCGCGCATCATGTCTTCGTTGAAGTCGAGCGGCGCTTTATAATGGGCGGAGAGCAGCGCCCAGCGCAGCGTCTCGCCTTGCCAGCCATGGCTCAGCAATTCGCGCGGCGTGATGACGTTGCCGAGCGACTTGGACATCTTAGTTGCGTCCATGGTGAGAAAGCCGTTGTGCATCCACACGCGCGCTAGCGGATGGTTGTGCGCGGATTCGCTCTGGGCGATTTCGTTCTCGTGATGCGGAAAGATAAGGTCAATGCCGCCGCCGTGAATGTCGATCGGCGAGCCCAATTCGGCTTCGATCATGGCCGAGCACTCGATGTGCCAGCCCGGGCGCCCGGCGCCGAACGACGCTTCCCATTGCGGCTCGCCAGGCTTGGCGGTTTTCCAGAGCGCGAAGTCGGACGGGTGGCGCTTATCGTCCTCGCCTTCGACGCGGGCGCCGGCTTGCATGTCTTCCTGCGCGCGGCCGGAGAGCTTGCCGTAATCGGCGTCAGCGGCGACGTCAAAATAGACGCCAGTCCCGACTTTGTAAGCCGCACCGGCGGCGATCAGCTTCTCGATCAACGCAATCATGCCGGCGACATGCTCTGTGGCGCGGGGCGTGAAAGTTGGCGGGAGCACGCCGAGAGCTGCCGTGTCGGTCTCGTAGGCGCGCGCGAATTGCTCAGTGACGGCGCCGATCGGCTGATTGGCTTCGATCGCCGCCTTGATAATGCGATCGTCGATATCGGTAAAATTGCGCGCGTAGAGCACGGCCTTTTCGCCATAGACATGGCGGAGCAGCCGGAAAAGCACGTCAAACACAACCGGCGGGCGCATGTTGCCGATGTGGGCGTAATTATAAACCGTGGGTCCGCAGACATACATCGTCACCCGGGCCGGATCGGCGGGGACGAACGGCTCTTTGCGCCGCGTTAACGTGTTCGTCAGCTGGATAATCATGGCGGTTGGGTTCTAGCGGCGGGCTGTGCTACACTCCATATCCAATCGGGGCCAAAACGCGGCCCCGGCTGCCTGAGGGTAAATCTCGGGCGGGCGTTAAGTCCGGGTGTCTGTCTGGCTCGTATGAGCCTTGAAGAACCCTCCCGGCTCGACCTCCGTCCCTCAGACCAAGGACCTGACTTTCTCATGAGTGAAATACTGAAGTGGCGCTCGCCTGCTGAGGCTGCGCAGACGAGACCGTCGCGCGAAGCCGCCATGGACGCGGTCAAGACGCTAATCGCCTGGGCCGGTGACGATCCGGAGCGCGAAGGGCTGAAAGATACGCCCAAGCGCGTCGTCGACGCCTATCGCGAATGGTTTCGGGGCTACGACGAATGCCCGGCCGACGAACTCAGCCGCGTGTTCGAGGAAGTCAGCGGCTATGACGACATCGTCATGCTGAAGAAGATCGATGTGGAGAGCCATTGCGAGCACCACATGGCGCCGTTCCTCGGCAAAGCGTTCGTCGCCTATCTGCCGACGGATGCGGTGGTCGGTATTTCCAAGATCGCACGCGTGGTCGAGATTTTCGCCAAGCGCCTGCAGACGCAGGAAACGATGACCAGCCAGATCGCGCAGGCGATCGAGGAAACGCTCAAGCCGCGCGGCGTCGCCGTGCTGATCGACGCCGAGCACCAGTGCATGAGCACACGCGGCGTCCACCACAAAGACGTGACCACGATCACCACGCAATTCACCGGCGCGTTTAAGGAAGATGCTGAGCTGCGGAACCGGTTTCTGAAGCTGGCGGGTTATGGCTGAGGTATAGCGTAGGAGTGGGTTAGATGCGCGCGGCTTGGTTTGCGGCTGCTAGCTTACTAGCGACCGCGTTCGCGACGATGCCGGCGCAGGCTTGCCGCATGTATCAGCCGCTCGATATGGACGACATTCAGTACGCTGACGCCGTCATTGTCGGACGGCTGTCGCACTACGAGATCATCCCTGACGAATTCGCGCGTGAACGGCGTGAACGGATACTTCAAAACCAACCGGATATGCCGGGTGACATGCGCGTGCGCCTTGAGGGACAAACAAGCTTTATCGGCGATTATGCGCGTTTCCGGATCACGGTGCGCGAAACCCTGCATGGCGCCACGCCGCGCGTTGTAACCGTGCGGTGGGATAACTCGACCTTCGAAGCGCCGGCCTCTCTGGCGCCGGGCGATTATCTCGTTGCCATCGATACCCAGGAGGGCGAAACGGTTGTCCTGCAAGCGGTGTGCAGCTCCCCGTTTCTCTTCCCAGCGAACAGCGACGAGGCGCGCGAAGCGAGGGCGCGGCTGCGTTAATTGTCTGTTGGGAGCGATCCACATGCGCGCGATGTTGGTGGCGGCGGCCCTAGGCATATTGGGGACCACAGCCGCGCCAGCGGCCCAGGCTTGTGTTCTCTGGTCGGCCCGTGATCCAGCCGATATCGAGCACGCTGATCTGATCGTGGTCGGCCGCCTCACCGACTACGAGATCGTCCACGATCACGCGCGCTTTCGGCTGACTGTGCGCGAGACATTGCGTGGTGAGGCGCCGAGAACGCTCACCGTGACTTGGATCAACTCTACCTTCGGCGAACCATCAACAATGGAGTCCGGCGAGTATCTCGTCGCCCTCCGCAATGGCGTCGGCGGCTTCACGTTTTCCAACAGCCATGCAGCTCGGCCTTTCTTTTCCGCGCAAACAGCGCAGAAGCCCGTGACATTCGCCAACGTGTGGCGCGCTAGGCAGCGTCCGCACGCTCCGGCTTGTGCACCAGCGTCACCAGCACGAAGCTCAGCAGCATCAGCAAATACCACGCGCCCATTTTCTCGAACGAGACCATCTGCCAGCCGTCGCGCTGGCTGGGATAGACCCAGGCGGCGGCGAAGGTGCCGGCGTTTTCAGCGATCCAGATGAAGAATGACACGAGCAGCAGACCGACCAGCATCGGCATGCGGCGCGGCTTTTGGTCCGGCGTGAACACGAACCAAGTGCGCCAGAAAATCAGGACGCTGAAGGCGAAGAGACCGAGACGGATGTCGATCGTGTAGTGGTGGGTGAAGAAGTTGATGTAGGCGAACAGCGCCAGCGCCCATGTGGTCCAGAGCGGCGGGTAGTTGAGATATTTGATCTCAAACAGGCGAATGGCGCGGGCGATGTAGGAGCCGACGCAGGCGTACATGAAGCCGGAAAAAAGCGGCACGCCGCCGATGCGCAGAAAACTCTCCTCCGGATAGATCCACGAGCCCTGCGCCGTCTTGAAGATTTCCATGATCGTGCCGACGACGTGAAAAATCAAAATGACGACGGCCTCGTCCCAACGCTCCAGTTTGGTGATCAACAGCGCGCCTTGGATGGCGATAGCGGCGAGGACGAGGAAATCGTAGCGCGCGAGCGGCGCGTCGTCGGGCCACAACAAGTGTGTGCCAATCAAAAGCGCGATCATCGCACCGCCGAACAGACACGCCCACGCTTGCCTCAGGCCAAAGAGTAGAAACTCATAAGCCCAGCCCTGCCACTTGGATCGCTCCGCCCATGGCCGCGCCCACGCGTCGAAGCGCGCGACCTGAGCTTTGATCTTGTCCTTGAGACTCATGGGGCCTTCAGCGAGCGCAGCGGCGCGACAAACAGTGGCGGCTAGTTTCCGTCGGGATCGTCGCTGACGGCGCGTTCGGCGTGCATAAGTGCTGCGACTTCCTGCGCCAATGGATCGGCGCTTGCGCTCAGACCAGCGGCGACGCCATTGAAATCCGCCTCGCTCTTGTTCTGCGAAAGCTTGCGTTTGGCCTCGATGCGCTCAGCGGTGAGCGTGACGCCGACGATGCCGCGTTTGAGCGCGTCGATGTAAGGGCGTGGCGCATCGTTCATGGCCCAAGGTTCGGCGCGATCGCGTTCGTAGAAGGCGGAGAGTTGATCCAGCATCGCCTCCAAGCGCTCTGCATCGTCGAACCATTCGACGCGGCCGGTGATGTGGACGGCTTCGTAATTCCAAGTCGGCACCGCTTTGCCGTGCTCGGCTTTCGAAGGATACCACGATGGCGTCACGTAAGCTTCCGGGCCATTGAGAACGATGAGGCCTTTGCCGTCGCCTTGCTCCCACTGTGAATTCGCGCGGGCGATGTGGCCGGTGGCGACGCGTTTATCGGCGTCCCACAGAATCGGCATGTGCGTGCCGACAGGCGCGCCGTGTTTGTCCACTGTGATCAGCACGCCAGCCCAGCGCTTCGCCAAACGCTGGATCAGCGCGTCGGCGTCGTCCGCGTGGAAGTGTTCAGGGACGTACACCGCCCTATTCCGCCGGCACGGCTGACGATTGCTGGCGCGCGGCCCATTCGGCTTTGAGGCTGGCGCTGGTTTTGCGCGAACCATCGGGGCTCCAGCCGGGCGGGCCGAACATATAGCCCAGCACTTCGCGCGCGTTCTTGGCGTGCGTGACGTCGCGCCAAATGCCGATCCACTCATGGAAAGCCACGCGAAACGGATTGAAGGTGCCAAGTTGGCTGACAATGCCATAGCGCGGCGGCTCTTCTTTGCGTTCGGGAATGAACGTGCCGAACATGCGGTCCCAAATGATCAGCACCCCAGCATAATTGGCGTCGAGATAATTCGGGTTGATGGCGTGATGCACGCGGTGATGCGACGGTGTGTTCATCACCCATTCGAACGGGCCCATGCGGTCGATCAGTTCGGTGTGAATCCAGAATTGATAGACGAGGCTGAAGGCCGAAAACATCAGCACCATGAGCGGCGGGAAGCCGATATAAACCAGCGGCAGCCAGAAGATGAAGCTGAGGCCCAGCGTGCCGGTCCAGGTTTGACGCAGCGCCGTGGTCAAATTGTAGTGCTGCGACGAGTGATGGACGACGTGGCTGGCCCAGAACCAGCGCCGCTCGTGGGCGACGCGGTGAAACCAGTAATAAGCCAAGTCCTCGGCGAAGAAGCAGGCGACGAGAACCGGCAGCGTCCAGCCGAGATCGAACAGGCGATACTCGTAGACCCAGAAATACGCGCCGACCGCGAAAGCGCCGAACAAAATGCCGAAGATGCGATTGCCGAGTCCCATCGAGAGCGAGGTGGCGCTGTCAGTGACTTCGTAGCGGCCCTTCTTGGTCACCTTCGTGATGATCATTTCGAGCAGGATGAGCAGCACGAACGCCGGCACCGCGAAGGTGATGATGAGCGATACGTCGAACGGCGCTTCGTGGGCGCCATAAGTTGGCGCGACGGGCATGACGGGGGCGGTCACTTGGCCTCTCCTGCGGCGAGCGCGGCAACCCAAGGCGGCGCTTCGCTCAGCCGCATATGTAGCGGCGGATAGCCGGTGTCGGCAAATGTCACGCTGAGTTTGTCGCGCTTGAGGCGCAGGCGCGCGGCGGACGCTGCGACAAGCCGGGCGCTGACGTCGGCGCCCATGACGCGAACGACCATGAGCTTGCCGCTGGCGAGCCGCGCCAGCGCGGCCTTGCCGTTGGCGGCGATTACGGCCTCGGCACTGCGATCGCCTTCATTGACGGCAAGCTGGCGCAGTGCGGCTTCATCCAGCCGCGTCTTGGCGCGGAAGCCCAGCACGAAGGCGACTGCGACCATGAACACGACAACGCCGGCCGAAGCGGCGGTCACAACCCACTCGTTCACCCTGTCAGCCCCAAGATCAGAACTATGACCAGGAAAAAGGTCGCGATCACGATGGCGAAGATGAGCATGAAGAACGTGCGCCATAGCGCCGACCACCAGCCGAGCGCGTAGGCGCCCTTCAAATGAAAGAAGGTGTGCACCGGCAGCGCCGCCAAAAGCAGCGTGTTCGACAAGACAATCATGGCAACCATGTTCGAGCCAAACAGGCTAGCGCCAATGAGGAGCGTGACGAACAGGAGCGAAGCGAAGGAAAGTGCGTAGAGCGCATACACGACGTGGTCGTAGAAGGTGACGCCGCGTTTCCAGAGAAACAGCAGCGCAATGAACGGCAAGGAGAGCGGCGCCAACAGGAACGAGAATTTCGACGCGGCCTCCTGCACCTTGTAGATGGCGAGATCGGGATTGCGCAGCGTCTGCAGCGCCTGTGCGTCCAAATACGGGTGGCCAAGATTGACGTTGATGTCGCCACTCTCGGCGGCTTCGCGGACTTCGTCCTGCCAGCGGCCATCGGATTCGACCGTAAGTGCTGCGCGGTCGTTCAAGACAACGCCGGCGCGCATCGCCGGCGGTGCATCCGCAACAGTGGCTCCGCTCGGCGCCTCCGCCTCCGCGGTCACCGGCGCGCCGCTCTCCGCCTCTTCGGCGGCGCGCTGAGCCGCCTCCTGCTCCTGCGCGGCGAGCCGCGCTTCCAGACGCGCCACCTCCGCTTCCGCGATCTGAACAGCGCCCTCCGCTATGCCAGCCGCCAAGCCTTCTGGTTCATCAGCGGGCGCTGCGCTTTGCGCCTCGGCGAGTTCGGCTTGCGCCTCAGCGAGGTCGGCGCGGGCTTCATCAAGATCAGCCTGCGTAATCTCGGCATCTTGCTCTGCGCCGGCGCCAATGGTGGCGCTGCCGGTGAACGAGAAGACGAAGAACATCAGGAAGACGCAGAGCAGAAACGTCGCCAAGGGCGAGATGTAGCGCGCGCGTTTGCCGAAGACGTAATTGCGCGTGAGCGTGCCGGGGCGGAAAATCACCATCGGCAACGTGCGCCAGGCCTTGGTATCGAAATGGAAAAGGCTGTGCAGGAATTCCGCGCTCACGTGGCGCAGGCTGCGTATGGGCTGAACGTGTTGGCCACACCGCGAGCAATAATGACCGCTGACTGGCGCGCCGCAATTGAGGCACGCGCCCTCTCCCGGTAGGCCGCCAGCACGCGGTTCGATGGCGCCGGCCACGAGACCCGCCGTGGCCAACGCGCCGGCTGCTTCTGCTTCCCCAGTCATGCTTTGAGTGTCCCGCGCGGCGGGTTCCCGATCAAGCCCGGGCGTCGCGCCGGGAGGCGCCGCCGGCCCGGGTTTCGTCTTCGGCGCTGGTTAGGAAGCCGAATTGTGAACGTGCGACAGCGGCGGGGAGCTTGCGCGGTGCGGCGCTGGGAGTGCATTTCATGGCGTCGGCGGTGAGCGCCTTTAGGCCATCCGCTTCGACCGCGAGGACCGCCAAGCCCTCGGCCTCCTCAATGGTGCGGGCCCAGACATAAACGGCGACCACCGCCGCGTCATGGCGCTTGGGCCATTGTTTGACACGCCGGTCGAGCTTGGCTTCGACGACGACGCGCCAGAACGGCATCGGCGCGCGCGCGAGCTTGGAACGGTAAAGGAAGGCCCAGAACCCGCTCAAGCCGCGCTTAAGTTTCACTTATTCCACTCCGGCTTGCGCTTCTCGAGAAACGCGGCGAGGCCCTCTTGGCCCTCCGCCGAGGCGCGCCGCGCGGCGATGCGCTTGGCGGTCTCTTTGGAGAGGCCGTCATCGATCTTATGGCCAGTTACGAAACGCACCAGCGCTTTTGCATCAGCGACGGCGCCGGGCGCCGCAGCGAGCGCCAGATCGGACAAATGTTCCATCATCGGACGCAGCGCGGCCTCGTTGTCCACAATGTATTGAACGAGCCCAATTTTCTCGGCGTATTCCGCATCGAAGCCTTCGCCCGACGCAAACAGCGCCCTGGCGTGGCGCGGGCCGACCGCTTCCACGACGAAGGGCGCGATGGTGGCGGGTATCAGCCCCAAGCGCACTTCGGAAAAGCGGATCTTCGTGCCTTTCACCGCGACCGCGACGTCACACGCCGCAAGCAGCCCCGCGCCACCGCCCATGGCGGCGCCGTGCGCGAGTGCGACGGTGAGTTGCGGCAGTTCGTGCAAGTGGCGGAGCATGCGCGCGAGGCCGAGCGCGTCCTTTTCGTTGTCGCTTTCAGTGCGTTCACCGCCCCGGCGCATCCAGTCAATGTCGGCGCCGGCGCAGAAGCACTCGCCTGAGCCGCGCAGAAAAACGACGCGCACGTGCTCGGCGCCTTTCAGAGTTTCGAAGTGCGTCGCCAAATTGGCGATCATCAATTCGTCGAAGGCGTTGCGCTTGTCGGCCCGGTTCAGCGTGATGACGGCGACGCCTTCGGGCGAGACTTCGAGCAGGACGGGATCGGGAGCGAGGGTCATGTGGTTCCTAGCGCGCGCATGAGGGCTTCGGGACGTTCGGCTTCAGGCGTCTCGAACAGGTTGAGCATTTGTACGCCGGCGAAGAAATACTCGAAATCCTCCGGCGGCTCCGCTTGTTCGATAAAGACGGGAACAAGCCGCTTCTGGTAGCGGTCGGCCAGATAAATCTCGCGCTTGACATGATCGCTCTCAAACGCGGCCTTCGAGCACATGACAACGACGCGCGGCGCGGCACGGATGGCGCGCACGATCTCGCCGGCCCAGCCATCGCCCGCGACAATGCCCTGCTGGTCGAGCCAAAAGCGCCTGCCCTGCTGCTTCACCGCTTCAATGACGGGGAGCACCAAGCCTTGGTTAGCGCGCGCATAGGAGACGAAGACCGCGTCGCTCGATTTCGGCGCAGGCGTCTCGCTGCGTGATTGCGGCGTCGTTTCCGCTTTCGGTGCGCGGCGCGTGAGCCCGCCGATCAATCTTGCAACCAAGCCGCCGATGATGACGAGCGTGAGCGCGCCGAAGATGAGAAACAGCCACGGCGTCACGCCACTGGGCGCGCCGTAGCGCACACCGAACCCATCGATCCCGGCAACCAGATCGGCGAACGTTCCCGGCGTAGGGCCGATACGATTGGCGAGCCAAATCGAAGCGGCGGCGGCGATCGCGAGTAAGCCGGGCAGCGCCAACAGCGGAAACATGATCCAGCCGAACGCACTCGACGATGGCTTATCAGTTGGCGGCGAGCCCTCTTGCGCAGGCGCCGGCGCAGCAGCGCCGTCACGCGAGGGCGTGCGCAGCTTGTCGCGGATAGCGTCGGCCACTTCGAGCCATTTGAATTCGCGCTGTGCGTCGAAGCTGGCGTCAATCGCCGGCAGATCGCGCAGGCCAACCGGCGGAAAGCCGTGATCGAGTTTGACCACAACCAAGCGCCCGTCCGCCCACGCATCAAGCGCGCGTTGCTCCAAACGCAGACGCGCCGTGGCGAAGGTCAGCGCTTGCGAGACGAGCAGCACCAAAACATCGCCGCCCTGGATCGGCCGGAGCGCGGTCTGGCCGTCATCGAGCTCCGCAAACTGGCCGCGCCGCTCAATAACTTTTTCCAGCGCCTCGGCGGTCTGCCGGTCGGCGGGGGCGTGCGCGATGAAAACAGTCATGGACGACCTCTTAGCATGGCCAAGAGGCTTGGGAATGCGGCAGAGGGCGGGCCATCATTGCACCTTAACGAAGCCGGCCTATTCTCGGCATTTACAGGAAGTTTATGAAGCCGAGCCTCGCCGACTTTCCATTACTGGACGATGCGCCGCGCGACCTCATCCTCGCCATGGATGCGGTGGCGGATTGGTATTCGCTACCGGCTGGCTGGGCGCTACTCAGCGCGGGCGAGCCGCCGGAGGGCGTATATTTCTTAGTATCGGGCTCGCTGGCGGCATTCCGCCCTGTGGATCGCGGTGGCCACCAATTGCTGGGCTACATCCGGCCCGGCGAGCCTGTCGGCGAAATGGCGATGATCGCGCGCGAGCCGCACTCGGCCAGCGTCTATGCCATCCGCGACAGCGAAGTGCTGCGGCTCTCGCCCACGGCGTTCGATATGCTGGTGCACGCGCACCCGACCATGATGGAGCACATTGCGCGCCTCATGCTGACGCGTGCGCGCGCCTCCAACAAGCCGAGCCCGCGCGCCGATCCGAAGGTGTACGCGTTCGTCTCCACCTCCCCCACGATCGACATCAAGCTGCGCGCCCGCACGCTGCAAGCGGCGCTGAAGCGGCTTGGCGCGCGCGCTGTGATCATCACAGAAGACGAAGAGGCGGCGCTCACCGAAGGCATGAACAGCGCCTGGTTCGATGCGCTGGAGCAGAAGAACGACGCCGTCTTCCTGCTGACCAAGATCGCCGACACGCCGTGGTTTCGCACCTGCATCCGGCAAGCCGACCGTATCTGGTATTTCGCGCGCGCCGATGCGCGGCCATCGACGCCGTTGCTGCCGCCAGAGGAGCCCTCGCCTGCGCGGCAGTTCCGTTTGGTCGACGTTGTGCTGCTGCACCACGGCATGGACCGCAAAGCGGCGACAACGGACGAATGGCGTACGGCCTGTGAAGCGGCGCGGCTATTTCATTGGCGCGGGCTGGAAGATGAAGACGCGGCGCGCTTGGCGCGCGTGATTGCGCGGCGTTCCGTTGGGCTTGTGCTTTCGGGCGGCGGCGCGCGGGCTTATGCGCATATCGGCGTGGTGCGGGCGCTGCGCGAGGCGGGGCTGCCGTTCGACGTGATTGGCGGCACCTCCATGGGCGGCGTGATCGCGGCGTGCGCCGCGATGGGGTGGGACGACAACGAAATCGAGACGCGTATCCGCAAGGCGTTCGTGGAGAGCAATCCACTCGGCGACTACATGCTGCCCGTGGTCGGCCTCGTGCGCGGCAAGCGTGTCGACGACCGCTTGCAGGAGCATTTCGGCGAAACCCTTATTGAAGACCTGCAAATGCCGTTCTTCGCGGTGTCGACCAATCTTGTCGCCGGCGCCGTTCGGGTGCATCGCGCGGGCTTGCTGCGCCGGGCCTTGCGCGCCTCGATCTCTCTGCCAGGAATTTTGCCGCCAGTCGTCGAAGGCGATCACGAACTGCTCGTCGATGGCGCCGTGCTAAAGAATTTTCCGGTCGACGTGCTGAAGGACATGCATCGCGGGCCGATCATCGGCGTCGATGTCGCGCGGCGCGACGGCATTGATCTCGAAGATTTCCGCGATCCGCCGGGCTTCTTCGGCTGGGTCGCAGCACACGGGTTCCAAGCGGCTCCGCCTATCGCGTCGCTGCTCATGCGTGCGGCGACGTTAGCGGTGGACCCGTGGGAAGGCCGCTCCGGCGCTGATTTATTGATCGCACCGGAAATGCCTGACATCGATATGCGGGACTGGAAACGCTTCGATGAAGCTGTGGCGGCAGGATACGAGGCTGCGGTTGCCGCGCTGCAACGTCCGCACGGCCTGTTCAATGCGCCGAGTACAGACGCAATCGGCGATCTCACCGGCAGCGCTGCCCTGGAAATCGCTGAATAAGGACCTATGCTTCCGATGAGTCGGGACACTTCATGCGGCTTTTCATTCTAGGTTTGGCGGCGCTCGCGCTTGCCGCGTGCGGTGAGCGTGACGCGGAAACTGCGTCCGCCGGTTGCGCGCGCGAGGTGACTCAAGAGGTGAACTGGACGAGCACCCAAGCGCCGGACGTGATCACCGCGCGCGCCGATGGGCCGACTTGCGCGCTAGCCGTGGTGACGTTCGTCGCGCGCGACAGCGCGGGTAACCCACTGTGGACGTTTGCGTCTACCTACTATGATCTGAGCGCCGGCGGCTTGTTGCCGGAAGACTACGAGCCGGTCAGCGACGAGCAGATGGATACATTTCTTGCCAGCTGGGCGGACGTGACGGTTAGTTCGTCGGGCGAGCTGCCAGAATGGCGCGAGGGTGTTGCGACTTTAACGGAGAGCGCAACGACGTTCACCTACGACACGCCGTTCGATCGCGAGACTTACGAGATGTTGCGCGCACGCAATCTAGCGATGATCTGCTACGCGGCGGCGGTTGAGGCGACGCAGTGCCTCGTTATCGATCCCGCGTCGCGCGCGCCGACCATGATCGTGGCGTACGGGCCTTGAGGTTTCTGCTGATCGCTTTAGCGCTGGCTGTTTCGGCGTGCACCCAGCCGGCTGGGCATGCCTGCGATGTGAATGTCGTGCGCGAACTGGAGTTCGCGGGCGGCGAGGCCCGTGTCCGCGCAGAGACGATCGGACCGAACTGCCATCAAGCGGTTGCGCTCTTCACGATCCGCAGCGGCGAAGGTGATGTGCTCTGGTCGTGGACGGCGCCATTGCAGCGCGCGTTCGGCGACGTGTTCGAAGCCGATCCGGACGAACATCTGCAAACCTTCCTCGATCGCTGGGCGACGCCCGACATTGCGACCACGCAGAGCGCACCGGAATGGGCCGCGCTCTTCCCTGGCCAAACTACGCTCGATCAACTCACCTATGACGACGTCCGCGCCCGCGATCTGCCGATGTTGTGCCATTATTCGGGAACATCACGTCAGACCTGCGTGTTCTGGGAGCCAATTGCCGGGGGCGCGGGCCAATTGTACGACCGTGAAGCGGTGGAGACCGAACCATGAAACGAATTGCTCTGGGCTTTGCCGCACTCGCGCTGGCCGCGTGTTCACCGCCTGCGCAAGATGCGCAAATGGAAGACGTTGCTTCAAGCACGCCGCCGGGTGCGGCGCCTGCGGGTTGCTTTGCCGAAGCGTCGCGCGATTGGTCGGCCGTGGGCGGCCAGTATTATGTGATCGAAGCGGAAGCGACCGGCGCCACGTGCCGCGAAGCAACGGCGACGCTGCGCATCACAACGAGTGACGGCACCGTGCTGTTCGAACGCGCTTATCCGACCGCGCAAGTCTCGCTCGCCTTCGCGCCGAACGCGGATCAATCAACGTTGCGTAGCGAATTGGAAGCGTGGACGCAAAACACGGCTGAGACGCCGACAGCGGATTGGTTGCCGGCCTGGCCGTCAGGCGCGCCGAAGCCGCCCTACTTCCAACCCGCCGAAGGCGTGACGCGTAACACCTATGAAGGCGCGCGCGGCAATCAGGGGCCGGTGTTCTGCTATCCTGATGGCGGCGAGAGCAATGCCTGCGTGGCGCTGGCCGGCACGAACGCGACGCTGCTCGGCTCGTGGACGCCTGAGCGGCCGTAGACTTAGGCGCCCTCGCGCTCGTGCAGCGTGAGGGCAATGCCGCGCTCGACGCTCAGATCAGCGATGCAAGCCGCAAGCGCGACGCGCCCGCCTGAGCCCTCGCCCCAGCGGTTGACACGGTAGCTGCACTCAGCGTCGCGATAGGCGCGCCAGGCTTCTTGTGACGCCGCGAGCGAGGGTGCGAGATCAGGCCCTGCTGCCGCAAGCCGTTCGAGCGCGTCGTTTATCACGCTCTCCCACGCCTCGGCCTCGGCGCTGAAGCACATGACCATGCCATAAGTTGTGTAACCGCTATCGGAGTCGAGACATGGCTGCGCGATTGCGCCCCGGCAGGCGCGCAGCGCCGCCGCGTCTCCGTCCGCCGCGCTGACGCAAGCGACGATCGGTGCTGCCTCGATTGCGTCGACGTCCGCCGAAGCTGGCGCGACCGGGGCGCAGAGCAGAACCACACTCAGCACTACCTGCCGCAATTTCGCCTCCTGTGATTGCGCTGCCGCACAATACGCCAGAAGCAGTGCGTTTTAGCCATCACGCTTTTCAGATCGCGCGACGCACCCTATCTTCGCATCATCCCGGCGACTGGCGCCGGCTTTTTGTAGAAAAGGAGGTGATCCATGTCTCATTGTCACTCGTTCGGGGCACTGTCGCAGGCTTGGACCATCTCGAGCGCCAGCTCTGGGGTCTAAGCTGAGATTCCCCGCTAACGCGGACTGACAATGGAAGGGCCGTGTCGGGAAACCGATGCGGCCCTTCGGTTGTCTAGCGGGACGTCTTCGCGGTCTTTCGCATTCTTGGCGCGCGTCACCGCTGCCTTCTTCGCCGCCTTCTTGCGCTTGGCTTTCTGCGCCGGGATCGGGCGGTCTTCGACGTAATCGGGTTTGCCTTTGCGCTTGGTCGAGGCGAAGTCGTCGAGCTGCTTTTCGCTCATCGATTTGTACATTTGCTTCGAGGCGCCCTTGAGCGCGCTAGGCTTGGCGTCGCCGCGCTTGGCCGCGAGTGCGGCGCCGGCGGCTTTCTGTTGTGCTTTGGATTTGGCGGGCATGGCTTCGTCTCCTGACGAAGACACAATGCAGCGCACGCTGGCGGCGTTCCAAAAAGAAGGGGCGGGCCAAAAAAGAAGGGGCGGGATTGCTCCCGCCCCAGGCTCACCAGCGGAACTGAGAAACTAAATCAGGCTTGCGCGCTTTGCGGGCGGCGCAGACCGAAGATAGCCATGAGCACGGCGGCCAGGCCCGGCGCGGCGACAGCGGCGCCGGCGATCATCTCGATCACCTCACCCGAACCGCCGAAGAGCAGCGAACCGCCCAAAGCGAGCAAGGCGAAACCAAAGACCAAAAGCGCGACCAGGCCAGCGTTCTCAAACGGGCCGCCGAAATCGATGTTCGCTACATTGAAGAAGCTTTGGCGGCGTTGCTTGCGCAGACGGCGATCGACATTCGGCTTCGGCATCGCGATTTCGATTTTGTTCGAACGCGCGCGTTTAAGCCAAGAGAACCGCACCTTCGCGCCCTCTTCCGCCTGCGAGGCGGCGTAGGAGCGGCGGGTCGCTTCGCGCACGTCATCAAGCGAACGGGCGACAGGCTTGGCGTGCGCGGTGACGATCTCGTCGTCTTCGACAACATCATCGGCTACAACTTGAGTCAGCAGCAGCGCTTCGGTTTGCGGCTCCGACTTCAAGATCTCGACCAAACGCACAACGGGCTCGGCTTTCGGCTGCGCGACGGGCACGGAGCCCACGGCGGGGGCGGCAGCGTACTTGACTGGAGCACCGAGAATAGAAGCGGCGTGATCGAGCTTGGCGCGAACGAACACGGACGGCGCCGACTCGATCGCCATGTCTTTCAAGAAGAGCGCCTTCTCAGCCGCGCGGCGGCCGATCAGCGTGTCGACAACTTCAAGTTCGCCGCCAACGTCAGACTTGCGCCAAGCGTCCATCGCGCACGCAGCAGCGACAAAATCGCCGGCATTGACGCGGCGCAGCACTTGGCTTTGTTCGAACGCTTCGCCGCCAACCGAGAAGGCAAACGAGACGAGCGCGTCGAACTGAGATTGAGTGAGCGATTGGGTTACGCGCGCATTCACCAGACGTTCGGTCGGCGCGACATCGATGGTGAGCAGTGCGGCGGCTTCGGCGTGATTGAGCGGCGCGCCCGGCTCACCGACGCGCACGTGACTAAAGCCGACCACCCAATTGCCGTCCGGCAATTGTGCGGGTTCGGCGCGGAAGCCCTCGTGGCGCTGGATGAGCGCGAGGCCCTCGGCTGAAACTGAGTACGTCATGGGCGGGCCTTTCAGGGCTTTGCTCAAAACGCCGTCCCGATTTGAAGCTTCGGACGCGGCAGTCTTCCCCTTTCAGGCAAGCCCGGCGCCAACCGCCCTCTCCAAAGGTGAATTCTCATTCGCGATGAGCGCCGCTGGCCGATCGCGCGTTGACAGCTAGGCTTACAGGTGTAATCGTCAGTGTATTACAGGTGTAATCATGCGTATCAGTGCCGCGGAAAGTCTGATCATGGAGGCGCTCTGGCGGAAAAGCCCGATGAGCGCCGAAGACATCGTCGCCGAAGTTGGCCCAGATCAGAACTGGGCCGACAAAACGGTGCGGACGCTGATTAACCGGCTGTTGACCAAGGGGGCCGTCTCCGCGACCCGCGACGGTCGCCGCTATCTCTATTCAGCGGCGGTCGAGCGCGCCGATTACGTATCGAGCGAGAGCAAGGGCCTGGTCGACCGGTTGTTCGACGGCAAGCTAGCACCGCTCGTCTCCCATTTCGCCGAGACCAATCAGCTGTCGGCCTCCGACATCGCCGAACTGAGACGCCTGGTGGCGGAGCTCGACGATGGTGACTGAATTCTTCTACGCCCTCGATCCGGTGCAGGCCGCATTGGCGGCGGCGTTCGCGATCACGGTTGCACATTTCATGATGGCGGAGGTCGAAGATGCCGACTGAGCTGATCGATATCCTGCTCCGCGTGAACTTAGCGCTAGCCGCTGGCGTGCTTCTGGTCCTGGCGCTGCGCGTACCCGTTCGACGCTATTGCGGCGCGCGCGTCGCCTATGCGCTCTGGTTGCTGCCGCTGGCGGCGATGGCGATGTGCTTCGTGCCGGGGCGTATCGAGCACGTGATGCTCGAGGCGCCCATGCCAGGCGCCGCTCATCCAGGGATTATCGAGGCGCCAGCGACTGGGCATCCTTATCTGCTGTGGGCTTGGTGCGCGGGCGTGGTGTTGAGCCTCGCCATTCTGGCGCTTAGACAAGCGCGGTTCACGTCAGCGCTGGGCAGATTGAGCCTGCGCGGCGATCTCGGCGCGCGGGTGCGCACAGCTGAATCGGCGACGCACGGGCCGGCTGTGCTCGGCGTGCTGCGCCCAATTATCGTCACGCCTTCCGACTTCGAAAGCCGTTTCGACCCAGAAGAACGCCGCATCATGCTGGCGCACGAACATGCGCATCTCGCGCAAGGCGATCCCTTGATCAATGCGGCGGTCGTGCTGTTGCAATGTGTGAATTGGTTCAACCCGTTCGCGCACATCGGCGCGCGCGCTTTGCGGCTCGACCAAGAACTCGCTTGCGACGCGGCCGTGCTGGCGCAAAGCGACGGCATGCGCCGCCGTTACGCCGAGGCTATGCTGAAAACTCACATCGCGGCAGCCGCGCCCCTCGGATGCGCGTGGCCTCCGTCCAACCTCAACGCTTTGAAGGAGCGCATCTCCATGTTGAAATTCGCCCTGCCCACACGCACGCAACGCCTAGTCGGCGCGTCCGTCATCGCGCTCGCTGCCGCTGGCGCCGCTGCTGCGTCCTGGGCTGCGCAGCCCACGCAAGTGGTGACGACGTTTGCGCCGGTGATGGCCGCCTCGCACGCGGCCGAGGCTTTCGCCTCTGCATCTGCGGACGACTTACTGGCCGGTTTCGATGACGGACGCGTGCGCATCGTGCGCGACGGCGTCGTGATCGAAGAGCGAGATTTGACGCCAGAGGAGCGCGAAGAACTGCGTGAAAGTCTGGCGGAGGCGCGTGAAGCGCTCGCCGAGGCGCGCGCGGCGATGGCCGAAGCGCGCCGTGAAGAGCACGACGCTATGCGCGAACTCGAAGGCCTGCATGATCTGGAAAATTCGCATGCGCTTAAAGGGCTCGCGGCGTTGGAAGCTCTGCGCGACATCGACGTCGAGGTCGACCAAGAAGAAGTCCGCCGCGCCGCGCGCGAAGCCCGGCTTGAGGCCCGGCAGGCGGCGCGGCTCTCAGCCGAAGAACGTCGCGAAATCGAGCAGAGCGCGCGCGAAGCCATGCGCGAGGCGGAGGTTGAGCTTGCCATGGCGCGGCGCGAGGAGCGCATCGAGGCGCGCGCGGCGATCCGCGAAGCGCACATGGAGGTGACGGAAGAGCTCCGCCAAGCGCGGGCTCGCGGCGATCAAATCGAAATCGACGCACTCGAAATCGCCGAGCGCACCTTGCGCCAGATCGATGAAGCCGCAGCGGACGAGCGTTAACGCAGCAGAATAAGCGTCGCCAGGCCGAGGAAGGCCAGGAAGCCGACGACATCCGTCACGAAGGTGACGAACACCGAGGACGAGACCGCCGGGTCGGCGCCGAAGCGCCGGAGGGTCAGAGGGACAAGAATACCTGCGAGCCCGGCGCAGGCGAAGGTGATCAACACGGCGAGCGCAATCGAGAACGCCAGCATCACATTGTTGAACCAGAACGCGACGACGCCCGCCAACACAACCGCGAAGATGAGCCCATTGGACACAGCCGTCATGGCTTCGCGCAGCACATAGCGCGGCGCGTTGCTCTCATTGAGATCGCGCGAGGCGATGGCGCGCACCGCCACGGCGAGCGCCTGCGTGCCGGCATTGCCGCCCATCGAAGCCACGATCGGCATCAGCACGGCGAGTGCCACGAGTTCAGTGATCGAGTCCTGAAAGGCGCTGATCACCGCCGACGCCACCACCGCTGTGCCCAAATTGACCAGGAGCCACGGCGCGCGGGCGCGCACGGATTTGGCGACGCTATCGGTTTGCGCGGCTTCGCTGACGCCCGCGAGCTTGAGCAGATCTTCTTCGCTTTCTTCGCTGATGACATCGACGATGTCGTCGATCGTCACCATGCCGGTGAGCCGACCGGCGTCATCCACAACCGGCGCCGAAGCCATGTGATATTTCTGGAACGTCTGCGCCATCTCCTCCTGGTCCATTTCCGGACGAATGAGGATTAGCGGCGCGCGCATGATATCTTTCAGCGGCGTGTCACGACCGGAGCGCAGCAGGCTTGAAACACGCACCGCCCCGATTGGGCGCATGGCGGCGTCGACGATGTAAATTTCGAAAAATTCGTCCGGCAGTTCGGAGGAATCGGCGCGCATGCGGTCGATGACGCTGCCGACGGTTCCGCCCTCAGGCGCAGCAACGTATTCGCGCTGCATGAGACGGCCCGCCGTCTCTTCGTCGAAGGAGAGCGCTTCCTCGACCGCGAGACGCGTATCTTCGTCAGCGGCGGCGAGCACGCGGCCCAGCTGCTTTTCGTCAATGTCGGCGGCGACGGCGGCGGCGTCGTCGGTATCGAGTTGACCGAGCGCCTGGCCGACATAATCGGCCGGCAGTTCGGGCAGGATTTCCTCACGCCGCTCCCATGAAAGTTCCGCCAAGAACTCCGGCGGCAGATCCCGACCCACCGAGCGCGCGATCGTGCGCGCCGTTTCCAGCGGCACGTGCTCGATAACGTCGGCAAGGTCGGCGGGGCCTAGATCGGCCAGCAACCTGCGCAGCAGCGGTGCATCGTGATCGCCAGCGGCGCCGATGACACGAGCGATGTAGCCAGAATCCTCGGATGGCGCGGCGCGCGCCTGCTCAGCCGCCGTATCGGTCTCTGTGTTCATCGGCGGGCCGCTTCAACGTGTGGAGAGGAATGATTTCGTGCCCCTCCAAAGCGCCGCGTCGCGGCGTAGGTCAACCCCACACATGCGTCAAAATCGATCTGGACATATACCCCCATGGGGTATGATAAAGCTGCCATGCGAGATCGAACACACTTGTTGAACCGCCTGAAACGCGTCGAGGGCCAAGTGCGCGGCCTCGCCGGCATGATCGAGGACGGCCGCTACTGCATCGATGTGCTGACTCAGTTGCGCGCCGCACGCGCGGCGCTGACCCGCGTCGAGCAGATCATGCTCAAGGAACATCTCAACCATTGCATCGAGAGCGCCATCGTCAGCGGCGACGCCGGACAACAGCGCAAGAAGGCCTCGGAGTTGATCGAGTTATTGGTCAGGAGCGAGAAATGAACGTCTGGATCGCGACGCCAGCGCTTTGCCTGGCCGTCTGGGCGGGGCCTGCGCTGGCGCAAGAGCATCAGCACGACCACACGCCGCCCGCTCAACAGCAAGAAGAGCCGGCGCACGACCACGGCGCGATGCATGCGGGTCACGACCAGCATGCCGACCAACACTCGCAACAAGACGCCGATCATTCCGGGATGCAGCATGGCGACAGCCACGACGCGATGATGGCCTCAATGACCGGGCTCTATGGCCCCTACCCAACTGGGCGCGACGCTTCGGGCACGGCTTGGCAGCCGGATGTCTCATCACATGGCGGCCTGCATCGTGAGGCGGACGAATGGATGCTGATGGGGCACGTGATGCTCAATGGCGTCTATGCCTGGTCGGACGGGCCGCGCGGCGATGAGGAGGCGTATCTGGCCGGCATGATCATGGGCGCGGCGCGGCGTGACGTCGGCGCGCGCGGCACGCTCAATCTGCGCGCCATGCTCTCGCCCGATCCGTTCATGGGCGCCGATGGCTACCCGCTCCTCTTCGCGGCGGGCGAAAGCGCAGATGGCGTCGAGCCGTTGGTGGATCGCCAGCATCCGCACGACCTGTTCATGGAATTGTCGGCCTCCTACGCGCATCAACTCGGCGCCAACTCCTCTGTGTTCATCTATGGCGGCCTGCCCGGCGAACCGGCGTTCGGACCGCCGGCCTTCATGCACCGCATGGCGGCGATGGATTCGCCGGAAGCGCCACTGACGCACCATTGGTTCGATTCGACGCACATCACCTTCGGCGTGCTGACGGCGGGCTATGTGCGCGGCGACTGGAAGTTCGAAGCCTCGCAGTTCCGCGGCCGCGAGCCGGATGAAGAGCGTTACAATATCGAGACGGGCGAACTGGATTCCACCTCGCTGCGGCTCTCCTGGAATCCGACAGAGAATTGGTCGCTGCAAACCTCGTGGGCCGACATCGAGAGCCCGGAGGCGCTGCATCCGGACGAGGATGAGGAGCGCTGGTCGGTCAGCGGCATCTACACGCGCCGGCTTGGCGCCGACGGCTGGTGGTCGGCGACGATGGCGTTTTCGAACAAAGAACGCAGCGACGGCGTTTCGCTGGACGCGTGGCTGGCGGAAGCGGCGTGGCATCCGAATGAGAGCTGGACCGTCTTTGCCCGCAGCGAAGCGATCGAGACAGATGAGTTGGGCGGCGATCACGGCCCGGTGGAGGACGTGCAGCGCTTGAGCCTTGGCGCAATCCGCGACTTCCGGATCAACGACAATGCCGTCTTCGGCGTCGGCGCGCTGGTGCAGCAGCATTTTGCGTCGGATCCCTTGGAACCCTCCTATGGCGGCGACCAGGAAGGCGCGATGGCGTTCGTGCGGCTAAAAATCGGCTAAGGCCCTTGTCGGATTGAGCGGACTGGGATCGTCCTTGGTGCAGGCGCCAAGGGAGAGCATCATGACAGCGACTGCATCGATCTGGGCTGGGCGGGTGTTGAGCGGCCTGTTCGCGCTGTTCATCCTTGGCGCATCGGTGGCGCCGAAGCTTATGGGCATGCCGGTGGCGGAAGAGACGATGGCGCAGCTGGGCTGGCCGCCGGGGCACGCGTTCTGGATCGGGGTGCTCGAACTGAGCCTGGTGCTGCTCTACCTTTTCCCGCGCACGAGCGTATTGGGCGCTGTGCTTTGGATGGGGCTGCTGGGCGGCGCCATGGCGACTCAAATTCGTGTTGATAGCCCTCTCTTCAGCCACCAGCTCTTCAGCCTCTATCTCGGGCTCATCATGTGGGGCGGCTTATGGCTGCGTGACGAGAAGCTGCGCGCGCTGTTTCCGTGGCGGCGGGCGTGAGCGGCGAGCGCTAGCCTTTGCCCTGCGGGTGAATAGTCTCGCCGCGCTTGAGCATCGCGACGAAGGCGGCGATCCTTTTCTTTCGGCCGGCTTCGGTCTTCACATTGTGCATTCGAAATGCGAGCGCGTAGCGGTTCTGGGCGCTGAGCGTCTTTAGCATGGCGCGCGCCTTAGGTTCTGCGTCGATCGCCGCCTGAAGATCATCGGGGATGGCGAGACCCTGCCCGCTCGCATAGGCGCGCGCCCAGCGACCGTCGGCCTTGGCCTTTTCAACTTCCTTTAAGCCGGCATCGGTCATGCGACCTTCGCGGACGAGGCGCGCCACGTTGTTGACGTTGATCTGGCTCCAAATGCTGCGTGCGCCGCGCGGCGAGTAGCGCTGAAGGAAGCTTTGCTCATCGAGGCTCTTGCGTACGCCATCGATCCAGCCCCAGCAGAGGACGACGTCGATTGCTTCGGTGGGCGTGATCGATTTAAGGCCGGAGCTGACTTTATGAATTTTGACCCAGAGCTCGCGTTCCTTGGCGTGGTTCTTGGCGAGCCACGCATAAAAGGCGTCGGCGGTCTTGAAAGCTTTGACTTTGGCTGAGTCGACGACAATGGGGGCCACCGAACCTCCCTGGGGGTCTGCCAGCCGTAGCGCGTAGCGCGAAGGCTGGTGCGCTCGAGAGGACTCGAACCTCCACGATGTTACTCGCTGCCACCTCAAGGCAGTGCGTCTACCAATTCCGCCACGAGCGCATTTGAGGGCGGGGGGTTACCAGACCCGCTCGCAACGAACAAGGGCCGGAGCTTGGCCCCGGCCCTGCCGTATCAGGTCATTTCGGACCGATTATTGGGAATAGAGCTCCGAGATGTGGAGCTGGGCATTTTCCAGGCGAGCGCCGCCATAGGTGCCGACCCAGATTTCATAACGGCCGCTTTGCGGACGGTTGAACCGAACCATCGGGTTCATGCCATTCACGCCGCTATCGTCATCGCAATACCAGGTGCCGTCCGGGGCGTTGACGACCAGGGTGGTGTCGGCGCCTGAGGCGGCGGAGAGGATGAGCGGGTAGCCGCCGGCGCTATAGTTCAGGCGGACATCCGGCGCGTTGGTGATGAAGCCGCGGCACGACGAACTCAGGGTGCTGGCGTCAATGTTGCCGCCGGATTGCAAGTTGATGACCTGCGGGTCGGGCGTGAAGCCTGCGTTGAGGTTGACGGTGCCGTAGTTCGGAGCAGCGTTGAAGTCTTGCGCCGTGGCGATGCCAGCGGTGGCGACAGCAGCAAGCGCGACGCCAGCGGCGACGAAGCGAGCGATAGGCGACATAGGTATTTCCCCGGTTTCGCGCGTCGGGCTCTGACGCGCAGTCTGAACGATGGCGTCCCGCGCCTGAGCGGGACATGAACAGATCGATAAGGTTGCGTCTACCCCTCAGAACGGGTGCGGGCCGGAGTTTTTTACGCCGCGGCGTTGAACTCGTGGACGTCAGCAGCCTCGGTGACGGTAATGCATAACCGATCGCCCTGAATGGTGATTTCCCCGCGCGCAATCGGGTAGCCGTTGGCGAGAATCCAGAGTTGATCGGTCTCTTTCGTGTCGAGGGGGATCACGGCGCCGCGGCCCATGCGCAGAAGCTGCTGCATCGGCATGCGGCAACGCCCGAGCACGACTGCAAGCTCGACGTCGACGTGATTGACCTGGCTTTTGTGCGACACCTGACGACCCCATCTGATTCTGCTCTAGTCGAACCGGAAAGGGTTGCAGGGGCGTGAACGAACGAGCGGCCATTGGCTGGGCGGTATCGCCTGGACTGGTTCAGTACGAACCGGCGGTCGCCGCCATGGAAGCGCGCGCCGGCGCAATCGCGACAGGCGAAGCCGGCGAACTTGTTTGGCTTCTGGAACATCCCCCGCTCTACACCGCTGGCGTCAGCGCCAAGGATAGCGACCTCTTGGACGCGACACGCTTTCCGGTCTTTCGGAGCGGGCGCGGCGGCCAGTTCACCTATCACGGCCCGGGTCAGCGCGTTGCCTATGTCATGCTCGACCTGCGCGAGCGTGGCCGCGACGTGACCAAGTTCGTTGCCGATCTCGAACGCTGGATCATCGGCGCGCTCGGCGATTTCAACGTTAGAGGCGAAGTGCGCGAAGGTCGCGTCGGCGTTTGGGTCGAGCGGAAGGGGCCGAGCTGGGCGCGCGAAGACAAAATCGCCGCGATCGGCGTGCGGCTGCGCAAATGGGTCAGCTATCACGGCATCGCCTTCAACGTGGAGCCGGAGCTGGAGCACTTCTCTGGCATCACACCCTGCGGTATCAGCGCGCCGGGTTTAGGCGTCACCAGCCTCGTCGATCTCGGTTTGCCGGTGACGATGGCCGACGCAGACGCGGCGCTGCGTGCTTCATTCGAGCGCGTCTTCGGGGCGACGGAAGCGGCGGCGCCGCCGTTCTGACACGCAATCCGCCGCTTGTGGGTAGCGCGCGGTAACGATCGTTACTTACGCTCGGCTCATGAGTGATTCCGTCTTTTCGCCGTTCTTCCCGAGCGACGTCTCCGAGAAAGCGCTGCGCGCCGTGACGCGCGACGGGCTACTCACGGTCGATGATGTCACGGCCAACGTGCGCAAGGCGACCTGGACCCGTGTCGGCTTCGCGGCGGTGATGGCGGTGCTTTCGTTGGCGGTGTTGCCACCGGTGGTGGCGGGCGGCTGGCTGGCGTTGATCGCGGTATGGGAGTTGGTGATCCGCGTTGCGATCGAGGACCGCATTGTAACGCCAGCCGCGCAACGCTCGCAACATGAAGGCTTTTGCTGGTTGGCGGCCCTGCACTTCGTCGGCGGCCTCGCCTTCACGGCCTATCCAGTTCTGGCGTGGTCAACGGGCGACGCGATCGGCATGGTCCTGGCGACGGCGTGGATCTGCAGTTCGGCGAACCATGTGTTCGTGTATTTCGCCCCCAATCGGCTGGTGACATGGGCGTGTCTGGGGCCGGTCGCTCTGTGTGCGCTCGTTGCGCCGTTCACGGTCGCCGGCTTCACGGTCTCCGCGCTTGTGGCTTCGGCGACCTTGGGCGCGCTCATCCTATCGGCCGGCATGATGGGGTTCGATCGGCGCGTCTTGCTGGGCTCACTGGCAAAGCACGCGGCGGCGCGCATGTCAGCTGAACAAGCTAACGCCGCCAAGTCGCAATTTCTGGCGACGATGAGCCACGAATTGCGCACGCCGCTCAACGCCGTGATCGGCTACGCCGAACTGATCGAGGAAGAAGCCGGCGCCGGCGCGGTCGCGGGGGATGCGGAGAAAATTCGCGACGCCGCGCGGCAATTGCTCGGCGTGATCGACGTCATTCTCGATTTGTCGAAACTGGAAACCGGCGCGATCGCGCTGGACCGCGAGCGCGTGGAAGTCGCGGCGCTGTTCGAACAGTTGCGAGAAAGCGCCCCAGCGTTGGCGGCGGCGAACGGCAATACGCTGAGCATCGCGGAATTAACGCCACTCGGCCAGGCGGAGATCGATCAGCGCCGACTCTATCAGAGCATTATGCAATTGGTGTCGAACGCCGCGAAATTCACCAAGAATGGCGAGATTAAAGTGACTGGCGCGCGCAGGGTCGTAAATGGCCGCGCGCGGTTGGAGTTCGCCGTCGCCGACACCGGCATCGGCATCAGCCCCGAAGAGCAAGCGCGCATTTTCGAGCCCTTCGTTCAGGCCGAAGGCGACAGCGCGCGGCGTTATGAAGGTGCGGGGCTTGGGCTCACTTTGGTGCGCCGCCTGGCGCGGCTGATGGACGGCGATGTCACGCTTGTTAGCACGCCCGGCCGCGGCTCGACCTTCACGCTCTGGATCGACGCCGGCCCCGCGTGATCGCTTCTTTTCGGGCGTTTGCGTCCAAATCCGCTTCACGCCGCATCTGTGTCAGCAACAGGGCGAGATAAGCCCGAACATGGAGCGTACCGATGGATGCCGAAATCTTTGTGCCGTTTACGTTTTTCGCCTTTCTTGCGGCGGTGATCCTGATCCCCGTCTTGGCCAAGGAGCGGACCAAGCGTTCGGCCCACGACCTTATCTCCCAGGCCATGGCGCGCGGCCAACAGCTTGAGCCGACGCTAGTTTCGCAACTCACGCAAAACATGCTCGACGAAGGCAATCGCGCCCGCAAAAGCCTGGGCAATGGCGTGATACTGCTGGCGTTAGCCGTCGGATTTCTGGGTGCAGGTTACGTCATAGATGGCTACGGCCATGACGACGACGTGATCCGCGGCATGGCCGTTCCGGCCGTCATTTTAGGCACGGTTGGCGCGGCCTTCATCCTGCTCGCAATCGTCGACTACACGACCAAGAAGCGGGCCTAAAACCGCCCTCGCCCTCAGGAAGGCCGCGCCCGCCAGCGTGGCCTTCTTTGCGTCACGACGACGCTTCGGCCGATTGCGGCCTATCTGACGCCCCATTGTCCGGCCAGAATGCAGCGGACTTTATCGGGGGTGCTTCCGTGAAATCTTGGCTCGCCGCCATCGCTCTGCTTGCCGTCGGCGCCTGTGCGTCACCGATTGCCGCGCCGCCAGCTGAAGCGCGCGAGAGCGTGTCGCTCGCTGTAGGCGAATGGACGCAGATCACCGCCGAGCCAGTGATGCTCGGGCTCGAGCGTTTCACGCCGACCTGCTCCGACGCGCCAGGCGCCGATCCGGCCTATTCGTTTTGGGTGCGACGCGGTACCGGCGACGGGCTCGTCATCTTCTTCGATGGCGGCGGCGCATGCTGGGACGATCTCACCTGCTCGGTGCCGTGGCTTGCAACCGGCCGCAGCGATGACGGCTTCTACAAAGCCGAAATTCTGCCCGGCGATAATCCCAACCGCTTCGGCGGCATCTTCGTGATGACCGACGACCGCAATCCGGTGCGCGATTGGAGCTTCATCTACGTGCCCTATTGCACCGGCGACGTGCACCTCGGCTCACACACGCAAACGTACACCGACGTGGATAGCGGCGAGCCATTTGAGATTGAACACCGTGGCGGCGACAATTTCCGCGCCATCCTGCAGTGGGCGCGGCGCAACATGGCGACGCCGGAGCGTCTGTTGGTGACCGGATCGAGCGCCGGCGCCTACGGCGCGATTGGTCACTACATTCGCATTCGCGACGCTTATCCGAACGCAAGCGCGGTGTTGCTGGGCGACGCCGGCCAAGGCGTGACGACGCCGGACTTTTACGATCTGCGCAATGCGCGCTGGGGTTACGAGCCGCCGCGGGCGCTGCGCGGCGTGGATACCGACTCGGTAGCGCGGCTCGCTGAGATGTATCCGAACGATCGCTTCGCTCAATTCACGACCGCCAACGATCGCACACAATCGGCGTTCTATGCGCTCATGGGCGTCGATGACGCCTGCAGCGCTTGGCGGGAGAAAATGACGCGCGATCTCACCGCGCGGCAGACAGCGCGCAATTTCCGTTCATACGTCGCCGCCGGCGATTCCCACACGATCCTGCGCGCGCCCGGCTTCTATAGCGACGCCAGCGGCGGCGAGCCCTTCCTCGATTGGTTTGCGGCCCTGCTCAACGGCGCCGGCGGCGAAAATCGCGCTTGTGTCGATTGCCTGCCGCCACCGCAGCGTTGCGGGTTCTGACGCTTTCGGCGGCGCCCGCGTCGCTTAAGGTTCAATTCCGCGCGAAGCCTTCCCCGCACAGGCGAAAAGCCTGCTTTGTCTTACGAACGCGATTGACGCCGCGCGCGGCGCCGCTTCTGCATAACCACGGTATAATCATTTCCATGCAGGCGGGACCGTGGAATTGCGGCGGGACTATCTGACCATCGAAGCCCTCTACGATGCGCGCCGGTCACCGGAACGCATCGTCGCGCATTACGAGTTGGAGCGCGGCATAGCCGATGAGCTGCGCGCCTCAACCAAGGCGCAGCGCGAGGCAGGGCTCTATCAGGACGCCTACAGGCGCCTGCTTGGCGGCCTGCCCGACCATCCGCGCAAGACAGTCCACAGCCCCGAGCGCGCCGCCCGCACACGCGCCTATGTGCAACGGCAAGCCTCGATGTTGCGCCGCGAAGTACGGCCGAGCGACGTATTCGTCGATCTTGGCGGCGGCGACGGGGCGGTGGCGCTCGCAGTGGCGCCGCACGTGGCGAAAGCCATCGTGGTTGATGTCAGCGACGCACTGGCGCCGGCTCAGGGCCTGCCGCCGAACTTTGAGTTCGTCCGCAATGTCGGGGCCTCGATCCCGCTGCCAAGCGCGACCGTAAACTTCGTCTATTCCAACCAGCTGATGGAGCATTTGCATCCCGACGACGCGCTCGAGCAATTGCGCGAAGTGCATCGGGTGCTGAAGCCCGGCGGTCGCTATCTGTGCCGAACGCCGAACCGGGTCAGCGGCCCGCACGACGTGTCGATGTTCTTCTCGGACGTTGCCGAAGGCATGCACTTGAAGGAATACTCGTACCGGGAACTGAACGGGCTGATGAAGCAGGCCGGCTTTGCCCGCACGCGCATCTGGATCGCGCCGCGCGCCTATCGCGCGTTCGCACTGCCGCAGTCGGTCGCTGAAGCGATCGAAGCGCTGCTGGCGCGCACGCCGCGGCCCCTGCACACTGCAATTTGCCGCAGCAAGGTGGCGCGCGCGCTGCTCGGCATCACCATGATGGCGGAGAAGGCGGCGGTTGCCGCTTGACCGGACGCTTCGCTTCAGGGCTTTGATGTCCGGGTGACTGCACCTACAATTTTCATCGACGCCGACGCCTGCCCGGTGAAGGAAGAAATCTATCGCGTCGCGCGGCGTACGGGCTGCCCGGTGCAGGTCGTGTCAAACAGCTTCATGCGCACGCCCCCGGATGTAACGCTAACAGTCGTGGAAGCGGGCCCGGACGTGGCCGATGATTGGATCGCCGAGCGCGTCCAGCCCGGCGATATCGTCATCACCAATGACATCCCGCTCGCCGACCGCGCGCTCAAAGCCGGCGGCGCGGCGCTGGGCCCTAACGGTAAGGCGTTCACTCAAGGCTCAATCGGCGCGGCTTTGGCGCAACGCGGAATAATGGAACATCTCCGCTCAATGGGCGACGTGGTGGGCGGGCCGAAACCCTTCTCGCAGGCGGATCGCTCACGCTTTCTCTCGGCGCTGGACGCTGCGGTGACGAAGGCGAAACGGCGATAGCCGAGTGTGTCCGCTAACGCACTGACGCCCGCTGCAAATCCAGAAGATGAGGACTGTCTGAGCAAACGATTCTGTTTATACTCACACAGGAACACTTAGGAGCGCGCGCTTGTCTCGCGGGGCCGCTAACCCACCTCGTCTAATGGATTTTTTCGATTGATGTCCAAGGCGCCAAGCTCCTCTAGCGACAACGGACAGACAGCCGCGGACTCAAAGCCCGAGATGGAATTGTCACCGCCGCCGGACGATGTGCAGATGCGTGACGAACTCCCCTACCGCCTGCAACAGCAGGCGCTGCTGGGGGAATTCGGCCGCTACGCAATGCAGTCGCGTGATCTCGACCAAATTCTTCAGCGCGCAGCCGAGCTTTGCGCGCAAGGACTGGAGGCGCCGTACGCCAAGGTTCTGGAATACCTCCCCGAAGGCAATCTCCTCGAAGTGCGCGCCGGCGTGGGCTGGGAGGCTGGCACGATCAATGAAATCACACTGGGGGCCGATCTGGAGTCCCCCGCTGGCTACGCTTACCACACCGGCCAATCGGTGATCTCCAATCACCTCCACGAAGAGGCGCGTTTCCGCACGCCCAAGCTGCTTGCCGACCACGGCGTCAAACGCGCGATCAATGTGTTGATCGAGCGCGGCAACGACAGGACCCAAAACTACGGCGTGCTGGAGGTCGACAGCCCGGACGCCGGCCAGTTCGATCGCACGGATGCAGATTTCCTCGCCGTGTTCGCCGGGCTCTTGGGCATCGCGATCGAGCGCCAACAAGCGGACGCCAAGCTTGCCCGCGCGATGGAATATCAGGCGCTGCTCACCCGCGAGATGAGCCACCGCGTGAAGAACAGCTTGATGTCAGTGGTGAGCTTGCTCCGCGTGCAGGCGCGCAGCGCACAATCAGAAGACATCGGATACGCGCTGGACGACGCGAGCGCACGCGTAGAGACCATCGCCCAGGTTCACGATCACCTGTGGCGCGGCGACGCCATCAACTTCATCGAGCTGAGCGATTTTGTGGGCGAGCTCTCCAAGAAGATGAACGAGACCGTCCCCGCGCTGACGATCACCTGCACCGCGGATGCGCTGGTGCTTTCCGCTGACAACGCGGTGCCGCTGGGCTTATTGATCAACGAATTGGTGACCAACGCGTCAAAGTACGCTTATCCGAGTGGGTCAGGCGTGATCGCGGTGTCGGCGCGTAAGCGTGGCAAGAACTTGGAAATCATCGTTTCCGATCAAGGCGTCGGATTACCGGAAGGGTTTGTCATCGACCAGCCGCGGAAAAGCCTAGGCTTCAGACTAATCACAGGCTTCGTTCGCCAACTCGGCGGCCGCTTGTTGGTGGAGAAGAACGAGCCCAGCGGCGTGCGCTTCACCGTCGAAATGCCGATGTTGGATGACGGCGCTTAGCGGCGGCGCTCTTGTTTGAGAGAAGCGCTTAGCGGGCTCCTCTGGTCATTCCGGGCGCACGAAAGTGCGACCCGGAACCCAGGGGCCAAGAGCGCGGCGTTAGCCTCTAGATTCCAGGTTCATCTCTACGCGATGCCCCGGAAGGACAAACTAAAGACCGTTGGAGCCCGTGCTACGCCAACTCATCATCACCTCACCTGCGGCCACGCTATCGCCCACCACCATTTGCACTTTGGCGATCACGCCGGCGCGTCCGGGGCGGATGGTGATTTTGACACGCTCAGAGTGACCCCACAGCGAACACCGAGCCTAAGTATCTAGTAACCCTCAGCCTGTCGAAGGCCAGGCGGACGAGCGCCTCTCAAGACTCGTTTATCCAGCGATCATATGACGTTGGCGGCGCAACCGATGGCAGTATGCCCAGAACAAGAACCGCGCCTGCCGCAAGCACCGCCAGCCAAGCAGCAAGCGCATAACCTATCCACTTCATGGCTCCCGTCGCGCTCGAGGCAGCCCTCGCGACTAGGTAGGTCCAAGCAACGAGAGCAGTTGCGGCAATTACGATGATCAAGATCGCTTCAGTCATGCTCAACCCCTAACTCAACTCAATCATCACCTCATCCGCCGCAACGCTCGCGCCCGCCACGACGTGCACCTTCGCGATAACGCCATCGCGTTCGGCACGGATGATGTTTTGCATCTTCATGGCTTCGACGACGGCCACGCCCTCACCGCTCTTCACGTCCTGGCCGGGCTTCACGTCAACGGAGATCACTAGGCCTGGCATTGGCGAGACGATGAGCTTTGAGGTGTCGGCCTTTTCCTTCTCGGGGATCTTCTTGACCAGTTCGGCGCCGCGCGGGGTGGCGACCAAAGCGAGCACGGTGACGCCGCGATGGCGCAGCGTGTAGCCGCCGGGCGCGGTCTTGATCTTCACCGAAAAAGGCTGGCCTTCGAACTTTCCGCTGATGATGCGGGCGCCGGGGCGCGTGGCGGTGTCGATGCGATGCTTTTTGCCGTCGATGGTGACACTGGCGCCGGCATCATCCAGATCGACGCTGGTTTCGTGATGGATTTTGTCCAGGATCACCGTCCAATCGCGCTGCCAACCGTTGGCGACGCCATTGAGCTGACCGCTGATTTCGCGGGCGCGGCGTGCTGTGAAAGCGCGTGCGATGGCTGCTGTGGCGATGAGCAACTTTTCCTGTTGCGCAGTGGGGGGCACGCCTTGGAAACCGTCAGGGAAATGATCCTTGATATAGGCAGTTGTGAAATCGCCTTTGCGGAAATCCTTTTCCTCCATCACCGCGCCGAGGAACGGGATGTTGTCGGCGATGCCGTCGATGAGGAAATTGTCGAGCGCCGCAGCTTGGGCGTCGATGGCGGCGATGCGCGTCGGCGCGTGGGTGATGAGCTTGGCGATCATCGGATCGTAGAACATCGAAATCTCGTCACCCTCGCGGACGCCGGTTTCGTTGCGCAGCGTGACGTCGCCGGTTTTGCCTTCAGCGGGCGCTTGGTAGGATTTCAGACGACCGATCGACGGGAGAAAGTTGCGATACGGGTCTTCGGCGTAGATACGGCTCTCGATCGCCCAGCCTTTGATCTTCAGATCCTTCTGCTTGAACGCGAGCCTCTCCCCCGCCGCGACGCGGATCATCTGCTCGACCAGATCGAGCCCAGTGATCATCTCCGAGACCGGGTGTTCGACCTGAAGCCGAGTGTTCATCTCCAGAAAGAAGAAGCTCTTATCGGCGCCGCTGGCGACGAACTCGACGGTGCCGGCGCTATCGTATTGCACCGCGCGCGCCAGAGCGCAGGCTTGCTCGCCCATGGCCATGCGCGTCTTCTCGTCGAGCAGCGGCGACGGCGCTTCTTCGATGACTTTTTGATTGCGGCGCTGGATCGAGCATTCGCGTTCGAACAGGTGCACCACATTGCCGTGCTTATCGCCCATCACCTGGATTTCGATGTGGCGCGGGGCGGTGACGAATTTCTCGATAAAGATGCGGTCGTCGCCGAAGGCGCCCTTCGCCTCGGCGCGCACGGCGGGAAAGCCCTCTTCCACGTCCTTGCGATTGAACGCGACGCGAATGCCTTTGCCACCACCGCCAGCACTGGCCTTGATCATCACAGGATAACCGATCTCTTCGGAGATCTGGATGGCGTGATCGGTGTCGGCGATTTCTCCGATGTGGCCGGGCACGCAGGAGACGCCGGCCGCGGCTGCAGCCTTCTTCGATTCGATCTTGTCGCCCATGGCGCGGATGGCGCCGGGATTGGGGCCGATGAATACGATCTTCTCAGCCAACAAGCGATCGGCGAATTCCGCCTTCTCGGAGAGGAATCCAAAGCCGGGATGAATGGCCTGTGCGCCGGTTTGCTTCGCCGCGGCGACGATCTTGTCGATAACGAGATAGCTCTCCGCAGCGGGTGACGGGCCGATGAATACGCCTTCGTCGGCCATATCGACGGCGAGGCTGTCGCGATCGGCTTCCGAATAGACGATGGCGGTTTTGATGCCGAGCCGGCGAGCCGTGCGGATGATGCGGACGGCGACTTCGCCCCGGTTGGCGATCAGGATTTTTTCAAACATGGGGGGCGTGCTTAGCGGGCTTTCATGGCCCCGTCATCTGGGTAAGCTCGGACAATGAATCGGCGCGAGATCATTGTGGGCGCGGGCGCGCTCGCCGCCTGCGGGCCGGCGGAGAGCCAAGCAACAGCCGCACCCTTCCCGATGCGCCGCGGGGTCAATCTGGGCAATGCGCTCGAGGCGCCGAACGAGGGCGACTGGGGCTATCGGATCGAACTGCCGCACCTCGACGCCATCCGCGACGCTGGCTTCGACGGCATACGGCTGCCAGTGCGCTTCGACGCGCACGCTAGCGCAACGCCGCCCTATGCGTTTGTGGACAGTTTTCTTCGTCGTATCGATGAGATCGTGGAATACGCCCTGGGCCTCGGACTCATGGTGCAACTCGACATGCACCATTACGAAGGGCTGATCAGCGAGCCGGAACGCCAGCGCGATCGATTTCTCGGCATGTGGGCAGCTCTGGCGCAGCACTATAGCGGCGCGCCGCCGGGATTGTTCTACGAGCCCTTCAACGAACCGAACGGCCGCCACTGGGGCGCAAGCGCGCTGATGGCGCTGCAGCGCGAACTGATCGGCGTTATCCGCGAGCTTGACGCGCGGCGGCTGATCGTGATGGGCCCCGGCAACTGGCAGAACATCGATGCGCTGCGCACTTGGCGCCCGCCCGAAGGCGAAAACATCGCCGTCAGCGTCCACTATTACGAGCCGCATGCGTTCACTCATCAACGCGCCGAATGGCTGGGCGAGGCAGCGCCAGCGTTCGAGCGCGATTGGGGAACCAGTGATGACCGCGCTCAGCTGAGCAATCACATTGCGCAGGCGGCGCGCTGGGGCGAGCAGCGCGGCTTTGCGATGCAGCTAGGTGAGTTCGGCGTCAATCGCGCCGTCGGCGTTCAACAGCGCGCGGCCTGGACGCGCGCGGTGCGGCAAACGTGCGAGGCCAACGGCATAGGCTGGTGCGTATGGGATTTTGCTGGCGCGTTTCCGGTATGGGATCGCGACTCGGGCCGCTTCATTCCGCTTCTGACGGACGCGTTGTTTCGGTAGGGTGGAGTGCTGCGACTCCCAATAGTAAAGCACTTGCATGAAGGTTGCCGTCGTTGGTCTGGGCATTGCCGGCTTGAGCGTTTGCGCGCGGCTGGCTTTGGCGGGGCACGAGGTGTTCGGCTTCGAGCAGTTCGAGCCGATGCACACGCACGGCTCCTCGCACGGCGACACGCGCATCATGCGCATGACCCCGGGCGAAGGCGATGTTTACGTGAAGCTGGCGCGGCGCGCGGGCGACATCTGGCGAACCTGGGAAGGCTTGGCCGGCCAGCCGCTGATCGAGTGGACGGGCGGCTTGATGGCCGGCCCGCAAGGCTCGCCGTTCGTCGAAGCGTGCGTGCGTTTGAGCAAGCGGCCGGCGGCGGCTTTACGTGGCGATGCGATCCACCCGCTGACGCGCGGCTATATCGCCCTGCCCTACGACTGGGATGCATTCCGGCAAGAGGATAGCGGCGTCATCGCCGCTGACGCGACGCGCGCGTTTCTGCTGCGGCGCGCGCCGCGCTGGGGCGCGAAATTGTATCATGGCTTGAAGATCGAGGGCCCGATCGAGGGCCCGTCGCTTGTCATCAATGGCGACGAACGCGACTTCGATGCGGTGATCGTAGCAAGCGGCGCTTGGGGCGCGCGTTTGTTGCCTGAGTTTGCGGGGCGGCTCGCCGTGAAGCGGCGCGTGGTGGGCTGGTTCAGGACGGAGGCGCCGCGTCTCCTGCCGGTGATCTGCATCGACAACGAAGTCGGCGTCTACGGAATGCCGGCGCCGCGCGGGTTGTACAAATTGGGTTTACACTCGGTTGGCGGTGCGACCGACCCTGATGATGTGCGTGAGCCTGATGATGCGGATGCGGCGCAATTGGGCGAGCAGGTGGCGCAGCTTTTGCCGAAGCACGATCCGGTTCCGGTGCGCATGGCGCGCTGCCTCTATACGGTAACGCCGGACGAACACTTTCTCATCGCGCCGAGCGCCGCACACGAGCGCGTGCTCATGCTCTCGGCCTGCTCCGGGCATGGCTTCAAATATGCGCCCGTGTTCGGCGAATTGGCGGAAGAATGGCTGAACGGTAAGCCTTCACCGGAGTTGGAAATGTTCGGGCTGTCGCGTCGGGGCGATGTGAACAGGTTAGGCTCTGTTAAGAGTTAGGACACATTGCGGTCGCATCCGAGTCACGAACGTGTCGCGGAATCACGCGATAGGGCAGCTATGAACGCAGAACAATTCCTGACGTTGGCCGATACGCTGCGCTCCTTCGCGCAACATTCAGGCCGTGACATCAACGCCTCCAACCTCTTCGTGCACGACATGCTGATGCGCGCGATCGAGATTGAGTTGTGCGGTGAAGAGGAAGACGAGCCTCAGAATTAGGCCGATCTACCGCGAGCACTATTCCGCTTCCGCAATTGCTCCCACGCCAGCACCCGCATCCGCATCCACCGTGAACGCGGCGACGCGCGACGTTTCGTACTGCTTGGCCAAGATGTTTGACACAGCGAAGTATTCCGCCGTCGCTTGAGCAGGGGTGAGCGTCAATACGAGGAAGCCGCGGTGAAGTGGATCGTTCCATTTGATGTGCGGATTGCGGGCGCGGACCCCGGCGGCAAAGTCGATGCCCGCGGCGGCGAAATAGGAAGCTTCACTGGGCGACGTGATCGACGTCGTGCCGAACTCGACGGCGACGCGGCCTTGCCCGTCTTCGATCTCGTTGGCCCAAGCCGTGTGCGTATCGCCGGTGAGCACAATTGCACTACTGGCAGCGGCGCGGATGGCGGCGAGCACGCGCGTTCGCGCGGCAGGATAGCCATCCCAGGCGTCCGTGTTGAGCGGGAAAGGGAAGCGCGTGAGCTTCAGCAGCTGCGTGACGCCCGGACGTAAGCTTTCGAGCGCGGCGGCGAGCGGCGGGGGCGTGGCGGAGAGATCAGGCGCGTTGACCGGCGCCATCAAGATCTGGTTGCCGATCACTTGCCACGGTGTGCCTTCGTTCTTCGAGCGCTGCATCTCGCGCGCGAGCCAATCTTCCTGCGCCGGGCCAAGCAATTGGCGATCCGGCGCGCTCAAAGTTTCGTTGAGCGTTTCAACATCCGGCGCGAGATAAAAGCCGGCGGGCAAATTGGGCGCAGCGGCGGCCAGCCCTTGCGCGCGGCGCCAATCGAGCACCGGCCGGAGTTCCTCGCCAACCTGTTCGTAGATTGCAGGCAGCAATTGCTGCGCCGGCACATCGGCCTCGTGCTCGCGGAGCGCCACGGGAGCTCCGGGATTGGTGAAATTCCAGCGCTGCGTTTCGATTGGAAGATCGGTTGCATAATTGAGCGCTTGCGTTCGCGCTAACAGACGCGACTCCACCATGATCAGCGTAAAGAGATCGCCAAACTGAAAGCTGCGGTTGATCGCCTCGAAAGCGCGCCCTGCTTCCGGTTCGCGGATCGGCATCCATTCGTAGTAGGCTTGCAAGGCCGCGCGTTTGCGATTGGCCCATTCGCCCTCGCCTTCGTTGTGGTTTTCCGCGCCCATGGTGAAGCTGTCATTGGCGACTTCGTGGTCATCCCAGACAACGATCCATGGCGCCGCGGCGTGGGCCGCTTGCAGCTCTGCTTCGGCTTTGTACTGCGCATGACGGGCGCGATAATCTTCAAGCCGCAGGCACTCAACTTCCGGCGACGGCACGCGGCCCAATTGCAGCGCGACATCGCCGCCATAACCGGAGAGGCCGTATTCGTAGATGTAATCGCCGAGATGGATGATGGCGGCGAGATCGTCGCGCTCGGCCAGCGCTTCATAGGCATTGAAGAAGCCGTGTGAATACGAGGCGCAGGAGACGACGGCGATCTTCAGCTCTTCCGTGCGCCCGCGCGGCAGCGTGCGCGTTTTGCCTATGGCGCTGGCGGCGACGCCCGCGCGGAAACCGTAAAAGTATGGCGCGCCAGCGCGAAGGCCGGTGACGTCGGCTTTCACGGTGTAGTCGCGCGCTTCGCTGGTTTCGATCACACCGGTTTTGACGACGTCGGTGAGTTCGCGATTGCGCGCCACGACCCAGCGCACCGGGACGGGGCCAGGATTGACCGGCGACACCCGCGTCCAGATGACGACGCGATCATGCCTTGGATCGCCGGAGGCGACGCCGTGATTAAAGGCGAGATCGCCCTCATAAGCCGGCGTCTCCACGTCCTGCGCGGCGCAAGCCGCGGCCGCGCCAGTGGTAGCCAGCAAAGCGCCGCGGCGCGTCCAACCTTTTTGCATCGTGTCCCTCCGCGCGCGGTTAGAGCGCAAATCTGTGAGCGCCGCAAACAGAGCGCCATACTCCCGTCATCCTGGGGCATTCGCTGGAGCGCGCAGCGCGCAAGCGGATGAGCCCAGGACCCAGGGGCAAACACACAGCTGGCGGCCCCTCGATCCTGGGCCCTCGGCTACGCCGAGCCCCAGGATGACGGGGAAACTGCGAAAGCCTGCGTCCTAACGCGCCTGCACCCGCAACCGCACAGGCTGGTGATCCGTGTGTTCGAAGCCCAGATCGTAGCCGTGCACGTCGAGCACTTCGACGTTCGGCGAGATTATGAAGCCATCGATGGTGGTGACGTAGTTCTCGCCGGCGACGTAGGGCTTGTGATTGGTGCGGACGCTCGGAATGCTGCCGTCCGCCGCGATGCGCCAGCCTTCGGGCAGCGCATCTTGCGGGAACGGGAAGAGCCAGAACAGGAAGCGTTCGTCGGTCGTGTGCGGGAAATCGGTTTCGGCGATCTGGAAATTCCAATCGCCGCCGATGACGACGCGGCGACCGCTGACGTATTCAGCTTCGGCCCACGCCATCAACTCGCGCAACTGGCGCGTACGCACGGCGGCGTCTTCGTCAAAGGCGGCGAGGTGGACGCTGGCTATAGTCCAGTTTTCGTCGCCGGCGAGGCGGATGAAGGGCGAGGCGTAGCGGCGGCGCACGCCGAAAATGCCGCTATCCTCCGCCGGCAACGCAGTGAGCCCGGTCTCGCTCACGGCGTTCGCTGAGTAAAGCGCCTGGCCGTGATCGAGCCTAAGCGGCCATGGCATTAATCGCGTACGGAAATCGGCAAAGAAGGTGTTGTCGCGATCGCGCAGCGCATGCTCGGCGCGGTCGCGTACGTTGATCCAATAGTTCACCGGCCCGGCGCGCGCCGTCTCTTGCATGATGACAACGTCGACGTCGTTGTGCTGCGCCAAGAAGGCTTCGATGCCGGCGACATTGGCGCGCACCACTTCGCGCGACGGCGGAAACATGTGCACGCCGCCATCGGCGACGAAATCGCTGCCAGCGCCCAGGCCGCCATAGCCGACATTCCAAACCAGGATATCGAGCGTGTCGCCGGCTGTCGGCAAACCGGCGCCGGCTTCGCGCTCGATATCGGCGGCGGTGGCGGCGACTTGGTGGTTTACCGAAAGGAAAGCGGTGACGTAGGCCCCCGCCAGCGCTGCGAGAATGGCGATGATGATAAGCGCGCGCTTCATGGGAAGGTGCTTACACGCCCCCTCCCCTTGAGGGGGGAGCGTTACACTTGCCATACCGTGACACTAGGACTAGTAACGTCGCAGCCCGCGCCCTTGGCAGCGGGCCGTTGGACGGAGTGAGTGCCGTGCGCATCGCGTATCTTGATGAGGGCGGCATTTCGAGAGACGAGCCTTACGTGGTTGTTGCTGGGATCATCCCTGACCCAGACGTTCATTACCATGCGATTGAGGATGCTCTGGACCGTATCCGTCAAAAGCTTCCAGCGCATCGACGCCAATCGGCAGTCTTTCATGCGATGGATATACATCACGGTTCGCGCGACTTCCCGCGCGATGAATATCCAAATCCCGATCACCGGTTTGACCTGCTTAGGGCGGTTGCAAGTATCCCGGCGGAGCTGGGGTTAGACATCGTTTTTCACCACGTTGAAAAGTCAGCGCTGCGCCCCGGCTTTCGCTCAGAGGACTGGCGCGCCATTGGAATAGCGAATTTTGACACTCAGGCTCATTTTATCGCCGCCGCCCAATGCTTTGGCCAGGTTGAGCATTATATGCGCGCGCTTGGTTCCGGGCAGGTTGCGCACATCGTCGCGGAGAATAACGACAATGTGCGGAAAACACTTCGGGAGACTTATCAATTTCTGCGTAGCTCTTCATCGCAAGCCGATGAGTTAGAGCAAGAGGTCGTCGGGTCTCTACCCTTTCGACGGATAATTGATGCCCCTCTATTTGCGGAAAAGCGCGAGTCCGCTCCGTTGCAAATTGCCGACGTTTGCGCGTGGGCAATCAAACGAAAGCTCCAGGGTGCGAGGTATTGCGATGAACTTTATGAGTTGGTCCGCCCCAACCTCATTAGGTTCAGTCATCCCGATTGGATCGCGGAGAGGATACTTCCCGACGAGCAATCTTCTTGATTGCTTTGTCTAACGCCTTCGGGTCATCCGACGCCTCAGCCTTCTTCGCTGCTTCAAGGAAGCGCTTGGATTGCTCTGGATCGTCGGGCGGACGCTTGGCGGGCTTGCGGGTCATGCCGAAGCATAACCCGCTTCGCCGCTACGGCTCCAGCAGGTCGAAGAAATCTAGCTGCGGATCGTTCGGTAGGAGCGCCAGCACGCGCCAAACCCGGATCAGCGCGGGCTTAGGACGCCGCCTCGCTCCGCTCTCTACGAGTTGTTCGATAGGTGAGCCGCTTACCCTTGAAGCCTTGCAGGGCAATCTCGGCACGGCTCACGTCATTAATTCCAAGCTTCTCCCGGTTGGAGTAGCGGAACGAAAACTCGCTGAGGTAGCGGTGGAGGTGCGCTTCGCTGACCGCGTGATAGGTGCCGGTCAGGCCGCGCTTAAGGACCGAGAAATAGCCTTCCACGGTGTTGGTGGTCGCGTCGCCGCGCACATACTCATCCTTGCCGTGATCGACCATTTCGTGACGGGCGAACTCGCGGCCAACATGGAGGTAGCCGCCAGCGGTGTCGGTCATCAGCGCCGACGCGCGGTCAGCGTGCTGGTCCAGAACGGCGCGAAGGGTAATGCCGTTCACGCGCGGGATATGGTGCGCCCGGACGCGGCCATCGCGCTCGACAATGGCGTGGACGATTTGCTTGCCAGCGCCGCCGATGTTCGCAGCGTTGCGCTTGCCGATGTGCTTGTTCCGCTCTTTGCCGCCGATGTAAGTGGTATCGGCTTCAATGACCTTGCCAGCGCCGCCAAGCGGCTCAAGCCCGCCGTCCTTCATTGCTTCACGAATGCGATGGGTCAGGTGCCACGCGGTTTTCATGGAGCATTGGAACATGCGCTGAAGCTCGCGGGTGCTGATGCCGTTCTTGCTCGCGCACATCAGGTGAATGGCTTGCAGCCAAAGATTCAGCGGCAGGTGCGAGCGCTCAAAAATGGTGCCCATGCGGACGGTGAACGGCGCACTGCAAGCGTAGCACTTGCGCAAGCCCATGCGGGTGGTCTCGCCCTTCAGTTCGCCAACATGCTCGCTGGTCGCGCCGCACTTTGGGCAAACGGGGCCGTTCGGCCAAAGCCGCGCTTCGATATATTCGAGCGCCGCTTCCTCGTTGTGGAAATGCTCTTCGGAAAGGACAGATTTGGCCATGACCCAAAACTACATCTTGGGGCGAGGTATGTCAAGTGTAACGCTCCCCTTGAGGGGAGGGGGTTGGGGGC